>Ga0180301_10004299_pt1 | contig 10999 bp, 11 predicted proteins | sample GuaBasSediGuay16_FD_121797 | JGI IMG/M metagenome (GOLD analysis project Ga0180301, IMG submission 121797) | Subseafloor sediment microbial communities from Guaymas Basin, Gulf of California, Mexico - Guay16, Core 4569-2, 12-15 cm | ecosystem: Environmental > Aquatic > Marine > Hydrothermal... | reverse complement strand
TTTAATTTCTGCTCTGATCCTATTATCAGACGCAAAATTTACATGGTTTTGTTTCTTCAATAAGTAATTATCTGAATTTTTTATATGAGAAAAGAAATAACATTAAATTTAATCTTCAAATTATTTCCCAATAAAGTCTATTTCTCCGCTTTTATTATGTGGAAAAGCTTATCTCCTGATTTATCTTTATCTAATTATCAGAAGAAGATGTCTGATAAAACTCCTCCATTAACAATTTTCCACATGCTCGAGAAGCATATAGGAAAGAGAATTCATGTAATAATGGGGCCATCTTATGGTTTTGAGGGAGATCTAGCTGCTGTCACAACAGAGCCTCCCGGCATATGGCTCTCAAATGCCAAAGCAACTGTTCTAAGATCAACTATAGCTCAACCGATTCCTCAAATAGTGAGAAAAGAAGAACGAAGTGAGATATTCATAAATCTTAACTTTGTTCAAAGAATTGAAATTTTACATGAATAAGATAGCGGTGAGTAATCTTTTACGCTGAAAACTGAATGACTATACATATTATAAGGAAAACTATAGCTAGCACTAACAATGCTTTAGGACCTATTTTTACCCCTAGAGTCTCCTCCTCAAAAAACCTTAGCAATCCAGCGCTTGTAGCAGGCGCAGGCGCCATTCTCCGTCTACGTCTTTCTCTTCTACTGCTCAATTCTTTCTCACCATTTCTTAAATCACTAATTATCTAAGAATGATAATCTTTACTTCTTACTTTTATTTTTTGTTCTAAAAATTCCGGTTTATTCTTTCCGAGTTTTCTATCTAGGCATGCCTTAATGAAACCATAATATTCCGGACTTGGTTTTCCAGGTCTACTCTTGAATTCTCCGTGAAATTGTGATGCAAAGAAGAAGAATTTGTCCGGTAATTCCAGAATTTCCATACGTCTACCATCCGGGCTTTTTCCAGAAAAAATCAAGCCATGCTTCTCTAAGATACCTATGTATTCCGGGTTAACTTCATATCTATGTCTATGCCTCTCGTATATTTCTGTGGCGCCATAGAGTTTATGAGCCAAACTTCCTTCCTTAACGATTATTTTATGAGCGCCTAAACGCATCGTTGCTCCCTTATAAATTGTTTGATGTTGTTCCGGCATTAGATCGATTACTGGATGAGGCGTTCTTTCGTCAATTTCGGTACTATTTGCGCCATTTAATTTACATACGTTTCTTGCAAATTCTACGACTGCCAGCTGGAAACCATAGCAAATTCCTAGGAATGGAATGTTATGTTCTCTTGCGAATTGAATCGCCATGATCTTTCCGCTTGTGCCACGTGGACCAAAACCATAGGGAACGAATATGCCATCATAATCTTTGAGTTCATTTACTTTTTTAGGATCTTCCTCGAATGTTTCCGCCTCAATATAATCTATTAAAACTCTTGTGCTACATACTGCGCCAGCGTGCTTGAATGCCTCATTCATGCTAACATAGCTATCGATTAAACCAGTATACTTGCCAATAAGAGCTATCTTAACAGTGTGCTTACAGTTTTCTAAAGCCTCAACAAATTTTTGCCATTTACCCATCATCTCAAAGTTAAAGCGTTTTGGCATCAATCCTAGCCGCTTACATATGTAATCGCCCATTCCCTGTTCATCTAAGATTAAGGGAACCTTGTAGATTGATTTAACATTATATGAGCAGAAAACGGCCTCTTTTGGTATTGTTCCGAAAAGCGAGATTTTCTCCAAGACTTCTTTAGTAATCATTTTTGCGCATCTTGAAACTATTATGTCCGGTTGAATTCCTATTCTGCGCAATTCATTCACGCTGTGTTGAAGAGGCTTAGTTTTCATTTCAGATGTTACATCGAGTATGGGGACTAAAGCCACGTGTATGTAGAGTGTGTTCTCGTAGCCTTCCTCAAGACGCATCTGTCTTATTGCCTCTAAGAAGGGCAGCCCCTCTATGTCGCCGACGGTTCCACCGCATTCAGTTAAAACAACATCTACATTTGATTTTTTGGCGACAGCGCGTATTCTTCGCTTAATCTCATCTGTTATGTGTGGGATTATTTGAACACATTTTCCGAGGAAATCGCCACGTCTTTCCCTATCAATAACGGTTTGGTAAACTTGCCCGGTTGTAATATTATTTTCTTTAGAGAGGTTTATGTCAAGAAACCTTTCATACCAACCTAAATCTAAATCGGTTTCACCACCATCATCCGTAACAAAAATCTCGCCATGAATATATGGATTCATTGTTCCAGCATCAACATTTACATAGGGGTCTATCTTGATCGCCGTAACCGAGAAACCTCTAAATTGGAGCATTTTACCTACGGAGGACGTAACAATACCTTTACCTACGGAGCTTAGTACTCCACCAGTAACGAAAATATACTTAACCACGCTGGTTAATCCTCCTCTATACAAAGAAGGACAAAACTTACTTAAAACAATTAATATCACTAGCTCTTATGGAACCGATAATTATGAAAACGAAAAACTTTTCTTTTAAAATGGTCTTTATACTTGAAGAATTGGACTGGGAGGTAGTTTAAACGTGAAAATCGGCGTCTTAACTGGTGGAGGAGATGCGCCGGGGCTTAATGCTACAATAAGAGCCATAGTGAAGAAGTGTGAAAAATATGGATTTGAAGTACTAGGCATTAAACGCGGTTGGGCAGGTATGCTCGAAGGAGATGTTACACCACTGAAATACGAAAATATTAAAGATATAATTTCGATGGGCGGGACAATAATTAAGACTTCTAGAACCAATCCATTGAAGCAACCTGATGGCGTAAAAAGGGTAATTGAGAACTTTAAGAAGCTTGGTTTAGACGCCTTAATAGCGATTGGTGGAGATGATACGTTAAGCGTTGCTAAAGCAGTTTACGATGCAGGGTTAAATGTTGTTGGAATTCCTAAAACGATTGACTATGATGTCCCAGAAACTGAACATACAATAGGTTTTGACACAGCAGTTAACGAGGCTATGCATCTAATAGAGAATATTAAGGCCACAGCAGCATCCCATGAAAGAGTTTTTGTAGTTGAGGTTATGGGTCGACATGCCGGTTGGATAGCTCTATACTCTGGACTGGCAGCTGGCGCTGATCTAGTATTAATACCTGAGGAGCCCTTCAGCCTAGCTGATTTGAGAAGCTTTGTGAAGAAAAAAATAGAGAGCGGACAAAAGTCCCTAGTAATAGTTGTTGCTGAGGGGGCATTACTTAAGGATTATAAGGGTCCAATAACCAAAAGTATGAGAGTTGATCAGTTTGGGCATGTTTATTTGGGCGGCATAGGCGAATTCTTAGCGAAAGATCTTGAAAGAACATTAAATATTGAAACTAGGTATGTTGTTCCAGCCCACACAATTAGAGGTGGATCTCCAACAGCCTTTGATAGGATAATTGCTACAAGATATGGCTTGGCTGCCGTGGATTTGGTTAAAGAGGGAAAATTTGGTTTCATGGTTGCGCTTAAAGCCGGTAAAATGGTTACCGTTCCATTATCCAAGGCAACTGGTAAAACAAAACAAGTAGACCTGGAACTATATCGGGAAGCTAAAGTATTCTTCGAGTAAAATCATCGACTTCTTCTCTGATAATTTCCCATTAAATTTCGATATTAAAGCCCCGCTTCCTAAAGAACTCGTTTAATTCCTCTCTATAAGGTAAAGCTGTTGTTGCGCCGCGCTTCGTAACAACTAGGGCTCCAACTGCATTGGCTATTTTAACGCATCTCTCTAGATCCCAGCCCCTAAGTAGACCGAAAAGCAAACCAGCATTCCATCCGTCGCCAGCACCAGTTGTATCTACAGCTTTCACTTTAAAGGCTGGAATATAAATGCGTTTTCCACCCCTAGTTTTAACTAGGGATCCTCTATCGCCAAGTTTTATCCCAGCGACTTCAACACCATATTTTAGGATTTTATTCGCTGCCCTTTCAGGATCTTTTGTTCTAAACGTAAATTCAGCCTCTTCGCGAGAAAACATCGCTATATCTGATAATTTAAGCACTTTACTATAGATCATTCTTATTGTTTTTTCAGATTTCCAAACATCGAGTCTTAATGTTGGATCAAACGATACCTTAACCCCCTCCTTTTTAGCATGTGTCATAGCTGCGAGGACTGCTTTTCTCGTCGGATTCTGTGATAGAGCAAATCCTGAAGTATGTAGGATTTTTGCGGAGGAAATGTAATCGTAATCTATATCCTCGGGCGATAGCGCGTCAACTGATGTTCCTTTAACCCATGGTTTTCGATAAAATATGAATGTGCGCTCACCAGTTTCAGGCTCGTTAGCAACAAAAGCTAAAGTTGTTCTAACATTCTTTTTGACGACCACGCGTGATACGTCAATACCATTCTCTTTAAGTTCTTTCAGCAGAAACTGTCCGAAGGGATCATCTCCGACAACAGTTATGGCGCCGGCTGTAGAGCCTAATCTTACGATTCCAACTAGCGTATTCATTGGTGCTCCGCCAAAAAATTTTCTGAATGCTGGAACCTCGATATAGGAGCCTGGTTCAGTAGCAATAAAATCTATTAAAACCTCTCCTATACCTATAATTTCGGGGTTCATTTTTTCAGATTCCCCTTAACAGCTATTTTTTCCGTTCTAATCTTTCAATACCGTTCATATATGGTCTTAAAACTTCCGGTATTATGACTGATCCATCTTTTTGCTGATAATGCTCCAAGATAGCCATCATCGTTCTACTTGTGGCTAAAGCCGTACTATTGAGTGTATGCACATAACCCTTGGGAGGTTTACCAACTCCTTCACGATATTTTATATTTAATCTTCTCGCTTGATAATCTGTGCAGTTTGAGTTTGAACCTATTTCTCTGAATTTTCCATCAACCATCCAGACCTCAGTGTCATATTTTTTAGCAGCAACCGTCCCTATGTCACCTGTGCATACATTAACCACTCTATAATGTAGTCCGAGCATTTGATACATTTCTTCGCAATTTCGCTGCAGCTCCTCATGGATTTCCCATGATTGCTCCGGAAGGCAAAAAACAAATTGTTCGATCTTATTAAATTGATGCATTCGGAAGAAACCTTTGGTATATTTACCGTGTGTTCCGACTTCCTTCCTGAAGTTTGTGCTTATTCCAACAAACTTCAGCGGTAACTCATTTTTGTCTAGAGTCTCGTTCATGAACATTGCCGCTATAGGATGCTCGCTTGTGGCAATCAGATAAAGATCTTCATTTTCAACCTTATACATTACTGTTTCAAAATCGGCTAAATCTACGACGCCCTCATAAGGTTTCCTTCGCATCATAAACGGAGGCTCCACTAATATGTATCCACGCTTTCTCAGGAAGTCTATGGCAAACCTTTGTATTGCAAGATCTAGAAGAACAAGTTCTTCCTTAAAGTAGAAGAAGCCGGAACCTGCAACTTTATTCGCTCTTTCCTCATCAACTAAGCCCAAATCTAAGGCTATTTCAAGATGGCTTTTAGGTTTAAAGTTGAATTTCGGGGGCGAACCCCATCTTCTTATCTCCACGTTATCGTTTTCATCGCGGCCATAAGGAACTGATTCATGAAGCAAATTTGGTATTCGCATAAGTAAGTCTATTGATCTCCGCCTATACTCTCGAGTCTCACGCTCTACCCTCTTTATTTCATTCTGTAGTTCTTCCGCCTCAATCAGTAGTGGTTTTTCATCTTCACCCATCTTCTTTTTCTGGGCGATTTGAAGGCTTAACTGATTTCTTCTCCGTCGAAGCTCATTTAGTTTAGTCTGTAACGCTCTCCATTTTTTATCAGTTTCTATAAACTCGTCGAGAAGTTTTAGCTTTTCCGGATCATTTCTCCGCTTAAGATTCTCCCTTACAAAGTCCGGATTCTTCCTTATTAGATTAGCATCGATCATTTTCGGTATCCTTCCAAAGGACTAAAAATAAAGCAGGGTGAATATAAAGTTGTAGGCTCAAAGATAATATTCAGCAAACCTTTAATATGAGAGTTGTCCAATAATTTTGAATTCCGGTGGTGTAATAAGTGTCAAGGAGAGCCCGAGCTCGAGTTAGAGATAAGTGGCGTAGCAAAAGATGGTATACTGTAGTTGCTCCACCATACTTTGGAAGTGTTGAGATAGGATCAATACCGGCTGATGACCCGCAGAAGCTCCTCGGTAGAGTTGTTGAAGCAACCCTTTATGATATAACAGAAGACTTCGCCCATCAATATCTGAAAACATATTTTCAAATTATCAGAGTGGATGGAAGAAGAGCACTAACAATATTTAAGGGTCATGAATATTCTAGAGACTATCTCAGGAGTCTGGTTAGGAGGAGAACAACGAAGGTAGACGGAATATTCGATGTGACAACAAAGGATAACTATAAATTAAGAGTTGCTGCATGCGCCTTCACGATAACTAGAATAAAAACATCTCAGGAGAGAGCGATACGTGCAATAATGAGGAAAATAATCGAGGAAAAAGCAAAGGCACTAACCTTTGACCAGTTTGTTCAGGAAGCGGTTCTTGGAAAAATAGCCTCCGACATCTATAATGAAGCAAAGAAGATAGCGCCCTTGCGTCATGTAGGTGTGAGAAAATCAAAGCTTCTTTCGAAGCCCGAGCTTAAAGTTGAAGAAACCGAAGAAAAATCGAAGCCTCAAACTGAGTCAGCTACTAAAACAGCTGAGTCCGAAAGTGAAAGGGTTACCGAGAAATAAATAAGATCATTCTTTTTAATATAGATGTTTAAAATATTTGGTTAGTATGAATTCTCCTACATCTTCTTTGAGGAGAAAAGTTGCTCGGGAAGCAGCTCTCCTCCTCTATACACTACAAGAGAGGGAATTTAAGCAGGCTAAGGAGAAAGCTGCTAAGAACCTTGGCTTGAGAGTTTTGCCAACAAATTTTGAGGTTGCTGAAGAGCTAGATCTAATTGCAGAGGAATACGAGGGAGAGTCAAGACGGAAGCGGTTGATACGTATGCGTAAAGAAGCGCTTGAAATAATGGAAATTTTAAAAGATTTTCATCCAAGACTCATAGGTAGTGTTTGGAGAGGAACCGCAAACAAGAACAGCGATATAGACATAGTTGTTTTTTCTCAGAACAGCGAGCCAGTTATAAAAGCCCTTAATAATAAGGGCTTTAAAATAGTGGGCATAGAAAAAACTCCAGTAGTAAGAGACGAATCTACTGAAATATTGCATGTATTTATAAATCTTCCTTCGGGAGATAAAGCAGAGATTGTTGTTAGAAGCCAAGAGGATATAACTAAGGAAGAGCGATGTGAAATCTATGGTGATCTAAAAAGGGGCTTAAGTATTGATCAGCTGAAGAATGTTCTTGAGAGAAATCCCCTACAGAGATTTATCCCTAAAAGGAAACCAAGAAGATGTTAGAGGATTTCTGATTTCTTTTTGGCAATGTGAGTTTTACTAAAACGTTTTAAGTACGATATAACTTTAGAATATTTTGAAATTGAGGATGTAAAATATGGAGATAGACAAAGAGAGATTCAGAAGGATGTTTCCAAATTTAGCTCAAGAGATGGAAAACGGAGAGAGTAAAATAACGATAACTTCTGTGAGATTAAATCCAAAAGAGGGGGAAAAGGCAGCATCTAAAAAGTTTGATGGTTATAACCCAGATGTAATTGATTTTTTGAGGAGATGCGATGATGAGCAACAAGCTGAGGAGATAATATCCTATCTGGAGAGGAGGGGAGAGATAAGTCAACAATACGCATTAAGCCTAAGAAAACAATTGAAAGAGAAAGGCATCAGAAGCTTCGGTCCGAAAAAAGAGGAAGCATACTATCTCAGACAAGCTGGTTACAGATAAAATTAGCCTCTGGTTATTTATGTATTTCGGATATTTTAATGGTAACTTTTAAAAAGGCATAAATTTTACATTATTTCTATTCCTATATGGCGTAAATGCCCTATGGAATGAATGATAATAAGTAATTGCATGGAGTATAAGCAAATTGAAACGAGAAAATAAGTTACATTTGATTCTTCCCTTTATTTTCCTAAACCTATTGCTAATAACGATGTTAGCTGCAATATCAGTAAAGGCGGAAGATAGCGCTTTATCCTCTATACCGGATATATCTATTGGTGTAGAGAGAAGAGTAGAATTCATTGATAATGGATATATCATGGTTAATGATACATTTCTGCTTTCAACATCTAACGAAAACTTAACAAGCTCCACGTTAACACTAAATGATTTCTTAGTTGGTTTTCCAAGAAATTACAGTAGTAACTTAGTTTATTATTCAGCTCATGACAATGAAGGAAATTTGCCCGTAATAATGAGGGAGCACGACAAAAACTTTCAATGGTTAAAAATTTCCTTTCCGAAGCTAATTCAGCTAGGCAATATTAAGATGTATAATTTTACGGTAACGTACGTCTTTTCAGATCTCATAGAAAGGAAAAGTGATGCGGAAAAACTGTTCCACGCCAGTTTCCCACTATATCCGAGCTTAACGTATGACGCAACCTACTGTAATGTTACCGTAACATTCCCATCAACTGTCAGAGTTTCACGAGATAACTTTCCGCAAAATATCTTCGTAAATAAGACTGAAGACTTTAGAGTCCTCAATAACTTTACGAGTCCTCTTACCGCATATGCAAATCTTTCTTCATGGGTGGAGTTTTCAAGTTCAACATTTCCATTATTTAAAATCTTGGAGTTAAAAAGAGAAGTATCAATTGAGAGCTTAGGGAGAATAGTTGTAACAGATTTTTATAAAATGATGATAGTTAACATTAATAAAGTAACGTTTATTTTACCACCAAACGCAACTGACATATCCGTTTATGATGCTTATGAAAAGTATCCAAAATATAGAGTATCAATTAGTAGGCAAAATCTCACCACCATAGTTGAGGTTACATTGGGAGAAAAATTGAAAGATTCTAATAGAGGAAAGATGGCGATAACCTACGTATTACCCTTTTGGGAATATATTGCTAGGAGTAATTGGCAAAAATATTTACTGAAAATTAATCTCGTAAAACCTGACGAATGGATCATAAGGAGGATTATTGTTACAATAACGCTTCCTGAGGGAGCAAACTTTGTTCAGGAAAACCAGGATAATCTTGAAATAGAGAAAATAGGTTTCTTCCAAGAGAGAGCAACCCTCAAATACTATAATGTCACAAAGTTCCAGAGCTTAGGTATTTTAAGCGTAAATTACCAATACATGCCTCTTTGGGCAGCTTTTAGACCAACCATTTTAGCTGGGATATTAATAGGCTTTGTGAGCCTAATTTTCTTTCTTACCAAATCAACTGGCAGAGCTGAAGCCGTTGCCCCAACACCCGTATCGCTTGAAACAATAAGAAGGTTTATAGAGGCCTATGAAGAGAGAATACACATTTTATCTGATATAGACTATCTGGAGCAACAGCTCAGGAGAAGGAAGATATCTAGACGGCGATATAGATTCCAAAGAAGAACACTCGATGAACGTCTGTCAGCGATTCAGAGAACCATAGTTAATCTTCAAAAAGAGTTGGAAGCTGCTGGAGGCCGCTATGTCAATATGATAAGAAGACTGGAGACGGTTAGCACCGATATTGAAGCAATAAATAGGAGCATAGCAGACGTTGAAATCAGATATCGCCGCGGTGAGATATCCGCCGAAGCTTACCGTCAACTTCTTAGAGAATATAAACGGAGAAAAGATGAGGACGAAGGTATAATCGAAGAAATCCTTTTAAGGCTTAGAGAGGAAATTTAGAGGATTTCTTCTAACCAGCTCAAAATTAATCAAAATTTTCTAAACCATAAAATTTGCTTACTCTACCATTTACCGCGCTCTAAGGACAGATAAAGAAAATCAACACCCCCCTAAAGGAATAATCTGAAAATTTATGGAGGTCATTAGATCGAATTATTTTTCTGGAAAGGCATTTATTGAAAGTATAACACTAATTTAATTTCTCATTCTTACGAAAAATTTATCTTTTACACATATCAATTTCTTAGAAATTAATAAATAGGTGGTTGAATCTAAATGGTGAAAATAGAAATAGATCATGAAAAGTGTACAGGATGCGGAACATGCGTTGATGTCTGCCCATCAGGCGTATATGAACTTAAAGATGGAAAATCCGTCGCCGTTAACATTGACGAGTGTCTCGTTTGCAGGGCATGTGAAAGTCAATGCCCTGAAGGCGCCATAACGATTATTGAAGAATAGAATAGCAATAGTTAGCACCATATTTTACCTTTTTCACAGCGACCAATATCTTGATTGAATCCTTCGTACAACATCAATCACCTTATTTGCTTCTTTCTCGATCTCAGGATTTATAGGGGGCCGTCTATCTCTTACTTTTTTGGAGGCCGTTCCAGCCATTTTCGCTATACAGGTTGCTACAACTCTTTTGAGGAACCAAAGGTTATATCCACCTTCTAGAACCGCCACCATTTTACCATCACATAGTTTACGTGCCAGATCGAGGATTGTTTGAAAAATTTTTGGATAAATGTAGGCGGATAATGATAAATCCGATATCATATCTCTATAATAGCCATCAAATCCGGCTGAAACCAGTATAATTTGTGGGTGATATTGTTCAGCAATGGGTAAAACGATCTTTTTGAAGGCCTTCCAATAGGCTGGATCGCCACTTCCGTAAGGGAGTGGAATATTAACAGTGTATCCCTTACCCTCATTAACTCCGACCTCCCTAGCGAATCCCGTCCTCGGGAATTCGGTTGGATCCTCATGAATACTTACATAAAGCACGCTATTAGTGTTATAGAATATTTCTTGCGTTCCATTTCCATGATGTGCATCTATATCTAGAATTAGTATTCTATTCACACCTTGATTTGCAATCAAGTGTTTAGCAACCAAAGCAACATTATTAAATATACAGAATCCAAGCGAGTAGCTTATTCCAGCATGATGACCCGGAGGCCTAACAAGAGCAAAGGCATTATCAAATTTTCCCGAAATAACTTCCTGAGCGGCTTTTATCGCGCCCCCCGCAGCTAAT
>Ga0180301_10004298_pt1 | contig 10999 bp, 12 predicted proteins | sample GuaBasSediGuay16_FD_121797 | JGI IMG/M metagenome (GOLD analysis project Ga0180301, IMG submission 121797) | Subseafloor sediment microbial communities from Guaymas Basin, Gulf of California, Mexico - Guay16, Core 4569-2, 12-15 cm | ecosystem: Environmental > Aquatic > Marine > Hydrothermal... | reverse complement strand
GAGCCGGTAACGGTACCGGGGAGTCGAGGCCCAGCGATGGGGATCCTTCTCAAAGGAGGCCTCTCTTCTGACGACCTTTGGAGGATCTAGGGTCACGGTCTGACGGGCGTGACAGATCCTCAGGGTCGGGCGCAGAAGTACGGGGATCTCATACCGTTCCGATAACTCGAAGGCATAGGAGGCCATCTCCTTGGCCTCCTGGGGACTGGAAGGATCAAGGACCGGGACCTTCGCCAGGATCCCCCAGAGGCGGGAATCCTGCTCGGTCTGAGAACTGTAGGGCCCGGGATCATCCGCCACAACGAGCACAAACCCCCCCTTAACCCCCGTGTACAGCGAACTGAAGAAGGGATCGCTGGCCACATTCAGCCCCACCTGCTTCATGGCCACAGCAGCCCTCTTTCCGGCATAGGCCGCAGCCAGCGCCACCTCATAGGCCACCTTCTCGTTGGTCGACCACTCAACATAAATGTTCAGCCCCTCCTCATCCCTGAAGGTGATAACCGCCGGCAAGATCTCGGTGGCCGGAGTGCCAGGATAAGAGGTCATTACCTGACAACCCCCCTCAACCAACCCCCTACCTATGGCCTCATTCCCCAAAAGAACCCTGCTCCTAACCATCGTGCATATCCACAATAATGTATACTGTATACAGTATTTGTATTTTTTGATTGTATCGCTCTTTTGTCTTTTTTGTCAATTGGGTGTTGTTATTTGCCTTCTTTCAGGTATATGTGCCTTCTTTCAGGTAGGAGAGTATTGCTTCTTTGCTCAGCCCTTCCAGTCCGTAGTCTTTAAGGGTTCTTCCTTCCCTGAAGAAGTCACTTCCGCATATTATGGAGCCGAGTCTTATGAGGGATTCTATTACCGGGACTTCCACATCGAATTTTTTCGCCAGTTGCCAGTAGGTAACGGTTCCTACCGGTATATCCTCCGTAAAATAGCGGTCCTGGACGCTTAAAGGCCCTTTGATTCCCATTATCGGCGAGGCTTCGTAGAAGGGAGCCAGGAAGGATTCATGCATGATGCTATGTTTGTGGTAGAACTGCTCCTGGGTATAGGTAATTAGTCTTATCCCGATGGATTCGGCTATTTTTTTCAGTTCGCCGTAAAAGGCCTCTATGACCCTGACCACAGCAGGGCTCATCCCGTGGCGGTAAAGGGACCATTCCCCCTTCTTGACGCCGAGCACATCTTCCCTCTGGGAGACCTCCATGGCGCCCACATTGAGGATGGACCCGGGGACGTGGACCACGGGGTTGGGGTTTTCCATGCCCACTGCTATGACGGTGTCAGAATGCTCCAATTTCGTGGGGGAAAAGAAGGGCAGTTCCCTGTGAATCTTAAGGAAATCGTCCCAATCCCTTGAAGGCAAGGTATCCCCTCGCAGTCTGTAAGCCCTTATCATACAGTCTACCTTCCCTGGCCCCATCAGCCTGGTCCCGTATGGAACCGATGTCCATCCCCCTACAATGACCTTGGGTTGTCTTCCCGCCTCCCTCATCATCCTCCTCAGCATGAGCGATCCGAAGTTATCCGGCATGATGCTCACCACCTGGCCGTCCTGCAGGTGGGGAATCAACCTCCTGAAGAATTCCTTGTGTCCCAAGGCCGGAACAGTCACGATGATGAGCTCGGCATCCCTGACCGCCTCGGCCATGTCGGTGGTGACAAGGGAGATCTCGGCAACCCCCTCCCTTTTGAACCCCTTGAAGTTTATCTGGTCTCCCCGCAGTTCTATCCTTCTGGTGTTGAGCACCTCTGCAAGGCTCCTGGGGGCAAATTCCGGCAACTCATAAAGCCTGACCCTGTAACCCGAAAGGGTCAGATCGGCCGCCATGGTCTGGCCCACCGCCCCTGCACCGAGGATGGCTATCTCCATCGGTATCCTTCTCCTTTCCCTTGATACAGCCCCAAATTAGGGCATTGGGACAAAGGAAGTCAAGGATTTTGGGTTTGGGGAACTTGATGGTCCCGGTGAAGGAACGTAAACTTAGGCCAAAAGGAGGCGGGATCCGAAGGTGGATCTCTCGATCTTCAGTGGCCCTTTTCAGTCATTCCCCAACACAACCAGGATCCCAAGGGGTGAAGGATGAGCATTATAGTCATCGGGGCAGGGGAGGTGGGCTATAACGTCGCCAAAAAGCTCTCCCTGGAGGGCAAGGAGATCGTCGTCATCGACAGGGATGAGGATCGTATAAGGAGGGTTTCGGAAACCCTCGATGTCCACACCCTGCTGGGGAACGGCAGCAATCTCTCGGTCCTGAAAGAAGCAGGGATTGACAAGGCCGATATGATCATCGCCGTCACCAACAGCGATGAGGTCAACATGACCTGCTGTCTTGTGGCATCCACCCAGGCCATCGTTCCGGTGAAGATCGCCCGTCTGAGGGACAGGGAATACCTGGATTCCAAACTCCTGGAGAAGCTGGATATAGACCTCGTGATAAATCCCGACAGCGAGACCGTGGAACATCTCTTGCGGATCCTTCCGATCCCCGGGGCAAGGGATGTGGTTGAGTTCGCCTCGGGAAGGATACTGGCGGTGGGGATGTTCGTGGAGAAAAACAGTCCCCTTTCGGGGAGGACCCTCGAGGAATTGGGGAGCACATATCCGGAGGGGATAATCGTTGCCGCCATCTACCGCGATGGGTCCGTGATCATACCCCGGGGCAGGGATAAATTGCTGCAGGGAGATCTGGTGTATTTCCTCGGTGAGAGGGAACTGCTTCTGAGGATCCTGTCTCCCCTTTTGGGAGGGACGAAAATAGGACCTCCTTCCCGGGTGATGATCCTCGGGGGGGGCAATCTGGGCTTCCTCCTGGCCCATTCTCTGGAATCCAGGGGCATTAGCCCAAAGATCGTCGAGACCGATCCGGAGCGGTGCGAGTTTTTGGCCTCGAGATTGAGGAGGAGTGTGGTGCTCAAATGGGATGTGGAACCCTATGAGGAGCTGATGAGAGAGCAGAATATCCGCGACATGGACGTCTTCCTTGCCCTCACCGAAGATGAGGAGAAGAACATCCTGTTTGCCCTTCTGGCAAAGACCATGGGGGCGAGGAGGGTCGTGTCAGCGGTTCACAGGATCTCCCTCATCCCCATGGCTTACAAAACAGGGGTGGATGTCGTCGTGAGCCCTTCCCTTTTGGCCGTGAACAGGATCCTGCAGTATGTGAGGAAGGGCAAGGTCCTGAATGTGGCCGTTCTTCCCGAAGAGCAGGCCGAGATGATAGAGACGGTGGCCATGGAGACCTCCGATCTGGTTAAGGGTCCCATAAGGGAGTTGGACCTTCCCCGTGGTGTCCTTGTGGGGGCAATCCTCAGGGGGGATCAGGTGATAATCCCCCGGGGTGACACCCAGATCCTGCCCGGGGACAAGGTCACCCTTGTGACCTCGTCCTATTCCCTCCGGCAGCTCGAAAAATTGCTGATGGTGAAACTGGAGTACTGGTGAGGGCCTTAGGGATTCTCGGCGGCTTGAACCTCTTGCTTTCAGCTCTTTTATTGATCCCCGCTTCTGTGGCCTTCCTCCACCACGAGGATCCCATCCCCTTCCTTTTGCCCTCTGCTGTGACCCTTCTGACGGGCGGAGGGATGTACCTGTTGGGCCGTTCTCGGGGAGGGGAGATCAGCCAGAGGGATGCCTTCCTGATAGTGAGCCTTGCATGGATCGATGCTTCCTTTTTCGGGTCCCTGCCTTTTTTCCTTTCGGGCTTAAGCCTTTTGGACAGCCTCTTTGAGACAGTATCGGGGTTCACCACCACCGGGGCCACAGTGCTGTCCCAAATCGAGCAGTGGCCCAGGGGGCTTCTGTTCTGGCGGGCCATGACCCAGTGGCTTGGGGGAATGGGCATCATCGTCTTCTCGATCGCGATCCTGCCCTTTTTGGGGGTCGGGGGTATGCAGCTTTTCAAGGCGGAGGTACCGGGCCCCATTGTGGAAAAACTGAGGCCTCGCATAGCCCAAACTGCAAAGCTCCTCTGGACCCTTTACTTCGTCCTTTCCGCCTCCGAGGCCCTGCTCCTGATCCTGGGTGGCATGACCCCATATGAGGCCCTCTGTCACACCTTCACCACCATGTCCACGGGGGGATTTTCCACCCGTACTGCTTCGATAGGCCACTTTGGACATTACCACCGGCTCGTCATCATCGGGTTCATGGTCCTGGCTGGTGCAAATTTTTCCCTTCACTGGCGTTTCCTCCAGGAGAGGCGGGCCCATCTGAAGGACCCCGAATTTCGCCTCTATCTTTCCCTCATCCTCATATCGGTTGGGGTGATCACATCAGACCTTCTGATGAACCTGGGAGGAGGGATCCTCAGGGTGGAGGAAGCGGCCTTTCAGGCCATATCCATCCTGACCACAACGGGATATTCCACGGCCGATTTCGGATCATGGCCGCCTCTTTCGCAGATCGTGCTCTTTTCGCTGATGTTCCTCGGGGGCTGCGCAGGTTCCACTGCTGGAGGCATCAAGGTCATAAGGGTCCTCATGATATGGAGGTTTGTCGCTCAGGAACTGAAGAAACTCCTGTGGCCGAAGGCCGTCACCGCAGTGAAGGTGGGCGGAAGGGCCGTCTCGGTCGAGGTCGTCCACGGGATCTTGGCCATGACCGTCCTTTACATGGGCATCTTCATCCTTTCATCGATGGCCATGGGCACCCTGGGCCTCGATATGGTCACGGCCCTCTCGGCCGTTGCGGCCTGTTTGGGTAACGTTGGACCGGGCTTGGGGAAGGTAGGTCCTGCTTTGAACTACGGGTCCCTGCCGGGGGTTGCCAAGGGGGTTTTGATGTTCTGCATGCTCGCAGGAAGGCTCGAGATCTACACCCTGGTGATCCTCTTTTATCCTTCCTTCTGGAAGAAGTGATCAGGTAGCCCGACTGACGGCCTCCATCAGCGCTTTCCCGGCACTCCCCCTTATCAGGATATCGGCACGGTCATCGTAGGGAGTCGCATCCAGGTTCACTATGGCGAGCTTCGCCCCCGCCTCCTTGGCGATGAGGGGGATCATGGCCGCAGGATAGACCACCAGGGAGGAACCGGCCGCTATCATGAGGTCGCACTCTCTGGCGTGCCTTTCGGCCCTGCTCAGGACGTCCTGGGGAAGGGATTGGCCGAAGGATACAGTAGCGGGCTTAAGCAACCCCCCACAGCTCTCGCACAGGGGAACTTCCACACCGCTGTTTAGCCACTGCTCGATCTCGTGGCTTGTGTAGCTCCTCCGGCAGGAAAGGCACCTCACGGTCCAGGCATTTCCGTGCAGCTCCAGGACCATTTCATCCGGGACCCCTGCCTTCTGATGGAGGCCATCTATGTTCTGGGTCACCACAGCGAGAAGTTTCCCCATGTCCAGTAGCCTTTTACAGGCATGGTGGGCTTCATTGGGCTGGGCCCGATGGAGCACGGCGTAAAATTCCCTGTACATCTTCCAGTAGGTCTTCCTGGCCTCCTGGTCGCTCAGAAACCTCTGGAAGTAAAACTGGCTGGGGTCATACCTTGACCACAGCCCCCCCGGTGACCTGAAGTCGGGGATGCCCGACTCGGTGCTCACCCCTGCCCCCGTAAAGACCACAATCCTTTGGGCCTCACTTATGGCCCGGGCCAGTTCCTTCACCCCTTCCATTGTCCTCCCCCTCTATCTTTATCCTCCTGACCTTGGGTTTGGGCCTTATGGGTTCAAGGAGGGCCTTCAGTCTTTCTTCTATCCTGGACATGTTCTCGCGTTCGGGGATGCACTCAAGGACCACCCTCAGCCTCTCCCCTTCCTTGAAATGGATCCCGAACACTATTCCCAAACTCCGCAAAAAGCCCTCCATCTCGAGCTTTATCCTCCGCTTCTCCTTGGGCTCTATGTCCCTGGCATCGACGATGAAATGGGTATGGATCCAGACCTCCTCCCGCTTTAGGACCTTCATGCCCTGAGTTTAAAACGCAGCGGTTTTGTTGACAAGCTCCGGAGGGGTAGTTTAGATTTAGCCTGAAGGGCCGTTAACTCAGACGGCAGAGTACCGGCCTTTTAAGCCGGGAGTCGCAGGTTCGAGTCCTGCACGGCCCACCATCTTATCTCTCCCACCGATGCACAAGCAGGGAAAGGGCCACAAGGGATGCCGTCTCGGTGCGGAGGATCCTTCCCCCGAGCCCCGCGAGGAGGAATCCCTCCCTTTGGGCTTCCCTCACCTCTTCCTCATCCCATCCCCCTTCAGGACCCACCATAAGGGCCACCCTCTGGGGGGAATCCAGGCTCTCCAGGAGCTTACTCAGGGAGGTCCTTGACCTTTCATAGAGCATTATCCTCAAGGGGGCGTCCCTTGCCGCCAAAAGGGCATCCTCAAAGCCGCAAAAGGGGGCGATGTAGGGAAGGTAAGCCCTTCGGCACTGTTTTGTCGCCCGCAGGGCCACCTTGGGCCAGCGATGGGCCTTGGGCTGCTTCGATTCCCTTTCCTGGAGGCTTATGGAACGTGCGGATTTGAAGGGCAAAATGACGTGCACCCCGATTTCGGTGGCCTTCTGGATTACGAATTCCATGCGCTCCTTGTCAGGAAGGGCCTGAAGGAGCCAGAGCTCAAAGGGGGGTTCGGTCGGTGGCTGTTCCTCAAAAGCCATGGCCCTGGCCTCCCTGGGGGAGAGTTCCAGCACCCGCGTCCTGAATTCCCTGCCCTCGGAATCGACCACGGTAACGGCCTCGCCGATCCTGGGCTCCCGCATCAGCAGGGCCTCAAAGGCGGGACCTCCAATCGAGAAGACATCCCCCACGGCAAGGGGAAAATGGACTCGAATGATCCTGGGACCGGGGACCTCAAGGGGCATCCTGGGAGAAGAACCTCTGGAGGAACTCCCTGAACGGCTCTGAGACTGCCACATGCATGCCCCAGGAATAAAAATGGTCACAGCCCTCAATGACCTTGAGCATCTTGGGCTCGGGCAATTCCGAATAAAATCTCTCAAGTTCCCCCATGGGACATACAAAATCCCTGTCGCCCGCAATTATGAGTTTAGGCCGCCCGTACTGCCGGAAAGACGAGAAATTATCCATGGAAAGGGGAGGGGAGACGAAGACGACCCCCTCGATCCTGTCGTCTTCGGGGGCAACCCTTGACGCAATTATGCTCCCGAAGGAATACCCGGCCACAATGAAAGGACCCTTCGCCCCCAAGGAGTTCAAAAAATCGAGGGCCCCTCTCAAATCCTCCTGTTCCTTGATCCCCTCACCGTAACTCCCTTCACTCCTCCCCACCCCCCTGAAGTTGAACCTGAGGGTGGAATATCCCTCTTCGGAGGCGACCTTCTTTAGAACCTTAAGGACATGATTTCGCATCTCCCCCCCGTAAAGGGGATGAGGATGCAGAAGTATCACAAAACCCTTCCCTCCACCTTCCTCAAGGAGCCCTTCCAACCTAATCCCGTCCCTGGACGGAAAGTCTACGAGCCTTTCAGCCATCGGAAGCCTCCTCTACGGTCTTTGCCTCTTCGGGAAGCATAACGGGAATGCCATCCTCGACAGGGTAAAGGAGACGGCAGCCCCTGCACAACAATCCCTCTCCCCGAACCACCAGTTTCCCCTTGCACTTGGGACAAACGAGCATCTTGAGCAATTCCTCATCGAGCACGATTTTCCCCTCCTGCATTTCCCTCCCCATTATCCAGTATACGGCTTCGAGGATATCCCTCGCCACAAAATCGGGCCTGTGTCCCCATCGCCACCTCCGCCAGGTCTCTTCGCCATATCCGGTCAGCACCAGCACTCCCTTACCCCCTACCGACGCAATGGCCCCAATGTCTGAATCGCGATCCCCTATCATGTAGGACCTCTTGAGATCTATGGAGTGCCTCAAAGAGGCTTCGAGCAGGAGCCCGGGCCTTGGCTTTCGGCACATGCAGTCATCATCAGGGGCATGGGGACAGTAAAGGACGTCGTCCAATCCCGTTCCCCTTTCAGCCAGCAGTTCTTTTAGCCTCCGATTTATGGCCTCGACCGAATCCCGATCGAAGTAACCCCTTCCAACCCCCGATTGATTGCTTATGACGATCCTCAAGAAACCCATCGAGGACATGAGCCTCAAGGCCTCAGCGGCTCCTGGTATGAGTTCCACCTGCCGGGGATCACTTATGAAACCCCTTTCTTCTATGAGGGTCCCGTCGCGGTCGATAAAAATGGCCCTGTTCATTTCTCCTTCAGCATGCAGAGCTTTTCGGCCAGCTTCATTATGTAGGCCTTACCCTTGGGCCCCTCCTCTAGCCGTTCGAGCCACCTCTGGGGAATGGCATCGAAGCCGTAATAGGCCCCGGCTATGGCCCCCGTCATGGCCCCGAGGGTATCGGTATCGCCACCGGCATTCACGGCCATGACCACCGCTTCCTCGAAGCTTCCGGACATGAGAAAGGCCGATATGGCAGCCGGAACCGCGCCCTTTGCGCTTATGTCGCAGGGAAAGGTGCGGGCGAGGAAATCGGAACCTCGAAGGGGATCCATTCCCTCGGGAAGGTCCCTCAGCTTTTGCAGCTCCGATGCAAAACCCGGGGAGAGATCGGATACGGCCTCCGCAATCCTCCCCAGCATCTCCTCGCGGTCCACCTTCCTCGAGTCCCTGGCCCATCTAGTGACAATTCCCACCGCCATAGCCTGAGCCACTGCACCGGCAACCCCATCGGGATGTTTGTGGGTTATCAGGGCGCTGAGGATGGCCTTCTCCTTCAATTTCTCAAGATCGTGGTGGAAGAAGAAGCCGATTGGAGCCACCCTCATGGCCGCACCGTTCCCCCAGCTGTCCGTCCCCACTTGATCCCAGGGGAGTCCCCGCCTCAGCCTCTCCATCACCGCGAAGATCCGCGCCCCATATCCCCTGAAGGGATCGAAGTTCTCCAGGAACCTGCGGGCTGCCTTCTGCGGATCGAACTCAGGGTCATCGAGAAGGGCCTCCATTAAGCCGATCATCATCTCGGTGCCATCGGTGTAGCGGCCATCGATGACCTCCTCCAGGAGCCCAAAACGCACCCGTATAAGCTCCCTGGACCAGCCTTCCACGGCCCTTCCCAGGGCATCCCCCACCGCAGTCCCAAGGGCAGATCCCAGAAAGGATTCCCTTAATCCCCTCACATCCTCACAACAATGTCGTAAGTGGCTATTGACACCTTACCGGCAAGGCCTTCCCGCCAGAGCATCTCGGTCACTTTGGCCTTCGCATGAGCGGGAACCATGAGGATCAACTTCGGCCCGAGTCCCGAAAGCTCCTTCCAAACCCTGGGCCTGTCCCGATCCTTCAGGGTCTCCTCGGTCTCAACCTCCATCAGCGCGACCGTGATCCCATGGCTTGCGAGGATCAAATCGGGGTAGTGGCCCTTGAACTCGTGACGCCTGTCTCCCACGTTGACCTTGATGTCCCTGTAATCCCTGCCCAGTCTCCTCTCCAGATAAGAGATGAGCCACTCGCGGAATTCCATCTCAAAAGTCCCTCGGTTTGGCCAGGATTTCCCTCACCTTTATTTTAAAGAACCTGTTGGAAGAATTGGCCCTCACGAGGAGGGCGGTATCCGCCCCCCGACCGGTCCCCGCAACGGCTATCACATCCTCAAAAGGAATGAGCCCCGAATCAGCGGCCATGGCCACGATCTCCACGCAGACCTTCACCCCCTGGCCGAACATCCTCAGGGTATTGGCCACAAGATCTTGCTGGCTGTAGCCCATAAGATCCCTTATAGCTGTGCCGATGTTCCTCAAAACCATCGTCCCGGTAAGGACCTTACCCCCGAGGGACTCTATCTCCTTGCGCTTCTCGGGGTCGAACTCGTTCCGTCCCTCCTCAGAGAACCCCACATTATGGCTGACCACAATGACCTTTATTCCCGTACCTTGGGCCATCCTTGCGGCAAGGAGACCTGTCTCTCCCGTAGTCGACGCCACAACGAGGCTTCCTATTCCCCTTCTTTTGGCCTCCTCTATGGCCACTTTGAGGGTGGCCTCGGTGTTTTGTCTTCCGGCTTTCTCAAAGTAAATGGCCATCCTTTCCCCTCCCTCGAACGTTTTCCCAGCCTGTACCACCATAACCAAAGATGGGGCTCTTTGTAAATTTCCTCCTGGATCCATTCCCTAAGGGTCCCTTCTTCTACGGAATCCAGGGGCTGCAGCAGATAAACGAGGACCTTATCCCCACAGTGGCTCAAGTTTAAGGGGAGTAAAGGCGTGCCATACCTTGAAGAAAAAAGGCTGAGGACCCTGTGGAGACGTAAGGACCTTTCCTCGCGGGAAAGTCCGAGGAAATATTGATCTACCAAGTAAACAACGACTCCTCCCGACCTGAGGGCTTCCCTAACTTTCAAGGTCGCTCCCTCAGGCCGTATTCCCCTTATGCCAGCAAGGGAAAGGGCCTCCTTTACCATTGCATCAAGCCACGGTTCCTTGAACCTCCGTAGGACAACATTTAAACGAACCTCCTTGGCGAGCCTCGCGAAGGCCCAGGGAAAGTTTCCCTTGTGAAGGGCAAGGAGGATTGCCCCCTTTCCCTGAAATCTTCCCAATATATCCAAACCATGGACCTCCACCCGCCTTTCGAGGATCTCCCACGGGTCAGGGTGGAAACGCACATAAAGGAAGTCGCGAACAAGTCCGAGGAGATAGAAAAGGTTTTGCCTGGCAAGGGCAGGGTCCACCCCTGCAGATGCCATGGCCGTACGGATCCTTTTGCCCATCTTGCCTTGAAGAAGATATATTCCGATGCCCTTCAGGACGAGTTCGGTTGCCTTTGGACACCTCCGAGAGAACCATCCACAAAGGGGAAAGATAAAGTCCAAAACCATGACAACTGCAAGGATGACAAACCCGTTGAGGGCATGTCAACTTGAAGGCTAAAATGTCCTCTGTGTTGACCGCAGAACAGCTTTATGATCAAGCTGAAGAACTAAGGGAGAAGGCCGGGTATCGTGAGGCCATAGCTACCTACCAGAAAGCCCTTAAGGCCTTAGGAAACCAGGATCTCCTCGGGCGTCTTCGAATCCAGAAAGGG
>Ga0180301_10004297_pt1 | contig 11000 bp, 6 predicted proteins | sample GuaBasSediGuay16_FD_121797 | JGI IMG/M metagenome (GOLD analysis project Ga0180301, IMG submission 121797) | Subseafloor sediment microbial communities from Guaymas Basin, Gulf of California, Mexico - Guay16, Core 4569-2, 12-15 cm | ecosystem: Environmental > Aquatic > Marine > Hydrothermal... | reverse complement strand
TTTGTGATCTCATATACTCTAAGCGAAGGGCTGATTCCAGGATCTGAAGATATTTCGAAGTGGAATAAAGAGATCTGCAGAAACGCAGCTGAAAATATAGAGTTATTCGGCTTTAAGGTTCCAGAAGAGAAAAGGGCTAAACTGCAAAGTTTGATTGAAAAGTACGCATTGCTCGAGAAGATGACGTTTGAGGATGTGATTTCGAGACAGGAAGAGTCTGCTGAGATAATCAAGCCTGCAATGAGACTTTTAACATCAATCCTGACGAACGCGTTTCTATTTAGAAATCCAGAATATGCGCGAATTATGGAGGAGCTATGCAGAGAGATCGGAATAGAAAAAGGAGTATGATACGAATGGCGTTCATAAACAAACTTGCTAAGTACATAATTAGAAGATGGCATCTACTAGCCTTCATGACGGCTTGCACAGTGCTGACCACATACATTAACGTTTACATTCCTCAGCTTGGAGGGCAGGTTATACGGAACATACTTGAGATTGGAGATTTCAACGCGCTTCTCTGGCTGGTAATCCAAATAATAGGCTTCACTGGAGTATCAGGCGTCCTCTCATTTATACTGCGATACGTGAATGGATACTTCTCGCAGAAGGTCGTCTATGAGATTAGAAATGATGCTTTCAGAAGCATACAGAGACAGTCGCTCGGATTCTTCGACAGGATAGATACTGGCCAGCTTATGTCAAGAGCCACAACAGATACTGAAAGAATAGGGCGTTTTTTAGGATTTCAATTTAGAATGCTTGTCCAAACATTATTTCTCCTCGTCGGAGTAGTCACGTCAATGATTATGATCGACTGGGAACTCACAATCGCTTCATTCCTAGTAGTCTCACTCATACTTGTGAACTTCACATTATTCGGAAAGAAGATTAGACCAGTCATAAGCAAGTCTCGTGAATACTTTGCAAACTTGACATCTGTACTATGGGAGAACATCTCGGGAATAAGGGTTGTAAGAGCATTTGCAATGGAGGATTATGAGATAAAAAAGTTTCAGAAGCCTAACAACGCCTATTATGAAGCAATGATTAAAGCTACGGTTCTGAGAGCAACGTTTCTGCCGCTGACGGGACTGATAGGCGGCTTCGTGACAGTCATCGTCTTCTGGCTAGGCGGCATACGGGTTATAGGGGGCAGAATAGGTGTAGATACTCTCTACGTCTTCAGCAGCTACGTCTCGATGCTGATGAGACCCATGGCCATGATGGGTATGATCTGGACTGGTTATCAACGGATGGTCGCTGCGGGCGAAAGGGTTTTCCAGATAATTGAGGCGGAGCCGGATGTTAAGGACAAACCAAACGCGATTGATCTAAAGAACGTAAAGGGGCACATAAAGTTCGAAAATGTCTATTTTGGATATGATAAGGATAAGCCGATCCTAAAGAATATAAATCTTGAAGTCAAGCCTGGAGAAACCGTTGCGCTTCTCGGACCTACAGGGTCAGGTAAAAGCACGATCATACGTCTCCTGATGCGATTCTATGATGTTACATCTGGAAGAATACTCATCGATGGACATGACATAAGAGACATAAAGATAAGATCGTTGAGGCGGCACATCGGCATAGTCTCGCAGGAGATCTTCCTATTCAACAAGACAGTTAGGGAGAACATTGCATTTGGCAATCCAAACGCTTCAATGGATGATATTATAAGAGTTGCAAAGATCGCACAGGCACATGAATTCATAACTAAGCTGCCTAATGGTTATGAAACGATAATTGGTGAGAGAGGCATAAATCTTTCAGGCGGACAGAGACAGAGAATAGCTATAGCGAGAGCCCTACTTTTGGATCCGAAGATCCTGATTCTTGACGATTCGACATCTAGCGTTGATGTAGATACCGAATATGAACTTCAGAAAGCGCTGAGCGCCTTACTTCAGAACAGAACAACTATCGTGATAACGCAGCGCATCTCCACAATTCGAAACGCCGACAAGATAATCATTATGGATAACGGCGAAATCATAGAGGAGGGGGATCATGAATCGTTAATGGCGAAGAAAGGCGCCTATTATAGGCTTTACCAGACACTTTATGAGGCGCAGAAGGAGGTTCTCGAAGCAGTAGAGGCGCTTCAAAAATCCGAGGCGGAGAAGCCGAAGATAGTACAATATGATGGAGGCAAATAAGAATGGGATTCCACTTTCACCCACATCATCATCATTTAGAAAGTGTAGATACTGAAAGAAGAATGCCTGCCAGAGAGATATTCTCTAGGCTGCTGAGATATTTAACTCCATACAAAAAATGGATCGCGATGGTGATATGTGCAGTTATAGTTACTTCGGCTACTGGAATTGCAAGCCCATACATTCTCGGTAGAGAAATAGTCTCAAGATACATATTGAGGGGAGATCTATATGGCCTCCAGACAATAATACTCGTATTCATAGGAATCCAAGCTGCCAATTGGATCGCCAACACCATACGCATGTACGGCTTAGGAAAGATAGGGCAGTCCCTACTATTAAGAATGCGATCGGAGCTTTTCGCTCATCTACAAGAGCTCTCATTCAGCTTCTTTGATAGCTCGGACAGCGGCGACCTCATATCGAGAGTTACGAATGATACGGATGCTATAGGTGAAGCTTTCACTTCAGGACTAGTTCAGGTTGCAAGCGACATTTTAAGCCTCTTCATGATAGTTATCGTGATGTTCAGCATTAACGTTCAATTAAGCCTCGCATCCATGATTGTTGTGCCGCTGATAGTCGCAGTCGCATTCCTATTCAACTCTAAATTCAGAGCCGCATATCGAATGCAGAGAACCAGAATCTCAAATGTCACCTCTAAACTTCAAGAAAGCATCTCCGGCATAAGAGAGATACAGTCATTTACGAGAGAGAAAGATGCGATGAGAGACTTCCAAAATGCGAATCTCGAAAACTTCCAAGCGAATCTTCAAGCAACGAAAGTTTGGGGTTCATTCTTCCCAACAATCCAGCTGATACAGGCTATAGGAACAGGAATAGTTATTGTCTACGGCGGATGGCTCGCCTTCAACGGCATGCTTGGGCCGATTGAAGATGCCATTGGAACTCTAATCACATTTGTAATGTATGTGGGAATGTTCTTCGGCCCCATATTCGACTTGACAAACTTCTATAATACTGTTCAGTCGGCTTTTGCAGCGGCCGAGAGAATATTCGAGATGCTTGACGTGGAGCCGGAAATTAAAGACAGCGAAGACGCCATTGAGATGCCTCCAATAAAAGGTGAGGTAGAGTTCAGAAATGTAACCTTCGGATATAAACCTGAACATCCAGTCCTGCACAATATAAGTTTCCGCATCAAGCCTAAGGAGACGATAGCCCTCGTTGGACCGACAGGCGCGGGAAAAAGCACAATAGTAAAGCTGCTATGCAGATTCTATGATCCACAGTCAGGCCGGATCCTAATCGATGGACATGACCTAAAAGGGATTAAGATAAAATCGCTTCGTAAACAGTTGGGCATAGTCCTTCAGGAGACCTTTCTCTTCTCTGGCACAATCATGGATAACATAAGATATGGAAAGATCGATGCGACTGAAGAGGAGGTTATAGCGGCCGCAAAGCTGGTAGGCGCCCATGAATTCATAGAGAAACTTCCAGACGGATACAATACTAGGATAGGGGAGCGTGGAGCAGGATTATCTGTGGGTCAAAAGCAACTCATATCTTTTGCACGGGCACTACTAAGAAATCCAGCTATACTAATTCTGGACGAGGCTACCTCAAGCATAGATCCATACACAGACCTACTCATCAGAAAGGCCATGAAGGTTCTACTTAAAAATAGAACCTCAATAATAATTGCACATAGACTCTCAACAGTCCGCGACGCGGATAGAATACTCGTCATAGATGATGGAAGGATAGTTGAGGAAGGCAGCCATAAAGAACTCATGAAGAAGGGAGGGCTCTACAGTCACCTATACGAGATGCAATTTAAAGAGCCGGAGGCTGAAGCTCTCGTAGCCTCTAAAAAATAAAGATGACTTATGAAAGTGACGCTCCAGATTGGGCGTTCTGGCAACATATCCCCATAGCACAGTAGAATCATCCGCATTTTCGAAAGAACTATAGAAGATTCAGCCTCTCCAATCCCCATTCCCGCCGATCCCAACAAACTCTGAAAGCTACTTTTCATTAATACTCAATTTCTGATAGGAAGAGAATGCCTAGGATACTTGAAATTCTCCTCTAAGCCTTATGTCTTCTGAGGAGCCTCCAACCATCACTTCATATATGCCGGGCTCAACTGTAAAGTTCATCTCAGCGTCATAGAACGCCAGTTCCTCTTTAGTTAAGATGAAATCCACAGTCCTTGTCTCTCCAGGCTTAAGAGTGATTCTTTTGAATCCTCTTAGATCCTTTACAGGTCTAGAAACACTTGACACTCTCTTATGTATATACAACTGGACCACTTCATCACCTTCATACTTGCCTATATTCTTAACATCCACGCTGATTTTAACCTCCTCTTCCGGACTTATCTTCTCCGGATCCACCCTAAGATTGCTGTATTCGAATCTCGTATAGCTCAGCCCATGACCAAATGGGAATAACGGCTGCTCCCCTCTAAGATCCACATAATCATCAACTCTACCCGTGGGCCTATGATTATAATAGAGAGGTAACTGTCCAGTCGTCTTTGGGAATGTTATTGGAAGTTTCCCGCCGGGATTATAATCTCCAAAGAGGACGTCGGCAATCGCGTTTCCACCCTCCTCTCCAGGATACCAAGCCTCAACAACAGCGTTGACCCTATCTATCCACCTCGTCATCGTGACTGCGCTTCCATTTATGAGGACAACTATCACAGGCTTACCCGTATCGCAGATGGTCTCGATCAGATCCTCCTGCACTCCTGGAAGATCAAGATTACATCTGTCTCTCCCTTCACCTTCCGTCTCGCCAGCGTTCCCCAGGCATAGTACGGCTACATCCGCCTTCTTAACAGCCTCACCAGCTTGCTTGAATCCCTCCTTTGATGTCCCAGTTAACGTACATCCCTCTGCAAAGTAGACTTTTGTTTCCTGCGAAACTTTGTTCCTTATTCCTTCAAGCGGCGAGACCCTTTTTACGCCGTAGCCGCTGTAACCGCCAAGCCTCATCACAGAAGCGTTAGGTCCAATAACAGCTATGGATTTCAGATTCTTGCTTAGGGGAAGCGTACCGTCATTCTTGAGCAGTACTATGCTCTTTCTAGCCGCCTCTAAGGCCAGCTTCCTATGCTCTTCGCAATCGCAGATTCTCTCTGCATATTCCGGATCTACATAGCGGTTCTCAAATAGTCCCAGCCAAAACTTGACCCTTAAGACTCTGCGAACTGCCTCGTTAATCAATTCTTCAGATATTTCTCCCTTCTTAACTAGTGTTAGTAGATCGTCGAAGCAGTAGGATTCAGGAAGCTCCATGTCTAATCCGGCTTCTATAGCCTTCTTAGCAGCCTCAGCCCTACTCTCCGCAACTCCATGCTTAGTCTGAATATGCAGTACAGAGCCGTAGTCTGAGACCACGAATCCTCTGAAGCCCCATTCCTTCCTCAGAACATCCGTTAAGAGCCATTTATTGCAGGAGCAAGGTATGCCGTCTAAGGAGTTATAGGCCGCCATTATTGATAGAGCATCAGCCTTCTCAACAGCGGCTTTAAAAGCTGGGAAATAGATCTCTCTTAAGATTCTCTCTGAGAAATGGATTGGATAGCTATCTCTTCCCCCGTCACCCACAAAATTAGCGACGAAATGCTTTGGAGTACATACAACCTTTTGACTCTGAACCCCCTTGATGAAGGCGACGGCCATGGCAGAGGCCAAGTAGGGATCCTCGCCGTAGGTCTCCTCAGTTCTGCCGCATCTCGGATCTCTAGCAATATTTATTGTTGGTGATAAACATTGATGGATGCCGCGGGCTCTCGTCTCTTTTCCAATCGCTACGGCTACTCGCTCCATTAATTCCGGATCCCAAGTACTGGCGAGAGCTATCGATTGTGGGAAGATAGTGCTTCCCCTAGTCATACATCCATGCAGACATTCATCATGAATCATTATGGGTATGCCTAATCGAGACTTCTTGGCTACAAACTCTTGGATCTCATTCGCTAATTCAGCGCTCTCTCTTGGAGGGAGATGGCGAAGAATAACCGTTAACATGCCGATTTTGTCCTTCTCCTTCTCCAAGAGATCCTTCCAGCTCTTCTTCACAACAGCCGCTGTGAAATCACCTACGAGTTCGGGTTCCTTTCGAAGCACAGAAAAGATTTTGTATAGAAGTTTATCCTTCTTCTCATCGGTTAATCCCTCAAAGATCGAAGAGAGGATGCCGTGGGGAGATATCATCTTTGCTCTTAACTGGCCGATCTTTTCCTCTAAGGTCATTTTTGAAAGTAGCTCGCTTATCTTCTCCTCTAAGTCAGCATTCAAAACCTTGGAAGAATTCTTAGCCACCTCAACTTCACCTGATTAAATATATGCCTAATCTCTTTTCTATATCGTATAGGAGATAAAAATTTGGTTAAAAGCGGCACTTTAGGAACCTTAAGAGGCAGATCTTCAGCGATTGCCTCCGATCTACAGGTTTACCTAGCCACATTTTCTTTGGATCAGCTAATCTCATTCATCAAGTTTTCAAGATACTTCTTTGAATTGATGTACATCGAGTCTAGATTCGGCTTTAATTCCTTCTTTCCACCTATGTCGATGCCTATATATCCCTTAAAATTATGCTTCTTTAACGCCTTCAACAGACCTTTCCAGTCGACGCTTCCCGTTCCGATTTCAAGATGATCCTCAGTCATAAAGTTGCTGTCGCTGGCATGAACATAAAATATTCTATCGCCAAGCATCTCTACGCATTGTACAGGAGGCATCTTTTGAGCGGCCAGATGGGCTACGTCGAGAACCGCGCCTAGATTCTCACTTTTTATCTCACGGAACAATAATTCTAGAGCCCATGCATTCGAGATGCTCTCCCATGTTCTTGGCTCGATACATAATCTCAAACCATGATCCTTAGCCATATCATTACACTCGCCTATTGAGGAGACTATCACGTTCTCAAAGAATTCCCAGAAGTCGAATTCCGGCTCAACATTAATTGAGGGCGGCTTATAAGCAAATTTGAAATCCTCAGAAATGTCATAGGGAGCTTCTACATAAACTGGCAAATGGAAAGTGTCTGCTTGAACCATCCCGGTCTCGAAGTAAGCTCCTAGCTCACAGCCGATTCGAAAGGCCTCTAGGGCTTTGCGTCTTTTCTCCGGATCGGGAGACATTATGTTGGGCAGAACCGGAACGAAATCGATCAGCTCTACACTATTTGCCTCACAGCGCTTCTTTATCACATCTTTATTCTCAGCCACCGTGTATAGTTGAGGGCCTACGCCCTCAAGCTCCATATATTGGAATCCTAGACGTTTAGCATCGTCTATAGCTGCAAGGATCTCTTCTAAGCTAGGAATATAACGATATTTTGTGATAGCGTATAGCCAGCATAGGGATATATTCCAAACCATACTAAAACCTCCTTAAAAGGGAGAGGTCACGCTAGCTTTTATACTTAACGCAGCCTCAAAACATTCATACAAACCATATTTTTGTTTAGAGGCTGAATCTTCTGAAACCTTATTTATTTAGGATTAAATGCTTTCGCATAAAAAAGAAGCTCATTTATTTGGGATGCCCTATAATGAGCACCTTCTAATCTTTATTATAGCGGATTTAGATTTATCAGAATTAAATAAGACTAGATCCTTCAATCATTTCTCGTCTCCAAAATAGATATTTTATTTAAGGAAAGAGCTGAATCTTGTTGACTTAGACCTCTCTCAGCTTTACTTCCCTTTTTAATGAGGACTGCGGATACCCGAGGCTTGACCAAGCTAGATGCAAGGAGGACATTCCTCTAAAGGGGGCTACGTATATTCGTTGGGGCTTTACCGTTAGCCGAAAAGAACCTATTACCCATGAAAGAATGAGGTCAGCTGTTCGCTGCACCTTTCCAGAAAAACCATTACGTTCTATAAGCGGAATCTCCATATCTTCTCTTGTTGCAGCGACCCCGCTGATGCCTCTCCCGAACTATCACGTCAATCTCATCGACCACAAGAATCTCCCTCTCAGACTTGATTATCTTCTTCATAAAGAAATACTTCCTCTTCCGGGATCCTAATCAACGTGGCAAAGATTTCAATATAAGTTGATGCAGAAAAAATAGTTTCTCTAAAAGTTATGAGATATTTCTTCTAGCAACGGACAAATGCAAGCCATGCGATATTATTGAACCGAAGTGCCTAAGAGCCATCTCTGAAATAGCAACTTGCCATATCTTAGAGAATTTTGCTAGAAATCAGGCTTTACAGGCTTCTCCATCAAACTTCTTTTTGTCCCTATCTTTCCATCCTTAAAATGCGGCTTCCTCAGAACAGCATCCTCACTTTTCTCTATTTCTCTAGCTTCGTCAGCCAATTTAGCTGCCTGCCTCATGATCTCATGTGCAGCCGCCACCATCGGAATATAAAGATTTGGATCATGAATTCTGAAGCAAGCCCTAGTTGTGATTCTTGAAACTTCGCTTGCCATCTCGTAAGCAGCTAGAGCCTTAGCCTTCGCATAGGGATTCAAGAAGCCAGCTGCCTCGACGGCTTTCTCTCCATCTATGATTAGTTTCGGCAGCTTTGTGCTTTCTCCCCTCTTAATTGTCTCTATAGCTTCGTCTATAGCCTCAACTACTAGGTTGAAGGCTCCGGTTACGGCGAGAACCTTTATTATGTCCGAATTGTACATTGACATCTCCACCGGATCTAAAAATTCTCTTCTCGCCCCGATCATAGAATCAGCTTCAACTATTATGTATCCAAAGCCAATTTTCTCCAGCTCATCGATTAATTTTTTAGCGGGAATATCAGAGATTACAATTGTTGGAATGCCTGCTTCATTCAGCATCTTCCTCGCCTCTGATGGGCCGGGAGCCGTCTGAGCTGGACCGACAAGAATCACAAGATCAGGCTTCTGCTCTATCATAAGAGCCGCTATTTCTTTACATTGCCTTTGTTTCAGCTTTGCTCCTGAACCAATAACCATGATGTCTATATCTGATCGATCAGCCCTTTCATCCAGCATAATATCAAGTAATGGCAAGGTTCCTATGCAGCCTACTTTTAGAATTCCGAGTTTGACTACTCCTGACATAAATCATCCTCTCACAATTTCATTTAAAGATTATACACGTTTAAATCGTTTTCAATAGTATTCTAATGAAACTGAATCTCAAATGCCAGTTTTAAGTTAAACCTGCTTTTTCCATAAAGTTATTGAATATCTTTAGAGGGCTTGAAATTGATCTACGGAGTCGCTATGCATTAAAAAGCTATATATCTGTTTAGTATAGTATTTATTAATAAAAGTACGTATATATGGAGTCTTTGGAAATGGAACAGAGAAAGATAATCTCGCTTGGAAGATCATCTCTAGTTGTTTCCCTTCCAAAACATTGGATAGAGATGAACAATCTTAAGCAGGGGGATGTGGTTTCAGTAGCTGTACAGCGAGATCGCTCCCTAGTCATCTTTCCGGGTAATAGAAGCGAAGAAGTTAAGAAAATAACCCTTTATGTAGATCCAGATGAGAGTCCAGCAACAATCGCTCGAAAGGTAATTGCGTGTTATCTTAACGGTTACTTTGGAATAAGGCTGACCTCAAGGAAGATATTTACTGTTCCTCAACAAAGAGCAATCAGAGATATATCTAGGAAGCTTTACATGCGAATTATGGAGTCTGATTCTAAATCCGTTTACATTCAAACTTTAATTGATGAGACAAAGGCATCAGTTGAAACGGCGGTTCGCAGAATGCATTCAATTGCTGTTTCAATGTATCGAGATGCTTTAACTTCGCTTAGAAAACAAGATGTGGAACTTGCAAGGATCGTGTATTCCCTAGATAATGATGTTGATCACTTCTCATTCTTTATTCTCCGCTTAATACGTAGCGTGATTCTTAATCCTGAATTGACAAATTATCTTGGTATAGAAGCGATAGACTGTCCAGATTACCAAACTTTGGTGCACAGAATTGAGCAGGTTGCAGATAGAGCAGCAAACATTGCGAGATGCATATTACTGCTAAGCGCAGCAAAACAGAAGATACCAAGTCAAATTCTAGATCTAATCTTGAAATTAGGAGAGACAGTCTCAGATGCCTACGATAGATCTATTAAAGCCTTCTTCTCAAAGGATGTAAATGAAGCAGATAAGATAATAGAATTGCAGCGGACAATTGAAAGTTTAGACCAAGATATCGCTACTAAGTTTTTCATGAGAAAGACCAGAAATGTTGCCTTATCCTGCGCCATATGTTCTATACGGGACAATATTAGAGAGACCATGGAGCATGTTGTTGATATAGCGGATATTACAATTGATCGTTTCTACATGGAGAGGTAAGAAGATAAAAAAATCAAGACGAATCCTTTTAACGATCTTATGTACTAAGATCCTTTTCTTCGAGTTGGATATGTCAATGTAAATGAGAAGTCAGCTGGCGCTAGTTTTCTCTCTAATATCTTTCTTGCAAGCTGTAGAGCTGCATTGTAGTCATATACGCCTCTGCCGTTCCTTATCGCTTCTTTCAAGATTCCAATTTCGAGTTTATGCTTTAACTTTCCAACCGCTATTGGACCGATTCCGAAGATGCCCGGCGCGATCTCCCTCATGTCATCTTCAAGTTTCATTCCTTCTATTCCCAAGGGAGGAACAGCATTTATATCCACCATGACTTTCATTAGTTTCAACTCTTCCAGCATATCCTTTTCGATTATTTGAACCCCTGGAGCGGCTGCGCAGAACACCACATCAGCCTTCCTCAATAGCTGCATCCTATCCTCCCGTCTAGGCGCATAAAGCCCCCTCACGCTTGCTCCATATCTCTTAAGGAGAGATTTCGCGACGTTATCAATGTATTGTTCTCCATCCGGCCGGTTTGGATT
>Ga0180301_10004296_pt1 | contig 11001 bp, 8 predicted proteins | sample GuaBasSediGuay16_FD_121797 | JGI IMG/M metagenome (GOLD analysis project Ga0180301, IMG submission 121797) | Subseafloor sediment microbial communities from Guaymas Basin, Gulf of California, Mexico - Guay16, Core 4569-2, 12-15 cm | ecosystem: Environmental > Aquatic > Marine > Hydrothermal... | reverse complement strand
GTCACCGGCGTGCCGAGCTCTGAGATAGCCAGCTACTACTTCTACCTTGAGGCAGTCAAGGAGATGGCAAAGAGCGGTAGAGCAATTATGGTAGTCTCGCCCGGAGGAACATCCCCACTGATAGCAGTCCCAGGGACGGGGGGAGGCTAGGCGATGGCAGCTGGCCGCAGACATTTCGCCTACAGGGCGGCGGAGGAGGTAGTCAAGAGGTTCCCTAATGAGGATAAGTATGTAGTGGAGGCCGGCGTCACACCCAGCGGGAAGATTCACCTAGGCAACTTCATTGACATGGTGGTGGCTGACGCAGTCCTGAGAGCACTCAGAGACATGGGATATGACGCTGAGGGGTACCTCGTAGTGGATAGCATGGATCCCTTCCGACAGCCACCCTCGTTCGCGCCAGATGAGTTCAAGAGAGATGCGGCCAGCTACATTGGGAGGCCCTTCGAGTCTCTCCCGGATCCCTGGGGATGTCACAGCAACTACGCTGAACACTTCGTGAAGCCCGTTGAGGAGAGCTTCGAGGCTTACGGCGTAGCGCTGAAGGTCAGGTGGGCTAGGGATGTACACAAGGATGAGAGGTACTTGCGCTACCTGATCAGAGTACTCAGAGAAAGGGAGTCTGTGAGGAAGGTGTTGAATGATGTGAGGAGGAGGGCTGGCCACAGCACCCTGTACCCTGAGGGATGGATACCATATAGGCCTCTCTGCTCATCCTGCGGGAGGATAGATGAGGCGGTTAAGCCCCTAGAGGTGCTCGAAGGGGTCAAGGTCAAGTATATGTGCACGGTGTGTGGACATGAGGGAGTGGCTGACATACGGCGTGGAGAAGGGAAGCCGCCGTGGAGAATTGACTGGCCCCTACGCTGGCTGGCCTTGAACGTACACTTCGAGCCTTTAGGGAAGGATCACATGGCTAGCGGCAGCGGCTACGATACTGGCTGCGCGCTTGTAAGGGCTTTATTCGAGCGAGAGCCCCCCGTCCCCGTATTCTACGACTTCGTTTACTGGGTGGAGAGCAGGGATGGCCGTAGAGTGTACATGAAGTTTAGCAAGCGGAGAGGCGTGGGGCTGGGGGTTGATGAATGGCTTAGGTACGCACCGCCTGAAGTCCTGAGGTTCCAGATTTTGAAGAGGGACGTGGATGACATCTATGAAGAGGCTCTGAGCCACTGGTACTTCGACTTCAGGCAGATCCCCAGCTATGTGGAGGAGTTCGATAGGCTTGAGGAGAGCTACTTCGAGGGAGGGGGGAGCGGGCTGGTCGGGGAGCTGTACCGCCTATCCCTCCCCCAGTCCCCACCCCCTCGCAAGCCCAGGCGTGTGCCCTACTACCAGCTGGTTAGAGTAGCTGCCTGGATGACGGATGTCGAGGATGGGCTAGCCATGCTGAAGAAGCAGGGTAAGCTGAGGGACATGGAGGAGTGGGAGATAGCTGAGGTGAGGAGGAGGCTGGTGATGGCGCGTAACTGGCTAAGGGAGGTGGGGTATACAGCTGTGCTGCAGAACGTGGATCAGGCCCTTAAGGCGCTAGAATGCTTTGAGGAGGAAGTGGTGAAAGCGTTCGTGGAGGTCTCAAGGAGGATTTTAGAGGGATGTGACCCAAGTGAAGTCGGCAGAATCGTGAGAGAAGTGGCGGAGTCTCTGGGGCTAAGGAAGAGGAGGGAGAGGCTCCAGGTATACAGGGCATTCTATCACGCTCTACTCGGCGAGGATTCTGGCCCTCCGCTCAGGAGGCTGGTGTCTAGACCTGAAGTTAGGGAACTGTTATCAAAAATAATCGCTAGACTACCAGCAAGCTGAGGTCACTTTCTCCTTCTCGTGAGGACTACGACCAGTGCCGCCACTACTAGGGCTACTACCGCTATTGCTAAGATGAGTGAAGTGGGCACCGGTGGCCTTGCTTCCTCGGGTTTTGAGGGTGGAGGAGCCTGCTCTGAAGGGGCCTGCTCCTCCTGCGGCTTTGCGGGCTGGACGTAGCTTATCTCCCCCTCCTCTACGCTTGTATTGCCAGCTAAGTCCACAGCCTTCACCGTAATATGGAGCGCTGTAGCGTTGATGGGCGGCAGCACGGCCCGGTATGTTGTGGGGCTCACCCTAAGAGCGTTAACCTCACCCCTCGTCGCATTGGCTGTGTACGACACCTTGACCTCCTTAATGCCCCAGCCCTCATCCACGGCCTTTACATACAGCGTCACGCTATCCCTCCCCGCTACCGGCTTCCTTGGGGTGTAGAACAGTAGCCTGACCTCGGGGCCCCATTCATCCTTATAGCATGAGGCGGTTACCTGAATCTCCACCCCAGGCTGCACTCTGAGCGTCACATTAGCCAGGTATAGGTCGCCGTAGGGCGTGAGCGAGTAGCCTTCAACTAAGCTGAGGTTGCCGTACAGCGCATATTTGTCTGCGGGCACGGTTCCATTCAGGTACATGTATACATGTATTCTCTGAGGCTCGATACCTAGTCCCCTTCCAAGTCTCACGAGGGCTGTGTTCGCTCTAAGCTCTGGGTCGGGGATTGTACGTATCAGCGCCTCCTCGATGTTGAAGGAGCTGAACTCCTTCAGGGGGTCTCTGCCCGGAATCCCGTAGATCTTCACGCTCCCATCCTCGCGCACTTCAATCAGCCTGAAGCCCCTGTAATCCCCCTCTCTCACGCCAGCACACGTGGTCGTAGTCGTGACGAACCAGGTCACGCCGTTGTAGAGGACCACGCCATCCCCATGGACATGGCCTGAGAGCACCAGCCGAACTCCATTCTCCTCCACTATCCTTAGGAACTCCTGCGCGGCGTCCATGTGCTCAGCCCAACTGCTGTATATGACATTCGATAGATCCTCAATCGACTTCCAGGAGCCGTTGATTTCTCCGAAGACTCCGTACCGGAAGAAGGGGTGATGCATCAGTATTATTTTCACCTTATCCCTGTGCCTCGATAAGACTCCCTCAAGCCACTTCAGCTGCTGTGAGTCCGGGTATCCCTCCATGCCTAGGTCTAGGCCCGCAATGAGGAATGGGCCTATCACCCTATACCAGTAGGGCGGACCCACATAGCGTCCATAGTAGAGCTTTGAGAAGCTCTCGCTGTCCGTCTGAGAGTGGTCGTGGTTTCCGGGTATTATGAAGGTCGGCTTCCTAGCCCGGTTCGTTACTTGAGAGAATACCTTCAGAGCTCCTAGGTCGCTGCCAACATCTACGCAGTCGCCTGTTATCACCGCTAGATCCGCGGGGAGAGTGTTTAGGAGGCCCATCGCAGTCTCAAAGTACGTGGTGCTATGTACCCCCTCCGTGACTATGTCAATGTGTACGTCGGTGATGTGCATTATGAGGAGTCTAGAGGGCCAGGCTGACAGAAGCCATACACTCCTGGGCTCCCCGAGTACCTCGTCTCCCACCCGGACGTACACATCGTACAGCCCAGCCCTCACTTCCTCAGGCACCCTCAGAGTAAGAACTACTGTATCGCCTTGAGCTGTGACGTTCAATAGCTTGAGTGTATAGTTCACCCCGGGAGCAGTGATCCAGACCCCACCTATCGTAGCATTCTCAACATCGATCAGCGTTACATTGAGCAGCTGGCCTGGCAGGAGCGGGAGGGGGACAGAGTACCTGGGGTCTAGGATCCTAGGGCGAGCCAGCGCTAGGGGGACTGCAGCAAGTATGGCTAGTGCCAGGAGTAGTAATGTATGGCGCCTCAACCTCCCCCCCAAGGTGGACAGTCGTGTGTGAGCTAATAAGCGTGGCGTAGCAGTTACTCGAACTCCAGTTCCTCCCAGCCCTCGGCAGAGTACACCTTAACGTCCTCTGGCTTTATGTATAATTTGATAATCTCACCCGCCTTGACCTCCTCCTCAGGGTCTACGTACGCTATTATCCTCTCACCTCTGGCATTAACCCTAAGCTGCTTATAAGGCCCTAAGAACATCACGAGCTCCACCTTTCCCTCGATGATGTTGGCATCTGGGAGGGGGCTTAGCGAGAAATCTTCCGGCCTCACCACAGCGACTATCTCCGTGTCCCCCGACCTCACTCCCAGTCCCGTGCCCTCCAGCTTGAAGCCTCCACGAGTTAATATAGACACCCTTCTGCCATCCGCTCTCACGATCTTCCCTCTGAGCAGGGCGCTCCGCCCGATGAAGGTAGCGACGAATAGGTTAGCGGGCTTAGTGTAGACCTCTATCGGAGTCCCAACCTGTAGGACCCTGCCCCGGTTCATTACCGCTACTCTGTCTGAGATGCTCATAGCCTCCTCCTGATCGTGAGTGACGTAGATTGTAGTGATTCCTAATTCCTTCTGGAGCTTCTTAACCTCCTCCCTCATCCTTAGCCTAAGTTTGGCATCTAGGTTGCTCAGCGGCTCATCGAGTAGCAGCACCTTAGGCTCGACGACCAGAGCCCTGGCGAGCGCCACCCTCTGCTGCTGGCCCCCTGAGAGCTGAGTGGGGTACCTGTCCTCCAGCCCCCTGAGCCCTACGAGTTCAAGCACCTCATCCACTCTCTTCCTTATCTCGCGCGCTGGGAGGCCCCTAACCTTTAGGCCATAAGCCACGTTCTCGTAAACGGTCATATGGGGCCAGAGAGCGTAGTTCTGAAACACCATTGCACAGCCCCTCTCATAGGGCTTCTTATACGTGACATCTTCATTGTCGAAGAATACGCTGCCCTCATCTGGAAGTTCAAAGCCAGCTATTATCCTGAGAGTGGTGGTTTTTCCACAGCCGCTGGGGCCTAGCAGGGTGAAGAGCTCCCCCTCTCTGACCTCCAGGCTCACCCTGTCTACCGCTACTACATCCTCGAACCTCTTGGTAACCCCCCTTAGGCTGACTCTGGTCATCCTTACACACCCACGTAGGCGTACCTCTGCTTAAATACTACGTTTACCAGCGTTATCACGAGCAACTGGAGCGAGATTAGGAGGACGCCTAACGAGGCTACGATGTGAGGCCCTCCCACCCTATTGAGGTAATCGAGCATGATGAAGGTTATCGGCGCCTGGTGGCTCTCCCCGACTCCCCCAAGCCCCCCCAGTGTGATGCTAGTGCTGGTCTCGCTCATGCAGTAGACGAAGCTCACGAGGGCCCCGCTGAGCAGGTTGAGGCTTATCAGCGGGATTACGATATTGACCAGCGTCCTGAGCCTCCCAGCCCCTAGGTTCAGTGAAGCCTCCTCCAGCGCTATGTGCACCTGCTGAAGGCCGGCGAACACTGCCCTAGCTGTGAAGGGCAGCCTCCTCACGCTGTAGGCGAGTACCAGTAAGAGAGACGGGCCGCTGACTATTGGATCAAGCGGGGTGCCGCGGAAGAAGGTCGTGAAGAAGTAGAAGTAGCCCACAGCTATGACGAGGCCCGGTATTGCCACCGGCGACGTGACTAGAAGGTCCAGCAGGTCCACGCCTGGCACCCTGGCCCTAGCAATGACGTATGAAGCTGAGATCCCCAATAATATTATGAGAGCCAGCGCGGAGAGCGAGTATGTGAGGCTGTTGATGACAGCCCTCGAGACTAGGGGGTCTTCAACTATGGACCAGAGGTTCTTGAGGGTGAAGCCCTGGGGCAGGGGGCCAGTCCACCTCTCGGAGAAGGCATAAATGATGACTCCCAGCTGAGGGAACGCGAGGAAGACGAGTAAAGGAGCCAGGACCAGGTAAATCACTAACAGGCCCTTAGCGCTGAGCTTCCTCATACGCGGCTTCCACCTGCCTCCCCTGCTCAGCATGGCGTACTGCCTTAGCATGACGTACCTCCTAATGCTGGCGAAAATTGTTAGGGCTAGCAAGAGCAGTATGAGGGCCAGTATAGCCGCCACCGGCGATAGCTGGCCAGTCGTAGCCTCAATGAACTTGCTAAAGACCTGATAAGAGATGAACCTCTTCTCGTTGAATACTATCGGAGCCGCCACGTCCTCCAGGGAGAATATGAAGACGAGGGCTGAGCCCGCCGCTAGCCCGGGGAGGGAGAGGGGGAGGGTCACGGTCCTGAAGAGCCTGAAGCCCTTAGCCCCCAGGTTCTCTGCCTGCTCCTCCAAGCTGGGGTCGATATTGACCATGCTCGAGTATACGTTTAGGTAGACTAGCGGGAAGAATGTCATTATCTGTGCGACAGCGACTCCAGCTATGCTGTCAACTCCGAGCCTCAGGGGGAGGCCTAGGACATCACATACGAACCACGAGATTATCCCGTCCCTCCAGTCGAATAGCTTCCTAATCACGAATACGTTAATGAAGGGGGTGAGGAGGAGCGGCATGGTGGCTAGTATCCTCAAGACGGTCTTTCCTGGGAATTCGTAGCGGGCGAAGACGAAGGCTACGGCCACGCCTAGCACAGTGGCTCCAGCAGTCACTATCACGGCGTTTATGAGGGAATTGATAACTGCCCCAAAGCTGACCCCTACCACCTTAATTATGGTAACCTCACGCCCCCTGAAGGAGGTTCTCAGGATGAGAACTGGCTGCCCTCGCGGCCTCAGGCTGAAGTACGTTGGGTCGCTCAACACATCAAAGATGCTGTATTGACCAGCGACGTATGCTACCAGCAGTAGGGGAGCTACTAAGAACAGGAATAGAATGGTCGTGGGGAGGAGAAGCTGAGCGATGAGCACGGGATCTAGGTAGAAACTCAGCTTTCTCAGCTTACTGGCCGCGCTGCCGCCCATCCTCAGCCTCCCAGCTCCTCCAGCATCCTTTCGTACTTGCCTATAGCAGCCTTCTTCCAGGCGGTTATTAACGCATCTCTGAACGATGCATCGGAGACGAACTTCTGGCATATGCTGATTGCGTAGTCCTCAGTGAACGTAACCTCCTCGCCGGTGGAGGGGTCGGTGAAGTTGAGGGGAGCTGTGAGCTCCTCCACATACTTGTTGAATTCCTCACTTGATATGGCTCCGCTGAAGTACTTGGCTAACAATGCCTTCCACGCTGCCTTTAAGTAATCATTGACTTCAACTAGAGTAGCTCTAAAGTACCACTGCATTACCTGCTCATATAGCAGTGCTAGCGTATCGTTAAACTTCATGGCTCGAGTCTTGAGAGTCAACTCGTAAGCCTTCCTCAAGTCACTCCTGTTGCGTCCCTCTGGAGTGTCGAAGACTGAGGGATTCGCCGGTAACCTGTTTATCTCGGGATCTAACCACACTTTCTGCCCCTCTGTCAGGACCCAGGCTATGAAGGCCTGCGCCGCCTCAGGGTGCTTAGACCCATTTACTAGCGCTATTGGATCGCCATTTACGATGCTCTCCCCCTTGGGTATTATGTACTCGCAGCTTGGATTCACCATCATGGCAGTGTAGCCGTAGAAGTCTATCGTTATGCCGACGGCTATATCTCCCCTTATCACAGCGTCCCTAACATCTCCACTAGCGCTGTAGACCACGGCGTTCGCGGCCATGAGCGTCAGTATCTTCCACCCATCTCTCCACCCGTATCTCTGCAGTATTATCTCGTACATCCTGGTGTTGCTAGTGCTCTGTGTGGGATCCGCTATCCCGAGTGCGGCTTCGCCATAAACTATCAGCGGCCTCCCCAGCTCTGGAGAGGCTAGATCCCTCCAGCTATGAGGCACCGTTAAGTTGTAGTCTCTCAGCCTCTCGTGATTGACCGTGAAGCCGAAGCTGGAAATAGCTGCAGCCACCCAGTAAATCTTTCCATCCTCACCTACCCTCTTCATCGGTACTCCAGCTATCTCATCAGGCACTTGAGCAGCAGCCTCAAGTGCCTCAGGGAGGGTTAGAGGGGCTAGCAAGCCTCTCGTGTACAGGAAGTCGAAGAGCGTCGGACCCCCGCCCCATGCCACATCTGCCTGCCCGCTTGTGATGTACCTCTCCCAGAGACCCGGCGGGATCACAATGGTCTTTATATCAGTGATGTTATACTTGCGTGCTAACTCGCTCTTTAAGAACATTTCACGTGCTTTTACCAGGATGTCAGTGGGGTGCCGAGAGATTATTGAGATGACAACGCCTTTCGTCGCTCCTCCCTCCCCCGCCGAAGGCTGTGAGGGCTTCGAGGGCTGCTGGGTGGGGGGCTTCTGGCTAATTAACATATATATGCTAACGCCCGCTATCACTCCAATAACTATTATTAGTATCAGGACTACACTCGATATAGCGCGGTTGACCGGCCTCATCGTGTAGTTAGAGGGGGGAGCGCCCAAATAAACCCTACCCGGGAGGCTAAACTGGAGCATTAAACCTAAAAGGGGGAGGAGGGGACTTCCTCATGTGAGGGCTAAAACGGTAATAGCAATAACCTTGATAATAGCGGCTGCATCGCTCCTCGCCTCTCCCCCCGCCTGCTCAGCTCCTGTGGGGATACCCATACTAATCGACCTAACCCATAGGCAGCCCCCCTCCGGTATCGACATCATAATTAAGGTGGTACCTGAGGCTCAGTGGTACATACTGGTCAAGAGCGAGGAGGAGGCTGAGGCGCTAAGCCCGGTGGTAAAAGCCAATGTTCACGGCATAATAGTTGGCGACTTCGCCTCCATTGATCTTGAGAAGCTGGGCATTACAATGATCATAATCGGCCAGCCACAGGCACCCTTCACCCCAGAGGAGGTAAGCGCCATAGCTAGCTGGTTTACTGGAGGGCCGGGGAGGGCGATATGGGTGGCCGCTGATAGCGACTACCCAGCACAGGGGACTGAGCTATCTCAGCATGCTGTCAACACCATACTAGAGGCAATAGGGGCTCACCTCAGGATGGACTACGTCTCAGTAGAGGATCCAGTTAGTAATGCCGGGAAGGGCTACAGAGTACTGGGTCTAGTCAACATGAGTGAGGTGGCTGTGCTCAGGTACGGGTGTGAGCGCGTGCTCTTCCACGGCCCCGGCGCAGTAGCTTGGGTGGACGAGGCTGGCAACTGGCATAAGGTGACGCCTCAGGACAAGCCTGACAACGTGTACATACTAGCTACCACCACCGTGAATGGCGAGATACTCGAGCACCAGGCTGAGCCAACGGGCACCAGCGGGAAAGCCTACACGCCTGGCGAGACGGGCGTCTTCACGCTAATGGCAGCTGAGGTGATCACCGTCGAGGGTGGCAAGAACGTAGTCATAGTCTCGGGGGAGACTCCATACGGCGGCTACCAGCCCATGGTGACCTGGAAGTACTATGGCAGGCTCCTAAGCGGCCCCCGCTTCGTTAGGAACGTCATACTCTGGGCTACTGGCTACATGGGCGAGCTCAGGGAGTATGAAAAGCTAGCTGCGCTGCCCGAGGAGGTCTCGAGGACCCTAGCCGAGAAGACGCAGGAGATTACAGATAAAGTGAACTCAGCTATAGCGGGTGTCTCCTCCACTCTCAATGCGGCTCTAGGGCTTTCAGTGCTCGCGCTAATACTAGCGCTCGTAGCCCTAGCTCTCTCACTGCGCAAACCCAAGGCGGCATAAAGGCGCTACTAAAAGGATCTTTAACGTTCTTTTTAGCTTCATCCTCCGGATACCACCGGCACTAGCTTTAGTTTCACAGGCTTGGAAATCACCTCATCTTCAGGCACGACCCTGCCCTCCATTACCGCGACGTACTCGACAGGGTTAAGGCCGAGACGTCTCATGACATTCTCTACGCGCTCTCCCCTCCTTACCCTGATTTCAGCCTCGCCTCTACGCACTATCTCTACCTTTACCGTAATCTCCACGCTTACCCACCTCTGCGTCTACTACTCCCTAAGTGGGAGCTCGACTACGTGACCAGTCTTCCCGGATAGGTATATGGCTCTTATGATTTCAAGACTCTTCCTCCCCTCAACCCCGTCCACGCGGGGCTTCCTATCCTCAGCTATGGACTGCGCGAAATCCCTCACTAGCCTCACATGATTGTCTATTGGGACAGCCTCAGGCCTGGCCCAGGAGGCGAGCCCCTCCGCCTCAGCCCCGCTGCGCACCTCCTCTTCTCCCTTCACAACTGCCATTTTCAGCGAGCCGCCCTCCCATATGAGAGTCCCCTCAGTGCCGTGTATCTCCAGCCTAGTAGGCAAACCTGGATAGATAGCTGTGCTCCCCTGGATTACGCCGAACGCCCCACTCCTGAACTTGAGTGCTGCCACTGCTAAATCCTCGACCTCGATGTCATGGGCGAAGGTGCCCACCAGTGCCCATAGTCGCTCAACATCTCCCATTAACCAGAGGAGCAGGTCTATTGTGTGGATCGCCTGGTTGATGAGCGCGCCGCCGCCTTCAGTAGCCCATCGCCCCCTCCAATCACTCCTCTCGTAGTATTCAGCGGGCCTGTGCCACTCCACGACCGCCTCGCCCATTATTAGCTTGCCTAGCTTTCCCTCATCAATTAACTTCTTCATCCTTTCAATATCAGGATCGAATCTGAACTCGAAAATAACTCCTAGCTTCACTCCCTTCCTCTCCGAAAGCCTGATCATCTCATCCGCCTCCACTAGGTTTATCGCCATCGGCTTATCAACGAGTACGTGTAAGCCAGCTTCCATGACCTCCACGGCTTGGGGGAAGTGCAAGTAATGCGGAGTCGAGATGGCTACAGCATCCAGCTCCTCTCTGGAGAGCATATCCCTCAAGGATGTATACCACCCCCTCGCCCCGAACCTCTTAGCGAAGCTCTCAGTCTTAGCTGGCTTCCTGCCTACTACAGCCCTGAGCTCAGCTATGCCCTCCTTCCTCAGCTCTTGAAGAGCCCTAGCTATGAACTCTCCCCCAACTCCCGTTCCCACTAATCCGAACTTGATCATCGGAAATGCTATAAGACACTCACTAAAAGGCCTTAGTTGGGGACGCGCCACCTTGGACGACTTCGGTCCCGATGTGCGGAGCCTAGCGAGGAAGCTAATCGCTGGTTACCTGCTATACTTCGCGCACGACTCGCTGAACTCAGATGGCAGGAAGCTGTTCGAGGAGATGGCTAGGATGCTGGTGTACGAGCACCCTGAGCTAAAGAGCCTAGTCAGGAAGGCTCGTAGGAGGCCCACATTAGATAACGTGATGAAGGTCGTGGAGAGAGTGTTAGGCGAGGAAGCTCGAGAGCTTTTAAGG
>Ga0180301_10004293_pt1 | contig 11004 bp, 17 predicted proteins | sample GuaBasSediGuay16_FD_121797 | JGI IMG/M metagenome (GOLD analysis project Ga0180301, IMG submission 121797) | Subseafloor sediment microbial communities from Guaymas Basin, Gulf of California, Mexico - Guay16, Core 4569-2, 12-15 cm | ecosystem: Environmental > Aquatic > Marine > Hydrothermal... | reverse complement strand
TAGAGTATCAAATCAATGGCGTTAAGATCATAGGCAGAGCCGATGCAGTACTCGATGACAGGGTCGTCGAAATCAAGACCACAACCAATCTCCCCAAGAAGCCGTATCCCTCCCACGTCTTACAAGCCAATACTTACGCTTACATTCTTAAGAAGCCGAAATTCGAGATCATCTACATAGGTGATTATGGTGTAACATCGTTCGTCATGAAGACATCGAAGGAATATTTCGATTACGTAATCGAGAGGGCGAAGATATTGATGAAGGCGTTCAGGTCATCAGTACCGCCGGAGAAAGAACCATCAATATTATGTCCAAAATGCAGATATTATCACATATGCTTCAAACAAATGAAGCTTGACTTATAGTGCATAAACCTTAGAGAGGGGTGGAAAGTGCGATCGTGGTGTTCATTAACCCTTGAAGATAAAATCATATTGGTGATGGGAATGTATGGTAAACCAATATCAATCGATCGATTAACAGCCACCATATTCCTTCTTGACAAAGTGTTTAAATGTAATGGGGTGGGACGGTCAGCCCACCGCCGAACGAAAGGTTTTTAAGCCCCGGGGCTTTATAATAAAATACAGGGGGCGGAGCCCCGAGGGTGAGAGTATGGCGAATCCAAACATCAAGGAGCAACTCAAGGAGGCGATAAAGAAGGCTAAGGACGAGGTAGTGAAAACCAAGACGCCTCAGGCAGTTGAGCTAATGGCTAACGAGTTCTACACGCTACAGATACTGGTAACGCCGCCAGGAGCCAGACAGTATGGTGCAGTAACTGTTGAGAGAGATGCCCCCGGCATTCTCCTGCAGATAAGGAGCTCTAGGCTGTGGAGGAACGCACTAACAATACCAACTGCCGACCACCTCAATGCTCTACTGGATCTTGTTAAGAAGTTCACTGAGGACGAGGAGCTAATGGGTGCTGTCAAGGAAGTAATAGCTCCCAGTGCCGGCGTGGAAACCCGCAGAGTATTCAAGATCGGTTAAAACAATGACCTTGAGGGATAGGAAGAGCAAGTTGAGGGATAGAAAATAAGCATATCTATTCAATCAAATCAAAACAAAATATTTTTTATTTCTTACCCGCGTGATTTGACTCGCCACGCATATATAGGTGGGGAGAGTCGTGTCGGAGGAAAGGAAGAAGTTTAGGATAAAGATCCCGGGCGACAACCCGCTGATAATCTACAATACGAAGAACGGAATGCAGATGTTCTACATCATCAACAAGAAGGAGGCAATTGACGTTGTTGATCTGGGCGGAGCTAAAGCCATAAGGTTCAACATACCAGATCAGTACATGCCGCACCTGTTATACCTCGTCTCAAGGAGGATAATAGCCCAAGCGATATCCAAGGGTAAAGAAGCGAAGAAGAGCAAGGTAGACATTGACGAGATACTCGAGTCAGCGAAGGAGATAAAGGCTGAGGAGGAAGACATAGCATCGCTGATGAAGTAAGATTGAGGGATAGGATATGACCACAACCCTAACACAATTTTTATCAAAACAACAAGAGCAGAGGCAATCAACTACTGACTACGAGCGTGGAATCGAAGTATGCTATGATAAGCCAGAGTGTTGCGATAAGTGTCTAGACTTCTCATGCTATGGGAACAGAGTAAAGGAGGAGCTATCTAAGTTAAAGAGAGCATCCAGATCAATCAAGATCAAGGTGGAGAAGAGGATAATGTGGGAATGCATTGACAAAGTATGTCTAGAGTATTGCTTGGGTACAAAGAGGTGATAATATGCTGAGGATCAAGTGGAGAGACCCCTTCGATGATTGCGGCATTGTTGAACCAATAACGTTAAAACTACTAACATCAAAAGATATGCAACTATATGTTGAATCTCTGCATGAAGATTACATAAAACATTTCAACTTGGAGGTGGCATGGAAGTATGACCCGAAGTGAAATCAAGGATCTAAGGGGGAAGATCTACCACCTCGAGGAGAGGATTGCATCGCTTGAAGCCGATGTGAAGTCGCGTCTCGAGAACCTGGAGGGCAGAATTGATAGCCTGTCAAGGCTCGCGGGTAATTTGTTCCAAGTAGCGGCACATGGTAATGAAATCCTCAAGAGGATTGAGCTCTTATACGAATCAATTGAGAAGTTAATCAAAACGCTTGATGAACATAAGAAGAAGAGGAGGTGGTTGTTTTGAAGTTTGTTAAACATATGATCCAAGTAACCGATCCAAGAATACCGGATATGATCTACGCTACATTCCCTGACATCAGTCACAATGTTGAGCTATTGTCAAAGATCTACAAGATGTGGAGGCTGGGCAATGATGTCGAGTATGCCCAGCTATACTTTGCCAAACACGAGCAAGGAACATTGCTGACCAAGCTGACAAACTACAAGATTGATACCACTAGGAAGGTCATTAGAGTAACCCTAGCCAATGGCTTCCCATGCTTCATTCCACTAGAGCTATTCGGCAATGTGGACATTGAGACGCTAATTGATCTGCTGAAGCTACCAATGCAGATAACAGTTAAGCACGTTAAGGGAGTACTGGTGGCCGGCGAATTGAAGCTACCAACGCTACAATCAGCAAAGGATATCGGTAAGGAGATCATCGAGGAGATTGGTGCATTAAATGCGTTACTGCTGGCGTTCGGTATTATGCCGCACAGAATCACATACTGGCTATTCCTGCCAAGACTAATGTCATTGTTCAAGGGCTTTAAGTCAGCTCATCAATCAATACCAGTGCATCCGATACACATACTACAGTTCACTGAACCAAACAGCGGTAAGACAGAATTTGCAGTAAGAGCATCAAGTGTAGCGAACTATGAGTACATGGGTGGTGAACTACCAACACTAACAAGGCTTGTCTACGATGCCAGATCGGGAGCTATCGGTGCTGTAGGGTTGAGGGATGGAGTGATACTAGATGAATTCGACAAGAAGACTGCCAATGATCTAGTGAAGCTGACAACCGATCTAAGGGCAATGTTGACAGGAATGGAGCAGTGTGTATGGTCGAGAAGTGCTGGTGCTAAGGGAATAGAAATACGGAAGTGTGTAAACTTCATATTCTTCGGCAACGTTCCACCATTCCTCAGGGGATCGACGACGCGTGAAAAGATAGTCAATTACTACAACGTGTCCGGCATGGATGCATTGATTGACAGGATAACGATAGTTGATATGTGGCAGACACCAATAGACATAGCCGAGTACCTCATCCACAGGATAATGCCAAACTACATACTACGCGGAATGATAGAGTACCTGCAATCGCAATTAAAGCCATTAGAGCTGGAGGTAGAGGTGGGCGGGTCTAGAGCACCGAGGCATGCATTAAACGTTAAATCACTGCTGTCAGTGCTCGGCGTAAAGCTACCAGATGATACCATTAAGAACCTAGTGCTGGGCATCACAACGTTCGACGTGATATCGAGAATGATACCAGATGAAACGCTCAAAGATAATATACCACAGGCTGAGCTAATACCAAAAATCAAGGAGGCTCTGAAAGGATGATCCTTGAGAGATAGGATGAACAAGTATAGAGGTAGGGAATGTGATATACGAGAAGATAAGGAAGTGTCAGGAGATAGCGAGGAACGCGGTCAAGACCGTGTACGCTGACGATGAAGTAGAGATGATCGAGCTGGTGAAACCAGATCAGCTCAAAAACATTATTTTTCAAATGCTTGAATGCTTCGACATGCCAGTTAGATTCGGAATTATTAGAGAACCATTCAGCGGATTAATTGGAGAGGATAGGGTACGAAAATTATTAAACGAGCTGATACAAGAGGGCAAAGTTAAAGTATGGAGGTATGGACTCTACGTAACCAAGACGAAATATGATGAGCTGAAACATAGACAAACTGGACAGAGGAAGTATCCATACTGGCTGTGGGTAGGAATGAGAAGATACAGACATAGGAGGTGGTGAAAAATGCCCCGTGAACCTAAAGGTATGCGGGTCTATGATAAACGTGCCGCTTACGCGCCTTGAGGGATAGGAAGTACAAGTTTGGAGATAGAAAAAGTGAAGAGGGATAAAACGTGTCCCAAAAGTTCTGGAGGCGATTAAGGGGTCAGATCATCAGGGCAATGATAGGTGATCCAGAGAATACTGTTACCGACCCAGTAGTTAAGGAGATCGTCGAGCCAGTAGTTGAGCGCAGGAACAACAAGTATTTCTGCAAGATTTGCAGGAGATGGTTCACGGGCTTCAATTCGATTTTTTACCACATAACTAATTCTCATTATGACCTCGTTAAATACTATGTGAACCTCTGGAAGCATAAGAAGTTTTCATACTTGGAGGAGTGATGAATTATGCCCCGCGTGTCTAAAGACGTGCGGGTCTGCGATAAAAATGCCACTCATGTGGAGAGATAAAATGTGCCCTGCGTGCCTAACGGAGAGCAGATCTGCGATAAATAATCCGCTTACGCGGAGGGATAAACTGTGCTCAGAGATTATCAGGTTAAGCTACTTAAGATGATGCTTGATGCCGTCAGGAGCGGGCAGAATGTATTCCTGAACTCTCCAACAGGAAGCGGCAAGACAATCATGGCGTTGAATTTGGCTAAGAGGATGATTGAGGAGGGGATTGCACGCAAGATACTATACTTCGTCAGGACGCACAACGAGTACCTGCCAATACTACGCGATGTGAAGAAATTCAATCTTGATCTGAAGGTTATTGGCTTGATCGGTAAATCACGGCTATGCGATAACCCGTTGAAGTGGTTACTAGAAGAGTTAGAGGGCAGAGTTGATATATGCAAGGCTTGCCCGAAGCGTGGAATGTATTATCCAGTAAACTACGATGAGCTGATTAAAGCAGAGTCGTTGTACAAATATCTCAAGACTATTCCGAAAGATTATTGCAAATACTACACGTTAGTCAAGGCTATTCAAGAGAGTGATCTAGTATTGGCAACCTATCCATATCTTGTAGGCTATCCTAGGAAATTGATTGACAATATAGCTGAATTTGATTTCATGATCATTGATGAAGCTCATAACCTCGATAAGCTGAATGAATTCATGTCTGTAACGTTGTCATTAAGGGATCTAGAGATACTGAAAAACAATGGTTATTCAGTTGATGACTATATCGAATTTCACAAGAGTAGATACGATGCCCGGAAGGATATAATGTTTATTGATAAATCAGAGTTTAGAAGCCATGTTAATTTATTCGATCAAGAGTTATTGGAATTGTATGAGGATGCATTAGATGGGAAGCTTGATGGAAAGGTTGATCTAGCGAAGGCTGTGATAAGATTGTTTAGGTTTGTTGAGCACCTTGATTATGGTTATCTAGAATTGTTCTTAACGAAGAGATCGTTTAAGTTATTAATAGTTGATGTTGGATCATTAATATCCCAATCAATTACAATGCAGTCACTGCTAATGTCCGGCACATTACCACCAGAGGATTACATCAATAAGATATGGGGATTGGAGGGCAAATACATTGACGCGGAGAAAATGTTTAATCTGTTTCAAGCAAACAGGAAATACTTATACGATCCAACGGTCAATTTCAACTACAAGTTCAGGGACAAATATATTCCAGTAGCAAAGAGAAACTTAAGAATATTACTTAGATCGCTACCGAAGCTGGTATTAGTTGTGTTTCCATCATATGATGTCATAGAGCAGTTCAGAGATATTGCGAATGAATTTGGTGCACTAGTTGAAACGGAGAAGACCAAGCTTGAAGACGTTATCAGTCAGGTGATGAACGGCAAGCAGATAATATTCGCTGTGGCTGGGGGAAAACTCATTGAAGGCATCGAGATCGTTAAAGACAATCAATCAATGATTAAGTCAATCGTGCTTGTAGGAGTACCGTACCCGGTGCCCAACGACTACACAAAGAAAGTCGCCGAGAGGATAGCGATGAAGCTGGGGACAATCAATGTATTCCACTACGCAGTACACGTACCAGCATTAATACAAATAAAGCAAGCAGTAGGCAGGGGCATAAGATTCCCACACGATAAGAACATAATTGTTTTAATGGATCAACGCTTCAGGTTCTTCTTCAACGACCTAAACATCAAGGAGATATACAAGATCAAATATTGATCCCTCAAGTACACTCACCTTGAGAGATGGGAAGTGCAAGTTCAGAGAGAGGCTGAGGGATAACAGGGACAAATACGTATTGAGACCACTTTTACACTTTCCATCTCTTACTCTGGACTAGGTTTTATACTTATTATCTCTTACACTCAGACCGCAGGTTATTTAAACCCCCCTGCGATATTCATTACTTCTCAGGGGTGGAGTGGTGGCTACTCCAACTGTTGTCGCGGAAGTGAAGAGCTATTACGTGAAGCCGGACACGGCGGGTGATACCGTAGACGAGTGGCAGAACACGCTGATATCCCAGCTACCAGCAATATACAACGCCCTGATGACAAAGATACCTGACGAACAGACATTCAAGAAGGTAATTGCTGAGACCAGCCACCTAGTGTGGCAGGACTTTGTGAACCCAGCATGGGAGGAGGCTGACTTCATCAAGCTGAAGCACAAGATAAAGCTACTCAAATCATATCCACAGTGGAAGTCCGGCGTCGATGCCGCGTTTGGTCAGGGATCACCTGAGGCGGCTTACTTCGACGAAAGGGTACGCGATAAAGTCCAGAAATTCGCTAGTGGAATACTCTACACTCTAGGTGCTACTGGATTAAGGTATCTATTCAAGAGGGGCCCGGCTGTCAAAGCCATTGGTGTTATCAGCGGCATGAAGAGGATAGTGAATGACATTGCCGACAACGAGTGGATTGTCAGGGGAGTTGTAAACGTATTCCTGCCGGGAGCCGCCAGGTTTGTTAGACCACAAGCTATTGCTATTATGACGCAGGGAATGGTTCTAGCATTCTATGCCGAGGAAGCCGGCGAGACTGATCTGAGGGACTCGGTAATATCTGCTACAAACAGTGTGCTACAGAACACCGTGCTCAAGCAGGTTGATACCAGTAAGTACAGCGTGGTACTAGAGATTGGCTACGACGATGGCGGAATATTCGCCCACTCCAAGGCTGAACAAGTAGCGTAAAGCTAATGACAATTCTTAGCCAAACATTAAGTCGAAACATTTTTTTAATTCTCCTTAAAGTCGGGGGTGGGAAATATGACTATATTCGTAGTGTGGAGGGTTAAGGATAAAAAGTTTATGGGTGGATTTGTGGATACAAGGGCGATATTCGAGCTACCGCCTGACACTTACACTGTTTGCGTAGCCGAGGAGGGCAAGGTTACTAAGTGTCAGACAATAACCCTGACGACAGATAAGAAGTTAATATTAACGCCAAAGTCAATTGATGTAGCATGCAGAGAAGCAGGGTAGATTAGGGGGGTAGCACCGGTAAGCTGTCTAGGTGGGTTCTCGATACCTATGGTTAAAGCCGTGTGGCACATATCAGCCAATGAGTTAAAGCTTTATGACCCATTCTCAGTTCAAGATAATCCAGCTTACATGTTGGTGGAGGTGAATAGGATTGGCTGAAATGGTTAATTTGATGCAAGATGAAGCAGAAAAACATAAGTTTACTGCCGAGGCATGGTTACAGGATGGCACAGAACAATTTGATGAGGCGGTGAAGTGATGGGCGTAGTAACAGATGTTAGGGTTGTAACGGGTATTAAGAAGGGATTAATCGAGCTAATACTAGAGCCATCAGTATTTGGCGAAGCCATAGTGAACAATAAGCATCGAGTTAGGAACAAGCTTCTGCGGAACTTCTATCAGTGGCTACAAGGATTCATAAAACATGTCAATACAACAGCAAAGGATATTAATGGTGATACTTATGAGTATGGAATAACTAACTATGGTGCATACCATGATCCAAGAATTAGGTTATCGTCCGCAACATCATTGATTCATTTTGATGGTCACTCGATTGACTCGATTGAAGACGTAGATCCCGTTACAGCCGATATACTTGATGAGAGCACACAGTCCGTGGCTAGGCTTGTAGCCACGTTCACAAGTGGTGGAAACAGCGTTGGCACAATTGTAAGGTATAATGATAGTGTTGGTAAGGTTCACTTTTTCCTGTTTAACCACGTACTACTATCAGTAGTAGCTGGTGATACAATAAACGTTAGGTTTGTCTTCAAGCTACCATGGCTCAAGAACATGGCTTCAGCGTTCCTCTCAGACTTATACTGTTCAACAAGGTTTGATCTTGTTGATGTCACGGGAGGAGCATATACTACTCAAACTGGCGAGAACCCAACAACCGCTGGTGCACCGAAGATAGTGATAGGCGATGATAATACCGCGGAGAAACCGTCGGACTATACCCTGACCAATATGAGGGAGCTTGATACGCATTTATTCGTCGTTGAGAGAACTGAGTTAATTGATCTCATCATCGTTGGTTACTATGTACCACCCGGTACCGAGACGCTGGGAGAGATTGGTCTAGTAAAACCAATACGCGATAGCGGTGGATCGCCCAGAGATACGCTAATCATAAGGAAGGCTCTATCGGAGCCAATAACATTGGAGGCTAATAAGACATACACGGTAATGATAAGGATTGTCGGTTCCTAGCGGTGTATGCAGATGTCCCAACCAATTTCCAATGTTTACATTGAGATTTACAAGGATGGTATATTAGTTGCTACAGGCTATACTGATGCTAACGGACAATTAGAGTTATTACTACAGTCAGGAACATACAAGATAAGGGCTAGCAAGAGTGGTTATGAAACCGTGGAGAAAACCGTTGTAGTTGAAGCCAATACATCTGTTACCATTCCAATGTGCAAGCAGAAGAAGCTAATGTTTGTTAAACAGAGTACGAAGGTACCAGAGTACAATAAGCTAGTATTCGTAAGACAGAGAACATTGTAGCGGTGATAGTATGTCATACGAGATATCAATTATGATGTTTGATTATCTGAGCAAGAGTATCAGTGAGTTGTCAAAGTGGACTCAGGCTAAGCCGTTCCTAGACATGCGTAGAGCTATCGCAATAACGCCAAAGTACATGATTGTATCAAAGGAGGATGAAGTATTCATCGTAGACAACGATGGTAATAAACTAGCTCAGCTGGAGTTACCCGAGAAAACCGTTGATATAGCGATTGATAATAATGGTAGGTTTGCAATTCTGTACCCAATGGGCATTGAAGTATATAACATCAAGGGTGAATTAGTCTTCAAGGAAACATTTGACCTGTATACCGAGTTCCTAGCAATGGGTACTGATTACATCTGGGTTAGCTTTGAATCATTACCGCCAAAGTTTAGAGTGTATAATCCCGATTACACGTTTCAGGAGTTTGAACTTCAAGTAGCTGATTGGGGATTGTATAGATTCGAGTGTGGAGAGATCGGTGATAAGTGCTGGGTTGTGAGACTGCCCAGTGATGGAGCACCCGCTAAGGCGACGCTACTTGATGTCAATGGTACGATTCTAGCGGATATTGATGTATCGGGATCGCTGTCAAAGACTGAGGCGGGCTTGACGCTACCATACGTTAGACCTGACGCTAAATATGCACTAGCCACTGTGTTCAACAATGCTACAAACTACACACACCTGAGGCTAGTTAGAGATGATGGTCAGGGATCAGCGATAATCGGGTTCAGCGTCCCAATAGCAATCGCTGGTAGCAGATATCTATCCAAGGCTGTGGCCGTTGAAGACGGCTATGACTGGATTCACCTATTCAAGTTTGATCTCGATACATTACAACATGAGAGTGAGACAGAGAGATTGCCGTTTACTGCGTGGACTAAATATGGATGGGCGGCAGTAGACATGTCTCCTGATGGAAGGTACGTATTGATTCAGGGCGAGAAGTATCTCTACGTCTACGATTTCGATAATAAAGCCGTCATTGATAAGACTCCAATTGACGTGATAACAACCAGATTGAGGATGCTGGCTAAGGAGGTGTCATGAACCAGTGGTAGACCACATGGCAATTATTGAAATAACGCTTCAATATGGTATTGCGGGGCTGGCAATCTACTTCATGTACAACCTAGTCAATAAGGCGACTAAGAACATGGCTAAGATATGTGAAGACCGCCTAGACGAGATAGTCAGGCGGATTGAAAGACTGGTTGACAGAGTCGAGGAGGTGTGTAAAAGGTCATGAGTAGTCAAGCGTTGTTGTTAAAGTATAGTGGTACACAAGTGGTTCCAACCGATCTGACGGGGGACTTCAAAACCGATAGGATAAAGATATTTGGTAAGGGAGGGTTTATAAGGGATAAGCCACTGGTTAAAGCATTGATGATGTTGTGCGGCTACCTTAAAGCAGAAGCCTATGTTACCCCTGATGAAACATTCCAAGACCAGATAGTGCCAATCTATGATGGAAGGAAGAGTAGATTCTGGTTTATCCAGTGGTGTAGTGCGCTGATGGCTAGGGTAACCAACTATTTCCAAGCATTGTTAGGGGTAAGAGACGAAGATAGGGATGCAATAAAGCAAGATATAGATGCAATAATAGATGAGTTTTTATCCCGCAGAAATCCGAGGTATGATGTCAAGCTTACAATTACTTTTGATGATACTACACCTGCATATACGGTTGAATTGGAGGTGTATATGGCGTGAATGTTCCACTGCAGAAGGGATTCATTGATGACGTGCTTAGATTGAAGGAGTTTGTATTGATTATATTGGATGCGTGTAGGTATGACGTGTTTGAGGAAGTGTATAGAGACTGGTTCAGTGGACATCTATATAAGACGTGGTCTAGTGGTAGCTGTACGATCGAGTGGTTGAAGAATACATTTGAAGGGTACTATGATCTAGTCTATGTCAGTGCTAATGGATTTGTTCTCTCAAAGAGGGATGCTGTAACCAAGGATGGAATATTTAGTGCTAGACAGCACTTCAAGAAGGTAGTTGATGTATTCCTAGAGGACTGGGATGACAAGCTGGGAACGGTTCATCCGAGGGATGTCAATAAGAGAGCATTGGAGAACGTGTATGACAGGATGATAATCCACTACATTCAGCC
>Ga0180301_10004291_pt1 | contig 11004 bp, 9 predicted proteins | sample GuaBasSediGuay16_FD_121797 | JGI IMG/M metagenome (GOLD analysis project Ga0180301, IMG submission 121797) | Subseafloor sediment microbial communities from Guaymas Basin, Gulf of California, Mexico - Guay16, Core 4569-2, 12-15 cm | ecosystem: Environmental > Aquatic > Marine > Hydrothermal... | reverse complement strand
GTCCCTGAAGAGATCAAGCTCCTGAGGGTTGAAATGATCATAGTGATAATGTGTTATCACCACCAGATCCGCCGATTTCAGGGCCCTTTTTATCTCAAACCACCTCTTCCACAGAACATGAATTTCTTCTCTGTGCGGCGGAAGGCCGTACCTCCTGGGCCCCAGAGCCGCACCCGGGTCGATGAGAATTCTCCATCGCCCCGCCGTGACCATGCAGGCCATTGACCTGACGCCGAGGCTTTCAGTCGCGAGAATCTCAACCTTCATTTTTCCAAGTTTAACAGAGGAAACCTCTCCCTTCAAGGCAACTAATTGAGAATAATTCTCAAATCCCTTGACATGCCCGCTTCCGGGGGTTATATTAATATGTTCAAACTTGAAAAGGAGGTGAATCGATATGTTTTGGGGATTCGGAAGAGGTTTCGGATGGGGGCGTGGATTTGGAAGAGGCTGGGGATTTGGAAGAGGCTGGGGTTTCGGTAGGGGATTCGGCTGGGGTGCCACCCTCGGCTATTGCCCCTGGACCGGCCTTCCCAGGGGATGGCGCTGGTGGTGGCCCGGTTATTCTTACGGGACGGTGCCTTACTCTTACGGCACTTATCCCTATGGCGCTACCTATCCCTACGGCGCCACTTATCCCTACCCCGGCACAACTTATCCGTATGCCTACACCGCGGGGACCGGTGAGGTCGACTATCTGAGAGAGCAAGCGAGGATGATCGAAGAACAGCTCAAGAATATCAACCAGAGGATCGCTGACCTTGAAAAAGAGAACAAGTAGGAGGATGAAATGAGGATTGCCATAACCTCGCTGGGCCCTGATCTGGATTCCGAAGTGGATTACAGGTTCGGAAGGGCGGCGTACTTCATCTTTTACGACACCGACAACGATACATTTGAGGCGCTGCCCAACCCTGCGGCGATGGCTCCGGGAGGTGCAGGGATACAGGCAGCTCAGATCGTAGCATCGAGAGGCGTGACCCACGTATTGACCGGTGAAGTGGGGCCTAACGCGCTCCCAGCCCTTATGGCTGCGGGGATTCAGATAATCCGGGGAATCTCGGGAAGGGTAAAGGATATCATCGAGGCTTTTAAGAGAGGCGAGTTGAGGCCCGAGACGGGCTTCGAATTCGCTCCTCCACCCTATCCCGGCCCTCCCCCAGCGGCCGCGACAGGGGATGTAAAGTCTCTAAGGGAGCACCTTGAGAGACTGAAGGGACAGATCGAAGAGATGATCAAACGGCTCGAGACACTCGAGAAGAGAGGTGAAACCAAATGAGAATAGCAGTGACTTCGTCGGGTCCTGATCTCGACTCGCCCGTCGATCCACGGCTCGGCAGAGCGATGTACTTCGTCGTGGTGGATACCGACACTTTGAATTACGAGAGCCATCCCAATCCGGCAGCCCAGGCTGCCTCAGGGGCTGGAATCATGGCTGCTCAATTTCTGGCTTCCCTCGGCGTGAGTCACGTCATAACGGGAAACGCTGGGCCCAATGCCTCCCAGGCCCTTGGGGCAGCGGGAATACAGATATTGACCGGTATCTCAGGTACAGTGAGACAGGCGGTGGAGGCCTTCAAGAGGGGAGAATTAGCTCCAGCGGCGACTCAGGCCCCACCACCCGGCACGGGTGGTCCCCCTCCGGGCAGCTGGGGCGGTGGATTCGGAAGAGGCGGCGGAGGCGGTTTCGGCAGAGGCGGTAAAGGCGGTGGATTCGGAAGAGGTGGAGGAGGCGGCTTTGGCAGAGGCGGCGGAGGCGGTTTCGGCCGGGGCGGAGGTCCCTTCTTCTAAGAAATCAGGTCAAATATGAAAATAGCCGTTGCCTCCGGTAAGGGAGGCACAGGGAAGACTACAGTTTCTGTCAGCCTCGCCCTCTCCATAGGGGACAGAGCTCAGTTTCTCGACCTGGATGTCGAGGAACCGGATGCCCATATATTCCTCAAGCCCCAGATCGAAAAGGAATATATGGCTTCTCTCCCGGTCCCCAGGGTGATCCTCGACAAATGCGACTTCTGCGGGGTCTGCCAGGATGTCTGTGCCTATAACGCCATCTTCGCTTTCGCCAACACCAAGCAACTCGTGGTTTTCGATGAGCTCTGCAAGGGCTGCGGGGCATGTACAATTCTCTGTCCCCAGAAAGCCCTTTACGAAGTGCAGAGGCCCATCGGGATCATCAGAGAAGGCTGGCGCGGTGACATTCACTTCTTCGAAGGCAGGCTCAACATAGGTGAGATAACGACCACATCGCTTATAAAAATCGTCAAGGAAAAAGCGGAGAACTCAGAGACAACGGTCATAGACTCCCCTCCAGGAACCTCATGCCCCATGGTGGAGGCGGTGAGAGACGCCGACTATGTCCTCCTCGTCACGGAGCCCACGCCCTTCGGCCTCTATGACCTGAAGATAGCCCACGGGGTCGTCAAAAAACTCGGGAAACCCCACGGAATAGTCATCAACAAGTACGGCATAGGCGACGAGGAAGTGGAAAAATATGCAATGGAGACAGAGACGAGAGTGCTCCTCAAGATACCTTTCGACAAGAACATAGCCGAGGCATATGCGCGCGGGATCCCGCTATACGAGCTCGACGAAAGATGGAAGAAAGCATTCAGGGATCTTTTCGAGCAAATAGGGAAAGAGCTATGATAGAGTTCGCGGTCGTAAGCGGAAAAGGCGGCACCGGCAAAACCTCTTTGACAGCGGCTTTCATAAGCCTCGCAGGAAACGTGACGATAGCAGACGCCGACGTAGACGCGCCGGACCTTCATATCCTCCTGAAACCCCGCGTGTTGCAGAAAACAGAGTTTCTGGGGATGAAGCGAGCCTATATAGATCTCGACAAGTGCACCTACTGCGATATCTGCAGGGTCAACTGCAGGTTCGATGCCATAGACGAGAACTTCGTCGTGGATCCGACGGCCTGTGAGGGCTGCACCCTGTGTTATCATCTATGTCCCGTTCAGGCCATCGAGATGCGAGACACCGTGGCCGGGTACTGGTACGTTTCGGAAACGCGCTACGGCAAAATGGTCCACGGCATGCTCGAGGTAGGAGAGGAGAACTCCGGCAAGCTCGTGACAATAATCCGCAAGCAGGCGCTGTTTCTGGCTCAGACCGGCGGAACCGATTACCTGATAATTGACGGTCCTCCGGGAACGGGCTGCCCGGTCAATTCGACCCTATCGGGCTTAAAATACGGGATCATAGTGACTGAGCCGACCCAGAGCGGTCTCTTCGACATGAAGAGAATACTGGACCTCATGGACCACTTCGGCGTGAAGCCCTTCGTCATAATCAACAAGTACGACCTCAATCCGGAGAAGACTACTGAAATCGAGAAGTTCCTCGAAGAGAAGGGAATCGCCTATCTCGGGCGCATACCCTTTGATCCTGTGATGACAGAGGCACAATTGAAGGGCCTCTCGGTCATAGAGATGGGGGACAATCCGATTTCAAGGGAAATAAAAAGGATCTGGGAAACCTTCAGGAAATCGACGGGTTAGGTCACGGCTGAATGCCGTCGATCACGTTGAGCTCATCGAGGGCCCTATCGCTCCTGGCCGCGTAAGGGAGAAACCCTAAAGCCAGCGTCCTATCTCTGTAGTTCTTTATTCTCAAGAGGTTCTCGCCGACAACGCCGCTCCCGTCATCCACATAATCCACCGAAAGAACCAGCTTGCCTGCATCTCTGAAACGTCCCAGATAGTTCGTACGAAAACTGACCTCGTCCTCGGGCTGGGGCTCCGTCCCGTCGTAAAACAGGTCCTCGACTCCGATCCCGGAGATGTTTTCCAAATACATGCCGGCTGAATCGAAATCCAGTATCTCCTCCCCGTTCTGAGGTATGAAATAGAAGTCGCTGTCTCCGTGCAGACCTTCAAGGTAATCGCGGAGTTCCAGGACCAGAGATATCATCCGCACGGCGGCCTCCTCCCTGGACAGGCAAAAACCCTCGCCGTTTTCAGGATCGCTCCAGTACTCAAAGGCATCTATTTTATCCAAGTAAACGCCTTCAAATCCCTCCTCCTCTATTCTGCGAAGATAATCGAAAAGAATACCTTTCCACTCTGAATTCCAGTAACGTACCTCGTAATTTCCCTCCCACTCGGGGTTCTGGCGTCCGAGCCAATCGGGAGGTTGGCTGAGCCACTCCTCCTGCCAGTAAAAACGGTAGTCCTCTGCCTCGCCGACGCTTATGTAGGCTATGGAGATAACTTCCTCGTCCCTGAGGGCATCGATCTCACCTCGGGAGTACCTCTCCCCTTCTGTCCCATCCCTGGAATAATCCATGACGACGAGCTTGAATCCAGAACGTCCTATTTCATAGGGATCGGCCCCCTGTAACTGATAGGCCCAGCTTCCTATATACCCGCCCTCCTGACCGCTCTCCTCCACTCCACATCCTGCCAGGAATAGCAGAAAAAACGCGAATAAGAACCCTTTAAAACGTATCATTTTGAATTCCTCCTCAGCTCTTATTATAACGCAGAGGTAGACAAGCACCACCGATGAGGTTTCCAGAACTCAGGGACAACCAATAAGCCTTTGCCTTATAATTGTGGGCTCAAAAGGAGGATTAAAATGTTTCCAGGATTGCTGATAAGCCTCGTTTTTTCCCTTAATTCAGCTCGTTGTGCGAGCGACCTGGTAAAAAGCCTTCACGGTTCCATAGAGAAACCCCGTTTAGAATTGATGAATCCCTCGGGACCGCCCTTCTCTCCCGGCGATACCTTTAGTTTCTGGGCTCTCGACCTAACATCCATGCCCCCTGAGCAGGTTCAGATACCCGCCACCTGTCGGGGCGTCGGAGAACACTGCTATGTATTCGTCGACGATGAGGAGTGGAATGTCCACATGGACTCCTCCGATGTGGCCGAAATTATCTACAGGTTCGATGTCGCCACACTGGCCGATTCGGCCAGGGGCATCTTCGAGATGGACAGCACCTACTTCGGGGCTCCGCCGGATTTCGACGGCGACCCAAGGATCGTGATATTCTATTACGACATGGGGTCCTTCGGAGGAAGCGTATTCGACGGATACTTCGACCCCCTGAACGAACTCCCCGACAGCATCGCTTTCCCCCTCTACGGATATCATTCCAACGAGATGGAGATGTTCTACATGAGCTGTTATCCGGGACAGCCAGCTTCCCATTCGAGGCTCAGCGTCCTATCCCACGAGTTCGAACACATGATTCACTGGAATCACGATCAGGACGAGGAATCCTGGGTGGACGAAGGGTGCGCCGAGTACGCCATGGTCCTCTACGGGCTTCCAGACCCCATAACTGGCTTTTACAACAACCCCGATAACGACCTGACATCCTGGAATAACCAGTGGGATGACTACATCAAAACCATGCTCTTCTTCACCTATCTGTCCGAGCATTACGGAGGCCCCTCGACCCTGACGGCAGTGGTTGCCGACACCCTGAACGGGATCGCAGGAATAGACGATGTCCTCGAAAACCTCGGGCTCGGCGCCACTTTCAGCGATGTCTTCAAAAACTGGGTCACCGCCAACTTCCTCGATGATGACAGCATCTACGGCTACACGACCTTCAACCTGCCTCCTTTCCACCTCTCGGGGGATCACACCTCTTACCCGGTGGGCCCCGTAAATGCAAACGTAAATCACTGGGCTGCCGATTACATATCCTTTTCCAATGGGGCCGACACGCTGTCGATCTCCTTCGATGGGTCAGATAACAGTATTTTCGGGGTCAGGGTACTCCTCCTGGGTGCCGAGACGACGGTCGTCGACATTCCCCTCGATTCCATTCAGAACGGCGAGGAGAACTTCGCCGGATTCGGAGTCGATTTCGACAGAGCAGTGCTTATAGCAATGGGCCTCGCCTCGGAGGGAGGAACAGGTTATAGATATTCTGCTTCGGCCACGACCTCCGTCGAGGAGCAAGCCGCTTCGGCCTTCTCCTCGAGATTTGTGAGGGGAAAATCGTCTTACTTCGTCCTTCAACTTGAAAGGCCCACCCCAATCGAAATGGAGCTTTTCGACGCCACGGGAAGGAAGATCTATGGAGAAAACTTCGGAACCCGTGGACCCGGCAGGATCAAACTGAACATCGGCCCTCTGCCAGAAAGAAGCGGAATTTACTTCGGCACGTTGAAGGTCGGCGGGAGAGAAATAAACTTCCGGCTGCTGAAGCTATAGATCAGTCAGGATGTAACAGGGAATAAAGCCTCTCAGCCGTTTTGGGGCCAAAACCTTCGACTCTGGCAATTTCCTCTTTGGAAGCGGAAAGAAGGCGGGAAATGCTTCCGAAGTAGTTCAGAAGCGCCATTTTCCTCTTCTCGCCGAGACCCGGTATTCCGTCCAGAAAGGAGAGGAGACCCCCCTTTCTCCTGAGATTACGATGATAGCTGATGGCAAACCTGTGAGCCTCATCCCGAATGCGCTGAAGCAACCTCAGAGCCTGAGACCGCCTGGGGAGCATTATCCTCCTCCCATCGGGGAGATAAAGCTCGTCAAATCTCTTTGCAATGGCCACGAAGGCTATGTCCTCCGCGCCGACCTCCGAAGCAGCTTTGAGCGCCCTTCCCAGCTGGCCAGCCCCACCGTCGATCAGAAAGAGATCGGGGAAGGGTTTTCCCTCCTCTTTGAGCCTCCCGAGCCTCCGTCTGACCACTTCCTCGATCATGGAGAAATCATCGATGCCCTTTACGCCCTTTATCCTGAAACGCCTGTACTCGCTCTTGGCCGGCTTGCCCCTTAGAAATACCACAACGGAACCCACGGGATTTTTCCCAAAAAGCTGCGATATATCGACGGCCTCTATTCTGAGAGGAACTTTCGTCAATTCCAGAGCCTTCTGCAGGTCCATCAGGGAAGAGGGATAAAGGTGAGCAGTGCCCTTCAATGTCATTTCCTCCTCAAGCAGCCTGGAGGCGTTTTCCACGGCCATCCTGTAGAGGGATAATTCTTCGCGGGAAGGCTCCCTCAGGGTTACTTTCTTACCAGTCCTCTCCGCAAGCAGGGCTTCCAGAAGACCGGCCTCCTCCGGAAGGGGACTGAGGACTATTTCCTCGGCGGGAAGAGCCGATGAGGTGTAATAGAGATTGACAAAGGCCCTCGCGATCTCCTTCTCTTCTTCCTCACCGCCTGAATTAAGCACAAAATGTTCTTTTCCCACCACCTTTCCTCCCCTGACCTGAAGGATCAGGGCGAGGGCAATTCTGCCTCCCAGCGCAAAGGCGACCACATCTTTGTTGCCCCTCCCCGGCATCACAACGCTCTGATCCCTGAGCATCTCCCTGACGGCGAGCAACTGGTCCCTTATGAAAGCGGCCTTCTCGAACTCCAATTTTCGCGCTGCTTCTCTCATCTCCTCCTCGAGTCTCTTCACAACTTTATCGGTTTTGCCCGAGAGGAATTCCACAAGTCCATCCACCGCCTCTCTGTATTTCTCAACAGGGAAGTCAGGCAGACAGGGTCCCAGACACTTCCCTATGTAATAATCGATGCAGGGAGAGATCCTGCGTTTCGACGGGAGCTTGTACTTGCAGGTCCTCAGGGGAAAGAGTTTCCTGACCGTCCTGAGAGTCCTCCTCATCGCACCGGCACTAGCATAGGGCCCGAAGAGAACAGAGCCGTCATCTCTCAGATCTCTCGTGGGGTAGATCCTCGGGTATGTCTCGCCCACGGTGATCTTAAGATAGGGATACTTCTTGTCGTCCTTGAGCCTGACGTTGTAGCGGGGTTGATAACGCTTGATGAAATTAGCCTCAAGAAGGAGAGCCTCCGTATCGGAGGAGGTCACGAAATACTCGAGGTCAATGGCATATTTAAGTACCCTAGAAATGCGTGGCCCCGGTGAGGAGCTGATATAGCTGGAAAGCCTATCTTTCAAACTCTTTGCCTTGCCTATGTAAAGATACCCCCTTTTGCCCCGGAACATATAGACGCCGGGCCTGGCGGGAGCGCTCTTTATTTTTTCCAAGACTTTTTCGCTGATTCTCATGGAACAGCTCAGGAGCACGACATGCCGGTCACGCCGGTGTCATACAGGCAGATCCTGTTACCCCCCTTTTTCTTTGCCCTGTACATGGCCCTGTCAGCCCTGTCTATCAATTTTTCAGGCTCACGGGCATCCTGGGGAGCAGAGGAAACCCCGAAACTGGCCGTAACCACAAGGGCGAGGGGAGATCCCCCTTCAGCACCTCTCCTGTAATAGTGTTCTTTCTTTTCCAGGGCAATCCGCAACCTCTCGGCCACGATTCTGCCCGCCTCCTTGTCCGTCTCGGGGAGCAAAATGATAAACTCATCGCCCCCATAGCGAAAGATCCAGTCCTCATCCCTGACATAATTCTGAAAAGTACGGTAAACGGAGCGGAGAAGGAAATCCCCTACCTGATGCCCGTATCTGTCGTTGATCTCCTTGAAACCGTCGAGGTCGGCCATTATCAGGCTTATAGACCGCCCCTCCCCTACCGTCTTAAGACAGGCCTCAAGGACATCAAAGAGCTTTCTCCTGTTGAAAGCGCCGGTGAGGGGGTCCCTGACGGCCTTCTCTGCCAGCTCTGCGTTGGCCTTCTCCAGCTGCTCCTGCAGCCTGACGAGCTCGCTTATATCCGTGACGATAACGACGTAATTAAACTCGTCGTCCAGCCGAGCGAGAGAGAGCCTGACATGGATGGGCTTTCCTTTCCTCGAGATAAAGACGGTGGTATAGCTCGTCGGCGCGGCCTCATAGCCTCCCTCCAGCCTTTTTCTGGTGTACTTTTCCACCTTTTCCCTTTCATCGGGGTGGATAAAAGCCAGCGTATCGGTCTCTTTAAGGTCATCCTCATCCATCTCCATCATCTCGAGAAACCTGCTGTTGGCATCCAGAATCCTGTCCTCTTTGAGGTTGTAAAGGAATATGCCCTCGGAAGCCCTCTCGTAAAGGATCTTGAACTTCTTCTGGGAGAGCTCGAGCTCCCTGGTCCCTTTTTCTATGAGGGCCTCGAGGTTTCGAGAGTAAAGCAACCTCTCAGTGAGGGATGAGAGAAAGGTGACAAAGGAACCCAGGAGCTTTTTCTCGGCCTCGCCGGGAAGGACATCGTCTTTGGGGACTGCGAAAACGACCCCCCTCGTTTTTCCCTCGATAACAACCGGCATCAAAAGCCCTCTCTCCGGCCTGCCCTCCAATTCCATCTCGCACGGGAATATTATTCCTCCCTCTTCGCCCGGGTCTCGCCCGCCGCAGATGGACTTCCCGTCCACAATTCTGACTATCCCCTTTTTAACAAGCCTCTCGACATCCAAGTGAGACATCAGTCCCTCTGGCTTCTCCATGAAAAACACGACCTCTCTCAGGTTCAAGGAACCGATAAGAGCGCTCCGAAATCTCTCCATGGCCTCCTCCGGGGAACTCGACTCGAGAAGCCTCAGCCCTTCATCGTAAAACCTGGAGATGAGAGAGGAGTACCTCTCGGCCTCTTCTCTCTTTTTCTGAAGGTTGCTTGCAAGATAATTTATGCCCCTTCCTATGACAGAGATCTCATCATTGCCGCGGGCTTCGATCCTCACGCTAAAGTCACCCTGGGAAATCCTCTCTATGCCAGTAAGGACCTTCCCCAGGGCGCGAGCCTGGACGCCTGAGAAGGCGATACCGGCCACGTAGGCCAGGGAGATAAATATGAGTGCGATGATCATGACCTTTCTGGATATGGCGAAGAGCCACGAAAAAAGCTCGTCCTTGTACACGGAGAAAACGACGATATAACCCCTCGGCCTGTAGTAGACAAACCTGGCTATCTTCTTGTAATACCCTTCCTTACCGGGTTTCTCCCAATAATACTCAATCCAGCCCTCCTTCATGCTTATTATCTCCTCGATAAACCTCCTTCCCGTAACTGGGTCTATGAGGCTTTTGACGTTCATTCCCTCGTAGGTTGGGTGCAGTAACACCATACCCGACGTGTCAATGAGATAAGGATATCCCCTCTGTCCGATCTTTATTTCCCTGTAAATATCCTTGAATTCCGTTACAAGTTCCCCGTCAGGATCCCCCCTGTCCAGTGCTTTTAGGGTCAGAAGCGACATCTTTGAAACGTTATTGAGAGCCCTCCTCACGTTTCGCTCGAAGGCCTCTTGAGATATGCTGACCACAAGCACAGCTATGAGAAAGATCACTGCTCCAGCAAGGGACGTATTGAAAATCATCATCTGTGCCCTGAAGCTGAAACTCTCCGTGAAGTATTCCGTTCCCGACAGAAAAACCACCAGGGACAGCAGGGTCAAAAATCCCAGTATGAGGTAAAGGGAAAAGCCTATGAGCCATCCGTTCAGTATCATCTCCCTGCAGAAATGAACTCCTTCGGGAAGTCGGGGACTCAGAAGGCCGGTTCCCGGGATCAAAAGGCCCTGGAGAAAGAAGTAAGTGGCAAAAAGCGACATCTTTTTGTAATTATTCGTACCTTTTCTGAAAAGCAATCTCCTGTAGGACAGAAAATACAGAAATACAAAGAAGAAAAGGCCGAAAAGAAAGACGGGAGAAGTCGCTATAGAGACGATCTCCGAGGGATCAAAAAGGCCGCTCAGGGCGAGGAAAAGAAGCCATAATGCCGCCGTCAAAAAGACATAAAGAACCACCACTATATCAGATTTTCTCCTCACCTTCATGCACCCATAAAGATAAACTTAAAGAGGTCAAAGGTTCAAGTCTATGTGCCTCATCTTGCGAAGCACTGCAAACTCTTTTATACTATTTATGCAAAGACCCGAGGAGGTGAAAAGATGTCAGGACATTCCAAGTGGGCGCAGATAAAGCACAAAAAGGCAAAGGTAGACGCTCAGAGGGGCAAGATTTTTGGCAAATTGATCCGGGAGATAATGGTGGCGGCCCGGATGGGGGGCGGCAACCCCGAATTCAACCCGAGGCTCAGGATGGCCATAGAAAAGGCCAAGAGCTACAACATGCCCTGGGACAACATCGAGAGGGCTATAAAGAAGGGGACCGGTGAGCTCGAGGGACAGGCTTTCGAACAGGTCGTTTACGAG
>Ga0180301_10004290_pt1 | contig 11004 bp, 9 predicted proteins | sample GuaBasSediGuay16_FD_121797 | JGI IMG/M metagenome (GOLD analysis project Ga0180301, IMG submission 121797) | Subseafloor sediment microbial communities from Guaymas Basin, Gulf of California, Mexico - Guay16, Core 4569-2, 12-15 cm | ecosystem: Environmental > Aquatic > Marine > Hydrothermal... | reverse complement strand
TAACAATTAATAAATTTGAATAAATTGACCCAGAAAAAATTCTCATTATATTCTATTTTACAGATGATATGATTTGAAGTCTTCAGCTACTTCTACCTTTCCGGGGAAAACTTTCTTACATTCCTCAATAATGTTAAAAGAATCACATATTGGGTAAAGGTGAGTTAGCACAAGTTTCTTTACACCTGCTTCTGATGCAATTTTACCTGCCTTTACCGGTGTTAAATGGTTCTGACAGCCCATTGATTCAGGAAATGAACATTCCAGTATCGCAAGATCCGCATCCCTTGAAAGCTCAACAAGATTTTTACAGTAATCCGAATCACCCGAAAATGTGAATATTTTACTATTCTCAATAAATCTAAAACCAACGCTCTCCTGACTATGTTCAACCTTTTTTATAGATAAAGACCAGTTCTTAAAAGAAATAGCTTCAGTATTGAATTCATTTACAAATATATTGTAATCCTGGGAGATTATCCAGGGTTCATAAATAGAGCATAGCTTTTTGAAGTAATTTTTAAATCCTTTAAATCCATACAGGTAAATATCATCCTGCCGGGAAAATTCATGTAGATTTTTCTTCGCAAATAGAATAGGAATCAAATCAGCGGTATGGTCAACGTGAGAATGAGAAAAAAATATAGTTGAAATTTCTTCTATTTTTACATCAATAACACCAAGTCTATGAAGAGTTCCAGAACCCGGGTCAATCAACATTTTTTGACCACCTATCTCCAGATAATAGCCCGGAGAACCCCTTTTTTTGCTGGGTATACAGGTTCCAGAACCCAGAATAATTATTTTCATAACTTATTCATTTTTATAACTTGCAACAGCTCTATCAACAGTTTCGAAAGTCTCAAAGATATTCATTAATTGAGTAATCATTAAAAGGCTTTGAACTTTCTTGGTAACGTTTGCAAGTTTCAGGTTTCCACCTTTATTCCTCATTGAGGTAAGAGCCGCCATCAATGCCCCGAGACCTACACTGTTCATCCATTTAACCTTTCCAAGGTCTATAACAACCTTTTTAATTCCATCTCCAATTAAACTATAGATATGTTCTCTTAAATCCTGTGTTTCCGGACCACCCATAAGATTTCCTTTAAGAGTTAGAACCGCAACATCGCCCTCAATTTTTTCCTTTATAGCCATATTTCCTCCTTATGAAATTGTTTTACCTATATATTTTACAAATTTTATGTTTTAAAATCAATATTATTAAAAACTATTCTTATGAACCCACATCAGCAATTTTTTCAACTATCGGGATATTAATCCTATCTCCTTTTTTAATAAAAGGTAAAAACTTATTTTTATTGTATTTTTCCAGCAGCCATATTGGAATATTATTAAATTTTTTCACAATAAGCCAGATATTTTCTCCGCTTCTTACCCTATGAACCCGCACAGTTGTAATTGTATTTTCATGGAAGAACTTCTCTTCAATATCTTTGTGGAAACTCTCTCTTTCCTCCAGAAATTCCTCTTTTGAAGCTTTTGATAAAGGAATTATAATTTTCTGACCATAGTGAATCTTCCACCTGGAAGATAAATTATTAATTTGTCTGATGTAATAAGTTGAAGTATTTGACCAGTCCGCATAATGGCTGAGGGTTTCATTATCCTTTACAAAAATTGTAAGAACTGACCTGTCTTCATTAATCTGGTTATTATCGTTTTCTGGTAAGTATGCAAAGATCCCCGGGATTTTTAATCTTTGACCTGCTCTTATTCTATTAGGATTTTTAATATTGTTTAATACAATCAAATCTCTGAGTCTGACTTTTAAAATTCTGGCAATAAAACTCAAATTATCACCCCATTTAACCCTGTAATATCCCCGGAACTTCTGGTTTTTTGCTTTATATTTGCCTGGAATCTGTTCATAAAGAGTAGCAAAACTAATCCCTTTCACTGATGGTAGTTTCAACTCAAATCCTTTTGGTAAATAACATTCACCTTTATATACTGGTTTTAATATAGCTGGATTCAGTTCACTGAACTCGGATACTTCTATATTGAAATACTTTTTTATCGCAGAAAAATTTAAATAATCCGGAAGTAAAAACCTTTCAAATTCAATTGGCTTTTCAAATTTTATTCTGCCAAAATATTTCTCATAATTTTTTACAACATTTTTTGCCGCAAGAAACTCAGGGTAAAAGTTCTTTGAAGCAAAACCAAAAACTCTTCCTTTATGCTTATTTATGATGGTTACAATATTTTTTGTTCTCAATTGTCTTATTGCTCGCTGAGTGCCATTTATACCATAAATATGAGAAAGAAGAACAAGTTTCCAATCTCCAAGTTTATTATAACTCTCTTTGAATGATTTAGCAATAGCTTCTGTTGAACGTATAGGGTCTCTTCTCTCATCAATAATATAATTAATAGTTAGATATTTTCTTCCAGTGGACCTTGTAAATTGCCACAATCCAGATGCACCAAACTTCGAGTAAGCTCTATAGTTGAAAGAGGATTCTATATGAGGAATTATAGCAAACTCCAGGGGGATTCCTTCTCTATTAAATATCTCAAGAATATACTTCATATATCTTCCTGAAACAATAAGCCCGTTCTTGAACATCTCTTTTAAGCCCTGCTGACAGCGTATATTTCTTGAACCCTTATATAGATATTCTAACAGATTTTTCTTTCTGTATAAGTTGTATATTCTTAAAGTATCCCCCGAGAAATGTTTTTTTCTTCTTAAATTCCTGTAAATATATCTTAAAATTCTTTTGTATTTAAGTTTTCGTTCTCCTATGATTTTCCAGATTTTCCTTCTTGAATACCCCTTATTTATGTATTTTTTTGTATCAAAAACTTCATATATAACATCCAGATGATTTCTATCATGTATTACAATACTGGTTTTAGGATATTTTGTATAGACATCCTTCCAGAAATTCACCATAATTTCAAGCTCTGGAGTAATAACAAACCTGTCATCTTTCTCCAGAAAAACATAAGGGTTAATGTCAGATTGAAAGGAATATACATACTTCAAAGAAAAAATAAATATAAAACATAAAAATACAACAAGACTCGAACAAATACTGGATTTCAGCTTGAAATAATTTCTATCCATATCGCACCATATTTATATTAATATCCAATCAGGTCAAAATCGGATGCTTCAGTTATAGTCGCTTTATAAAATTGACCCGGTTTTAGTTTCTTTTTTATCAGTACTTTATTATCGATTTCGGGAGAATCTTTTTCAGTTCTTCCTGTAGACACTTTTTCCACATTATCGCAACTATCTATAATAACATTTAACTTTTCACCAATAAGAGTTTGATTTTTCTTTAAAGAGATTTCTTTCTGTAACCATTTTATTTCTTCTGCTCTTTCTTCTTTTTCCTTTTTAGATAATTGATCTTTATAATAGTAAGCTTTAGTTCCCTCTTCTCTTGAATATGTAAAAACACCCAGCCTATCAAACTTCACATACTCAATAAATGAAAGGAGTTCGTTAAAATCCTTCATCGTTTCACCCGGAAAACCAGTTATTACAGTAGTTCGTAATCCTATATCTGGAATCTTTTTTCGTATTTTTTCTATAAGCTTCAGAAGAAAATCTTTATTATATTTTCTTCCCATCATTTTTAATATTTTATTTGATACGTGTTGAACAGGAATATCTATATATCGACATATTTTTTTATTTTCAGCAATAAATTTTATTAATTCATCATCAACATATCCAGGATAAGCATAAAGTATTCTAATCCATTTTAATTTATCAATACCTGTAAGTTTTTCAAGAAGATAAGGTAATTTTCTTTTTCCATAAATATCAATACCATAGGATGTTGTATCTTCAGCAATAAGGATGAGTTCTTTAACACCATTTGTTGCAAGGGTTTCAGCTTCTTTAACAAGTGAATTAATCTCTCTACTTTTAAATCTCCCCCTGATAAAAGGAATGATACAGTAAGAGCACAGGTTATCACACCCTTCAGCAATCTTCAGGTAGGCATAATGTTTCGGAGTGATTAACTTTCTTTCGGTTAGCGGTTTTTCTGGAAAATCGTTATAAAGAGTGCTGTAAAGATTTGAAAAATCATTAACCCCAAAAATAAAATCTATTTCGGGGATTTCTTCAAGTAGTTGTTCTCTGTATCTCTGGGATAGACAGCCTGTTACAATAAGTTTTTTTATCTTCTTTTCGTTCTTTAACCTGACTGTTTCAAGGATAACTTCGATGGATTCCTTTTTTGCATCCTCAATAAAACCACAGGTATTTACAACAACTATATCAGGATTTTCATTTCCATCTACAATTCTATATTTACTTCCAGTGAAAATATCTTTTATAATTTCGGAATCCACATAATTTTTAGGACAACCTAGAGTAATAAGCTTAACAGGTATCTGCTTCATAATTAATCACATATTAATGCATTGATAAAAGTTTCTGAATCAAATAATGCAAGGTCTGTTACTTTTTCTCCCATACCAACATATTTTACAGGAATTTTAAGTTCTTTTAAAATAGGAACGATAATACCACCTTTTGCAGTTCCATCAAGTTTTGTTAGGACTATTCCATCAATACCTATGGCATCATTGAACTCTTTTGCCTGAGTAAGAGAATTTTGCCCTGTAACCGCATCAAGAACAAGCAATGTTTCATCAGGTGCTGACGGTTTAATCTTCTTAAGAATCCTTTTAATTTTTTTTAATTCTTCCATAAGGTTTACTTTTGTATGAAGCCTTCCCGCAGTATCGATGATAAGAACATCAATATTTCTTGAAATAGCAGCCTGCAGGGAATCGTAAGCGACAGAGGCAGGGTCTGCACCGTATTTCGTTTTTACAATATCAGCACCTGCTCTTTTCCGCCATATATCAAGCTGTTCAACAGCAGCAGCTCTGAAAGTATCTGCCGCAGAAAGAAGAACTGATTTACCCTCTTTTTTATACTTATAAGCCAGTTTACCAATAGTTGTTGTTTTCCCCGTTCCATTAACCCCTACAACAAGAATAACATAAGGTTTTTCCTGTTTCCTTTCCGAGATTTCAGGAGTATTGCATTCCATCATTATTTCTTTCAACTTTTTCTTTATGATTCCAAGAACAGTTGAAGTATCAAAATTTTTATTTTTTCTGTATTGTTCTTTCAACTCATCCATCAAATACATTGTTGTTTCAATACCTATATCACTTTCAATCAAAATTTCCTCTATGTTTTCAATAAATTCCTGGTTAAACTTTTTACCCCTCGATATTACATCTTTCAACTTGCAAAAGAGGGTAATCCTTGTTTTGTATAATCCAGTTTTAAATTTTTCAAAAACAGGTTTCATTTTTTAAACACCCGAAAATATCTTCAGAGCATCCAGAACCAGTTTAGGTTTTTCTTTTAGAGCTATCTTAAAGGTATTTGCAAGGGTTCTTTCTTCTTCCGATAATCTATTCATAGAGTATGCTATCCTGTTAAGAACATCATCGGAAATACTGTATACTGATTTTTTCAATCTATACAATGCAGAGTGTCTATTTCCATAGAGTTTTTTCCATTCGGTTTCATATTTTCTAAGGAACTTTTCTGAACAATCATTTTCTTTTATTGCGGTGGCGGCTATTTCACCTGCAATTTTGCCTGCTCTCATTGCATTTATTATACCACCACCTGTAAGGGGATTTGTTTGATGGGCAGCATCCCCCACAAGAATAACATTATCAATTACCAGTTCTTTAAGAACCTTTGCACAGGGCACACCTCCACCTATGATTGCTAAAACAGAATATTCAGAAAAACTCCTTTCAAGAAATTTTCTGAGATAATCCACAGGAGCCTGTTTCTTAGAGGCAACTCCAGAAATACCGAGCCCTGCATTTGCGGTATTGTCTCCCCTGGGAAAAATCCAGGCATATCCACCAGGAGCAATATCGTGCCCGAAATATACCCTGCAAATATCATTGTCAATTTCTTTACTGTAAATTGTCGCCTGAACACAGGAATCTATTTCATCCAGCTTAAACGATTTTCTCAATCCTGATAACTTACCAACTCTGGATTCGATTCCATCTGCACCTATAATTATTTTACCGTATATATCATATTCTTTTCCGAGATGAACAACTTTTACTCCTTCTATTTTTCCATTTCTGTTAATTAAATCAATTACGTTTGCCCTTGTAATAATTTTCACTCCTTTTTCAGATGCTCGCTTTGCAAGGTTAAAATCAAAGACTTTTCTGTTAATAATATATCCGACTTCATCTGTCTTAATAGTAACAAAAGCACCTGATGGAGCAAAAATCTGTAATTTATTTACACGATTGATACCCTGGAGTTCATCTGGATTAAAAAATTCCTCAAGTCCCCTTCTGCTAACACCTTCTGCACATCTAACAGGGTTTCCTATACATAAATGTCGCTCAAATAGTATCACCTTTGCTCCATTTAAAGCAGAATAATATGCAGAAGTGGTTCCTGCTGGTCCTCCTCCTACTATTATAATATCATAATCAATTTCTTTTATCATCTTCAGGCACAGAGTATTATCCTTAAATTACTTTTCTTTTACTACTGATATTGCCCTGAATGGACAACAATTTACACAATATAAACATAAACTGCATTTTTCCTGAATGATTATAAGTTTGACTTCGGAAAGATAAAGAGCATCTTCCGGGCACACTCCCACACACAATCCACATAAATCACACAGTTCAATATTTACCTTTAGCAATTTTAGAAACTAAGAATATACTTTATCTTACTTTGTCACTTAAATGTATATGGTTAAAAATTTCATATTGATTCTTTAACAATCTCTCTTCAATCGGAACAGGATAATCCCCGCTGAAACAAGCATTACAGAAGCCGGCATCATTTTTTGGAACTGAATCAAGTAATCCCTGAATGGATAAATACCCTAAAGAATCAACATTCAGGAATTTTCTAATTTCCTCAACCGAAAGAGAACTGGCTATAAGCTCTTCTTCAGTAGGGAAATCCATCCCGTAATAACATGGATACCGAATTGGTGGTGAAGATACCCTTATATGAATTTCCTTGGCACCTGCATTTTTAATTAATCTTGCCAGCATTTTCAATGTAGTTCCTCTTACAATGGAATCTTCTACCACCACGATTCTTCTATTTTTAATGACACCGCCAACAGCATTAAACTTAACCTTTACATTGAAGTCTCTCAATGGTTGACTCGGTTGAATAAATGTTCTTCCAATATAATGGTTTCTTATTAAACCCAATTCAAATTTTATTCCTGATTTATGAGAATATCCCAGGGCAGCAGTATTACTTGAATCGGGAACAGAAATAACAATATCTGCATTTGCTGGTTTTTCAAGGGCTAAATTTTTACCCAGTTTTCTTCTTGTTTTATCAACATATTCTCCGAAGATTTTGCTATCAGGTCTGGAAAAATATATAAATTCAAATATACAAAAAGTCAATTTTTCCGGTTGAAATATCTGGTGGGAACTTAAACCATTTTTATCTATTACAATAAGTTCTCCTGGTTTCACATCCCGTTGATATTCTGCCCCTAAAAGGTCAAGGGCACACGATTCAGAAGTTATTATATAACAATTTCTCTTTTTACCTATACAAAGGGGTCTGAAACCATTGGGGTCTCTTACAGCAATAAGTTTATCTTTGACCAGCATAACAATAGAGTAGGCACCCTTGATTTTTGCAAGGCACTCTTTCAGTTTCAGAACCAGGTTTTCTTCTTTTGACCTGGCTATTATATGAACAAGAAGCTCAGAGTCCGTCGAAGTCTGAAAAATTGACCCTTCTTTGACCAGTAATTTTCTTAGAAAATTTGTATTTACGAAGTTACCATTGTGGGATATTGCAAGAGGTCCATCCCTACATTCGACTACAAATGGTTGAACATTGGAAGGAAGGTTAGAACCAGTAGTAGAATATCTGTTATGTCCTATTGCTATATACCCTTTAAGATGACGAAATATCCCGGGTGAAGAAAAAACATCTGAGACAAGTCCTCTTCCTTTATGAACGAATACTTCACTTCCATCAGAAGAAACTATTCCACAACCTTCCTGCCCCCTGTGCTGAAGTGAATAAAGACCAAGATAGGTCAGTTTCGAGGCTTCTTTATGACCATATATCCCGAAAACAGCACAGTTTTCTCCGGGTTTATCTATATTATTCATTTTTTAGAACTCTTATCGGATTTGAGTAAATCCAGGGTTTTCTTTTTCTATAAACCTCGACTCTATAAATTCCCGGTTCATCACAGCTAAAACTAACTTCTTTCCCCCTTTTTTTATCCTTTAGCACAGAATCTTTAAATAATCTGACTTCTCCTTTTAATGGAAGATTACAATGAAACTTAATTCTACCCTCATTTTTAATTAAATCTTCTCCTGTTTCCACAATATTGTTTCCGGATTCACAAAGGAATCTAAAATTCCTTGCATCCCCCAGAGCAAAGTTTGATATAAAACACCTTCCACTGGAAAGAGAGTGATAAAATTTCACTTTTACTTTTTCGAAAGCTGGCAGTGAATTATTTTTAAAAAGGCTATCATCAATTAAAACATGGGTTCTTATTGATTTAAAATGAACCTTATATCTATATATAATAACAGGGAATATCTTAAACAATCTGTAATGAACAGCGTGCACATCCAGACCACCAATACCCCCCACCTTTCTTATTTTATTAATTTCATCCCACCTTTTCAAAGTAATCTGTTTTGGTCCTTTCAGGGATTTTCTCGGATGTAATAGTTTCCAGAGCTGATTTCTTTTTGTGAGCCCTTCTTTCCATTCAGACATCTGGTTCCATATCTCAATACAGGAGTATCCATTTATCTCCCAGTTTTTCCAAGGAAAAGTTCTGAATCTTTCTATTTTGCTTCCCTGTTCATCCGGATGAGCAATAATCCCGAAACCTCCTTTTTCCTTAATGATTCTTACGTATTCTTCTGGCGTAAGGTGATTATTTAACTCTTTTTCTATATTAAATGCGAGATAATGATTATTATCATCTTTATCATTAATTTCATATCCTATAAAAACCAGTAGATTCCCATGCCATCCTTCAAACCCCAATCTTTTTGGCTCAAGAGTATGATGGTCACTGAACATCAGGAAATCCAGCCCCACTTCTCTTGCAATATCTATAATTTCAGGAACATCCTTTGTCCCGTCTGAAAATTTTGTATGTATGTGTATTGCTCCTGTTAATTCTTTCATATTTAACAGTTAAAAAAATGTTCTCCTTAATAAATCTCCAAATATAATGAGAATTAATAAAGGAGTAATTACTTTTATAAATGGAATCCACACTTTTTTATATTTAAAAATTACTCCTTCGCCTTCAATCTCTTCAATAGCTTTTGCTGTGCCCCATATCCATCCTAAAAATAAAGATTCAAGAAGAGAACCAATTGCAAGTGAAAACTTCGAAAAAGCTGTATCCATTACATTGAGAAAACTGGTATTAATAGCCGGCAATTTTGTCAGGAATTCTAATGCGCCATTTGAAAGAGCCGAAAATATTCCAAAAATAAATGCAATACTTCCCATAACAGTCACAGCCTTACTTCTACTCCATCCTTTTTCATCAACAACGTAAGCAACAGGAACCTCGAGAAGCGATATTGTAGAAGTTAAAGCAGCAATAGCTATTAGAAGGAATACTCCAATACCAAAAAAGTAGCCACCCGGCATTCGTGCCAGCATAGCAGGAATAACCTGAAATATCAACGAAGGACCGATATCCGGTTTCATACCCATTGCAAACAGTGCAGGGAAAATCATAAAACCTGCAAGTATTGCTATAGCCGTATCAAATATACACACATATAGAGCCGATGTTGAGAGGTTATCTCTTTTTTGAATATAGCTTCCATAGGTTATCATTGTTCCCATTCCAAGGCTTAAGGAAAAAAGTGCCTGCCCAAGGGCTTCCAGCAGTATCTTAAAATTCATCTTACTAAAATCGGGTTTTAAATAGAAAGCTAACCCCTTTGAAGAACCGGGCAGTGTTACTGACCTTATCACAAGGGAAATGAGTATGACAATTAATATAGGCATCAGAATTTTAGACCATTTTTCTATCCCACCTTTCACTCCACGCCATATAACCAGAGATGTCAGCAATATAAATATACCAAGAAGAAGCATCTGGTAAAAAGGGTTTCTTGCAAAACCAGTAAATATCATTTCAGACTCCGCTGCGGTAGAAATTCTCTGGAACTCTCCACCCACAGCTTTAAAGAAATATCCTATAATCCATCCTGCTATTACCGCATAAAAGGAAAGAATTGCTATACCGGTAACAATTCCGAGTACACCCAGATATTTCCAGCCTGAATGGGGGGCAAGTTTTTCGAAAGCACCTACTGGATTTTTTCTTGTATGTCTTCCAATTGAGAGTTCAGCAATCATTACCGGTAATCCAACAATTACAACACAAAAAAGATATAAAACGACAAATGCAGCACCTCCACTTCGGCCTGCAACAGTCGGGAAGCGCCATATATTACCAAGCCCAACAGCCGAACCCGCTGCTGCAAGTATAAAACCAATCTTGGAACTCCAGATACCTCTCTGGGTTTCTTTCAATTCCATTCATCACCTCAGAGTTTTATTCTCAAAAGATACTAATAAAGAAAAAATATGCATCTCCCCGGGATGCCTGCTCCGTTGTAAAAAATTCATCGAAAAATTTAATCTTGAATAATTTATATCCATATTTTTATTAAAATCTTTTAAATATGCATCAACATAAGCATCCATTAAACTTAAAATATAAGCAAGAAGTAACCACCATCCATATTTACTCCGCTGGTCTCTAAAAAACTCTTTTTCCTTTTCATCCTCTGTTTTACTATACTTTTGATAATAATCAACGAATCTTACAATTAAATAAGATTCAACAGAAGCAACCAGAAAACTCTTCAGTCTTTTCCCATTACTCCATTGTCCCCATCCTGGAATTATTGCCGAACGAATCATTGCTGACCTTGGAGAAATAT
>Ga0180301_10004288_pt1 | contig 11006 bp, 11 predicted proteins | sample GuaBasSediGuay16_FD_121797 | JGI IMG/M metagenome (GOLD analysis project Ga0180301, IMG submission 121797) | Subseafloor sediment microbial communities from Guaymas Basin, Gulf of California, Mexico - Guay16, Core 4569-2, 12-15 cm | ecosystem: Environmental > Aquatic > Marine > Hydrothermal... | reverse complement strand
GAACTTGTTCCTGAAGAATTTTAACATTATCGTAGTTAGGGTTAAAAAGCATAAGACGATAATTAGCGAGGTCTAGATTATTCTGAGTCAAAATTTTGCGAATATCATCGATTAGAAATTGGATAAATTTATGAATGCGGTCGACAACACTAGTTATGTATTTTTTAATTGTAGGTCCATGTTCTTCACTAAATATCCGCCATCGATTTAGAAGACGCATATTAATATATCGCGGAATAAGGCACATTGCGAGGATGAGCACTGCATAAATAACATACATCATCCAAAAATATTCTTCACCAAAGATATCGCCAAGAAAGAAAATTATTACAAAGGATCCGATAAGAAGACCTATCATAAGAGGAAGGAGGTATTTCATACTTTGCTTTCGTAGAGATTGAGTAAAACCGTTCTCGCGGGCGATATTTTCTGTTTTATCAAGAATTTGATTGATGGAATCCTCGACCTTATTATCAATCCAACTCTCTCGAATTTCAGGGCGGGTCGAAATTAATTCTCCGATGATATTTGCTTGATATTGATGAAGAGTTTTCTCTTGGTAAATTAATTCCCATGGTCGTTCACAAAGAAAATCTAAAAATACAACCGTAGAAAACTCATGCTGAAGTAAATGTTGAGGTTCTGGTTTTAAATCAAGTCTATTTTCATCATCCATTCTACTCATCTTAAATAAGTTCTTATTACATCTGCTTTAGTTATGATGCCTGCTATCTCACCCTCATCCATGAGGAGTACTGCTGAATGTCCATGTCGCACAAGAAGATCTTCAACGCTTTCAAGAGACGCTGAAATTGGCAATATCGGTAATGCATCATCCGAAACCATAATCTCACTGACAGGTCGTGCTAGAATCGCTGTCCCATCTTCAATCAACTTCCGTGTTATCGTAGTCTCTTTAATAGACCCAATCACTCGCCCGTTTGCATCACAAACTGGCAATTGACTGAATCCTTTAGCAAACATCAGACGTGCAGCTTCACTTACTAAATCATCTTCTTGAATAGTAATAACTTTTGTTACTGCAACATCAATTGCCTTTAATTGTTTCTGCTTAGAACTTTTTAAAACATCTAGAATCTTTCTGACAGTACTTATTCGTGGATCAACCGTTCCTGCCTCAATCCGTGCAATTAAGGACTGACTTACAGAAGCTTTTTCCGCTAATTCTTGCTGAGTAAGTCCAATTTGTTTTCGATAACGTTTAAGATCCTCAGGTCTGGGAAGATTTATCATAATTCTAATCCTGGCATTACAACTTTCTAATTATATTATTTATTTTATTACAACAGGTACTTTATTTTATATTTGCTGGTTCCCCTCTATAATTACACTTAGATGGGAGATCTGAATTTAAATGAATTGCGCAAATTGTAAAAAACTCGTGTGTCTCGTTGGAGGTAGGAAACGACCTGCGGAATGTCCCATGGAAAATTACCCCGAGGTATATGAAAAAGCGAAAATAATTTACCAAGATCCTACTATTAAGAAAATGGCGTTAAATGCAGGTATTGTGGAAGCCCGCGGCTATATTGAATGGCCAAGAATAAAGGATACCATTGAATTCGCCAAACTAATGGATTACAAAAAAATTGGTCTGGCTTTTTGCATAGGGCTCCTAAAAGAAGCAAAAAAGGCACAAGAAATTTTTGAAAGTTACGGCTTTGAAGTTTATTCTATTCTATGCAAGACGGGAGCCTTTACCAAGACGGAGGTTGGCGAACTTCCTCAGGAATATCAAATGAAATCAAAGACTGGATACACCATTGGTTTCATTTCCTGTAATCCCGTTGGCCAAGCATTGCTACTTAACGAATTTAAAACTGACTTTAACGTCATCATAGGTCTTTGTGTCGGACATGATTCGCTCTTCATTAAATACTCAGAAGCACCCGTAACCGTCTTGATTGCAAAAGATAGACGATTGGCGCATAATCCTGCTGCTGCGCTCTATACATACTATTATGATAAATACTTCCACCGGGATCAACAAAGCCAGTGATTTTGGCGCCTATATTGAAAAATTCTTTTTTTTATTTCCATGTAATTTTCTAATACCTTTAGAACCAAATTAGACATTATTATGTAAAAAAATTATGAGAAATAATGAAAGTAAGATTTTTATTCAATGATTTTAACAAGAAAATAATTTGGTAGAAGACTTTTGATAAAGTCGAAACGGATTTAAAAACATAAAAGAGTTGGACTCGTTGAAATTTTGCGATGAATGTGGTGCATTACTGGTTCCGAAAAAGGATAAAAAGAGCAACAAGTTTGTACTTGTATGCAGGAAATGTGGGAACAAAGTTACGCCCGATCCAGATTCGAAGGAAATAGACGATTATGTAATTGCATCAGATTTGAATCATGTGCCTCATGAAAAGATTGAAGTGGTAAAAGAAAAGGGACGAAGAAGGAAAAGAGTAACCGATGAAGACCGTGAGGCATTTGAGGATTTCTTCGAAGATGATAGTGGCGTAGAATCGTATTAGCTAGGAATTATTCAAGTACCTTGTGCTTTTTTTCGATTATCTATATGACTTTATCGAAATTTTTTTTATTGTAATTTTTTGGGGGCTTATACGGGGATTTTAATAAATTTTTGTAAAAGATAGTTTTTTTATACCATTAGCCTTAATTTAGTTTAATCGTTACAAACCAAACGACATGGTAGGTTTAATGAGTTTGCGATTAGTGATGGACCAAAGTCATGGCGAATTTTTAAAAAATAATAATACCCAAATTCTTCAAGCTTTACTCACAGAACTAGATATTATCATATTTCCTTTGATAGATCGTCCGCTTACTTTGGAAAAAATACAAAATGATCATATACTTTTCATTGGGTGTCCATCTATCTCGTTTCAAGAATCAGAAATTCAAACTATTGTAAATTTTGTTGAAATGGGCAATTTTCTAATTTTAATTAGTGGAAGCGGGGGGGATTTTGCTAATAATACGAATTTAAGTAAAATTGCCCGATGGTTTGAATTTGAGTTTAATCCAGATTATGTGGAGGACGAGAAACATTGTTTAAATTTCTCACGTATTCCAATTATTCATAATTTTAAAAAAAGTTACGGGTTATTCAAATCGGTAAAGAAAATTGCATATTCCGGCTGCTCTATTACTATACTGGATCCTTCTACTTCCCCCCTTCTATTAACCGATTCGGATTCCATACCGATTAAGTCACCCGTCATGGTCCTTTCTGAAAATCATTTAGTGTTTGGTATTGGTGGATATTCCCTATTTTCTGACGATCCTCTTTACGGAATTAAAGCATTAGATAATTTACGATTTGTTTACAATCTATTTGAATTAATCCGGTCGCGATACCAGAGAAAAAAGCCTAAAATAAAAGAAAAAATCTTCCCTAAACCTATAAAAATGACTTTAAAGTCGGCTAAAAAACATTTTTTAAGGTTAATTTCCTCGAATATTCTGAAAATAAATGAATTATCTGAAGAAATTGATAAATATTGGGAAAATTGTTCGGATTTAATTAATAAACACCAACTTAAAGAGGCTGAAGCAAAGATTTCGGCAGAGTATCAAAAAATTTTAAAAGTGATTGATTTAATAGCCGCTGAAATTGGAGACAATTTCAATGAATATAACTATTCATTTCCCGAATTTAAACAGGCTATTCAAAATGATTTTACTCGATGGTATGAGATTGAAGCGGAAATCCGAGCAAAATTAGATATCATTAGGAATAATCTCATTTCAAAATTGAAGTCGATATGATTTTTACTAATGTTTAAGGACCCTGAATTATATGAGTTTGCGAGTGAACTTTGATGAAAGTCATGGCGAACAATTTTCAGTTTTTAACTGTAGAGGGCTTGCTTACGTTTTAGATAAATTGAAGGTCATATCCTTCCGAATCATTTCAGGTCCAATCACTATCGATAAAATTGGTAGTGAAGACGTTCTGTTCCTCGGCGGACCTACAAAAAAATTTTTTGATTTTGAAATAAAAACTATTAGATACTTTGTTTCTAAAGGTAAATTCCTTATTGTTACCTGCCCAATACCAATTCCCTTTGATTTTACTTTAAATCAATTAATACAAGAATTTGGTATGATATTTCAACATAATATGCTCCATGATCAAAGACACAATTTAAATGGCGCTGCATACTTCCCCCTCATAAAACGATTTCAAAAAAATCTCATCACTCGTGATCTTAAAGAAATTGTCTATTCGGGATGTACAATCAAACCAATATCACCCGATGTGCAAGTTCTTGCCATTTCAGATGAACACGCTGAACCCCCATCCGCCCCAATAATTGCTACCTCTATGAGTGGCCATGTAATCTGTATTGGTGGCTCGACCATCTTTCAAGACGATAAGCGCTATGGTATCAAAGCAAAGAATAATATCCGTCTCGTAGCAAATATTTTCCGTACTATCATTCAACAAAAGGAGATGTCGATAGAAGAACAAAAAGTTGTTAAACCAGTAAAACGGAAGCCCCTTAATCCGAAAAAAGCTAAAAAACAAATTGAAAAGTTGGCGAATGATGCAATAACTAATTTAGAAAAATTGTCTGTCGATATTGATACTCTCTTCAATGATGTATTTAACTTAATTAAATCGCAGCAATTTTCCAAAGCTGAAGAAATCCTCCGATTTCAATATCCAAATTTTAAAAAGGCAATTGAGAATAGTTACGGCGAATTAATGGAAAGAGTTAATGCATTAAACGAGCAGGTTGATAAATCTGTCGATCTCTTCACTCTGGTCAAAGAATTGACAGATCAGGTGTTGGTGACAGAAAGTGAAACCCTATCTAAATTAGATATGATTCGTTTCAATCTCATTAACCAGATTTCAAAGGAGAAATTACGACATACATCCTAAAGAAATACAAATTTGGTGAATAACATTTCATTCGAGAAGCAAGAAGCTAGAATTAGCGAATCTCCGACTGGATATTTTGCCGCTGTTTTAATTCTCTTTGGACTCAATACGATGCTGAATTTCCTGCGCCCCCTTACTAATCTTTACATCATGTATATAGAGATAAATTGGGCTGAATTTCAATTTTTAGAAGTTTTTGATATTTTGAATATGCTTTTTGGGGTTCTACTAATTTTTTTCGGATTCTTGATTATACTGTCAAAAAAATTCTCTAGCTATTTATTGATTTATGGAGGATTCCTTTTTTTCTTATTTAATTTACTAGATCCTTCGCATTTCTTTACTTTTAGTATATTAATTCTCATATTGATGGGAACCCCTCCTGTGTGGATTCAAGTAATTCCTGATAATCTGCTTGGACTTTATCTAGCGCCCTGGAGTATTCTGAGTATTTCCCATATTCTATTAACATTGATTGGTATGTATATAGCCATCCGAATTTTAACCAATAATACTCCTCAACGGGCACTTTTCCAGTACATATTTTTCTACTGCATTGTTTCTGGGATAACAGGATTTACATTATTACTGCAATCTCTAATCTTGACGACCATAACAACCACGTGGAGCTCAGTAAATATAGGTTCTTATACGATTCGCTTAGGAACGTGGATCTCTATGAGTTGCTTTGGAATTACAGGAACGATTTTTGTAAAAAGATGGCTGAAGAACCAGCTTAAAGAAACGGATCTCCGAATTGGAAAGATTGCACTAATATCATTTGTCATTATGAATCTTCTCATAAGCTTTAGTGATTTTGCAATGAAAACTTATTTTTCTTTACTATTAAATTCTATAATTGGGTTTATTCTCATTCTATTTGCTCTGAAACTGCCGCGTTACTTAAAAGTAGAAAAATAAGGGGATTCATCCCTTCCAGGAATCATATTGCTCTGATTTAAGCCCTAAGACCTCCGCCACAAGATTGGGGAGATCATAAAAGTCCATCTCGACTTTATTTTCATGGGCCGCATCACGTAAATTCTTTAGACACATCGGGCACGCGGTAATAAGCACATTGGCACCTGTTGCTTGTGCCTCTTTAATTCGACGGGAACGGATTTCTTGATTTAGATCTGGGTAATTAATCAAACATGTCCCACCTGAACCCGCTCCACAGCACCAAGACTCTTTTCCAGAACGTTCCATCTCCACTAATTCAGCTCCAATCCGTCGAATAATTTTTCTAGGACCTTTATATTCACCCGCATGGCGCCCTAAATGGCAGGGATCATGATAGGTAACCTTCTTTTTAAACTGTTCTTTAAGTTCAAGTTTTTTCAATATGGGAAGAAACGTTTTCGAGATATGCTCTACTTTGAAGGGAACGGAGATCCCCATATCTTTATAATCATTTTTAAAGGTATTATAGCATCCTGCGCAGGAGAAAATCACTTTTTTAGCGCCTGTTTCCTTAATTCTTTTAATAAGTTCCTCTGCATTTTTACGAGCTCCCTCAATATCGCCGGTCCAGATAAGTTGATGCCCACAACATAACTCATCGTTCCCTAAATATGCTACTTCTTGTCCTGCTTTCCTCAAAATTTTAATTACGGCTTCAGGAGTATTTTGATTCTGATAAGCTGCAGCGCATCCTGCAAAGTAAAGCGTATCTGCTTGCTTTGGAAGATTCAAATCCTCTGCCCATTCCTCACGTAACTCCTTATCAAGTCCGTAAGGGTTATTCTTTTCCGGATCTAAAATATTCATACAGACTTCCTTGAGCTTCTGCGGTACTAATCCCATGTTCCAGCAATCTTCCCGCATCGCCTTTATGATCTTCATATTTTCTATCGGTTTGAGTCCAGGAACCAGGGTTGGCGTGCAAATTTGCTCACAAGCCTTACATCCTAAACATCGAAAAATTACATCTTCTGCCAAGGCTTGATTGTACTCTAATACCTCTTCTAAGAGATATTTGGCAATAGTATTCCTGCCCCGACTTGTATAATGGTCAAAGCGTAAAACATCATATACGGGACATACCCCGACCCATGCATGTTTATCTGCAATCCCCTTACTCACTGTCTCCCTGCACATTGAACAACAGCCGCAGAACCACACTTCATTCTTGAACTCTTCCAGCTTCATGACACCCATTTTAATGCCCTCCCTATATCCCTAACCCCAAGGCTCCCGGATTCATTATATTATTTGGATCTAATGTCTTTTTTAAGGTCTTTAAGAAATTCCAATACTGTGGTGTGAATTTCTTCGTTAAATGGGGCATAAAAGCATCCTTCCCTACCCAATACGGCGAAGTTCCCAACTCTATCTTTTGTTTCAAGATCTCATGCCAGAGCTTATACGCTTTCGTACGGAGGTCCCTGGTAGTAGCGTCCATGTTAAACATACTCATATGTAAAACAAATCCGTGTTTGCAACCCCCAGGGTACTGAATACTCCAACATTTATTTCCTAGCTCCGTGGTTGATAGAAGCTCTAAAATCTTTGGGTTCTTGAAAAATTGGTAATGCCACTGGTTCATCTCTGGACATTTCATTAAAGGTAGGACAGAACACGTTTTATGGAGCATTCCACCAAAAAATTTACAGACACCGCCTCCTAACATCTCATTCGTGTCATGTGCTCCAAAACCTAAATTAGTTGGGTCGCCAGGAAATTTGATTGCCTTATATTTGGTAGCAATTTTCTCAATCATCATATTTTTCCGTTCTAAAATGACTTCATCATAAGCGGAGGTATGAATTAGCGCTGGACCCTTTTGCGTTTTGCCAGGCTCTAAATTGAATACATTTTCAATAATCGCATACTGGAAGCCTTGGGCGAGCCCCATATAATCACTCATCAATTCATAAGAATCCATTTCGGTCAATGCCTTACATTGATCCATCTCACTAGGAAACAAATAGAGAAAATCAGAGTGATATTCCGGGAGTGGGTAGGTTCTTAAGGTAGCTTCAGTAATTATACCAAAGGCACCACAAGCTCCCATGAAAAGTCCAGCTAAATCTGGACCGTTGCAATATCTAAAATACCAATCCGTCTTGGTATTCGCGAGAGAGCCCGTTTCAATTACTTCACCTGTAGGAAGGACTACCTGTAAATTCTGAATGTTTTCATTTTCTTGTCCATATTTAGTCCCCTGAATTCCTGTAGAATCGATAGAAATACCACCACCCACCGCAGCTCCATAAATGCCATGAGGTCCCATAAAACCTGGCGTTAATCCAAATTTTTTCAATTCATAACAAAGCCTTCCCCAGGTGATGCCCGCTTGAAATCGACATGCCCGAGATACAGGATCATACTTTATAAAAGCGTTCATATCGAGTAAATCCAACATGATACCGCCGCTGGTGAGTGCAGCTGAACCAGAAGCATTACCCGTCCCCCCGCCTCTCGGAATAATTGGAATTTTATATTTATTCGCAAATTTCACAATATCTACAACATGATCCGTTGTTTTAGGCTTCACAATGACGTCGGGGGGACCAAGATCTAAATATAGTTCCTCAGTCAGTCCTGGACTGACAGTCGACCAAGCTTCGCTTAAGGCATAAGTCCAACGTGCATGGTCTGAATCATCAACAGCTTTGGCTCCTACAATGCCCTCTAATGCGGCAACTAAATCTGATTGAGAAAGCGATTTTGTCATAAATTCACCCAATCCAATTGAATTATTTTTAGATAATCCCGTTTAACTATTAATTTTTTTATGAAGGATTTTTAATTCTTTGAAAATGAATAATTCTTATAAGTCTTTTAGTTAACTGGAAAATTGGAAATTTACCTTTATGGGACTTTTCGTCTCTAAAGCAAAGAGAACTACTTAGAGGAGTTAAGAAGAATGAGTGATTTTTCATCTTTGATAGGAATGAAACTGAAACCAATAAAGTTTAAAGTGAAGAAGAAAAAGTTGTTAGAATTCGCTAAATCTATCGGAGCGAAGCAACCTGAATATAATGACCCGAATGACCCCATTGCACATCCAGCCTACGCAAATGCTTATGTACTTCCCGCCCTAATGAGTATTAATGAGGCAAAACTACCTGATGGGTCTCCTTTGATTAAAAATCCTCTAAAAATACTTCATGGAGGTCAGGTTTATAGTTTTCCAAAAGGAGCCCCTCCTATAAAAGACAAGGATAAATTGGTTACAACCCCTACGATTAAAAATATCGAGCTAAAATCCAATGGTATGCTGGTTATCACATGTACCGCCGAAACTGTTAAAGCAGACACAAATGATGTTGTTTGCAATAGTGAAATCGGGATTGTAGTCATGCCAGGAGGTTTTTAAATGGTAAAATGGGATGAGTTAAAAGAAGGCGAGATTGGTCCGAAGATGGAATATGGTCCATTAATGAGATCTGAATTCATTGTATATGCTAATGCGGGTGGCGATACAAATCCTATTCATACAGACGAATTCGCTGGGATTAGGGCAGGTAATAAAGGCGTGATTGCCCATGGGCTTTATAGTCACGCATTTTTAGGTAAAATGCTAGTAGATTGGATCGGTGCTGAGAATGTTCGCTCCTATGGCGGACGAATGGTCGGAATGGCGCGGCCAGGTGATTTTCTATTACTCTCTGGAAAAATTATAAAAAAGTACGAGCAAGATGGCGAAAAATTAGTCGATTTAGAAATAAAATCAGTCACAAAAACCTATTATGTACGAGGTATGGGAAAAGCAGATCCTTCTATTAGTGATGAAGATTTAATTAAGAAATTAGAAAATGCAGAATATGAAGTTGAAGTCGAATTCACACCTGCAACTGGTAAATGGGAATATGAATTTAAGATAAAAAATATTGATGGCGTCGAAATCAATATAAAACGAACCGTATTAGATGAACCTGTTGTTAGAGACTGGTTCAGACCAGGAAAAGACAAATTAACTGCCGAAATCATTAGTCGAAAGAAAGACAGTTTCAGATTTGGAATTGTCCGCCTAAGAGACTCCATCGTTGGCACAGCAACCGTGGCAATACCCGAGTAACTTCAATTTTTTTCTTTTTTCTCTCTTTCTAAATCAAATTCAAGTGGTAAGGGAATGCTTACAAATAAATTTGAAGAAATTGTAGAGGGCGCTATTATAAAAGGCGTAGATGGACCAGTAACCCGGAAGGCTATTAATCGATATGCAGAAACTTCTGGCGATCGAAATCCAATTCATACTACTTACAAGGTTGCTATGGCTGCAGGTTTAAAAGGTGTAATCCAACATGGTCTTTTTTCCATGGCATGGATGATTAAAACCCTTACAAATTGGTTAGGAACACAGGGAAAACTAAAAAAAATAAACATCCAATTCCGTGCAATGGTTCGACCAAATGATATGGTATATAGCATAGGGAAGGTAATTAAAAAATATCAGGAAAATGGAAAAAAATTAGTAGACCTAGAGATTGTTCAGGAAGCATGGAGCTTACTTTGCAAGGGAATCGCTCAAGCTACAAATAAATCTATAGATGCTAAAACTTTTGAAAATCTATTATCAAATTGTAAATTATCATTAGTGAATGAAACTGTTCTAGAAAATGGCGAAGTAAAAACAATAGAAAAAAATAAAGTTGAGCTAAAAGCAGAAGGTATTGAGATTATTCCCCAATCCTTATCTTTTTGGGAAGCATTTGTGAGGGGATGGTATCGAAAAGGTGATAAAATTCGAGTTAAGCTTACTGAACCTCCGGAAGATGGAAAGGCAGAATTTGAAATTTATAAAGTATCAACCTCAATTAAAGGCAACGCCACTGTTCTCTTTTATTGAATTAGAGGTGATTTGATGCCAGATATTGAATTAAAAAGAATTCCAATCGAGAAAGAAAAAGAAGATCAAGTGATAATTGGACAGGGAAACTTTTCAATTTATACAACAGATAATATTTTTAGGGAGCTCCTTACAACTGTCCCAGGAATCAAATGCGCAGTTGCAATGAATGAAGCCGAACCAAAATTAGTCCGTTATAATGAGAATGATGAACGCCTTGGAAAGCTCGCAACAAAAAATGCTTTAGCTATTGGCGCAAGCCATATTTTCATCATAATGATGCAAGGCGCCTATCCCATCAATGTCCTACCAACTATT
>Ga0180301_10004287_pt1 | contig 11006 bp, 10 predicted proteins | sample GuaBasSediGuay16_FD_121797 | JGI IMG/M metagenome (GOLD analysis project Ga0180301, IMG submission 121797) | Subseafloor sediment microbial communities from Guaymas Basin, Gulf of California, Mexico - Guay16, Core 4569-2, 12-15 cm | ecosystem: Environmental > Aquatic > Marine > Hydrothermal... | reverse complement strand
GTTCGAGGCTAGGCTTTCATTCCTGGAGGAGCTTCAGCGAAGATCGGCCCCGATCCGCGAGACGCTCCAGCGCCTCCTCGAGGAGCACTTTTCGTTTGTCAGGATTCGACCGGAGCTCGCCCAGCTCCTCCTCCGTGAGCGGTTCAACCGCGGTGGGAAGCTGAGCGATCGGTTGATCGTCCTCCAGCGGAGGATGGTGGAGAGGATCGGCCAGATCATCTCCCGCGGGATCGAGGACGGTTGGATCCGGCCGTGCGATCCGACCGTCGTCGCGCAGGGGCTGTACGACCTGATCCAGACGATGAGCGCCTGCGGGATCGTCTACGAGAAGGAGAGGGCCGAGGAGATCCTGAAGGCGGCGCCGGAAGAACTCGCGAGCCTGATCTGGCAGGGCCTGAAGGCCGGGGCGGGCGATGAGGCGGATTAATCCACTCCGGCTGAGCCTTGAGCCCGGATTCCGTCTGGTGGTCTCACACCCGATCTTGACGATCATCGCGGTCACCTTGATCACCGCCGTTTTTGCGGGGTTCATCCCGCAGCTCGGGGTCGAAGTCGATTTCACGAACTACCTGAATCAGGACGATCCCGCGGTCGCCGCCGCGGAGAGGGCGAAGGACCGTTACGGATCGCAGCTGATGATGATGGTCGTCGTCGACACGGATGATGGGATTTTCAACCCGGCGACGCTCGAGCTCATTGAGGGGATGGGGGATAAGTTCGATCGGTTGAGCATTGTGAGCGATGTCATCGGCCCGCTCAACTTTCAGATCATCCGGGGGTCGGCCGATACGATCAGGGTCGGTCCTGCCGCTCCCGGTGGGAAGGTCCCGACGAGCCCGGAGGGGATCGCCGCCTATCGCGGGATCATCATGGACGATCGGCGGGCGAGGGGATTCGTCGTCTCTGCCGATGGTAAAGCGGCTGCGTTCTACCTCCGCGCGAATCGAGGGGTCGATATGATCCCGTTCGCCGAGGCGGTGGAGACGGTCGCCGATGAATTCAAGGGGGACGGGGCGAGGATCTTCGTCACCGGGATCCCTTACATCAATCTCAGCCTCGGACGATCGATGCGAAGGGACCTTAAGATCTTCCTCCCCCTCGTCATCCTGTTGATCGTCGCCGTATTGTATGCCGGCTTCCGCTGGAGATGGGGGGTTGTCATCCCGCTTGCGGTCGTCGGGATGACGGTGGTCGTCGCCCTCGGGTTGATGAGCATCTTTGGGGTTCCGATAACCGTCGTCTCGTTCATCCTTCCGGTCATTCTGATGGCGATCGGGATAGCCGATGGGATTCACGTCCTCAACCGCTACAACGAGGAGATAGCGGCCGGGACCCCGAAGCGGGAGGCGATCCTCGCAACGATGACGGCGATGCAAGGACCGGTCGTCATGACCTCGCTGACGACGGCGGCCGGGTTCCTCTCCCTCCTCAACTCTTACTTCGTCCCGCAACGGACCTTCGGCCTGTTCACTTCGGTCGGGATCCTCGTGGCGATGCTCCTGTCGTTGTTCCTCATCCCATCCATCCTCTCCCTCGTCCCGGTCCCTAAACCGGCGACCGGGCGGAAGCGGCGTGGCGGGCTGACCGTCATTTTGACTGGGATGGAGAAGGGGATCATCCGCCACGGGAGGATCGTTCTTGTGGTCGGAATCGTCGTCGGTGTCGTGTTCGGTGCCGGGTTCTCGCGGATAAGGATCGAGACGACCCAGCGGGCGTACATCGGCGAGGGGCACCCGGCGGTCGCCGGGCTCGACATCCTCGAGGAGCGGTTCTCCGGCGGTGAGCAGGCGATAATCGAGATCGACACCTCCCGCCGCGACGGCCTGAAGGATCCCGCCCTCCTCCGCGAGATCATCGCGTTGCAGGATCACCTCGAGGAGGAAGGTGTCGCTCGGACGGAGTCGATCGCCGACATCGTCCGGGAGATGAATCAGCGGTTCCATGCCGACGATCCGGCGTACTATACGATCCCGGACGACCCGCGGTTCGTCGCTCAGCTCCTCCTCCTATTCACCTTCCAGGGAGGGGATCTCGATGGCCTCGCCCTCGCCGATTTCTCGGCCGGGGAGGTCCTCGTATTTCACGGGATAAAACAGAGTAGCACGCAGGCTTCCTTTGTGAACGATCTTACCGCTTACCTGAACGAGCACTTCTCATCCTACGGCCGGGCGGAGATGGTCGGGGCGACCAGGATCCAGGTGCGGATGCTCGCTTCGATCGCCAAAAGCCAGATAAGGAGCCTGCTCACCTCGATCGGCGCGGCCGGGCTGATCGTCATCCTCCTGATGGGCTCGATCATCTACGGCTTGATCAGCCTCGTCCCCCTCCTGTTCACGATCGCGATCAACTTCGGGATAATGGCCTATTCCGGGACCCCGCTAGACATCGCAACGTTGATGGTCTCATCGATAACGATCGGGATCGGGATTGACTACGGGATCCACTACATCTCGAGGTTCCGCGAGGGGCTGGACGCCGGTCGGTCGGTCGATGAGGCGGTCGTGGCGTCGGCCGGCTCGGCCGGGAGGGCGATCGTCTACAACGCCCTCTCCCTCGCCCTCGGGTTCAGCGTCCTCCTCCTCTCCGCCTTTCATGGGATGAGAAGCTTCGGGACGCTGATATCGGCGACGATGCTGATCAGCGCGATATCCGCCCTGACGGTGATCCCAGCCCTCCTCGGCGTGCTCGGTAAGACGAGGATCCTGAAGAAAGGGCGCTGAGAAAAAGGAAACCGGCATCGCTGCCGGCACAAAGAAGTATACGATGTTTCTCGGCTAAGCGTCAAGGGCAGGATGAAAGATTGACGTAAATTCGGTCTGCGACTACAATCCGCGAGCGAGGTGTCCGATATGCCAGAGAAGGTACGACGGGAGATGTTGGGACACATGAAGCGGACGATCGAGGTGCTGAAGTCGAACCTAGCCAAGGTCCAGACCGGGCGTGCCAATCCGGCGATGATCGAGGACGTCCAGGTCGACTACTACGGGACGAAGACCCCGCTCAAGCAGCTGGCGACGATCGCCGCGCCCGAGGTGAACCTCCTCGTCGTGCAGCCGTACGACAAGTCGCAGATGGAGACGTTCGAGAAGGCGATCCTCGCCGCCGACCTCGGTCTCAACCCGGCGAGCGACGGGCACGTCATCCGCGTCAAGGTCCCGAAACTCTCTGAGGAGAGGAGGGCGGAGCTGACCAAGGTGATCAAGGCGCGCGGCGAGGAGGCGAAGGTGGCGCTCCGGAACATCCGGCGGGAGGCGAACGAGAAGCTCGACCGGATGAAGAAGGACAAGGAGATCTCCGAGGACGAATACCATCGCTATCGGGAGAAGAACGACGAGGCGATCCGCGAGTACTCGGAGAGGGTGGACAAGCTGGTGGAGGAGAAGGGGCGTCAGATCCAGACGATTTAGCCGATCGAACGCCTCTGGCAGCGACATGCCCCGCGTCTTTCTTCCCGCGCCGTTTAAGCTCTTAAGAATCGGGAGCGGGTTTTCCCTCTGTGCGGGGACGGCCGGGATCCTGGTCGGCCTCGGCCTTCCCCTCGCAGCGGCCGGGGTCGGGATCGGATTCGGCCTGTATGCGGTGAACCTCTTCTTCCTCTACGAGACGGCGCGGGGGCTCCTCGAGCGGGCCGATTCGGGAGGGCCGAGGTTCCTCGCCGCTGCCGCCAGCGGCGGCCGTCTCCTCTTCCTCGGTGTCGTCCTGAGCGCCGTCTTCCTGTTCCTCGGCCGCGGCGCCCTCCTTGGGGGATGTGGAGGACTCTTCCTTTCGCAAGTAAACTTACATTTTCAAGGGCGCCTACCGAAGGGGGAGATCTGATGCACGAGATTTTCTCGCAACTCGCCGGGTTGCTCGCGCACCTCGGGGAGAAGCCGATCCTCGTCATCCCGGTCCTCGGGGCCGAGATCCGCGTCGACTGGATGACGATCCTGATGTCGTGGATCGTGATGGCGTTGATCGTCGTCGTGGCCGTTCTTCTCCGCAGGGGGCTGAGGCAGCCGGTGGAGGAGAAGCCGAATCGGGTCCAGGCGACCCTCGATGCGTTGATCGACCTCCTTCACAGTCAGCTCTCGGCGAACTTCTCCTCGGAGGATCTGGCGAGGAAGATGTTCCCGTTCGTATCGACCCTGTTCCTCTACGTCCTCGTCTCGAACTGGCTCGGTGTGGTCCCCTACCTTGATTCGCCGACGCGCGACCTCAACGTGACGTTGGGGCTCGCCCTCCTTGTCCTTTTCCTCTCCCATACCCTGGCGGTGCGAAGGAAGGGGATCAAGCGTTACCTACGGGGATTCATCGAGCCGTATCCGTTCATGCTCCCTATGAACCTGGTCGGGGAGGTGGCGAAGCCACTCTCCCACTCGTTCCGTCTGTTCGGGAACATCTCCGCCGGTGGGATCCTTGTGACCGTCGTCTTTGTGAAGTTCGCCCCGATCATCGTCCCTCCGATCTTGAACCTGGTATTCGGCCTCTTCTTCGGTGCGATTCAGGCGTTCGTATTCGCCATCCTCGCGGTGGCCTACATAAACGTTGCAGTGGAAAGCTAAAGGGAGGAGCTATGTTGCAAGAAGCGCAGAGTGTGGCAAGTGGGATTTCCGGTGCTGACATCGCTACGGCTGCGAAGTACATCGCCGCCGGGATCTGCATGGGTATAGGGGCGATCGGACCGGCGATCGGAGAGGGGATCGCCGCCGCACACGCTCTCGACGGGATGGCGCGCCAGCCGGAGATGCAGGGTGCGCTCCTGCGGACGATGGTCCTCGGTCAGGCGATCACTGAATCAACTGGCATCTACTCGCTTCTGATAGCGATCGTTCTGCTGTTCGTCGTTTAAGGGGGATCCGTGTCGCTCGAGTGGGGGAAGATCGTAAAGAGCATCAACTGGACGCTCGTCTTCAACCTGATCAACTTTGCGATCCTCCTCTATCTTTTGAAGAGGCTCCTGTTCAAGCCGGCCCTCGAATACCTCGATCGGCGGAGGGAGCTGATCGCCGGCCGGATGAACTCCGCCTTGGAGAGCGAGAAGCGGGCCGGGGAGCTGGTTGCGAAAAGGGAGGAGGAGCTCGCCGCGGCGAGGGCTCGCTCGACGAAGATCGTCGACGAGGCCCGGATCCGCTCGGCCGAGATGGTCGGAGAGGCGAAGGAGAAGGCAAAATCGGAGGCGGATAGGATCGTGAGGGAAGCGCGGATCCGGATGGAGCAGGAGCGCGACCGGATGATCGACGAGCTGAAGGAGGCCTACGCTGACATCGCGATCCTCGCCGCCGAGCGTGTCCTCGACCGGGAGATCAAGATCGAGGACCATCGCCGCCTCCTCGATCAGCTCCTATCCGAGATCGGCGATGATGCCCTGAGGGTCGGCCCATGAGATCGAGGGAGATCGCCGAGCGCTACGCCGCCGCCCTCTACGCGGTGGCGCAGGAGGAAGGGATCACGGACGCGATAGAGGCCGAGCTTTCCGCGATCGTCGATGCCGTGAGGACGATCCCTGATTTTGACCGCTTCTTCACCCATCCTCTCATCCCCCGAGAGGAGAAGGTCTCCCTGTTGGAGGAGGCGTTCCCCGAATCGTCGGAGTACGTGAGGAACATGATCCGTCTCCTCGTCCGGAACGGGCGTGAGGCATACCTCGACATGATCTACGATCGGTTCCTCGCCGTCCGGGCCGAAGCGGAGGGGATCACGCGGGTCCGTGTGATCGCGGCAAGTCCGCTCACGGAGGAGGAGAAGGTCCGGCTGAAGGAGAGGCTCGCCGAGGCCCTCCGCGGCCCGGTCAGGATCGAGGAGGTGAGCGACGAGAGCCTGATCGCCGGGGTTAGGCTCGATGTCGAGGGGAAGGTCATCGATGGGACGCTCCGGGCGAGGCTCGATGCGCTCCGCGGATCGCTCGCCCGTTAGGGAGGGAAATTGGCAACGACCCGGAAAGACGAGATTACGGCGATACTGAAGGAGCAGATCAAGGGGTTCCGCTACGACCTCGAGATGGAGGAGGTCGGGGTCGTGGTCGAGGTGGGGGATGGGATCGCCCGCGTCTACGGCCTCGAACGGGCGGTCTCCTCGGAGATCATCGCGTTCCCGGAGGACGTCTACGGCCTCGTCCTCAACCTGGAGGAGGAGAGCGTCGGGGTCGCCCTGTTCGGGGAGAGCGAGCGGATCCAGGAGGGTGACGAGGTCCGCCGGACCGGCCGCGTCCTCGAGACCCCGGTCGGGGAGGAGCTCCTCGGCCGGGTCGTCGATCCGCTCGGCCGTCCGGTCGATGGTAAGGGGCCGATTGAGACAAAGAAGAAGCGGAAGGCGGAGATCAAGGCCCCGGGCGTGATCGAGCGCCAACCGGTGAACACCCCGCTTCAGACCGGACTTAAGTCGATCGATGCGATGACCCCGATCGGCCGCGGCCAGCGCGAGCTGATCATCGGCGATCGCCGGACCGGGAAGACGGCGATCGCGATCGACGCGATCATCAATCAGAAGGGGGAAGATGTCTTCTGCGTCTACGTCGCGATCGGACAGAAGACCTCGACCGTCGCCCGCGTGGTGAAGACCCTCGAGGAGCACGGCGCCCTCGACTATACGATCGTCGTGGTGGCAGACGCCGATTCCCCGACCCCGATGCAGTACCTCGCACCCTACTCCGGCTGCGCGATGGCCGAGTACTTCACCTACTCCGGGAAGGACGCGTTCATCGTCTACGATGACCTCTCCAAGCACGCCGTCGCCTACCGCGAGATGTCCCTCCTCCTCCGCCGGCCACCCGGCCGTGAGGCCTATCCGGGTGACATCTTCTACACCCACTCCCGCCTCCTTGAACGCGCCGTCCGCCTCTCCGACAACCACGGGGGAGGCTCGCTCACCGCGTTCCCGATCATCGAGACGAAGGACGGGGATATCACTGCCTACATCCCGACGAACGTGATATCGATCACAGACGGGCAGATCTACCTGGAGACCTCCCTGTTCAACCAGGGGTTCCGGCCGGCGATAAACGTCGGGAACTCGGTCTCCCGCGTCGGAGGCGACGCCCAGATAAAGGCGATGTCGCAGGTCGCCGGTGAGCTCCGCCTCGAGCTCTCCCAGTATCGGGAGCTGGAGGCGTTCGCCGAGTTCTCCTCCGACCTCGACGAGGAGTCAAAGGCCCTCCTCGCCCGCGGTGACCGGCTGATGGAGGTATTGAAGCAGGACCAGTACAGGCCGATGCCGGTCGAGGAGCAGATCGCCTCCCTGTACGTAGCGGTCAACGATCATCTCTCCGACATCGAGGTCGGAAGCGTAAGGAGGTTCGAGGAGGAGTGGCTCCGTTACCTCAGGTCCGAGGAGCCGGACCTCCTCAAGGAGATCAAAAGCGAGAAGGAGCTGACAGATTCGATCCGGGACCGGCTCGAAGCGGCGGTCGCCCGGTTCAAGGAAGGGTTCGGAGGGTAAGTGGCTGGAAGGATCCGCGCGATCAAATCCCGGATCGGGAACATCGAGAACATCGCCCAGATCACGAAGGCGATGCACACGATCGCCATGACCAAGGTGATGCGGATGAAACGGCGCCTCAAGCAGAGCCGGCCGTTCATCTCCTCGCTCGAGGAGTTCATCGCCGATCTCCTCGGCCAGGTCGGCCCTGAGATGGAGCGGGATCCGCTTACGGTCGGAAACGGTTCGAACGAGGTCGGGGTCCTCGTTCTGAACGCCGATCGCGGTCTGTGCGGCCGCTACAAGGCCGACCTGAACCGCCGCGCCGCCGAGCTGATCTCCGGAGGGGGAAAGCTCCTCGCCGGAGGGGAGAAATCGCGGGCGTTCTTCGTCCGGCAGGGGATCGAGCCGCTTAGAAGCTACAGCTACCTCTACGACACACCGAGCTGGGACGCGGCCTCCGCGATCGCTGAGGATGCGATCGAGCTTTACCTCGATGGTGAATACGGAAGGCTCGTCCTCGTCTACATGAGGTTCGTCTCCGATCTCTCGCAGAGGCTGGTGGTCGAGGACCTCCTCCCGGTCGGGCTCGAGCCGCGGACGAGCGACATCCTGATCGAACCGGATCTTCCGGCGCTCCTCGCTGCGGCGATCCCGTTCTACCTGCGGGCGAAGGTGTATGCGGCGATCCTGGAGACGAAGGCGAGCGAGGATGCGATCCGCCGGCAGGCGATGAAGAGCGCGACCGACAACGCCGAAGAACTGCTGAAGGGGCTGACGCGCGCCTACAACAAGGCGCGGCAGCAGGCGATCACCCGCGAGATCGCCGACATCATCGGAGGGGCGGAGGCGCTCCGCGGGGGATAATCTTCGTCAAGGAGAGATGCCTATGGCCGAGAAGCTGAGCGTAGGGACGATAGTCGAGATCAAGGGGCCGGTGATCGACGCCCGGTTCGAGAAGGGGAAGCTCCCCCGCGTGAACGACGCGCTCAGGATAGAGCGGGAGGAGGGGGACCTCGTCCTCGAGGTGGCGCAGCACCTCGGCGACGACGTCGTCCGGGCGATCGCCATGGATTCGACCGACGGGCTCGCCCGGGGGTGCGAGGTGATCGCCACCGGCGGGCCGATCACCGTCCCGGTCGGGCCGGAGACCCTCGGCCGGCTGTTGAACGTCTTCGGCGATCCGATCGACGAACTCCCCCCGCCCGAGACGAAGAAGCGCTACTCGATCCATCGTAGGGCGCCCACCCTCCTCGATCAGGATACCGAGACCGAGGTGTTCGAGACCGGAATAAAGTCGATCGATTTGATCGCCCCGTTCCCGAAGGGCGGTAAGATCGGGCTGTTCGGCGGGGCCGGGGTCGGGAAGACCGTCCTCGTCATGGAGCTGATCCGCTCGATCGCCTACGAGCACCAGGGATACTCCGTCTTCGCCGGGGTCGGGGAGCGGACGCGCGAGGGGAACGACCTCTACCTGAAGCTGAAGGAGGCCGACGTCCTGAAGAACACCGCCCTCGTCTACGGCCAGATGAACGAGCCGCCCGGGGCCCGGTTCCGCGTCGGGCTGACCGGGATCACCCTCGCCGAGTACTTCCGCGACGAGGAGGGGAAGGACGTCCTCCTGTTCATCGACAACATCTTCCGATTCGCCCAGGCAGGGAGCGAGGTATCGGCCCTCCTCGGCCGGATGCCGTCCGAGGTCGGCTACCAGCCGACCCTCGCCACCGAGATGGGGGAGCTCCAGGAGCGGATCACCTCGACGAAGAAGGGGTCGATCACCTCGGTCCAGGCGATCTACGTCCCGGCCGACGACCTGACCGACCCTGCTCCAGCGACCGTCTTCTCCCACCTCGATGCGGCGATAACCCTGTCGCGCGAGATCGTGGAGAAGGGGATCTACCCGGCGGTCGATCCCCTCCAGTCGAACTCGACGATGCTCGATCCGAACGTTATATCCCCCGAGCACTACCGCGTCGCGCAGAAGACCCTACAGGTCCTCCAGCGCTACGAAGACCTCCGCGACATCATCGCCATCATGGGGGTGGACGAGCTCTCCGAGGAGGATCAGCTGATCGTCCGCCGGGCGAGGAAGGTGCAGCGGTTCATGAGCCAGCCGATGTACGTCGCCGAGCACTTCACCGGAAGGCCCGGGGCCTACGTCAAGCTCGAGGACACGATCAAGGGGTTCGCGATGATCGTCGACGGGGAGCTCGACGAGATCCCCGAGCAGGCGTTCTACATGATCGGGACGATCGACGAGGCGATCGAGAGGGTGAAGGGGGCCGCGGGCGGCTCCGAGGGAGAAGAGGCCTAGTCAATCGCAACTGGTCAAGGTCAGGAATTGACGCTGTTTCCTAGCCGTCTTATAATCGATTGAGCCGGCGGCGTAGCCAAGTGGTAAGGCAAGGGACTGCAAATCCCTGATTCAGCGGTTCGAATCCGCTCGCCGCCTCAGAGGGGTGGTTAGCTCAGCTGGGAGAGCGCATGCTTGACGTGCATGAGGCCAGAGGTTCGAGTCCTCTACCACCCACCAGATTCACTCCTTCCTCACGACGAGATCCCCTATCGAAACCGGGAAGTTCGCTCCGATAGCATTCCCTAGCGAGACCCGCTCCTCGACGCGGGTGACGATCATCTCCCCCTTCGGCGCATCGGTCGCTGGGATCACCTCGATCAGCTCCCCGGTCGATGGATCGCGGATCTCAGCCGCGGCGTAGACCTCGAAGATCTCGTACTGCCCCACTCCATCGCTCCTTCCGATGTCGATCACGATCGTCCCGTCGGCCCAGACGTCGACCACCCTCCCCTTGAGCTTTGCGGAAGGTTGCGACCCGGCCGCCTCGCTCCGCTCTGCCAGGACCTGCGCCTCTACCCGAGCGATGATCCCTTCGATCTCGGAGAGGAGGTCGTTGAGGGCCTTGTCGACCGCCTGTCCGACGATCGTTCCCATGAACTGCTCCGTCCCCACAGTGATCTCGCTCACCCAAGCGGGAGGGGTCCCGGCCATCACTGAGAACGACCTTGTCGCGACCATGCTGCTGACCCCGAGCCAGAGCTCGGCCGTGTAGTTCCCCGGGGGGACCGGATTGCCGAACGTGTCCCGCTGATCCCAGGAGAAAGTGACGCAGGGGGTCGCCGGTGTGCTCCCCGCCCAGGGGGAGACCCAGATCAGCGTCCCCACGGAGTCCTTCACCATCACCCGATAGGTCTTGGGAGGGGAGGGGTCGTGGTAGCCGAGGTTGACGGTCTCCCCTTGCACGTAGCTGGCCTTGTCGGTGAGGAAGCCGCCGGTGCAGACGTTCGCCCTCCAGCTGGAGAGGGTCCCGAGGAGCTGGCCGATGTTGAGGGAGAAACCGGTCTGCCCTTCTGCTTGAGCCTCGACCGACGATGCCCCTACGATCTCGGTCGTGTACACGTCCACGGCCCGGATCGAGATGTCGACGGTCACCGTCGCCCCGCTGAACGTCAGGAATCCGAGGCTGATCGTCGTCTCCTGTATGTCGACCTTCGTCACGCTCCCGATCAGGAGGAGATCCGCCCCGACGAGGCGGGCCGCTTCGGCGAGGTCTCCGGTGAGAAGCGGGTTCAATCCGCGCTCGGCCAGTATCGAGTCG
>Ga0180301_10004285_pt1 | contig 11013 bp, 29 predicted proteins | sample GuaBasSediGuay16_FD_121797 | JGI IMG/M metagenome (GOLD analysis project Ga0180301, IMG submission 121797) | Subseafloor sediment microbial communities from Guaymas Basin, Gulf of California, Mexico - Guay16, Core 4569-2, 12-15 cm | ecosystem: Environmental > Aquatic > Marine > Hydrothermal... | reverse complement strand
AGCCAGGACTCCCAAGTCTTACGAGTACTCTTACAGCACACGCCATCACCTGGAATCCCAGCATACTCACACCATCGTTTCAAGTTTTCATCCCAACCAGGATAGGCTGGTAGATTACGCTTAGAACGCAAAAAGTATGTAACAGCACGTTGACCATGATGATTCAAACGAATATACCTTTCTTTATGTCGTGCTTGAGGTTTCATACTAGGCATGAGAATACTGTTACCAAGAAAGTTATCAGGGTGCTTGTAGAGCCACTGCATCTCACTATACCTGCAACCTGTGAACAGTAGTGCCTCGAATTTGTCACGGTATTCGATTTTTGGAATGCTACTAATTAGTTTCTGCACCTCTATCGGTCTGAATATCCGTACACCGTTTTTTAGAATGATCTTCTTATCCACTTTTGTTTTCCTCCTTACATATATTCAATTCATCTATAAGTTTTTCAAGTGTTGCAACTGAAATACTATTAAACAATATCCACTTGAGTTTTTTAACTTCTTTATCCCGTTCCTCGCCTCGTAAAAAACCATTAATAATTATTACTTCATCTGCAATATGTGGTGATGTAAATATAACTGCTTTCATCTATTTTCCTCCTTTATCTGTATCAAGAATTCTCCACCACAATGGTTTTTATAGTATTCAAACTTCCTCGGAGTAAACCTACGAATAGTAGTCCAAACAAAATCCCCATATGATTTCAAGAGTAACACGAGTAGTTTACCATGTGGAATAGGATAAAGACTCCAATCCTGCTTTTCCTGATCGTAGTACATTGCATCATATTTTTTAAACACTGATGTGAGTTCTTTGTAGTCTACAACAAATACTTGTAACAATGTTGCTTTTGTTGGTGGTGGCCTATGTTCACTGTTCATCTTTGTATACTCGTGGCTAAACTTTATAACATTCATGTTTGTATCACCATTCCTGTACATGTTATATTAGAAGTTGGATAAGATGACAACCATCCAATATCCACAAAAAATAGGTAGAGAATATAAATTATCATAATTGCTGAGATAACAATAAAGACGAGTAATAAAACAAGAAACCAAGGATTTGAATCTTCTGGAAACATTGTATAAAGTTTTAAAGCTATTAAAAAGCTAAGAACTAAAATTAGAAGTGTGACTATTGTGAACCAATCGATTTCTATCATATTTATCATACCCCCATAAACTGAGTTAACATAGTATATACCGTCAAAAAGAAACCAATAAAAGTAAGAATTACGCCAGGTATAAACAGTAGCCAGAAAACTTTCTCATTATAATCTACACTTGTAAAATAAATAAATGTCATACCTACCAACGTGAGACCTACTAAAATGAAGGAAACACTTGCAACTGGTAAAACATCTACATCCATTTTTATATCACATCCTTAACTATTCTTCTACTACAAAACATCCAAGCAAAAATGAGAAAAACAGGAAGCATACAATATAAAATACTGACACTCCCCCCGATACTTTTTATAATATGACCAAACGGGAGTACAAATATTTGAAACAAAACAACACAAGAAACAATCACAAGTAAATCATGCACAGGTGTAACTTTTTCTTTCCTCACAATTTTAAAACTCATTTTATATCACATCCTCTTTTTATTTTCTATCATTACATGCCTCATTTCCCTATTCACATGATAAAGCAAGTCAATAAGAAACTCATTAAACCAGAACAATTCCTCCTCTGTGAGATTTGGTATATTTTCTAATGCTTCCTCTTTTATAGACATCAATTCTTCAATAGTTCCAGCCATACTTATATCACATCCTTGAGATTATCTGACTTATACAAAAATATGTAAATGCCCCATCCACAATACCCAACAAAGCTATTTGATATAGTCTAAGTTTAAGTATGAAATCCTTCCCTAATATGATTCTTGCACAAAGAAGACTACAAATCATTCCATCACACCTTTTATTTATGTTTTTTATCAAAGTATTCTTTTAGTTTTTTATAAAACCCATCACTGTCGTCACCATCATCTGCTTCTTTGTGTCGTAGTTTTTTATGGAGTTTCTCATACGAAACCATACAAATACCCTTTATTTCACAACTTTTAACCCATAACCATTATCAGTCCGAAGATAAAAGTTATCAATATTCCTCTGAGATATTTCCACGATAATGCCTAAATTGTCTTCAGTATTACTATATCTCAAATCACGTAAAACAAGAGCATCCCCAATTTCCAAACATATTTTTTTATTCTTCTCACTCATGTTTTTCCTCCTTTTTAATCTTTTACCCATTTAGTTACGTCCTCCACTAGAAAAAACCTGTCACACTTTTTACAATGGTAAACTGTTCTACCGCAATAAATGTCTAACACGTTCTTGCACAACGGGCAATACATTCTTCTAACCCACATCAAGATATTTTATTTTTTCCTTCGTGGCAACTGTTGAAACCGTTCCAACTTTTCTAAAAAATATGCTGTTTTATACCCTAAAACGAAAATTTGTTTCAACAAAGGATAAAATTCTTGGTCAAATATCATCTCAGGATATGACTTTTCATCTATCTTTATTGTTTTAAATGGTTTTGTCATTTTCATACATTCCCATCTTACTTTTTGAGTCTGATCTCAATAATCACTGAAAGAACCATAACACGGACAATCCAGAGAGACGCTGTAACAATCCAGATTATACTGATGAACAGAAACAAAACACCCGCATTCCAACCAGTAATAAACAAAATGCTACCGAGCAAAAAGAAAAACAAAAACCCAATAAGGTTCAAAAAAGCCATCTTGCGACTTGCTTCATGGTACTCTTTCAACTCTTCCACGCCTAAAACCCAACTACGACCTGTTTTTTTACTCATACACAACACACTCCAAATCTTAATATTACATACCATTAAATCTTAATCTTTAAACAGTATATAAAGATTTCGATTTTTTCAGGCAACAGGAGAAAACACCCATTTTATATCCTAAGAAAAAATCTTAACATCATCTACAACATGACATTAAGAAATGACTAAAAAAGCATGAAAAACAAAAACAGTAGAAATAAACCGACTAGAAAGTATCCATGGCTTAAAAAAATAACTGCTGAGAGGAAAATAAACAACAGACTGAGATGATGAAAAAGCTTGAAACTCTGTAAGCCATCATCAGTTTTCATAGGTTTTCTTCTTCCACTTCATCTTTCATCCCATACATCACATTCACTACACATATCCTCACTACGAAGGCCGTCTTCAAAAATAGGGCAACCCTTGCATTCAGGATAAACATCCTCAGCCGATGGACAATACTCAAACTTCCTCTTTTCAATAGTATGTTTCAAGTTCATCAATACAACCCCTACAAATACATCTATAAACACTATACCGATACAAAGCATCAAGAGGAAATTTCTTTCTACAACGCTGACATTCAATGTAGACTTTCATTTATATCACATCCTATTTAACAAGTATTTCTTTATCATCACTAACTAATTCAATTCTTTTCTGAATGATTTTTTTAACTTCACCAGTGCAAGTATTTAGTATAAAATGAATATCGTATTTTTCTCCTTCAATATATTCGCCATCTGAAAACAACCACTCCCAAATGCGACCATCATTATCTTTTTTCATTTTATCACATCCTTGTTCAGTTTTTCTCTTAACTCTTGTCTACATTTAAAACAATACATTTCTATCCTTTTACCTCGTGCAAAACCTATAAGCTTCCTACACTTTTTGCATCTTATCTCAAACATAATATTATATCACATCCTTTATTTCTTTCATCTTTTCAATTATTTCCTCTAAAACTTTTATAGTATGTTTTTGTTCCACCAGACTTCCAATAAAATAACCCAATATAACACCCTGAAGAAGAAACAAAATAGCAGCCCATTCATCAATCATATTATATCACCATCCAAACAACAATGATTTCAATGAAATCAAAAAACCTCCAATAGAAAACGCCCATGCAAATATCCTCATGCTTTTATCTTTCTTAGAAACGAAAAAAGCCAATATCCCCATAACAAACAAAAAACAACCGAAAGAAAACATTACTATTGAAATAATTAGAGGGAGAGAGGGTTCGATATTCAATCTAATGCCTCCTCTATTCTTTTTTTACGGCCACAACGGTTGTTAAACCTTGCAATACTATCCTTATTATTAAACACCAAACACAACAGATCATTTATCTTCCGAATACCATTATTAACATGATATTCTCTGACTTGCTGTGCTACTTTTTCCCCATGATAACGTTTTATCTCATCCAATGTAAACTTTACATGCTTCTTATTTTTACTCTTTCCCTTTCCAACCATATCTATCACCTTCTCTATCCAATAATTCTTTTTAAATTACTCTTAACTTTAACTTCCGTGAACTTTTTAAGTTCATCAATTAATTTTAAAACCTTCCACCTAGGTGGTTCGGGTAAACCATATCCCTTGCTATCAGCACCAATACTAACAAAATCAGGCTGTATGCCTTTAATCCATGATACCAAAATGTCTAAATCAAAATCCAAGATAGGTTCGATAGAAACCATTTTATGATAAGCAGGTGTTTTTTGTAACCAAAACTGACGATGTAAGAGAGAAGGGACTCTACCAATAACAACTTCGTGAAGCAAGTCCTTATTTGTTTCGATAGTAGTTCCAAGAATGACATTTTTACTCCATCTTGAAACAAAATAATCACTATTAACCATAGTATAAAACCTTCTAGGATTTTTACTTTGAAACAGATACGTGTTTTTTGGATATTTTTCGATATAGTCTAACACCTTAGCTATCCAATCTAAAGGTATCTTTTTAGCCCACATGTCTGTACTACTACCAACAAAAATAGTATTACCCTCACCAAGATTGTCTTTGAAACACTTTGTATCAAGATACGGGTTGCCAAGTCTATCCCAATATTTACGCATATAACAATAACTACACATGTGAGGGCATCTACCCTTTATAGGATTCCAAGTGTGTGTAACCCAGGGATACATGTTACCTTTTTGTTTATTCAACATATTTTATCACTCTCCATTTACACCATAAATATAAAAAAAGAAAGAACAAAGAACAAATATGAAATAAATAATAAGACAGATAATAAGAAGCGCTCCCTGAAGTTGTAGTATAGCAATAAACACAGCAATAAAAATCAGCAAAACATAGAAATAACCAAAAAATATTGATGGATTTCCTTCTTCAAACACTTTCATAATTCACTCACTACCATTATAGGTTTTAAGACGTTTACAAAACAACCCAGACTTACTATTCCTAGTCCCCTCAAGTCTACGGAGACGATGAATATCACAACTACTAGGAGCATCAATATGAACCACATCATACTTAACCATCAAATAATCCACAACCTCACGCCGATCGCTAGAAGACATACGCTGAATAACATCATCAAAAACCAAAACATGAAAACCTTTACTACCACTAACATTCAAAACAACATTATCAAGACCAAAATCACTTTTGAGAGCATCAAAAACACTCAAAGCCTCATTATAAACCCTATTCACATCACCACCGCTAATGTCTATATCAAAAAACAGGTCACTACCAAGCCAACCCTCCATCTTCCCAGGATTATTGTATCTTGCAATACTCACAAAGCAATCCAAAGGCTGATTTCTTTCAATATAACCAACCAACTCATCAACACTACCAAATTCTTTCTTCCTAACAAAACCAAATTTAAAATTAAACCCAAACTCCCTATGCTTTATATCCCTAAAATCCCAAACTATTAAATCTTTAGATAAACTGTTCAATAAAACCACCACCATCACGATACCCAACAACAAAACAACTATCAAGAGTACGAGTAACACCCACATAAGACAAACGAGTTTCATCCAATAAATCCCAATCATCACGCAACGAATAATCAAAAAGAAAAACATTCTCAGCCTCCAAACCCTTACTCGCATGAAAAGTACCAGTAAACCATTTCAAATCCCTAGTGAGTAAATCCCTACCACTTGTATTCAACAAATAACGCCTCTGGCTATTACTAAATTTAACCTTCGGCTGAATAATAACATCCTTAACATCGTGAACACTACCAACATCACCACGGAAAAGCCCATAAAACAAAGAAAACTTATCCTCAAAAAGTTTAACACTACCATCCTCACCCCAGTATTTATACTTCCTAGTTTTAAAATCCTGTTTAACACCACGTTTCAACAGAGAAGCGGGAAGACGCAACACAAGACTTCTAACTTCTTCACGACCAGGAACAATTCCTCTATCAAGGCATACCAGGAGATTATAAACATCTCGGAAATACTTAATATCCCAAATAGTGTAGGTTCTACCAATCCCACGCACAGGGAAACGATTACGTTCCATAAAGTTCATAAGGTTACGTACATCCTCATTTCTACGTAACAAAAAAAACGTGCTAATACTTGTATCCCACTTGTTATTCTTTAGAAAACTCAGTAAATCATCAACAAAAACAACCCTACCAACCTTATCACTAGGTTTGATACCATCCATAGAATCATCATTAATATACTTAGCTAGACGCGTCGCAACCATCCAAGGCTTCTCAGGGACACGAAAACTCTTACCTAGAACAATATGTTCATCAGCTTCTATACCCGCTACAACGTTAGGATTGCTACCAGTAAACCTATAAATAGTCTGAAGAGGGTCATAACAGATATACTCCTCACGAGCATAATCATCACTACACCACATATTCAGGACTTTTATCTGCAAACTACCGAAATCAAGTGCCTCATCCACAAAAGCAAACAAAAAAGGATCAACATACTCAATCTGTTCTAATAGTATCTCCTGCAACATATCCTGATACTCATACTTCCTCTTAGACTTTTTATAATCCTCCCAGAGCTGATACAGACTAATAAGATGATCAACAGAACGATGTGACAAAGTCTTCTGCTGATTATAGTTTAAACCATAGAAACAACGAATCGCTTTTTCAATCCTGTCATTAGTTACAAAAACACATTTAAGATACTGCCACCAGTTAAATAAAATATTACCCTCGACATATGCAGAGCTATCACCACTTAAACCGAATTCGTCAACCTCATTTAGTTTACGGACATTAAACATACTAGGGTCGAACATAACTCCTTCCTCATTGGAAAACTTAATGAAATCATCAATCCCTATATAGTTTTCATCAGATAGATTAAGGGTTTTATTAGCTAGTTTATAAATCGTGCCAAAGTTACGAAGCTGTTTACGTTCTATTTCTTTCTCATAGAGTTTTTGGTACATCGCCCTAGATGCACTCCGACTATATGTTATAAACATTATATCGTCAAAACTATGTCCTTCGTTGATTTTTTCTAACATCTTGTCTGCTAGTGTTGTTGTTTTGCCAGTACCAGGCTTCCCAAGTATTTTAATAATCTTTCTCATATTCCTCTATTATTTTTTGTTTAGGATGTTCTAGTTTAACAAAAACAAGGTCTTTTTCAAGATTTAACCAATTTGTAAACCATGCAGTAGCAAACCAAGCACCTGACCCTTTACCATCAGGTGTTTCAAAGTTAATACGTTTATCAAAAAAGATAACTTGCACACCATACTTTTTAAATAAATCTTGGCGTTTACGTGTCTCAAAAGTAGTCAAAGGCAGGAGGAGAGCAAAAGGTTTTCCAAGCTGGTAACATCTTTCTAAAAACTTTTCTTTAAGACTATAAGGTGGATTGGTGATTATACAGTCAAAATGTTTCGGTTGCCAAGTTAAGAAATCTGCTCCAGATAAAATATCTGTACTAATTACATCGAACCCGAGTTCTTTCAACCCTTTAACAAGATTACCTTTTCCACTTGCACATTCCCATATAACCCAGTCTTTTTTCAAATAAGGAATTAGAGGATATAATGCCTCTTTAGGTGTCTGAAAATCATCACAACTATTTGTTTTCATCGGTGGTTGCATTAACATTACACCCTTTCATATTTTTCATCTATCCACATTTTGAAAAGAAATCCAAATCCAAAACCATGTATAAAGACAACAATAATAACTATAAGAAATCTAAAAAATGTATCTATCATTCTATATCACATCCTGTTTGAAATTATAACTAAATCTTCTAAATTCAGAATAACAAGCTCTAGAACAAAATATTCTATTTACTGACGGAAAAGTAAAAAACTCTTTACCACAATTTCTGCATTTCTTAATGATCTTAGATTTTACAAACCATTTATCCTTACTCATAACTCACTTCCTTTTTTCCTTGTTTTCAAATAATTAAATGATTCAATAACAATAGATACTAATAGAGTCAATATAAATATAATGAAAAAGATGTTACTATCAAAAGAAATAAGGATATATTCTATATCATCATATTTCTGTAACTCAGTAGACATAGTAATAAAAACATAATAACCAACAATAAAAATAACCGATAACAAAACCAAGAATGAAACAATATTTTTCCAAGAAACAAAACCCTCTACTGGAATATCATCAGGTTTAGAACCAACAATATCCCCAGGATACACAGCACCAATAGTATTCTGAACCATACTTATATCACATCCTGTTTAAGGCCTTTATCAGCAACATCCAAACCCAACTCAAACTCATCCTCAACAAAAAGCTGTTTATCCAAATCAATACCAACCTTCGGAATACTAAAACGCCAAAAACGATAACGACTCGTAAAAATCCTACGCTGAACACTATTCCCCACGATAAACTCAGAAAGAATAGCACGAAGATTACGACTATTAAAACTATTCTTATTATACTTACTGTTCACAAAATCAACAACATTACCAGTAAGACTATAAACCACGCCATCATCAGCTTCATCAAAAAACAAAGTATTCCTAGCCAAAGCCTTATCAACATCCTTATAAACCGTGCAATTACAAAGATAATTCAAAACCAAATCAATAATCTGTTCATCCTCACTCTCCTCAACAACCTCATCAGCAACATCAAGCCAATGCTGAACAATACCAGTCCAAGCCTTACCAGGAATACTAATAAACTTCCCTTCACGCAACAAACACCTACGGAACTTACTACTACTCAACAACTCTGTTTCTGATAACAAAAAACTAGCATCAGGAAAAAAAACCTTAAGATACATCGGGCTGCTCTTAATCTTCTCAACCCTAACAGTCATATCTATAATATCCTCAAAACTGTTTATATCCTTTATTCCACTAGTCCTAACAATCTTCAGCATTCCTGCACTCTCAAGCGTCTCCAACTTAACAAGCATATTATCAGTAGGATTCTTTATCTGATACACCAAGGCATCTGGATTATCACTATCCACAACCTCATAATTCCCCTTTAGAAACGGGATATCATCAGGATACTTATTATCATCAATCCAGATGAACCTCACAAGGCATCCCCCTTTTTATCATGTCTTAAAATCCGTCTTATGGTTAACCCGTGACGTAAGACGTCGTTTTTTCTAAGGAGAGCAACAGGAGGGAAAAAAATGGCTGAAAAATACATAGTCAGAAAAAAAACGCCTATATATAGACTAGAAACCTGAGACATTTGTTTATACTGTTGTCTGACCGAATGCGTCTCATGTGTAAAAGACATGAGACATAGATATGAGACAGGATATATATCTATAATTGTCTCACTGTCTCGGAAGTTTATTGGATCTTTTTTTAAAAATACCCCAAAAACTGATCTATATATAGGCGATTTTTTAGACGACATAGTTTCACGGTCTAAAAAACAACGTCTAAAAACCAGTCTAAAAAAACCAACATCACAAGGCATGCTTTTTTTCACAAAAAAAGAAACACTAGGCATCCCACCCACGTTTTCAGAATTTTTAGAATTGCCATTACAGTTTATTTCATGGATCACCCTATCCCTCCTCACCTTCAAAAAAAGTATTAGTCTTCTTATCTTCTTCTATTTTAATGATGTATTTCTTGTTGATCCTATAGGTTCCATCCTTCCTAGTGAGTGTTATAAAAAAATCATCTGTATCTGTTATCCTACCTCTGAGTACACGGATAGAATCCCCATCATGGTATACAATTTTTGACTCGGTAACCTCTGAGTTCACGGGTAACGCCTTCCTCCCCACCTCCACGTTATAGGATGGGGAAATAAACATAATGTTTTGTGTTTTTAAAAGTCTTTCGTTTTTTTTCAACTTTTAATTGGTTGGTAAAAAAGGTTTAACCAATAACATATATTGTTAATAAAACATATTTAACCAATTCTTTAACCGTGTAACAAAAAAATAAAAGGGAAAAAGTTCCCTAAAAACTTTTAGATAAAAATATAGATGGAAGACAGAGGAGTTTTATTCCTCGTCTTCGTATTCTATATATTCTTCCTCTACTTCTGGTTCTTCTTCTTCGTCTTCGTACCAGATTTTCTTCCATCCATTATACCAGTCATCACTCATTTTCCATTTCTCCTTTTTTATTCAATCAGTTTCTTTAGATCGTTAATCAAGATTTCTACATCTTTTTTTGTTTTTAACAGAAAAGAGAGAATAAATGTTTTATGTATAAGTGTTATTCCCCCTGTATATTTTCTTTTACTTTTGTTTTTGTATATGGTTAGTGTTGTTGCGAGATCATTATCAATATCATCATATTCATTTATTACTTCCACTTTGTTATACCTTATTTTTTTCATTTTTCTTTTTCCTCCCTAAATCTAGGGTTGCAATCCTTACACAACCCATAATATAGTTTTGTTTCCTTCCCACATTTCCAACATTTCATTTTACATCTCTCCCTATATTATGTCTTTAAACGTTTTAACCACAACCTGTTTACTAGGCATCTCTTTTTCTTCTATTGCTGTGTCTTTTTTTATCTCTGTTTCCACCCCCCGCTCTTTGGTTTTTTTCCTTCTTTTCCTAATACGTGGCGTGTCCCAATACGGCGATCTACACTTTGGGCAGAATTTAGGTTTTTCAATCCTTTTAACCCACGTATGACCGCATCTTAAACATTTATTAGTCGGTAAAACCATTTATTCATCTCTCCTTATTT
>Ga0180301_10004284_pt1 | contig 11014 bp, 11 predicted proteins | sample GuaBasSediGuay16_FD_121797 | JGI IMG/M metagenome (GOLD analysis project Ga0180301, IMG submission 121797) | Subseafloor sediment microbial communities from Guaymas Basin, Gulf of California, Mexico - Guay16, Core 4569-2, 12-15 cm | ecosystem: Environmental > Aquatic > Marine > Hydrothermal... | reverse complement strand
GTTGTACCAGCCGTAAAGGCTCTTAAAGAAACTTTCCCCAATGCTCTCATTTCTGTGGACACGTATAGATGGAAAGTGGCAAAAGAAGCTATCGATGCCGGGGCAGATATCGTCAACGATATAAGTGCCATGAGGTTCGATGAGAACATGGGAAAACTTGTGGCGGATACGGGGGTTCCGGTTGTTTTAATGCACATAAAAGGAACTCCAAAAACCATGCAGGAGAATCCTTACTACGAAGATGTTGTCAGGGAAATATCAGAATATTTCGAGGAGAGAATAAACTACGCGTTGTCTCAAGGAATATCCGAAAAAAGAATAATCCTAGATCCTGGCATAGGTTTTGGAAAAAGGTTGGAAGACAATCTGGAAATACTCAGAAGAATAGAGGAGTTCAAATCCTTTGGATTCCCGATTCTCATAGGTGCTTCTAGGAAGTCCTTTATAGGCCATATCCTAGATGGTGTACCGCCTGAAGATAGACTCGAAGGAACCCTCGCAGTTACCGCCTGGTGTAGCATGAAAGGTGTCGATATAATTAGGGTGCACGATGTGAAGGAAAACAAAAGGGTTTTGAAAATAGTAGAAAAACTGAAAAATCTTCAGATCACCTAATTTCTGGTACTCCTGAAGGCTCTTTGCACAAGCACAGAATCTTCAAAAGAATTTCGGCAGCTTTTTCAAGTATCTCAACTCTATCTGACGCTTCGGAAACGTTTCTTCCACTTGCAACGATTCCATGTTTCTCCCACAGTACAGCGTTTTTCTCCTTTAGTTTTTCGACCGTCTTTATTCCAAGTATCAAGCTGCCGGGTTTTTCGTATTCAACCATGTCTATCCTTTCTGGAAAGAATATGGGAACCTCCGGATGAATTTTTAACATCATTTTGAGATACCTCGAGAAATCGGGTAGGTTCATCAAAGCTATGAGATTTTGAGGGTGGGTATGAACGATTGCCCTTTTATCCATTTTCCATTCCAGAAATTTTGCTTGCACCATGAGGTGTGTTGGGAATTCACTCGTCACTTCTTCAGAACCTGCTAGAATTTCATACTCATAACCTTTTTTGACATGTACAAGACACAAATTTTCAGGATCATCCGCAACATCCCTCATTCTGGAACCAGTCTTTGTGACCAACATATACATTTCAGGACCATCGTACTGAAATTCCAGTTTTTTGACAGCTTTTGGTGTCAGAATACCAGGTTTTCTATCTAATCTGACAGATATGTTACCGGCGGTTGCTTCTGACCATCCTTTAACAGCGAGCCAATAGGCAACTCTTTGAACTTCTTCGATTTCTGGTATTTCTTCTTTCAAATATATCATCTTCATAGCATCATCCTCCTATAAAACGTTATCAACGTTTTTTTATAATTACCACCTTATTGTTCAAAATTTTTTAAATGTACATCACAATTAAGATTCAAAAGTTCGTGATAAATTAGAAGGCATGGAAGAGTACAAAAAATTCGCTTTAATCGAATTTCTCATCTACTCAATAGTTTCTTCCTATGCTCTTCTAAGTCAGTACTTTGCGGAAGTAGGGTTTTCTTCCTCACAGATAGGAATTTTAATGTCCTTGATGCCGATCAATTCCTTGATTACAAATCCGTTGTACTTCAAGATAGCTGAGAAGAGAGGAAAGGTCTTCATTTTAAGGGTACTAACGTTTCCCACCATCTTTTTTCTTTGGTTTGTCTTCTTCTCAAGAGGTTTTCTCCATAAGTTGATATCCATGGCATTTCTAACTTTCTTTTTGCCCGGGATAATACCAATGGCAGAATCTCTTGCAATAGAGAAAATACCTTTCTACGGTAAAGTCAGATTATGGGGAACCGTTGGATTTCTGGTATCTGCCTTTTCCCTTGGGATTCTTGTGAGGTTCTCTTTTGTATTCATATTCTTGTTGATGACGTCCTTTTTGGTTGCAATCTTTGTGATTTTCAGGAACGTGAAAGACACCAGCATTTCAGCTAAAAAAGGAGGAAGAGCGAAAGTCCCTGGTTTCTTCCTTTTAGTTCTCCTCTTCGTCATCCTTGGAATAAGTTCCAATTATTTCAATTTTGTCTTCTTACCAGTTCTCTTTAAAGTCAGGAATTACGACGTTTCACTTGCTGGAGTGACTATCTCTCTCATGACAACAACGGAAATTCTCTTTTTAATGTTTTCAGAGAGGATACTGAAACTCATGGGTACCAAACTTCTCTTCAATTCGGGACTTTTAGTCATAGGTCTAAGACTCCTTTTTGTTCCCCTTCTGAAAAATCCTGTATCTTCTGTCCTCATACAGTTCTTACATGGATGGACTTACATTGTCATATACTACGCTGTCATGCAGATGATACAAAATGAATTGCCTATCAAGAGTAGAACAGCTGCTCGTACGCTTTTTTGGATGACACTCCAAGGATTTGCACCGATAACGGGATCATCGCTGGGAGGATTCCTTTCTGAAGCCATAGGTATATCCCAAACATACTATCTTCTGGGAACAGTCACTCTCACCTCAGCTTTCGTATTCTTTTTCTTACGAAGAAAGTTTTGAAGGGGGGATAGGATGGATACGATAGAAAAGCTCAAAGAAATAACGAGTATCCCTGGTGTATCTGGAAGAGAGGAAGCTGTCAGGAAATATATCATATCTAAACTACCAGATGGTGTCAGCTACAAAATAGACAATATGGGGAACCTCATCGTCGGAATCGGTTCAGAAGGTATCCCGATCGTTCTAACAGCCCATATGGACGAAATAGGATTCTTAGTTACAGGTATAAGGGAAGATGGTGGATTGTATTTCAGGAAAATTGGAAGAATACCAGATGAGATAATTCCTGGAAGTCATGTTGAAGTGGTGACGAAGGCTGGAATGGTTGAAGGGGTGATAGGGTTTCCCCCACCCCATCTTAAGGGAAAAGTCCAGGAGATGTTCATAGATGTTGGAACATCGAGTGAAGAGGAAACAAAAAAGCTAGGGATAAAACCTTTGGATTTTGCTGTTTTCAAGAAGCATTTTTCCATTTTGAATGGAAAATTTGTCTCCACGGGAAGTTTAGATGACAGATTTGGATGTCTCGCTTTGCTGGACGTTCTAAATAGAGTATGGAGGAGGGTAAAAAGAAAGGTAACATTCCTTTGGACGGTTCAAGAAGAAGTAGGATTGAAAGGGGCGAAAGCTTATGCGAGCAGTTTGAAAGAGGAAGTGATAGTGTACTCTATAGATTCATTTGCTTGTTGTTCTCCCTCAATAACTGGAGATGTTCAGATAGATAAAGGGCCTGTTCTGAGGATGGTGGACAACAGTTCCATAGCATCGTTTGAAGAAGCAGAGATCATTCGTGAGATAGCGGAAAGAAAGAGAATACCACTTCAAATAGGAACAACTGGTGGAGGAACCGATGGATCCGTCTTTTGGGAGAAAAACATGAGAATGGTTCCGATAACCCTTGTTATCAAATACCTTCACACTCAGTGTGAGTACATATCAATCGATGATTATGAAAACCTTGTGGAACTCCTAGTAGAAATTTTAGCGAATCGGTGATTTTAAAATCTCAAAGATTTTGTTGTGGTATTATTATTTTGGCGTTTTGATAATAGGAATGAAATTTCGTTATGTGAAATTGATAATAAGGAGGTGTCAATATGAAAGTAGTGGAAAAGTTTGGTAGAATCTTGCTTCCTCTCATAACACCTTTTAAGGAAGATTTCTCTGTCGATTATGAAACAGCTAGAAAAGCCGCAAGATTCGTTGTTGAAAAAGGCTATTGTGATTCTTTGATAATATCTGGAACAACGGGAGAGTTTCATTCTTTGACTTTCGAAGAGAGAGTTAAATTGTTTGAAGAGATAAAGGATGAAATAGGAAATAGAGTTCCTCTTATCGCTGGAACTGGAACTATATCTACGAAAGAAACAGTGGAGCTCACCAAAGAAGCTGAAAGGATCGGGTACGACGCCGCTATGGTTGTGGTACCCTACTACTGCCATCCTACCCAGGAGGGAATCTATCAACACTTCAAAGAAGTTGCTAAAAACACGTCCCTTCCAATAATGATCTACAACATACCTCTTTTTGTAAATGAAAACATCTCACCGGACACCGTTGCGAAGCTCTCAGAAATAGAGAATATAGTGGCAGTGAAGGAAGAAGCAGGTGTTAATCCGCTGCAGACGATGGAATGCATCAAAAAGACCAATGGAAAAATAACGGTTTACTCTGGTGATGATTTGATGGTTCTTCAGGTTATGACCCAGGGAGGTGTTGGTGTTGTCAGTGGAGGAGCTCATGTCGCTGGTGATATCGAAAAAGAGATGATAAACGCTTTTCTCGAGGGGAACAACGACTTAGCTGTTGAAAAATTCCAAACTCTGTACGATCTCTTCACAGCTTTCCAGGGTGTTAACAGAAGTAGGGTGAATCCAACACCTCTTGTCAAAGCGGCATTTGAGATGATCTCAGGGCTTCCCACTTCGAATGTAAGACCTCCTCTAACACCAGCGAATGACGCCGAAAAGGATCTACTCAAACAGGCTTTGAAGAAGATAGGAAAATTAAACTAAGACAGATAATAAAACACGTTCTAGAAAGACTTGAGAAGATAGATAAAAAGAAAGAATATCCTCATACAGATCGCCAACGGCATGCACAGATTAACCACAGAAGAAGAAAAGAGGAAAATACCTGGTGAAGACGTTCTGAACCTATTCGAGGTTCAGGATAATTACCCGGAGGATAGGGGTCGGTACGAATATCTTGGAAAGACATCGCGAGGCAGTACTCCCTTGTACATAAATAGAAGGGGATTTGGTAGTGGCCATGCATGCATTCGCTGGTTTCACAGGGGGAGCTAAAAGCATTATACCTGGCGTTTCGTCAAGAGAGACAATTTTCTCGAATCATTGCTTCAAATTTGTGGGATATCCAAATGGAATACTTGGGGACGCTGAGAGAAGTGTTACACGCCAGGATATGGAAGAAGGGGCTCGGAAGTTACCTGTTTTCATCATAAACGTTGTACTCAACAAAGATAATCAGATAATCGATGTTGTGGGTGGTGATGTTGTTTCAGCTCATCGCAAGGGTGTGAAAACTTTCAAAGAGATGGCAGAGATATATCTGGATGAACCAGTAGATGTGGTCATAGTGGAAGGAGGTTATCCTGGATCGATAAATCTGTATCAAGCACTCTTTGGTTGCAATGTGGCGCTGACGACACGAAGACCCATACTGAAAAGAAACGGGACGATCCTTTTCCTTGCCCAGTGCAAAGAAGGTATTGGAAGTGAAATAATAGAAAAGCTCTTCGATGAGTTCGAAGATCCTGATAGTGTTCTGAATCACCTGAGGGGTTCTGAGATTATTCCAGAACAATGGGCCGCACAGTTTCTGGCGTCGTTCTTGCTGATCTCCAAGATAGGTATTGTAACAGAGGGTATATCAAGAAAAAAGTTGGAAAAGTTGGGATTGATACCTTTAGACACTATACAAGAAGCTATAGATTCGTTTTTATCCAGAAACAACGATCCGAAGATAGCGATCATAAAAGATCCTGATTTCGTGATACCGAATTTGAAATGTTGATCCATTCTTAACCCCCCGGGAGGAGCTGTTAGGTCTAGTATTGCACAGGTACGAAATGTGTCTTGCATCTAGCAATAATGGACGACATTTTTAATATTCTAGCTACTTGGAGGGTATCTTGAGGTATATTTGTGACACATTTTCAGGTTTCAACTTCCATACTCATGCATATCTTGAAACATCTTATCCGACAAAATTGTTCATTAAAGCTTAAATGAAGATATTTATTTTGTTGAATATCACTTCGTCAAATTGAGAAGAGGGAACCAGATTAGATCGGAGACAATATTAAATTCGCTGTTTGCTATCACAAGACCGTTCTCCCCATCGGCTATGTATACACCATTTTCATCAACCCAAACATCATAAGATACACCTTGAGTGTCTATTAATGCTATCTTTTGAGAAACTTGTGGATCTGTTATGTCGAATACATGTACTCCCGCGTATTCTGCAGAGATGTAGAGGTAATTTCTATGGATCGTTAAACTGCGTGTGGAACCTAAAATAGAAATTTTTTTGACCTCCTGAGGGTTCCCTGGATCACTGACATCGATCACTACTAGTCCATTTTGACCGCATGATGCGAAAGCGTAGTTTTCCAGTGCAACAGCATCTCTTATTGTTGAAAGGTTGTCAGAATTCAAAGGGCCAAGGAGTTGAGGAGAAGTTGGTGTCGATACATCGAATATCAAAAGACCGTTGCCCTCATCTGCTACGTATGCTGTATTTCCTTTAAGATATGCTCCAACAGCGTTACCTTTGGTTTCATATTCTCCTACCACTTCTAGGTTCTCTACATCGACGATTTTTAATCCTTCTTTATCAACCACATATGCATAACTTCCTTGAACATCGATGTCCCAGATGTAAGTATCTGGTAAGTATCCAACCAGAATAGGACTTTCAGGATTTTCAATACCCGCTACGATTAACCCATTTCCGTAATCTGCTATGTATACATAATTTCCTGAGATCGCTATAGATCTTGCTTCTCCTTCCGTATTCAACTGTCCCACTATCTCAGCTGTGCTAGAGTCTACAATCGTAAGCCCGGCAACACCGTCTGCCACGTAAATATAGTTGTCTTTTTTCATCACATAATACGCTTTCCCCCTTCGTTGAAACGCTTTATCTCCTCTGGACTACTTGGATTCGAGACATCCACCATTACCATCCCATCTTCTCCCCCTGCTATATACGCTAAATTCCCCTGAACAACCACATCTTTTGCAAATCCTTCTGTACCCAAACTTCCTAGGATTTCTAGATTTTCATAATCTACTATTTTCAATCCATTGTTACCACAGGTTATGTAAGCGAGATTTTCGGAAATCCACATTCCCGAGCAGTACACATCAAGAGAATCCTCGATGTAAGGGTTTGTAGGTGTTGAAACGTTCACTACGTAAAAACCACTAGAACCCCCCCACGAAAGCCTTATCCTTTGTAACCCACACGTCAAAGGTTTCACCCTCTATAGGCAATCGAGCCGCCAATTTAGGATCATCTGGATCCGAAACATCCACTATTATCAATCCTCCATGACCTTCCACAACGTAGGCGTAATTTCCTCGTACCCAGGCTTTTTGAGCGTATCTTCCGACAGGAAAGTACCTTTTTTTTACGGGAGCATCGGGAGTTGAGGCATCGACGATGGTCAATCCATCCCTATTCACAACATATGCATGATCATTTGAAACTAAGACATCGACGTCTTTTTCTTCTATATTAACAGATGCTACTTTTTGAGGTTTTTGAGGATTCGAAACATCGAATACTAAGAGCCCTCCAAATCCATCAGCCACATACAAATAATTTTCATCCACAAACACACTAAAGCTCCATCCGTCGGTATCTTGATTTGTCAGTATACAGGGATCCTCTGGATTTTCGATATCTATAGCGAAAAATCCTTCAGGCCCTCCTGCTCCATAAATAACCTCTATCTGAGGTTTTTCCTCAGTCGGAATTCCCGAGGGAGCGCACATAGCTATTAGAAAGGATAATGAGACCAGTATCACTACCATGAGAAACCTTCTCATAGAGGATCACCCCACATTTCGTGATAGGGATCCTTCAAGATATAATATAAAGCGATGGTAAATGTGAAAAAATAAACATTCCTTCCTGAGGTGGAGGAGTTTTCTGACACCGAGGGGGGAATTATCCCCTTCGGTTGTGAAGGGGATTTTTTATAAGGAGAGTGAGATTTCATGAAGATGCCAGATGCTGGTTTCAGAAAGTACATAGTTATAGCTGGAAGAAGAAACGTTGGAAAGTCATCTTTCATGAACGCACTCGTCGGACAAGACATATCCATCGTCAGTGATGTTGCAGGGACAACCACAGATCCTGTTTACAAGAGTATGGAGCTATCCCCAATAGGTCCTGTAACCCTCATAGACACACCTGGACTCGATGACGTGGGATCTCTTGGAAAACTCAGAATTGAGAGAGCAAGAAGAGTTTTCTACAGGGCAGATTGCGGAATATTGATAGTGGATGACCAACCTTCTCAGTACGAGGACGATATCACATCTATCTTTAAGGAAATGGAGATTCCTTTCGTAATAGTTGTGAACAAATCGGATATTTTGAAAGATAGAGCAGAAAGACTGAAGAGATTGTATGAGGCCAAATACGGTGTAGAAGTTCTCGTTGTCTCTGCAAAAAGAAGGGAAGGATTCGATAGTATAGGGAAGATTCTTCACAGTATACTGCCGACTGACGAGGAGATACCGTACCTTGGAGACCTCATAGACGGAGGAGATCTCGTTGTCTTGGTAGTTCCCATAGATCTTGGAGCTCCCAAGGGAAGGCTTATCATGCCTCAAGTTCATGCCATAAGAGAAGCTCTGGATAGAGAGGCGATTGCACTCGTTGTGAAAGAAAGAGAACTCAGATACACTTTGGAGAATATCGGTATGAAACCAAAACTCGTTGTAACGGATTCTCAAGTCGTTATGAAAGTTGTATCCGATATACCGGATGATGTGGAACTCACAACGTTTTCGATCTTGGAATCAAGATACAGAGGAGATCTGAGTTATTTTGTGGAGAGTGTGAAGAAAATAGAAGAACTTCAAGATGGCGACAAGGTAGTGATAATGGAAGGATGCACCCACAGACCTCTAACTGAAGATATAGGACGTGTGAAGATACCTAGATGGCTTGTGAATCATACAGGGGCAAAGATCGAATTCAAAGTCATTGCAGGAAAAGATTTCCCCGATATTGAAGAGCTAGAAGGAGCGAAACTCATAATACATTGTGGAGCGTGCGTCCTCAACAGATCGGCTATGATGAGAAGAGTTAGGATGTCGAAAAGGTTGGGTATCCCCATGACCAATTATGGTGTTACGATCTCTTATCTCCATGGCGTCTTGGATAGAGCTATCAGGATCTTTAGGAAGGAAGTGAAGGTATGAGAATTGAGAGAGATTACATTGGAGAGCTCGAGATAGATGATGAGGTGTACTACGGTGTTCACACAAAAAGAGCTCTTTTGAATTTTCCAGAAACGGGCGAGAAGATGGATGAAAAGTTCATATGGGCTTATTTCATGATCAAAAAAGCATGCGCCATTTTGAACAGAGAGTTGGGATATCTGGATGAGAGGATAGAGTACGCTATAGTGAGAGCGTGTGATGAATGGAAAGTACTCAAAGAACACATAGTTGTGGATCCCCTTGTTGGAGGTGCTGGAACTTCTATAAACATGAATATCAATGAAGTCATCGCAAACAGAGCCACGGAGATCCTTGGAGGGAAAAAGGGAGAATACCTGGTTCATCCCATAGACCATGTGAACCTTCATCAATCTACAAACGATACCTTCCCAACAGCTGCAAAGATAGCGGTTATCGTAAGACTCAGAGAACTTGTCGAAAGTGTGATAAAGCTTCAAGAGGCTGTGCAGGAGAAGGAAAAGCAATTCTACAGTATAAGAAAACCTGGAAGAACACAACTTATGGATGGCCCTCCCATAATGTTGGGACAAGAGTTCGGAGCCTTTGCAGATGCTTTGGCAAGGGATAGATGGAGGCTTCACAAGGTTGAAGAGAGGATCAGGAGTGTGAACATAGGAGGAACAGCTATAGGAACAGGTATCGGTGCTCCAAAAGATTTCATACTCAAGATAGTTGAAAAAGTTAGAGAAGTGACGAAGGTAAAGATAGCAAAAGCAGAGAACTTGATAGATGCCACACAGAATTGGGATGTATTCTCAGAGATTCATGGTCTTTTGAAATCGCTTTCTGTGAACCTTTATAAGATATCGAACGACATAAGACTACTCTCAAGTGGTCCAAACACCGCGATAGGTGAACTCATACCTCCCAAGGTTCAAGCGGGAAGCTCCATAATGCCTGGAAAGATAAATCCTGTAATACCAGAGTATGTGATGCAGATCTGCCATGTTGTTTTTGGAAACGACGTTGTGATAACTCATTGCTGCTCTCTTGGAAACTTGGAATTGAATCAGTTTGCTCCCGCCATCGTTCATTTCACTCTGAAATCATTGAAACTTTTGAACAAAGCATGTCTTTCCCTCAGGAAATACGTTTTAAAGATAGAAGCTAACGCTGAACGATGTGAAGAGAATCTGAGAAGATCCACTTCCAATCTCACTCCTCTCATAAAGATATTCGGATACGAAGAGGTTTCAGAAGCTATCAAAAAAGCGAACTGGGATTTCGCAAAGGCCTTAAGAATCCTAGCAGAGAGACATAGTATGTCCTATGATGAGCTTCTGGAAAGATTAAATCTGAAAAAAATGACAGGTCTTGGATACGCTTTGTGATGACCTTATGATCCAATAGAAATTTACCTTGCAAGAAGATGTAAGTGTATATTGAGAAATAATCGGTGGAAATCGTAGATAACGTTCGAAAATGGATTTTGATGATCTGTCAATAATCTTCTAATATATTTATGGTGATTCAATTATTATTTTTTATGTATTTATTGAGAATTGATTCAGTTAACTGGAGAAGGTGTAAAAAATGAGAATACAATCAGAAAATCTGAAAAAGAATGTGAAGGAAAAAATGCTGGAAGCGGCCAAACTGCTTTTTGCTGAGAAATGTTATAGTGATGTTTCTATCCTCTCGATAACGAAAAAAGCCAACGTTAGTAATGGTTCGTTCTATAGATATTTCTCCTCAAAAAAGGATATCCTGAAGGAGATTGTCAAGGAAGCTCTCAATATGCTCGACGATTCATTGAAGGTGCGAGGAAAGTGCCTAGAAAGTAAATTGATGAGATTGATAGAGGATTACCTGTATTTCGTGGAGGATAACACCCTTCTGTGTAAAGTTCTCCACGAGGCGGAATACATAGAAACGAGTATCCTTAAAAATCTGAAGAGGATTCTCATGGGAAAACTCTCAGAAATTGGTTTTAAAGCCAACGATACCTTTTTC
>Ga0180301_10004282_pt1 | contig 11017 bp, 12 predicted proteins | sample GuaBasSediGuay16_FD_121797 | JGI IMG/M metagenome (GOLD analysis project Ga0180301, IMG submission 121797) | Subseafloor sediment microbial communities from Guaymas Basin, Gulf of California, Mexico - Guay16, Core 4569-2, 12-15 cm | ecosystem: Environmental > Aquatic > Marine > Hydrothermal... | reverse complement strand
GAAGATGCCTTCTGGAGCAGGTTGCCTGTAGAGGCGAGGTTAGGTGTTGCATTCAAGCTTTTTGATGAGGTGGTTGGAGAATGAGTAGGGTTTATAAGGTCAAAAATTTCAGGACTATACAAGCTCATCTTTTACGAGATCTTTAACTTCCCTATGTTTTTTCCCTATCCTTGGCATATTTTCTCTTATTCTCCTCTCTATATCGTGCTCTTCATAAGTAAGCAGTTTATATTTACCAGCTTCTTCAATAACCCAACCATGTTCTTTCAATTTATCAAGGCAAGCTTTTACTGTTTCTTTGTGTGAATTAAAGTCACTCTCTATGTCTTTAAAGAGGATAGCAGAGAGATTTTCAAGAGTTGTAGGGACTCTCTCTTCAATATTTTGAAGCAAAAACAGGGCCTTTGCAACGGAAGATACCCTTACATCATTAATCTCACCAAGCTTCCCGATCTCATCTTCTATTATGTTATGGTAATCTGACTTTATGAATCTCAAGTCTTGGCTAATTGCATCGTAAAAAATGTCAAATGTGACGAAGATACCAAGCTGTTTCTCAGCAATTGCTTCGATTCCGCCTTCTCCCCTCAAAATGGCGTGAACAATCTTAAGCATTGACCTCTCTCTTGCACTAAACCTTCTTGCATCTTCTATTGTTCTTACTAAGGCTCTTGAAATTTCTTGCAATAAACCTATTGAATAAGGGTAAAATGGATAAAATTCTATAAACTTCTCTTCATTGACTTCATAGATTTGTTTTGCTTGTTTCAGTGTTATTGCCTCAAGTATCTTTCCAGTATTTTTTCCGTAAAACTCTCTGAGTTTTCCTATCGCATCGATTCTCTTTTTTAACATCCTCTCCGAAACGACCTTCTCAACACCTGAAGGTGTAAGAGGCAGATGGAGTCTAAATCTGTCCTTTAAATACTCTAAAATATCTCTTTCAGCAGTTAATCTTTCAACTATATCTGGTAAAGCTTCTTGTGCTGTAACAATCAACCATACTTTCCCTTCACCCTCTCTAACCACCTGTTCAGCAAGAGCATTTAGGTCAGCCAATCTGTTCTTGTCATCTCCAATGTATAAACCAACCTCATCCAAAAGAACTACAATTCTACCACTATTTTTATTAATTTCCTCTGCAAATTCTTTCAACTTCTTTACCAACGATGATGGTTTAATCTCCAATTTTTTACTTTCTTTAATAGCCTCATCTGCATCATCTTCATTGGGATAGAACGAATTTAAGAATGCTACGAGAGCTTTTCTGAGAATTCGTTCTGCGTGTAATTTTCTCGCATCTTCCCATTTTGTATTGAACTCTCTTTCCACCCATTTTTTAAAATCATGATAAACTCCCCTTTTCTCCAATTCTTCTTCCCATATTGATACCCAAATTCTGTCAGAGAATCCTTTTTCCTCCATTAGTTTTCTGTAAACGAGTCTGGTGATTGTTGGATCTACAGCATGATCATAGTCAAGTAGATTTATAAAAATAACTTTTGTAGTAAGTTCTTTAGTCAATAATGGAACTAAATTCTTTAAATCCAATTTTTCCGCTAAGTATTTTGTAGATTCAATTTCTAAACCATCTCGAGTAGGAATTTTCCTATTTTCAAGTAAATACCCAAGTATTTTCAAGAAATGGCTTTTTCCAGATCCGAAAAATCCTGAAATCCATACACATACGTTTTCAGATGATCCTCTTCTGCTTTCAATAAACTCCTCAACAAATTTTCTGAAATATTTCTTTACTTCGTCTGTAGGCACGTATTCTTCCAGTTCCTCTAAAACAATCTTTGGTCTATGATCGTTTACTTTAACAACACTTATAATTTCCCTATATGGGTCTTTTTCAATTATATCTGGCCAGATTTTCAACCCTTTTCACCTCCAATTAATAACTTCCCCTCTATAATACCCACCTAAAGTGAATGAACTTGAATACAGCATTTCTCCAACCTCATTTGCAGGATAAGCGATAATGAGGATGCATTTTATCCTATTTTCAAGCTTTGCTCTAATGGAAGATGTCCTTACTAGAGGATATAGAATTCCGGTTCTTGTCAAAATTGCAACAAAATCAGGATTTTTATCTGACAATTTTTCTAATAAAACTTCCGATATTTTGTCTGGAAGATACCTCCTCAAATCTTCTATTAACTCTTCCCTGTCCCTCTCCATTTCGAATTTAGCTAACTCTTCACCATCTTTAGCAACTCCAAGCTTAATTAGTGCATCTTTTAAAACGTCTTTCATCGAAATTACTTCAGAGGGAATATCTTTCGCATTTAATCTATCGGAAAGTGATTTGAATTGTCTAATAGCCTCTCTCTCATATTCTGGAGGATAGCAAACTGTGAAAAATGGAATGCCATCTAATGGTCTGAAATATCCTTTTACCGTTCCAATCACTTTCTCTTCAACCACTTTCATCAATTCAATCCAGCCCATACATTAACCACTCCTTAAGAGTGTATTTAGGTTGAAAACTTACGATGTCGCCTGTAATTTCGACCACCCACCAACCCTTTTTGCTGGTGGTATTTACAAGTTCTAAGACTTCCTCTTTTTTAAGTAAGTAGAATTCCCATATATCATGGGAGAGTATTCTCCTAAATGATTGTCTATTTGAAGTGAACCACAAAGTAAAGAAAGCAAACGTAGTTGGCAACACATAAGTCTTTTTGAGTTTGTTTTTTGGATAATTTTCGAGCATATCAAAAGTTCTCAAAAAGGTTAAAAATCTCGTAGCCCACTTACTTTTTAGATTTTTACTCCATTTTCTTATATTACTGTGTTTTTTACCAATATTTTTTAGAAAGTCCAGAACATCTGAGTGATTCAAACTCAGGCTTTTTTCAAGCCTTATGCTCTTAACTACCAATTCGTAATAGGCTGTTCTGAGAAGATTGTCTGAATACAAGTAGTATGGAAGGAGTAGTTGTTGTTTTCCAAAGTCTGACAATACATCTGATTTCATTATTTCTCCGAGAAGCTCAGGTGGTGGTAACTGAGAATTATTCAAAAACCTCTTTCTAAAAGCCCGCAATATATTCTCAATTCTACTGTCAGAGTTCTTGCCAAGGTAATTTTCTTTAAAAACTTTATCTCGAATTACTTTGTAATCTTGTACTTCGTTATAAAGTTGTAATAGTTTAACCATTTCTTGAACTGAAACTCCTTCTCCAACCAACTCAGAGTTAAATTTAGTTGGCTTCACCCTTACCCCTCTATAGATTGTATTAAACACTCTTTTGGATCGGAGTAGAAAGATATCTCGAGACCTTGTAGTAGCTCAGGGGGTAGTAGAGCAACATCTTTTGAATTACTAATTGGTACTATAACTCTCCTCGCACCGTTCTCTCTAGCAAGTTGTACACATTCTGCAAAATCTTGTACAGGCAGAACACCTCCCTGAATTGTAATCTCACCAAGCACAACCGTTCCTGGTTTAATTGGTACATCCATCAATGAAGAATATAGGGCTACAAAAAACGCCGAAGCGGTTTGACTACCCTCCTTAGCCTGCATAATGTTAACAACTTGGAGGTGAACGTTGTAGTCGTCAAGAGATTTATCTATTGTGAACTTGGTTATATTACTCCTGAGGTAATCATAAGCTGTTCTAACTGCTTCTTTCATGGCTCTACCAACTGCTCCCGTTACAGTATAACCACTACCTTTCATTTTGGCAACTTCTATCCTAAATAAAGCATACTTGCCACTTTCCACATCAAGGCCAACTGTATATACTGTTCCGGGCGGTAATGGATCTGGAGAGATTAAGGTTGATACTCTTTGTTCCGGTAAAGAAACTATATACTCCCTCCCATTGAGCTTACCTATAAATGATAGGGCAGTATTCCAGTATTCTATACCACCCATTCTTTTTAACTGCTCCTTAACTCTTCTCCTGAATTCGATTGCAAGCTTTAAGTAAGATTCTACATCTTCTTGAGTAAATTCGCCGTCTGGATGTAGAAGTTTTATAAACCCTGAAACAGTTTTTCTAACCGCCTTTTCATCTCTTTTGTTTAAAGACTTGCCAAGTTCAAAATATTGATCAATGGCATCTCCAAAACTTAATTTTCTTAGCTCTCGGAGAATTTCAGCTAGATAGTCCACTACCAGCCCGTAGTGGTTTGTGAGCATGTCACTTTTCATCTTAGGAAACTCCCAACCAGGCAAATACGCATGAAATCTATCGAGAAATGCGAGATCTTGCATTTCATACGGAAAAGCAACAAACAGGTGAGACGTTCTGAGGGCCGTCTCAACATCTAAATTTATATTACCCACAAAAACAAGTGATGCGAGTGCGGTTATCTCTTCTCTCCCTCTGCTAAAACTCCCCGACTCCATATAATCTTTAAGAATATTTATTGCTTGAGGGTTCGCAAGTTTAGTTAGCCCGGCAATTTCATCAAAAGCAACGACATCCCACAATCCGACTAATCCAATTCTGCCCCTGCCAGATAAAGATACAAACAGACTTGCTACTGTAACATCACCACCAGACACTAGAATAGAATATGGTGATAACTCCCTATAGACGTAACTTTTTCCCGTTCCTCTTGGCCCCAATTCCACTAGATTATAGTTATTCTCTACAAAAGGAATTAGCCTAGCTATATGGAGCATCTTAAGCCTGTTTGATAAAACATTAGGTTCCAAGCCAGTACTACGAAGGATTAAATTCAACCACTCTTCACGGGTAAAATCTTTTCTATATTCTTTAATTTCTTTTAGTACATTTCCGGATGCGAGCTGAATTGGCTTTATATTTTCGATAACGAATGGCCTCAACTCATTTCTATGGTAAAAGGTTGAATCGTAGGATAATTCGATAACGGCCCAGACCCCTCCTGCCAATAAACGTTCATATTTATAAACCAAATCCTCCCCTATGTTTACTTTATCAATCTGAAGATTTACGAGGCTTGCCCAGTATTTATCTTCAGTTTCAACCAATCTAACTTTTACTTTGTCAATTACTTGATGTTTTCCGAGTTCTCTTACTTTTGCTTTGAATAACTCGACTTGGTCCGGTCTAACATAATGTTCACTAAGTATTCTTTTAACTTCTTGCAACCCTGCCTCAATAACTTCTTCGTCAGATGATGAACAGTATTTACCAAGTAAATACTCTAAAACATAAGTGGGAACGTTAATCTGACCTTTAAGAGAACTTACAAGGTCTTTTCTTACAATTTTACCTTCAAAACATTCAAAAGTCTTGTTATCGAGCTCATCTAAATCCATAGTTTGCCCCCTTTTATTAATGAGATTACAGGCAATTTTAGTTTTTGGATTATTTAAGTTATTTCAAAAAGTCATTTAACCGATCTAAACATCCTCATCTCTTTCAAGAGTGTTTTGCCATATTTCTGTTTAAATGGTTCTATTTGTCTCAATCCTTCCTCTTATTAGCCTTTCTTTTTTCATTTATAGAACTTCCAACAACTCACTTATACAATTAACAACAAAATCAGCTTCATTTCCTTTTTCTTCAAAAAAGTTCCTGTCACCATAGGCTGCATAAACAGTAATCATTCCAAGTTTTTTACCAGCTTGGATGTCCCTCTCTACACTGTCACCAACGATGATGGCTTCTTTAGGGTTTACTCCAAGCCTATCAAGTGCCAATTTTATTGAGTCTGGTTCAGGTTTTTTCTTGCCTGTCATGTCAACTGAAACAATCACATCGAAATAATGCAGCAATTTGGTTTTCTGTAATCTTGCAATTGCATGTCCATTGTACGCATCAGTTACAACGGCAAGTTTTAGTCCTCTTGATTTTAATTCTTCAGCTTTACTTCCTCGTAGATCTTGCAGCATTCTTCAAATTTCTCTTTGTTGTAAACACCCTTGTCCCTCATGTAATCAGCTATGTTTCTGGTGTCCTCAATCCCATATTTACCGCTAAGGAAATACCGTAAAAGTTCTTCTTCGCTACCAACACCAATATGTTTAACAACAGCTCTGCATGCCTTAATTTTAGCCTCAACGAAGTCAAAGAGTGTGTTGTCCATGTCGAATACAACAGCTTTAATTCTACGCTTCAATCCCAAGTTTCATCAACCTCCTGCATATCCTTAAATGCTTCTCAAATCTTTCATACAATTTCTCATCCAAGAATCTCAGCTTAAGTTCATCCAACTTGTTCTTCCCTTTGAACTCGCCAAAAATAACAATGCTATTCAGCCTTATAACTCCAAAAACACATGACAAATTAAAAATCAGGTTGATGAAATCGTCAGCGCTGCATCTCTCAGCATCTACAGCATGGGGAATGATGAAGTGGAAGTATTCTACACCTTGTGCTTCACAAAGATCAGCCATAAATCTGTCTGCTGTGAGCAGAACTGGCAGTGATGCTCTATTATCATGTCGTTACCTTCCTTATCACTCGAAGATTTCTCAACTCCTTCAACCTCAACTGCCTGAGCTTTAAGAGTTCTGTATTCTCGCAGTGCTATGTAGGCAGCGATTCTCGACTTCTTCATCCTTCTGTTGACAAATTCATCTAATAGGAATGGTTGAAATCTTACACTTCTTTTCATCTCTGCTATCTGGACTGGAGAGTACTTGAAGTTAAGAGATGCCTCAATCTCCTCTCTAACAGTTTCAACGAAGAGAATTTCTGATGGTTTGATTAACTCTGAGGAAGATATGAATCTGTGGTAGATAATGTTGGTGTCGGGGCAGAAGTAGACCTTTTTCTTCAGGCTTTTGTAATGTTTCAGTCTCTCTGCAAAGTCCTCTTTGTTTTCATATCCTAAGATTCCGCTTGCAAGAAGATACTCAATGAAGTCATTGTAGGAGGGCATCTCCGGGTTCTGAGATAGTTCTTGTTTTTCAAAATCATGTTCTCTTTGGATAATCTTAAGCCTGTAACAATCCTCATCAGGAGAAGTTGCAGAAGCTGTCAGGAGCTGGAAGTGGGAGTAGAGTGGATACATGATGCTTATCTCATCGTCTATTAAGTTAAGCAGAATTTGGAGTTCATCAACTGCAATAACTTCCTCTCTCATCCTTTCACCTTTGCATCCTCAATGAAGTCCTTTAGATCTTGAATGCTGAGGGGAATCATCATGTACGGTTTGTTTTCAAGTCTTTTTACGGCAAGATAGAAAACGTGGTTCATTCTGTGCTTTATCGCCGGAATTAATGCTGCTGCAACGAGAGCCTTTCTGCCTGGAGTGATGTCTATTGCAACTTATCTTCATGCCAGCTTCAATGAAGTCTGCCTCTTTGACTATGTGTCTTTCAATTTCTGGAGTGAAGCCAAACTCTTCGCTCAGAATTTTGATGCCTTTGATAGCTTTATCTAGTTCCTCAGCATAAGTATCTTCAGCAAAGACGTGAACGATGTCAGGGTAATAGGCTTTCTCCATTAAAACTGCATAGTAGGTGTTAATTAGAGCCCATGTGGAGCGGCCAAGGATTGTGATGTATGCTTTCACTCTATCACCTCAAACTTCTGTAACATTTTCCTTTTTGAATTTTAGCAAAGTCATTACTATCACTAAAAGTTGAACATTATCATAATACTTAAAATTTTTGTTCAATTAAAATGCCAACTAAATCGGAACAAATTGACGTTGATTTTCAAGAAGTTCAAGATATCAAAAAGTTTTAAATATCACAAAAAACAAAAAGTCAAATATGTGGGAAATAGTGTTCAGAAGAGATGAAGTTGTGATTAGGACTAGTAGTGTTATGCCAATTGTAGGCGACAAGTTGATTGAAGAGAGAATAGATTATAAAGACCTATCATCGAAAAAGCTGGAGATGGTTGTGAAGTCGATTGAGAAGAGGGAGAGCGGAGAAGACTGGGAAGTAGTAATTGTAGCTGAGTCGTTAAAAGAACTGACAGAAATTGACACATCTCAAAAGTATAGAGATGATTCTGGAAAAGATATGATAGAAATTGAAATCAGGGGAGAGTCATATATCAAGTACGGGGCGATACCGATACCTGCCGAATATAGGGACCTGTTTCCCGGTTATAAGGAAAAATTCGTACTTGAAACGGATGTAGGAGAGATCGTAACTTATGTAACTTCGGGTTCACGGAACACAAAGGTAGGTGACCCAGAAGGCGGGAGATATATAAAGAAGGGGTTAAATAAGTGGTTCGAAGCTCACAAGGAATTGAAGCCGGGAAGTAAAGTGATAATAGAGGTTCTAGAACTGAAAAAGCGATACAGGTTAAAAGTAAAGGAGTGAATGCAAAGATACTCTAGAAAGATTCCACGTTAAAGTAAAGGTTAGTAGTCATGGAGGAAAGATATTTTGTTTCAAACTACAAAAAAGAAATATTAGCTATTGAAAACATAGTTGGTGCTCCTTGCTGCGCTGTATGCGGAAAAGATACAGTCTTGGACATTCACCATTCTTGGTCAGAGAAAAGAGCAACATTCCTTTGCCCAAATCACCACCAAATCCTTCACAGACATATTGGTAAAAGAGATGATTTTAACCACAGAGAGCGTTTTTTATCTATCAGAGAAAGTATAAATCTAATAAGAACTCTTGAAAATAAGAGGAAGCCACATTATACCAAAATAGATGTTCAAGAATACTTCAGCAAGACGATGCTTTGGGTCGAGGATCTTCTGGAGAGGTATTTAAACTTGGAAAAATTAGAAGTTCTAGCATTAGAAGTAACCCCCAATCTTAAAGGATTAGTTGGTAAACTAGACGACTACATATCCATTAAAAAGGATAAGGTAGACGTAAAAGTTTCGTTTTCCATGCCGTCTGAATTTAGTACTTACCTTCTTCCGTTTCAAATAACTTCTAGAGTCCCAAATTTCTCAAAATTTGACGAAAGAAAGAGAGTAGAAATACTAAACGAAACAAAAGAATGGATAAAAAAGAGAGTACTTGCGAACATTATCAAACAAGGTTGGAAATTTCAGAATAAAAACATTCACAATGAGCTGAGGAAAGTTTTAAAAGAGATACTTGTGTGCTATCGAGACAATTATTACAGTAGAAGACCTAAAGAACCTCTCATAAAAACACTCATGATAGAAGAATTGATATTAACTGAACCTGTTTGCATTGTTTGTGGATACACAACGATTTTGGAATTGCACCATTTTAACGAGTCCAAAATTGGATTTCTGTGCCCGAACCATCACGCTATACTTCACAGAATCTTAGGCTCCTCAAATGAGTTAGATGTAAATCTGATAAAGAAAAAAATTAGACTAATTGAAGAGCAAGGCATTCCATACTATAACGAAATCTCCAAAGAACAAGTAGAAAATTATAAGAAAAGAGGATATAGAGTTTACAGAGTCAAGTGCCCGTAGTCTTTAATTAATAAAAAAATAAATTTGAATTATTTGAAGTTCACTTGAGCCTTCCTACAAAATCTTGGGAGAGTCTTCAAAACATCTATTGATCCATATGTATTTCATCAAATCAGCTCGTTTTCGTATATGAAATGACAATAATGTTTTCAAATTCTTTAATTTTGAATTTGATGTTGTTTTCTTTGAGAATTTCAGTTAATTTTTCTTTCTTATCTTTTAATGCGATAATTACGCCACGTAATCTCTTTTGTATTAATTCATGGATTTTCATCTCCCAGTCTTCAAATTGTGGAATTTGTTCGATGTTCAATATTTTGAAGTCTCTACTCTTCCTCGACAAAAATACAACAGATCTGTTAGCTGTTCGTATTACATATTTGTAACCAAAAAAATCAAGATTGCTTTTGATAAAGTCTATATCTTTTTCAGCTACTCCGACAATAATTAGCCCCCCATTCCAATTAGTAAAGCTTGATATAAGGAAGGCTTTCTCAATGTCAAGTTCCGAACATTCAACACTTACCCCACATACCCATGTACATGTTAAATCAAAACAGTCCTCGAACCCAATTTTTCTGTACTTTACCTCCATTAAATCAATACTACCTAATTGTTCTTTATTACAAAGCATTCCATATTCAGAATCAGTTGCTCGAAGGAAGACATCTATAACTTTCAGCACATCCCTTGAAAACTCAGAAAGACTATAGCGAAGTCGTCTAAGTAATGGATATCCTCCATAGAAATCAGTCTTTTCTTCAATCATTTTAAGGTAGCTATCCTCAACTTTCTCATCTAATTTTTTAATATATGGTACAATATACATTCTTACTATTCTGCTAACGGTTTCCCACCATTTTGCAACTCTATCCCCTTCTTCTGCTATATCTCTCAATATTTTCTCTACAATCACCTTCACACCCCCCATAGCAGGTTTAATCAATTTAATTGGATCCGCCCACCATATTCACACTCTTTGTATCTTCAGATTTCTATGGATTTACCCTCCTTAACAACTTCCACTTTCTTAAAATTCTCAACAAACCACTCTGGATTGCTAGTATGAACAGGAATGATTGTGTCCGGATCAATTGTCTCAATCAACCACTTCAAATCATCCTTAGATACGTGACCAGAAGCATGATAACCTTTAACAAACAAAGGTTTCAGCCTACCACCAATTAGTTCCATTTTAAACCCGTAAATTTCAAAATTAAAACGATCAAGCCAGTTGTGTAATCTAATGAAATCAAAATCCTGCTCCTCATCGAATGCCTCACTCGATGAGTAAATGTATGCCCCATTGTCGGGTTTGATGTCTAACAGATGTTTCAGGTCGTAGAAAGAGAAGCATAAAATGTAGTTCTCCGGATTTTTGGAGATGTTTACTGGATCGATCAAATTATCTTTTAGCTCATTCCTAATCTTCCTCTCCCATTTATCTCTAACATCTTTCAACTCTTTGTAGACTTTTACATCTTTCAACCTCTCAACACCGTCAACACGTCTCATAGCTTCGAGCATGTATGCATCCTTTGCTGTCACAACAAGTTGTCTCGATGTTTTTTCTGCAATTTCTTTAAACGTCTCCAGTCTTTCAAAGTTTCTTGGAGAGAAATCGGCTATTACAAGCTTCTTTGATTCTTCAACACTCTTTAAACAATTTTCAAAAACCAGATCTTCAG
>Ga0180301_10004281_pt1 | contig 11023 bp, 14 predicted proteins | sample GuaBasSediGuay16_FD_121797 | JGI IMG/M metagenome (GOLD analysis project Ga0180301, IMG submission 121797) | Subseafloor sediment microbial communities from Guaymas Basin, Gulf of California, Mexico - Guay16, Core 4569-2, 12-15 cm | ecosystem: Environmental > Aquatic > Marine > Hydrothermal... | reverse complement strand
TCCTTAGCTACAAGCACTTTTTCTTCCAGTTGCAATTTCCTGGATACCTACCTCTCTTTATTTTGTTCAACACTAATGTTAGATAAATGTCTTATAACCTTATCGTAAAACCACATGCCAGACTATATCAGACCATAGCGGAAAAGATGCATCACCTTATTAAGTTAGATGGAAAAATTGCGATTAAATAATATTTGAGATTATGGAGGTAACTTTAATAATTCGGTGGTTTACTATCTACAAGACAGTTGGTTCGGCCATGAACTACGCTAGAATACTAGTATTAAGTTTAGTTCTATTGGCAATAACTACAGCTTTCATAGCGTATTTTATGTTTTCACAGGGAAAACCTGCGAAAATAACTGCTGCTCAAACAGAACAGTCTATTAGCAATAGAAGTATAACGATTGTGTCCTCAAAAACCTATGCTCAAGAATACAAGAGACTGGATAATAATGAATTCTACATTCTATGTTCAACCAAGGGTGGATCATACTATGGGAAGCTAGTTTTAAAAATAACTCCCCCCTTGAAGAAGGAAAACTATATTGTTGTAAATGTCAGTTCAAATATCGGCACAATAAGTTTAACATTAGCTTACTCTAGGAAAGTATTTGATGTCAAAACCGGTGTTTCTCTTTATCCTAATTGGTTGAATATTCAAGTAGCAAACTATTTGAACAATACATATAGGCTTACCGGAGCTAATGAAATACCGCCTATAAAACCTCTAAACATGGTTTTTAACATGTCACGCTACGAAGTCACAATAGTTAATCTTGATACCGGAGAGAAACTTACGCTATATACGAACATTAATAAGACATTGGAAAGTTACGTAAATAGGTCCGATATAATAAATTTAGGTTATGAAAGCCTAGTTGAGGTTTATGGTGATACATTTACGGCATATCTAACAGTTTCTAATACCATAAAGCCTGTACCGCTAGTGGACACATTACAGGTTGAACTGGCCTATCCTGAAGAATGGCTTAATCAAACACCTTGGATTAAAGTTAGTGTTGAGAAAATAGGTTAAAGTTACGAACATTAGGTGCTATTTTATTATAATCTTACCCATTCTGAAAAAGTAATGTGTAACAGTATTTCCCCTAGCATGTTCCTCAATAAAACATATGTATAAGTTACCTAAAGATTCTGCATAAATTCCAACAATTCTTGTTATGAATGCGCCAACAACCTCTTCAGATTCGCCTTCAATAGTTACTAAAATTTCGCTGTTAAGTTCTCTAGCATGTTCATAGGCTTTAACTATTCTTTCCAAATTCTTCCTTACCTTTTCAATATAGGAATTTTTCTCTTCAACACTGACGCTTAACCTCTTAAGCATATCATTAAACCATTCAATTTCGACATTTTTATCAAAATATCCATGTTCATGATGATGAGGTACTATACCGGGTACTCCAAGTTCTCCAAGATATACTATTTCCAATGTTTTCTCGTTATTTACTGCCTCTAGAACCTTAACTAATCTTATAAGTATCGTATTTGGGAGAACTTGCGCATCAATGTATGTTTCTATAGGGGTTCTAAGCTGTTTTATCCTAACGAAAACTTCACCTTCAATTTCATTAGCAACATAGTAGGATTCGAGAAGCACATTCTTCCTAGTTAAAATCTCCTCTACAAGCATGGTTTTACTTAAACCGTACCTTTCAGGTATATCAATAAACCATTCCAAATCTACCATGCCTTACAATTTATTTTAACTGGAAACAAATAAAAACTTGGTTTCCAAAATAGGCTACGGAATGATGAGACCGCCAGTGACTAAGAAAGCAAGCTCGATATGCGGAGGAACCCTGCTCTGACACTATTGTTTTTTCTCCAAATATCTATGGATTAATTTAAAAAGGGTTCTTTTTAAACCACATACCCCTCTTAAAAATTCTTCCTATGGTATTACCTCCTTTATTTTAGATGAATGTCGAAACATCAACACATAAATACCTTAAAAAAGAAGGACTAATCTCATGAGGGAAAAGAACTTAACTAATAACTACCCTACTTTACCACAAAACCCCCACATGGCGCGGCTTACTTAGCGCCTACCCCCGATATTACATCAATAGTTTCCTAATGGGTGCTGGTTTTGGTGCAATTTTCATGCCTATATAGGGTAAACGATGATGGGGATTGGGAAACAATTGTTTCAATAGAGAATGGGAACATTGATTTAAGGGAGCTTAGTAGAAAATTTAGATCTGAATTTAGGGCAAGCGTTATTGTGAAGGGAAATAATCTCATAATAGGAAAGTATGTACTTGAACATAAAGTTGCTAAAATCATAAGATCTTTAACTTCGAAGAAAAAGAGAAGAAGAAAAATAGAAAACATAATATAATACTATCCCTCCTCTTTTTAAAAGAAAATATGTGATGACATCTGCAGGGTCCGAAGATAGTGATTAAATGATGAATCCGTGTGTTGCCGACACCACCTTTCAATACTTAAACTCTCAGGTGAGAATATCGTCCATACATAAGATACTTAATTCTTACCTTAATAAATGTGGAAAAAATTTAATAAATGCGTAAAATAAAACTTACTACCGCTAAGTGAAACAGCAACATTTTATATGATCTCTTTAATTGAACCAAAGGTGTTTAAACTGGATATAGAAAAGTTAAAAGAAATTTTAGTGAATAGACTACTAAGGAAGGGTTTCATCGTAAAAGAATCTTATAAGGCAAAAGGGTTTTCAGGAGTGATACATGAGTTTGACATTTTAATTGAAGAAGGTGGAAGATGTTGCGCAATTAATTTTTGCCGAAGTGATGCAACAATTGAGCTAATAAAGGCTGTAGCCTTATATTTAGACACTAAAATACCTCAAATCGTCGTTTGCAATGAATACAAGAAAGATATTGTAGAAATGATTGAGGGTTCTAATGTTAAAGTTTCAATGTTATCTAACGAAAACATAGATGAAGTTATTAGAAAAATTGTTGAATATCTTAAAGAACACACTAGGTTAAGTGAAATGCTTTCTAGTAGTATGTAATATTCTATCTGAAACGCTAACGTGCTGATATACTATTTCCTGTAGCTCATTAACAAATGTAACAAACTTTTTCACAACATCGTCTAAAGCAATAGCTCCTTTGCGATAATTTTCTAGGGTTGCAGAAATCTCTCTTTCAATCTCGGAAAACCTCCTAGTACCCTCAATAAGTACATCTAGTTCTCTCTTTAATCGCTCATCTTGAATGTAGGGCTTAATAAGTTCCTCCTCTAATTTCATATGCTCATCTAGTTTAGCTAGTAATGAAGATATTTTAAAAGACAAATAAATAGCGTCCTTCAATACATTAAAGAACTCATTTGAAACTTCAGCTTTACTCACGCTATTTCGTAATGCATTAGCAAGTTTAACTATTTCCTCCATTAATTTCAGAAGTTCACTATGATCCCTAATGAGCTTACCAACAATAAATGATTCTTTCTTTTTCATCGAATTCATCTTAAGACTATTATTCATTCTCCCTTCTAGTATAAGATACTGAGTAAAACAAGTATAACTGGCTTTCGCAAAATTAGAAAGTTATTAGGAAACACAAATAATACTGAGCGGAAACGTTTACTAACACAGTTATTTTGCTCAAGGAGAAATTCTTTATTAACTCTAACATTTAAAATAATTACGTGGCGTTGCCCGAGGATTAGGCCGCCGATGCGCGGGCAATGGCCTCGGGCCTCCCGGCCTTCAACATTTTCCCTGCAAACATGGTGCATATCTTATGAAATGTGTTATTTTTGATCTTGACGGTGTCGTATTTGACATTTCTAGGAGAATTAATGCTGCGCTTGAAGAGGCAGGTGCAAAGAGAGTTGAAGATTTAAAGCATAATTCTAGGCTTAAGCGAAGATTTTGGGAAGCATTTCTATCGCCTAAATACATGCATCTTGATACACCTAGGTTTGATGTTATAGATAGAATGTGGGAACTTAAACGTAAGGGTTATAAGATAATTATCTTAACAGGTAGGGTTCTTGAAACACAAGGCGATGAAACTATCGCACAACTCAGAAAGTATAATGTACCGTATGATGAAATATATTTTAGAAGGAAGCGAGATAAAAGAAAGGATTATGAATACAAAGCATCAGTTATTATGTGGCTTAAACATTCAGGATGCGAAATAGTTGAAATACATGAGGATTCTGAGGAAGTAGCAAATAAGCTTAGAGAAATTGTTCCTGAAGCAAAAATCATCCTATACTAGCCTGGCGGAGGATATATGGGTTCATAAACGAATATTTTATGATAGCCTTCACTAGGCCATCTTGAAGGTAAGTATTCTATGTTCCCTTCGAAAACCAAGTATATTTCAGCATCAGCATCCGGAAAGTCTACTTTTTTAGCAACCCACGGTATTCTAAAATATCCGGAACTATCAGTGTACCCATAAGCTAATAGGTCATCCCATACACCATCATCATAATCGTAAACTAAGATTTTAGCGTGTGGCACAGGTTCTCCGGTATCTTTAGCTATAAGTTTACCTGCAATATAGACAATACTGCTTCTTTTAGCCTTGCTAGGCAAGGGATCAACAATAAACATGGTCTCTCTTCTAGTTAAACTAACACTAATGTTTACTGATCCTATCTTAGCATATTTAAATAAACCATAGGCTAAACGTGCTTCAATACTATACTTCACATTGACGTTCACACATGGTAGCTTAGTAAATACTATTGAAAATTTCCTCGTAGAGTAGAAGAAAACGTTTTCAAACTTGATCGTTTTATTTACGCTAAAGTCGCTCATATTGGTACATGAAATTTTAAATTTGAGAATAAGACCATGGTAAGTATAGGGGGATTCATTAATTATAGCAGCCTCTAACTTTATGGTGTCTTTGTCGCTAACAACATTTCTAAACTCGACATTAACTAAGTTGAACGTATGTATTTCATTAAGTACTCTAAGAAGTAGGGCAATAATTATAGCTAATATCGCCAGGACAATCCTTAATTTCATGCTATTTAGCTTTAGTATTTTCTTCATGAATTTCCCTTCAACATTTTAAGGAGTTTGCCATAGGGTAATACGGGTTTACCTGACCTTAAACTGTACGTTAACGTTTTTACGTTCCTTATTTTTTCGAAGTATGTAGCTAGTTTCTCATCAGAAATAACGATAATATTGTTAATGTATTTCGATACCTCTGCTATTTTATATGCTTTCTTTTCAGCATATTCTTTTCTCCAGTACCCTGCAATTTCCACATAGAATTTTTTATCACCATATTTTATTAAGAAATCTGGAATGTAAAGTAAGTCTCCTAAAGCTACTGGTTCGGGTTCACGTTTGACGTTAAGCTTAAGCGACTTCAAAGTATAGTATATTGATTTTTCAATAGAGCTATCGAAAGCCTTTCTAACCTTAACTTCGCCGTGAATATTGATTTGAGGAATTTTGTTTTCAAAAATAATTACCCCTATTTTTCTACGTGTGAAAACAGTTTCTGCAACAATCCTGAATCTTTCAAACATTTTCAAATAGGGAATGGATTTAGTTATGAAAAGAGATAGTCTTGTGCCATACTTTGTTGGTTTCCCGAAGATTCCATGAGGCCCCTCTACTGTAGCCTTAAGTTTACCGTTTAAGTATCTTATATCGTAGATTAAGCCATAAAGTTTTGAAAATCTACCTACGAATTTAGCGAAAGCTGAAACCCCATTTCCGTGCTCTGTGATTTCAAAAGTTATTTTTGATGAATTAACACAAATAGTATCTATTGTTTCAAAATTAAATGCCTCAACAATATCTCTTACACTAGGCTTTCTAATTCTGACAAGAGGTTTTTCCATAATGTCGTCTGACCATAGAATTTCATCTATGTTATGAACTTCTAAGATTTCCTCTATTTCCTTCAGTATATTTTCCCTAAGCTTTGATGGAACGTATCCCCCGTACTTCTCATTAACTATTTGAAATACTTTTTTTCTTAAATCTCTTAAATTATGAACACTAACAATACCTATATTCTTGGGCCTATAGAAAATTCCCAGTGTCTTTCTTAGAGCTTCAAAAAGCCTATCATCTCCAATAAGTATTCTTAACTCTTCCCAATCAATGCTTCCATAGGGTTTGCCAACATGGATCTCGTAGAATTCTATTACAGACTCGATAAGTTCCCTATCCCTAGCTACATCAAGATACGTAGGATAAGCTAATCCTCTTCTAAACGTGAGTCTTAAGTTATTTCTACCATAGGTCATGATTGAGTATCCTTACTTCTCCTTCATATTTTAAATATTAACACCTATACTTTAATACTTGATAGCAAGTTCCTCCTAGTCCTCTGAAAAGGGGAGAAGCTGTTGAAAATAAATGAGGTTGCTCGAAGACTTTTGAGGAAGGCTAAGACAATAGATATTTTTGAGTCGAAAGCGGGAGAAGTACTTGACATAATAATAACCGCGCTGTACATCGAAATACAGGCAAAAGAGGTGCTTGAAACGGAAGCAGCAACCGAGGAGGAAAGGAGAGAAGCTGAACAAGCACTTAAGCTGATAAGTGAGGTTAAAAAGGAAATAGTTAAGCAGTATGTTTTAGCAGCGCGGTTATCTCATAAGCAAAGGAGAGCTAGAAGGTTTTTCGAATACAAAACTCATAGAGTAAGAGGTGCTAAATAGTCATGGACGGGTTAAGTAGGGATGAAATCGCAAAATATGTAGAGGAACTTGCGAAATCGTTCTTAGTAAAGGATAGTATAAGCGATTTCATGAAAATACCCGACATAATGGGAATTTATGGTAGGGTAAAGAACGATCCTAAATGGTTTGTTGCAGAAAATGTTGTCGGATATGCCGCTTACAATCTAAATAAGCTACGTTCAGTAAGAAAGGCAAGTATTCTCCTGGACAGAGAGAGTAGAGAGAAAATAGAGGCACTCTATGATGAATCTAAGAGTAAGATTGTTGAAAACACCATTAAAGCCATTAAGCTTATGCTAAGCAGTGATGCAAATTCTAAAGAGCTTGTTGAAATATTGGGGGAGATAGCTTTAACTTCAACTAAAATCTCCGATTTCCTAAGTTATGAGGAGCCTTCGAAAATACTTAACATGGTTGAAGAAGAGTAGGTGCTAAAATAAACTAGGATTAGCCTTTAAGCTTTCTATCTAACCCTGCCAGTTCTGGATGAACAAGTCTTCCATTCTTCACAACTACTTCTCCGTTTCACCATAAACTCTTTTGTCCTCCAGAGTAATTCATTGTTTTCAAAACCCTTTCAGCTACGTCTACAGGCGAAGGCATGGTCTTCAACCATGTATTAGTATAGAACGTAGCCACATACAATAAGTATAAAATATTTAAATGGAAAAACTATTCTTCTTCAAAAAATATTTGATATCTCCTCCTTCTCCAAGCTAGAGAAGGTTCTATTGTACCCTTAGTTATTATTTCATAAAGTTTAGCTACATCCTTTTTCGGCCTAAGAATCCTACCTAACCTTTGAACATACTCCCTATGGCTTCCTGTTCCGCTAATAACTATTGCCATTGAAGCATCGGGTACATCGACACCTTCATCCAGCGCCATAGCTGTAGCTATGATCCTCACCTTCCCTTGCTTAAACATTTCAAGGATTTCCCTTCTTTCATCCTTAGGTGTATCGTGAAGAATTCTTGGGATCAGCAGCTTACGTGAAATTTCCCTAATAATGTCAGTGTATCTTGAGAAAATAATTATTTTCTCATCAGGGTTTTCTTCGAGAAGTTTCTCAACAATCTCAAGTTTTCTTTCAGCGCTTAAAGCTATTTTCCTAGCTTCATTCTTAGCTCTTAGCGCCTCTCTAGCTTCAGAATCTTTAGCCGCTAGTTCAAGAACTCTTTTAAATCTTAGCCTAGGATCTTTCACTTCAGGTATTTTCTTCCTACAGTAACTCAAATACTTCTCCATAAGCTCCCTATATTTCCTATAGTCTTCGGGAGGAAGTTTAACGTAGATTTTCCTTTCAACATAGTTTGCTAGATACCCTTTTTCCTGAAGTACCTTGTGGTTAAGGCTAAACACTATTTCCCCGATAATTTCAGGGTAGTATTTGTGGAGTCCATCGCTTCTGAAGGGAGTTGCTGTTAAGCCCATTCTGAAAGGTGCGGTTATTTGCCAGAAAGCCTTCCTGTAACTTGGACCTACCGAGTGGTGTGCTTCATCAGCTATTATTAATCCAAAATATGTTTTGTATTTGTCAAGGTTTATGTAAGCCGAATCATATGTCATAACAGTTACTTCGTTTACTTCCCTTTTTCCTCCCCCAAAAACGCCTATTTTCTCCTCCGGAACACCCAACTTATCCTTTAAAATACTAACCCACTGAGTTATGAGGTCAAGTGTTGGTACAAGAATTACTGTTTTTACCTTCAAGAACTCTATCGCTTTAAGCCCTATTAGCGTTTTACCAGCAGCTACAGGTAAAGCAATAATACCTCTCATACCATTAGCAACCCATTTTCTGAATGCTTCCTCCTGATAATCCCTAAGCTTAACCTTCAACACTGGCTTAAACGATAAGTTATACTTCAGTTTGAAGCCTAAAACCACTTTAAACTTAAACTTACCAGCTTCAGACAAAATAGAGTTCAAGCCTGAGGGTTTAGCTTTCCAGAGACCTAATCTCTTATCCCAGACGATGAGCTTCTTGGATTTAAGATAATCTATGAAATCCCTACTCCAACTATAAAATGCTAGATCATCTCCTTCAAAATCCAAGTATACATCAGCGTTTTTCTCTTTAATCACCCTAATTTTCTCAATAACGTTCTCCGGAACATAGATGTTCTGTTTCTCGAGAATCTTAATTGCTTTATCTAAGCCTACTTTTGCTACCTTAACAGGGTTCAGTCTGTAAACGTTAAGTTTGAATTCTCTATCATACCTAACATAGTCAGCTACTTCAGTTAACACCTTATAATCTAGTACGCTAACCCATCTAACCCTAAACAGTAGCACTTTCCAAATCCCAGCTTCGAGGAAGGGTTAGTTACAAGAGTTATTTAAGCTATTCTTGCGTAAATCTGGGAATAGAGCTTACTCTAGGGTACTAGGGAGCTTTGCGTAATCTCCATAAGGTATTTCTCCTGATAATACTTTATGAAAATATTAACTGAACATATCTTCCAATGGTGACTGAAAAGCATGCTCATACAATGCCACATTAGGGGTCTAGCGGGCTTAGCTATACCGTTAATTTCAATAGTTGTCTCAATAGCTTATTCTCCATGGTTTAACATTTTCAACAACGCTCTCAGCGACTTGGGTGATCCTTGCAGAAGCGCTACAGCATTAATCTTTAACGCTGGATTAGCTATTGGAGGATTGGTGATTGTCGTTTTCGCATTAGTAGATGTTTTAAAATATAATGTTGTTTTAGCAATAATTCTTGAAATTCTAGGCTCATTCCTTATCCTCATAGGTATCATAAATGACTCCTACGGATACATGCACTTCGTAGTTTCAGCTATTTTCTTCATTTCGGCAGTGGTACTATTAGCTTATCTAGCTTTAATGCTAAACTCTACCTTACCCTTAATCTCGTTCACGATTGTAGTTAGTGTTTGGACTGTTTACTTCATATTTAGAATTCCTAAGGGAGCGGCAATACCTGAGACAATATCAATAGTGTTTGCTTCTCCATGGTATTTAAAAACCATTAATATGTTATGTAGGAATATTTTCAGAAGCAATTAATCTGAGACAATAATTTTTAAATTGAATGTTTAAATTTTACATGTACTAGCCATTAGTGTAGCATTGCTAGTTAATTAGCCATTAACTTCTCTTTTCAACGCTTCCCCTAGACGACATTTTAGCATAGAAATATATACTCTAATTTCACCCGCCGAACCATGGGAAAAGGTGTACTGCATTGATACCTAGAAGGAAAACCGAGAAGGTAATTGAAAAAGAAGCTGAAAGATTAAAAACAGCCATGGTCAAGATCGAGTTAGCTAGAAACATTGTTAACCAAGTTAGGAAGAGAAGTGATCCATTGCTTTTCGAATCAGCATTAATCGGTATACCTGCTTCTTCCAGAAACATCGCTAACCTATATATTGACTCGGCTTTTAACGACATTGAGAAAGCAGTTAAAACTCTTAAGAAAGTTGAGAGGGAAATGGCTAAGAAGAAAATCAATCATACAAGAGAAAAAATACATAGCATAGCAGTAGAACTTGAAACAACAACTCATACTGAAGAAGCACCTCAGACTATCACTTTGAAGCTTCAAAAAGCAGTTATGGAGCTTGAAGAACTAGCTAAGGTTTTAAGAGGCAGAGTTGCAGCAAAAACATAAAACCTTCATGCTTACAAGCATTTACACACTTAAATTCCCTATTTTTCCCATTAAATCCCTAAGTTCATTAATTACGCTTTCAAGCCTACTTTCATACTCCTCTGCAGTATTGGCGTTTGCTAAATTTCTGAGATTATCAATGATTTTAGCTAAGCTTACACTTCGTGTTCTCCTATAGATTTTCATAAGAATTTTCAGAGCCTTGCTAACATCCTTCATTGAGGAACTTAAATAAACTGAGGCCATAGCATGCGATGAAATGGGGAATCCTGAGAAAGCTGAAAGAACAAGTAATCTATCAACCTTCCCTTTCGATGATTCAACAATGTTCTTAGCCATTCTAACCTTAGCTAAACCTCTCTCTAGAAGAGAAATAGCGTCTTCAAGGCTATGCTTTCTTTTCAACAACATTTCAGCCGAAACACCTATTACTCTAATCTCTAACCTTCCTTCTATTAATTTCTTCCTAAGAAGAAAAGACCTACGCATATGTTATGTTTAAATCAAATATTTCGCATATTATTCCTTAAGAAAACTCTTTCGGTGATTTTATGAGTAAAGATATTGTTGACATCATTGTTAAGGTGAAATATGTTTTCACAATGAACAGTAGAAGAGAAATAATAGTTGACGGCGCTGTAGCAATCAATGGAAACAAAATCGTAGCTGTAGGGAAAGCATCTGATA
>Ga0180301_10004279_pt1 | contig 11027 bp, 9 predicted proteins | sample GuaBasSediGuay16_FD_121797 | JGI IMG/M metagenome (GOLD analysis project Ga0180301, IMG submission 121797) | Subseafloor sediment microbial communities from Guaymas Basin, Gulf of California, Mexico - Guay16, Core 4569-2, 12-15 cm | ecosystem: Environmental > Aquatic > Marine > Hydrothermal... | reverse complement strand
TAAGATCTTGCCTTAAAGTCAAATTACCTGTAGAACCTTTTCTAGGGTCTTTTGTTGCCATTAACTCCCTTTCCATAACTTATACTCCCTCTCCCAGTCAACTCACGAGCTCAAGTTTACAAACCCACCATTTAAGACACCACTAGCGAAATCAGGGCGTCTTGGGAATCACCTGATCACCAACCAGGTATTAGATGCAAGGCCCCGAGGAGCGATGAGTGAAGTGCATCAAGCAATACACTGCAAAGAGAAGCGATCGAGGGCTTGCCCGCCTCTGTGGCTGGTTTACCCGCCTTTGTGGCGGGCCTGACTAGGCGGGTAACACGGCACATGATGCCTAGGGTGGATCAGAGGAGTTTAATCTTGCTTGACTCACATGGAGCACTCGAATATTATTGAGCCCACTTTGTTGCAATCTGGTTCAGTGGGAGAATTTCATGGAAACATCATTAAACCATCTATGTGTCCCGAGGTTCGAGCTCCTTGATGAATCACAGATACTGCGTCTTCATCATGCTGCTCTGAGGATCCTTGGCGAGGTTGGGGTGAAAGTTAATCACCAGCGTGCCGTCGATTTGCTGGCCGGCCACGGTGCCAAAGTCGATGCCGATAATATTGTGAAGATTCCCCAGTTTCTAGTGGAAGAGGCGATCCGGTCAGCGCCATCCGATTTGATCATATACAACAGAAAAAAAGAACCCGTTATGGAGCTTGGGGGAAAAAGAATTTATTTTGGCACGGGCACTGACCTTCCAAAGACAATAGACCTTGTTACAAGAAAGGTGCGTGACACCACGTCAGATGATGTGATCCTCAGCACCATAATCAGCGATGCCATGCCTGATATTGATTTTATAGGCTCTTTTGGGCTCCCCAAGGACATTAGGCCTGGGCTGCATTATATCAAGTGTTTTGAACTGGAGGTGAGAAACAGCGCTAAGCCCATATTTTTTACAGCAGGTTCGGAGAAAGATTTGAACGTGATACTTGATATGGCATCAACTGTTGCCGGAGGTGATGAGGAGCTCTCAAGGTTTCCATTTCTCATACATTACTCAGAGCCCACCTCCCCTCTGACTCATTCGAAGGAGGCGCTGGCAAAGCTTCTGCTTTGCTCTGAGAGAAAAATTCCGGTGAACTACACGCCCGCCCTTCTTGCAGGCTCAACCGGCCCTGTTACTCTGGCCGGGTCTCTGGGGGTTGCCGTGGCTGAAGCTTTATCAGGGCTTGTCATCCACCAACTCGCGAACAGGGGCTCACCCATTATTACCGGAGTGGCTGCAACAGCCATGGACATGCTTCATGCCACGGTATCTTATAGCGCACCTGAATTTCGCCTTACCCATTCAGCGTATGCAGAGCTGTTTCACTATTATAATTTGCCTATTTGGGGGACAGCAGGTTGCAGCGACGCCCAGTTTCCCGATCTCCAGGCCGGGGCAGAGTACGGGTTCAGCCTTCTCAGCGCTGCCCTTGATGGAGCCAACTTGATACATGACTGTGGATACCTGGGCCAGGGATTTATCGCATCCCCGGAAATGATCGTCTTTGCCAACGAGGTAATAGGCATGGTCAAAAGGTACTTAAGCGGATTCAGCATTGACGATGCCCACCTGGCCCTGGATGTGGTGAGGTCCGTGGGGCCGGGAGGCCATTTCTTGGGGGAAAAACACACCCTCGATTTTTTTAAGCAGGAACACTGGAGACCGTCTCTTTTCAACAGGGAGAACCTTCCAAACTGGATCAAGAAAGGCAGCAAAACCCTTGACCAAAAACTTGTTGAAAAGGCCCTTGAAATTTCAAAAACCCACAAACCGGAGCCATTGTCAAGCACAGTATCTGAGGAACTTGACAGGATCTGGGATAAAATAAGTTCTCAAATGGAGAAATGATGGCAGATATAATTAAACAAATCTACGATGCTGTTGTCGAAGGAAAGGTCGAGGAGGCCTCCAGCGCTGTCCAGGACGCCCTTAACTCTGGGCTGGAGGCTGAAGAAATTCTGAACAAGTCCCTGATCTCAGCCATGGACCTGGTAGGCCAGAGGTTTGGAGAGGGGGAAATTTTCATTCCCCAAGTGCTCTGGTCCGCCAAAGCAATGCAGGCTGCAATGGATCTTCTAAAACCCCATTTCACGTCAAGCCGGAGTAAAGATGTAGGGAAGGTGGTAATAGGAACTGCCAGGGGAGATATCCACGATATAGGCAAGAACTTGGTGGCTATTATGTTAGAAGGGGCGGGTTTCCAGGTCATTGACCTTGGTGTGGACGTCGAGCCGGAAGGCTTCGTGGAAAAAGCCATAGAAGAAAAAGCCGATGTCATAGCCGTATCTGCACTCCTTACAACCACCATGCAAAGTATGGGTGATGTTGTCTCCCTGGTGAAAGAACGAAACCTGCCCTCCGTTAAGGTAATCATTGGAGGCGCACCGGTTGACGGCGCATTTTGCGAAGAAATCGGGGCCGATGCTTACGGAATTGACGCCATGGACGGCGTAAGAAAAGTCAAGGAGCTGCTCTCCCGTTAAAAAGAGCGGCTGGGGTTCAATTCCGAATCCAGCTCGAACATTACGGTACAATTTCTCGATTCCAATCGTTTGCGAACGCTGATGGTTTCACAAAAACCGCATTATGAGAGGGCACACCAAAAGCTCCAGATGCTTGGCGCGTGAACCCGGCACTCAGTTTGATTCAAACTGAGTGCCGCATGAAGCACAACGCCGCAGACGGACTCTTTACAAAGCCGTCAACGATGATTTGAAAGGATAAGAGACGATGCATCCACTTCTGGAAATGGCCAGAAACAGGATTGTTATTTTTGATGGTGCCATGGGCACCGTGCTCATGGCTTCCGGGCTTGGTCCTGGAGAAAGTCCTGAGCTGTGGAATATAGAAAAGCCTTCCTTGGTAATGAAAATACACAGACAATACTACGAAGCGGGGGCCCAGGTCGTTCATACGAACACTTTTGGCGCAAACCAATTTAAACTCGCTGATAGGGGTTTGTCAGACAAAATGAGGCTTCTTAACATGGAAGCAGCCAAAATCGCGAGAAAAGCCTGCCCTGAAGGGAAATTTGTGGCCGGGGACCTCGGCCCAACCGGAAAGCTCCTCAAACCAATTGGAGACTTGAGCGCCGAGGCTGCTGAAGATGGTTACCACAAGCAGGCTGATGCGCTCTTCAAGGGCGGAGTCGACCTGATCAGCATTGAGACTATGTTCTCCCTGGAAGAGGCTCTCTGCGCTCTTCGCGGAGCCAAGAAGCTGGGTAACGTATTGGTGAGCGTCTCTCTCACCTATAACAGGACTAAGAAGGGTTTTTTCACCATGATGGGTGAAGGAGTGGAAAAAGCGGTTTCCACCCTGGAGGGGGCTGGTGCCGACATTATAGGCGCAAACTGTACCCTGGGAAGCAAGGATATGATCGAACTGACCAAAGAGCTCCGGGCTGCGACCACCTGTCCGATACTCATACAGCCGAATGCAGGCCAGCCAAAGACGCGCAGCGGTATTACCACCTACAAGCAGACCCCATCGGAGTTTGCAAGTGATGCGAAGCAAATAAGAGCAGCAGGTGCCAACATGATAGGAGGCTGCTGTGGAACCAATGCCGAATTTATCCGTGAGCTTGCAAGAGCAGTAGCATAGGCTGCCTTAGCGCAAAACTCGTTTATTTCACGGCCATTTCAGCTTGACACTGAAAAAGAGCTTCACTTATAGTGGATTTAAGTTGCTTGAACATTGCTTCGAATAGAAGCTCGGATTTAGGGTCTCTGAGTTGGCGGGGGTCCGGGCATTGTTGTGGCAGGAGAGGCAGGTATTTTTCACCTTTAACTAGCACAAATATATTATACGAGGGAGGTCAAAAATGAAAAAGATAGTGATTGCTTTATCCCTGCTTTTGGCACTTGGTCTTGCATTCGGCTCATTTGCATCGGCCAAGATGATTCGTATCGGAGAATTCCAGATTGTCTCCCATCCAGCCCTGGATAATGATTCAAAAGGATTCAGGGACGCCCTGGCAGAGGAAGGGTTTGTTGAGGGGAAAAACATCGTCATTGACCGCCAGAACGCCCAGGGTGATCAGGCGAACTGCGCCATAATTGCCCGGAAATTTGAAGATGACCGGGTGGATCTCATTCATGCTATAAGCACGCCTTGTGCCCAGGCCTCGGCCAAAGTAAGCAAGACAATTCCCATAGTTTTCTCCTCAGTTACTGATCCCGTTAAAACAGGAATCGTCCCAAAACTCGGTAAAACGGGAACCCACATCACCGGCGTGAGCGACAGGTGGCCCATTACTCTTCAGTGCAAAATGTACCAAGATATGCTGCCCTATGTAAAAACCTGGGGAACCATTTATAACCCTGGGGATATCAATGTGACTTTCCACATCAAGGAAATGAGAGAAGCTTTAAAAAGTATGGGGTGCAAGCTCGTTGAGGCGCATGTTTCCAGCAGCTCCGAGGTTATGCAGGCAGCCCAGAGCCTGGTGGGTCGTGTGCAGGCCATTCATATCACCTCCGACAACACTGCTGTCTCCGCCTTTGAATCTATTGTCAAGGTCTGCAATGAGAACGATATTCCCCTTTTTGCGGGTGACAGGGACAGCGTCCCCCGCGGAGCTGTTGCTGCTTACGGCCTTGATTATTATCTTGTGGGTTACACTGCGGGGAAAAAGGCTGCAAGGATCCTCAAGGGTGAAGATCCCGGCCAAATTCCTGCCGGTCTTGCAGCAGGCTACACTCTGTGGGTTGACTTGAAGCACGCCAAGTTACAGGGGGCAAAGCTCCCCAGAACCCTGGTGGCAAAGGCAGCAGACAGGTTATGGGATGAACAGGGCAATTTAGCTAAAGGCAAATAGAGCGGAGAAGGTTTGGAAAGGGGAGGGATTTCCTCCCCTTTTTTTCTATAGACTATGATACTGAGCAGTTTTCTAAGAACAATTCCTATCTCACTTGAGCAGGGCCTAGCGTACGGCCTTGTGGCGCTTGGAATTGTCATCAGTTTCCGCATCCTTGCTTTTCCTGATCTCACCGTGGACGGCAGTTTTACGCTTGGCGCATCAGTTGTCGCCCGCCTGATCATGGAGGGAGCACCCCCAATTGTAGGAATCTTGCTCGCAATTGTCGCAGGTTTCCTGGCCGGTTGTTGCACCGGCCTCCTTAACACCAAGCTGAAGATCAACAGTCTTCTGGCAGGGATTCTGGTCATGACCATTCTCTACTCCGTAAACCTGCGGATCATGGGCAGGTCCAACATCCAGTTGCTTACAGTGAATACGTTTCTGACTCCGCTGGAAAATCTACATGTCAACCGGTTTATTCCCATTATTTCTTTTTTCTTTGTGGTTAGTGTGGGGTTCAAATTTCTTTCAGACCTTTTTTTCCACACCCAGGTAGGCTTTGCCATGCGTGCCACGGGTGACAATGAGCAAATGATTCGAACTCTTGGAGTGGACACCGACAACATGACTGTCCTCGGACTTGGAATATCAAATGCCTTTGTGGCCCTTTCAGGCGCGCTTGTCGCCCAGGATCAGGGTTTTTCCGACGTAGGAATGGGTATCGGTATGATTGTGGCAGGGCTTGCCGCAATTATCATAGGAGAAGCACTTGTCGGCAAACAGACTGTGGAAAGGATGACCCTGGCGGCAATAGTTGGATCCATAATATACAAATTCATCATTGCTGTGGGGCTCAGGCTCGGACTTGCTCCGACGGATCTCAAGATGGCTACAGGGGCTATGGTCATCCTGGCACTCGGCATCCCTGCTCTCAAGAAGGAGAAAGAAGGCAAACTTCATCTCAGGGGCGTTTAGGGTTTAGGGTATCAATGGTAAAGGTTGAAAATCTCCGAAAAGTCTTCAAGAAAGGCACCATAGATGAAAAAGTCGCTGTAGATGGTATTAGCCTTCATTGCAGAAAAGGTGATTTTATTACTATCATAGGAAGCAATGGTGCCGGCAAGACAACCCTACTCAACCTCATTGCGGGCACTTGTTTCCCCGATGAGGGCGAGGTTGTGATAGACGGCACCCGGGTAACCCATCTGCCGGAGCACAAAAGGGCAAAATACCTTGGAAGGATCTTCCAGGATCCTTTGATGGGAACAGCCTCCTCCATGACCATAGAGGAAAACCTTTCGATGGCAGATCTTCGCGGCCAGCCCAGAACTCTTCGCTGGGGCGTTACCAAGTCGCGCAGGGAATTCTACAAGCAGGTGCTGAAAGAGCTAGAGCTTGGTCTTGAGACCCGGCTCAAGGATTCCGTAAGCCTTCTTTCAGGCGGCCAGCGTCAATCACTTACTCTTCTAATGGCAACCCTGTCACTCCCCAAGCTCCTTTTGCTGGATGAACATACCGCAGCTTTGGATCCAAAAACAGCGCAAAAGGTTATCGAGCTTACAGACAAGATAGTAAGGGAACACAATCTCACCACCATTATGGTTACCCACAATATGCACCAGGCCATCCGCTACGGTAACCGCATGATTATGCTACACGAGGGTAAAATCCAGTTCGACGTTGAAGGGGAAGAGAAAAAGGCCCTAACCGTGGATGAAGTTGTAAGAAGATTCGGAGCTGAATTGAAAGACGAAGCTTTGCTTGGGTAGGCTGCTATATTTCCTTTAATTTGCGGTTGGCATTTGATTGTTCAATCATGTTGCTGAAAGCCTCCAGGCTTTCTGCGAGCTTTTTCAATTCCCCGGATTGCGCTACCGGAATGTTTGCGCTTCCATGCTTTTCTAGCGCATCTATCACGTACTTGATGGTTATGGTTTCAGGATCTCTGCCCGGCTGATATCTGGCTCCCTTTCCGCCTTCAGTACTCACCTCGGATACCACGCCTGCTGCAGTGAGCTCAAAGAGAATCTGGTTCACAAGTCGAATGGGAATCTCCAGTTCATGAGAAATCCCGTGCGCATCTAGGGGTTGCTTGCCGCTGGAAAATTTCTTGATCATAAGGTGAACTATTCTAAGCGAGAGGAGTTTCTTGAACCAGGGGCTTAGGTTGAGGCAGTCCTGCTCAAATTCATATGTTTCAACGTTCTGATGCGCAAAAGATATCTCCGCCCCAAACAGCACTATGAGCCAGCTTATCTGAAGCCACATGAAAAACAGAGGCAATGCTGCGAAGCTGCCGTATATGGCATTATATTTTGAGACTCCTATCTGCACATTAATATAGCCCCACTGAAAAATCTGGTACATAGTTCCTGCAATAACACCTCCCAGAATTCCGGAGCGAAAATTCACTTTTGTGTTTGGCACAAAAATGTAAACAAAAGAAAACAAGGTCCATACAGCCACGTAGGGCAACAAGCTCAAAGAAAAGAATATGGCGGGGCTAAGAACCCCCAGGACCGGAACCTTTTCGATGACCAGCCTTACACTGCTTGTGATCATCACCGTCATGGTACTGGAAATCAAGAAAAGTATGGGGCCTATGACCATGATGGACAGGTAGTCAACAACCTTTCTCCCCACTCTTCTGCCCTTCTTGATTCCCCATATGTCATTGAGCGCATTTTCTATGTGTGAGAGAATCTTTATGACTGTGTAGAGCAAGAAAGCAAGTCCTATGCCTGCAATAAGCCCTCCTTTCACATTTTCCAGAAGAGCATGGGCAAAGCCCACAATTCGTATGGCCACCTGCTCCTGGCCCTCGAGGTTACTAATAATCAACTTCTCAAGCGCTTTTTCAAAGCCAAAGCCTTTGGCAATTCCAAAAACCATTGCCAGCACCGGCACGACCGAAAGCAAGGAATAGAATGTGAGAGCCGAGGCCTGCAAAGGGGTTCGATCTTCGGCAACGCCCCGAAAGGTGAGGATGATGACCTTCAAGAATCGTATAAGAAAGGACTTTCCCCGCGGGAGGTTGTTTTCGCGAATCCTCCAGATATCCGCTCTTACAAACTCGACTCCCTTTGGAATGCTTCTCCACAAAAGGGCGGGGAACTTGTGCTCATTCATGTGAACCTGCAAGGATGTGAGTTTGCTCCTGTGCTCATGGGATATTACACTCAAGCCAATTTCCCAACAATTCAGTATACCTGGAACAAGGCCATTCGGTCAAGGCGCCACTTTTTCTTTCGCCTCTGTTACGCAGTAAAGTCCTTTTCCGGCCCTTGCGGGTCCAAAGCAGCGGTTATCTGAAATGCACCTGGCTCTTCGCAGGTCTCCGGATGCCCACCGTTTTACCAGATCCGGTTCACGAATTAGAGGACGGCTCATGGAAACATAATCAGCCACATTGTTCACCACAAGTTCTTCAGCCACATCGAAAGAACGGATTCCTCCAACCAGCGCAATCGGGATTTGAAGCACTTTTTTGAAGGCTTCAGCCCCCTCTTTGAAATAAGCTTCTCTTTCTTGAGATTTTATATCCGGCCGTGAAGGGTTTAGCTTTCCGGACACAAGTGTACCCCCACTTAATTCAATGAGATCAATTCCCTCTTCCTCAAGCATTGCCCCTACCTTCACCGAGGCGTTCAAAGAGAGGCCCCCTTGCAGATAATCCTGGGTGTTCATTTTTATGAGTACGGCAAAATCTTCGCCTACAGCTCCCCTCACGCTTTCCACGACTTCGCGCAGCATTCGTGCGCGTTTCTCCAGTGATCCGCCGTAAGCATCCCTTCGCTTGTTAAAAAGGGGTGAGAGGGACTGGCTCAACAGGTATCCGTGTGCCGCATGGATCTGTACTCCATCGAAGCCTGCTTTTTTCGCTCTAAAGGCAGCCTTGGAGAAAGCATCAACAATCTCGCGGATATTCTCTTCGCTCATCACTTTAGGAGTTGTTTTGACAAAGCCTTCTACCTTGGAAAAGGCAACAGGCTGTTCTGCAGTGAGTTCAGGCCTCGCAAATATGCCTGCATGTGCGATTTGAAGAACTATTCTCCCCCCCTCTTCATGCACGGCCCTGGCCATATCCTGCAAGCCTTCAACCAGCGAGTCATCGTATACCCCTAGTTGCCATGGTCCTGCCTGCCCTTCCCGTCTCACGTAGGCATGGCTTGTAATAATCAAACCCACCCCTCCTTTTGCAAGCCGCACTACAAAGTCTATCAGTTGAGGAGTACATGCTCCTTCATCAGTTGCCATACCTTCCCATGTGGCAGAGCGAATAAAGCGATTACTGAGCTTCATTCCTTTGATGTAAGTAGTTTCAAATAGCTCTGGCATCGTTCCTCCCTCTCAGATCTAACAGTTGACGGGTGTCATCAAAAGCATAAGAGAATATGTCCGGGGATGGCACCTCCTGCGATCATGGAACCTTTCGCCCCGATTCGTTTTCCTCTCTCTTATCTTTTCTCCCTAATTCTCGCGTACTTCACTGCCAGGCCTATAGCCTTGATGCATGTTTCCGGCTCCTCAAAGACCGGAAAGCCCATTTCTTCGATCTGCGATCTAAGCTCGGCAATCAACTGAGGGTCAGGCCCATAGATCCATGTGGCCACAGGCTTGTCAAAGCGTTCTTTTACAAGCTCGTAAGCTTCGATGTACCTTCCAAGGATTTCCCTTTTTGGGCTTGCCCAAAGTACACTGAATAAAGCATGTATGTTTGGATCCCCCAACACAATCTCAAGGATCCTGGGGTATTGATCAAATGCGTCCTTCAACGCAGCCATCATTGGGCCCATATCCACAGGCATGCGCCCCAGTCCTGGAAAAATGTCTTCAAGCATACCTGCTGTTTCCAAAGTGAATTCAGCCAGCCTAAGCCTATGCCTTGCTGCTTCATCAATAGCCAGCGCAGCTATTCCACCGGTAAAACTCATAATCCCGACTTGGTTTCCAGAAGGCAGGGATTGAGATGCAAAAATTTTTGGCATCTTGAAAAGCTCTTCAAAGTTGTCGAGTCGCAAAATGCCTGCCTGGTTGCAAACCGCCTGAAAAACCTTATCATCGATGGCCATGGCCCCCGTGTGTGAAAAAGTAGCCATTGCCCCTTCTTTTGTTGCTCCTGACTTTACCACGAGAAAGGGCTTTTGAGGGGTCACCCTCTTCGATATTTTCAAGAAACTTTGCCCATCATGGATGCTCTCCAGGTACATGCTGATCACATGGGTGTGCGGGTCATTTTCAAGGTATTCGAGCATGTCGCATTCATTCAGGTCGCATTTGTTTCCAAAATCGCATATCTTGCTAACCCCAAAGCCAAGCACAGGATAAGGGAATGCCTGAGGATTAATCATCCCGGTTTGTGCGCAAATCGCAACCGGCCCTTCCCTGAGCTTATAGTACCCTGCTTCATAAGGGCAGGGGTTAAAGCCGTTTGAAGTGTTCACCACTCCCGCCGTATTCGGCCCTATTATCCGCACACCCCTCGCTCTGGCGACATTGACGAGCTCGTCTTGGAGACGGGCTCCTTCCCGATCCCTCTCAGCAAAGCCATCTGATACAACGACAATCGCCCTGACCCCTTTTTCAGCACATTCCTCCACGACTTTTGCCACTGATCTCGCATTAATTAAGATCATAGCAAAATCAACGTGCTCCGGAACATCTTTTATGGAGGCATAAACCTTCAGCCCGCGCGCTTTCCTGTAAGCGGGGTTTACCGGATAAATTCTGCCTTTGTAACCTGCCCCCATCAGGGATTTTATGATTACGTGCCCCCCAAAGAACCCCTCCCGGAAAGACCCTATAATGGCAATTGCTTGTGGCTCAAAAAAACATGATAAATCCTTCTTATGATGATGGCTCATCGAATCTTCTCCTCGCACTAAAGGTCCCTTCCGCTCATTTTAATATAGCTCTCTAATCTTGATAGCTCTCCCCACTCCAACATCAATGAAGTGATCCTCATATGCATCTTCAAACATGGCCCTCGCACTGTCTCCTGAGCAGTGACATGGACCCACGTACCGAACGCCCAGGTCCCTGAACTTCGAGATAATCGCCTCAAGTTCGCGGGGTGCGGCACCACCAAGGTGAAACCCGCCCATAACGAGAAGAACTCTCTGTTTTGTCAGGGCCTTTGCCATGGTAATAATCTTTACAATGCCGGGATGAGCACAGCCTGT
>Ga0180301_10004278_pt1 | contig 11028 bp, 9 predicted proteins | sample GuaBasSediGuay16_FD_121797 | JGI IMG/M metagenome (GOLD analysis project Ga0180301, IMG submission 121797) | Subseafloor sediment microbial communities from Guaymas Basin, Gulf of California, Mexico - Guay16, Core 4569-2, 12-15 cm | ecosystem: Environmental > Aquatic > Marine > Hydrothermal... | reverse complement strand
TTCTACAAATTTACCAAAATCTTTAAAGTTTCCTCTTAACTTTAATTCAATATAAGCTTTACTTATGCCTCTTTTTTTGGTTTTTTCTTCTTCTTTTTCTCTCGGTTCAATCGATATTATATCTAGATGGTTATCTTTAATTTTTTTAACTATTTCTTTTATTATAATAGGCGTATCCTCCCAACGAGAAACTTTCTTATCAAGTTCTTTCATTTTCGTCTGTATCTCGTCAATTTTTTTCTGAGGATTGGGTATAGAGTTAACCTTTATCTGCATCTGATTGAGTTTTAGATAGGACTGCTGTAATTCTTGCTTTAATATCCTAATAGTATTAGTTCGCGGCGTATAGATAAAAAAGTAAAACGCAGCCACAATAAACAAAAGGATGCCTATTATCAAAAAGAAAGTTTTTACATTTAAAAGGCGAAAATATTTAAGCATTTTAGTACACTAGTTTCACTCCTATCTCAAATTTAATCTTAGGATTGAGAGAATATTCATCCTGCCTGCGTGAAATAAGTTCTACGTCTGAGAAAAAAGGCGAAGCGGCTAAGGCAGTAATAAATTGAGAGAAGACTACATCTACGGTTGTATATAAGGGATACACTTCGCCCTTTATCAATAATTTTTTCACTTTACCATTTTTCAATAAAACTTCCTTAAATACCACTCCTTCCGGGGTAATATTGGTAAATTCCTTTAGTATAGCCGACCACAGAGGCTGGCGGTTTATAACCGAACTAATCATTGATTTCTTTTGTCTAAACTCGGCCTTCAATTTATTATACTTGTCGATAAGCCTTTCTGCCGGAGCAAGTTTGGCGTATCCGGATTTAACCTTTTTCAGCGAACGTTGGTAAGAATAAATTTGGCCAAAAGTAAGCGAATAAAACAGAATAGACATAAATCCTACTAATACCACTAAGATGGCAGAAGCTATCTTAAAAACATTAAGCCTTTGTTCTAAAAGAAGCGACTTAGGAATTAAATTTATGCGGCGAGGATTATAAAGAACAGAGCCCAAACATGCAGACATGCTCTCCTGCGCCGCTTCCATAAACTCTTGGTTAGTATAGCTTAGCTCCTCTATACCTTTAACTATCTTTAAAGGCGCTATCTTAGAAACCTCTACTCCCAGGTTGTTTTCTAGATATTTATCGAGATTCAGAAGGTTAGCACTTCCTCCCGTAATAAACAATTTCTTTATCTCTCTGCCTCCCAGAAAATGAGAATAATAGTTTAAAGAACGCCTCAGCTCATTGATAATACGATCAAGGGTAGGTTTAAGCATGGCTTGAATATAAGATTTCTTCAGGTCGCCAATAAACTCTTCTTTCTCCTCATCAAGAGGAAAACCACATTCCTGTTTCAATCTTTCCGCATCCTCTGCGGCAATAATAATTTTCTTATCGTCTATGGTGAGCGTTCTTAGCAAAGAAGCCGTAAGATGCTCTCCGGCCACATTAACCGAGCGGATAAATTCTAATATCCCTCCTCGATAAATATTGAGAAAGCTGCACTTATATCCCATATCTAAAATAGCATAAGTATCACGGCGAGAGGCGGCTTTCGTATACAAAGGAAGAATGTCTATAGCTTCCGAAGCTACAAATACCCCTCGAATATTAAACGCGTTACTTTTAAGCACATCTATAGCTTCATCAATTAAGATCTTAGGGACTACTACAGAAACAACTTTTATTTTGCCTCCTTTAGACTCTTTGGAAGCAGCACGATTTATGCGGAAAAAAACTTCGTTTTGTTCTGAATCAAAAGGAATCTGTTTGCTGGTTTGTGTCTTGATAAAAGCAGAGAGGTCCGAGGAAGAAACCTTAGGAATTTCCAGCAGCACGGAAGCAATTTGAGGGCTATTAATTACGGCAAAGATATCCAAAGAGGTAATTTTTTTACTTTCTTTGGCCTGCCGAATAAAGTTACGATAAAATTCCTTTTTTAATTCCGGACTTTTACGGGCCTCTGGAGTCAGCTCCTCATAAAGCAAAGAAACAAAACGGTAATTAGTCTTAGATTTCTCAAGCTCAATTATTTTAATCCCCCCGCTGCCAAAATCAACAGCGGCAATCCTGCCAGGAGAACCTAAGCCTTCATAAATGCGGTTAAATACCTTATTGCGTCTCTTAAATGGCCTTTCGATTGCTAACTTCCGCATAGCTTCTTCAATTGTTTCTTATCCAGCTTAACATATCTTTCACAAACTTCTCTTCCGCCTGAGCTAAATTAAGATGATGTTGAAGAAGTAATCTCAAATGTGAGCGATAACTATCTTCTGATATTTTATCTTCCAGCCATCTCTTTACACTTTCCAGAAATCTGCCTCTTAGGCGCAGCCGTGCTAATACTTCTTCTTTATCTAGAAATGGCAAGAAGTAAAGTGATATATCTACCGCTAAGAATGGACGCTGGTGCGAAAGAAGATTATCCAGAAGCATTTTCTCCAGAGTCCGCTCTCCCTTGGGAGTAATCTCGTAAACATACTTCTCCAGATGCTTCTGTCCTCGCCCTGACTTTTTAACTATTAAGCCCTCCTGTTCCATTACCTTTAAAGGATAGTAAATCGAAGCACTGCTTAAAGAAGAAAATATACCGAATTCTTCCTTGATGATTTTTTTTATCTCATAGCCATGTTTGGGACCCTCCTTGATTAGTCCTAAAATAAGTATTTTCTGGACCATAGTTATGCAAAAACGCCTATCTTTCTAAATTTCCTATAGCGCTTCTTTAATAATTCTTCCTTAGGTTCCTCCTTAATTTCTTTAAGATATTGCAGAATATATCTTTTAAGATTCTCCCCTGCCTGTCGAGGATCACGATGTGCTCCTCCTAATGGTTCTGGTATTACATCATCTATAATGCCAAAGCGCAGAAGATCTTTAGCCGTAAGCTTCAGCACTTCGGCTGCCTGCTGAGCTTTAGTAGAATCTTTCCATAAAATCGCAGCACAACCTTCAGGGGAAATAACGGAATAATAAGCGTTCTCCATCATTAATACTGCATCTCCTACTCCTACTCCCAACGCGCCTCCGCTACCTCCTTCGCCAATCACACAACAAATAAGGGGGACTTTTAAGTTTCCCATTTCTCTGATATTTTCTGCAATAGCCTGAGCCTGGCCCCTTTCTTCCGCCCCAATACCTGGATAAGCACCCGGCGTATCAATAAAAACTACTACGGGAAAACCAAATTTTTCCCCCAACCGCATTATGCGTATAGCCTTGCGGTACCCTTCGGGATGTGCACAGCCAAAATTGCGGGCGATATTCTCCTTAGTGTCATGCCCTTTTTGATGCCCGATCAAAACTATACGTTCTTCTCCTATCTTAGCCAGACCGCATACCAGGGCACGGTCTTCACTAAACAATCTATCTCCCCGTAACTCAACAAAATCTTCCATAAACATTCTTACATAATCCAGAGTATAGGGGCGCCGGGGATGGCGAGCTATTTGTATTCTCTGCCAGGCAGTTAGATTTCCATAAATCTCTGTCTTTAACTGGTGTAGTTTCTTTTCTAGAGTATCTATCTCCGCAGAGAGGTCAACTTCCCTTTCCCGGGAAAACTCTCTTAATTCCTGAATGCGCGTCTCTAACTCTATTATTGGCCTCTCAAATTCTAAGCCATTCATAGTTCATCAGTCAACAATTACTACTTTAGTCTTAAGAGGTAAAATATCATAAAGCTCTTCTATATCAGAATTTCGCATACGTATACAACCTGCCGTCACCTGTTTGCCTAAGTCTTGCGGTTTAGTTGTACCATGGATTCCATAGCCTTCTATATCTAATCCCAGCCAGCGTGAGCCCAGAATGTTATCAGGACTAGAGGGAGGCACAACAGCTCCGATATCTTTACGAAACCAGACAGGATTTTTAAGTTTGTTTATTATTTTGAAGGTACCCGTGGGTGTGCTGTTATTTCTGCCGGTAGAAACAAGGTAAGTCTTAATAATTTCTCCATTTTCCTTAAGAAACATAAGATTTTGTGATTTATCTATAACTAAAGAAAAAACACCTTTAATAATTTTCAATTTCTCTCCTGCCCGAATTAAGTCACGTCTGAGGTGGTTAGAACGTTTAATTAATGCAACGGTGGTGCCAAATTTTTTAGCGATTTTCGCCAAACTATCTCCTGGTTTTACTTCATATAGAAAACTATCTTTATCAATAAGAGGGGAGAAGATAATTTCCATATTAAGATTTTCTATTTTCTTCTGAATCTCCTCTATCTCCTTAGTCTGAGAAGCAGTCCCTAAGGCTTTCTTAAGCATGTCTCTGGCTTTAAGCAGTTCTCCTTCCTTCTCTAATTCTAAAGCCTTTAGAAATAGTTTGTGAGAAGTAAGAGCTGAGGTTGAAGACCGCGAGGTGCTTGATTTATTTTTTGCCGGAGGAGAAGGTGCCTTTACCATACTGATAAAAAATATTAAAAATATAATTCCTAAGACAATTAATGCCGCGGATAATACTTTCTTCATCTTATTTATGATAAAAAGTATAGGCCACTAATATTCCTATCAGCATCCCTACAAATACTTCTACCGGTGTATGCCCGATAAGCTCCTTTAGTTTTTTCTCGTTTATCTTACGCCCAAAGTAAATATCATCCATTATATTGTTTAAAATACGCGCTTGCACTCCTACCGAACGCCGTGAAGTCTGAGCATCAAACATAGTAATAAAGGCAAAAATTGCTGCCAGAGCAAAGAGAGGTGAAGCAAACCCCTGTGAAATTCCAATACAGGTAGCCAGCGTAGAGACGCCGGCAGCATGGGAAGAAGGCATACCTCCTGTAGTGATAAACCAGGAGAAATCGAACTTTCTCTTTCTCACTACGCCGATAAAGATTTTAAGTGCCTGCGCTATTGCCCATCCTGCAATAGTAGTCCACAAGATAGAGTTAGATATCAACTGTTTTACCATAAATATAGCCCTACCTTTCAGGTTTTGAAAAAACAAAACCCCTAAAATAATTATAGAGTAAAGGTTACAAAAAGCAAGTATAAATCCTAATCTATGACCAAATATGACGGTCAAGACTGCGGTATTGAACTGCTTCAGCAATATGAGAAGAAGTAATGGTATCGCTACTGTCAAGATCGGCAATGGTACGTGCTACTTTTAAAACTTTATCATAAGCACGAGCACTTAATCCTAAACTATCTAAAGCTCTTTCCAGAACACTTTTAGCCTCTAGGTCCAATGAGCAAAACTTCTTTATCTGCCCTTGACTCATTTGTGCATTAAACAAAACCCGGCTGTGAGCAAACCTTGTCCTTTGTATCTGCCAGGCCTTAATCACCCTTTCTCTTATAGAAGAAGAGCTTTCCTCTGCTTTCTGTTCTTTATTATGGAGAAGCTCCCTGGGAGTAAGACTGGGGACTTCTACCTGAATATCAATCCTATCCAGAAGAGGGCCGGAAACTTTACTGCGATATTTTTGAATCTGGTAAGGGCTGCAATGGCATACCTTTTTGCCTTTTGTGCCGTAATAACCGCAGGGGCAGGGATTCATAGTTGCCACCAGAAGAAAACGGGCTGGGAACCTAAGAGTTTTTTTAGCGCGGGAAATAGTGACATAGCTATCCTCCAAAGGCTGCCGCAAGGCCTCCAGTGCATCTCTTCTAAACTCCGGCAACTCGTCCAAAAACAACACACCGTTATGAGCCAGACTCACCTCTCCCGGCCGCGGGCTGCTTCCTCCTCCCACCAAAGCTACATTGCTTGAGGTATGATGCGGAGTGCGGAAAGGACGTTGTCTAAGTAAAAGTGAATCCTGCGAAATTAATCCTGCTACGCTATGAATCTTAGTTGATTCCAGAAGTTCTCTCCACTCCAGAGGAGGAAGTATAGTGAGGAGGCGGCGGGCAAGCATAGTTTTCCCTGCTCCCGGCGGGCCGATAAGAAGAAGATTATGAAATCCAGCCGCTGCTATCTCCAGAGCCCGTTTGACAAAATGCTGTCCTTTTACTTCTGAGAAATCAAATTCATAGCTATCTCCCTGTGCCAAAATTTTCTCCCGTTCTATTCTAAAAGGATTTATCTCATAGAAACCATTAAGAAAATTTGCCGCCTCAAAGAGATTCTTTACTGGATACACAGCTAAACTGCCGGCCATGGCCGCTTCCAGAGCATTAGCCTGAGGAACTACCAACCCTTCAAAATGGCGGCGTAATTTAGCCAGAGCAATGGCTAAGACTCCCCGCCCTTTCTTTATTCCTCCTTCCAGAGACAGTTCTCCCAATATCAAATATCTCTCCAAATTTTTTTTGTCAATCTGCCCGGAAGCAGCTAATATCCCTAAGGCAAAAGGCAAATCAAAGAATGCCCCCTCTTTTTTCAAACCAGCGGGAGCAAAGTTTACGGTTATGCGGCGGCGGGGGAAAGAAAATCCTGAATTGACAATCGCTGCTTCCACTCTTTCCCGGCTCTCCTTGACTGCCGCGTCGGGAAGTCCCACCAGTACTACTTTGGGAAACCCGGAAGTTATATTAACCTCTATCTCTATTATCTGAGGTTCCAACCCCTGCAGAAAAGCGGAATATACTTTGGCTAACATAAAAGTATTCTAACAAAACCTTATTGCTGCCGCAAGTAAACTCTCTTTCTTCCTTTAAGATTATGATATAATTAGCTATGGCCTATTTCATCGGCACCAGCGGTTACTTTTACCGTCATTGGGAGAAAATTTTCTATCCCCAAAAAGCCAGCCTCGAATACTACGCCAGGTTTTTCAACAGTGTAGAGCTCAACGTTACTTTTTACCGCCAGCTCCCTGAGAATATTTTTAAGGGCTGGTATAAAAAAACCCCGCCTGATTTCCGTTTTATTCTTAAAGGGCCGCGTTTAATTACTCATGTAAAACGCCTGCAGAATATCGAAGCGGCCCTGGATATGTTTTTACAAAGGGCGGATATTATGAAAGAAAAGCTGCTGGGCGTACTCTGGCAGCTGCCGCCTAACTTAGAATATGAGCCAACGAGGTTTAAAAAGTTTTTGCAAGTCTTAAGGCGGAAAAAAATAAAATTTCACCAAAGTTTAGAAGTAAGAAACAAAAGCTGGTTTAACGAAGAAGTTTATGATGCTTTAAAAGAAAACCATATCGCTCTGTGTATAGCAGACTCACCTCGCTATCCGCAAAAAGAAATCATTACCGCCGATTTTATTTATTTGCGTTTTCACGGCGGGAAGGTTCTTTATAGCAGTAACTATTCAGAAAAAGAACTAAAAATGTGGCGAGACAAAATAAAAAAATGGCAGAAAGACATTGCCACTTTTATGATTTTCTTTAATAATGATGCGCAGGGCTTTGCCGTGAAAAACGCCCTGCGTTTAAAAGCCATGCTTAATAAACAATGAAACCCTTAGTTCCGGCGGTCAAATTTTCTCACGAACTGAACCCTCAGCAATTAGAAGTAGTAGAGAATGCCGAGGGGCCGTGCCTGGTCCTGGCCGGAGCCGGAAGCGGCAAAACAAAAGTATTGGTTTACCGCCTCGCCTACCTGCTCAAGCAAGGCGTAAGCGCGGCGGAGATTCTTCTGGCTACTTTTTCCAACAGAGCTTCCCGCCATATGATACAAAGAGCAGAAATGCTCCTGGGGTTGAACCTAAAGTCTCTTTGGGCAGGTACTTTTCATCATATAGCCAATATCATCCTGAGAAGAGAAGCAGAGAAGGCAGGATACAAAAACAACTTTACCATAATAGACCGCGAAGATGCCAAAGACTTGATACAGGATGTGCTGGAAGAATTAGGCATATTAAAAAGCGATAAATTATTTCCCAAAAAAGACATCATTCTCAATATTTGGTCACTTGCCCGCAACAGCCGTAAAAACTTAGAGGAAATTATAGCAGGGCGCTATTCTTACCTGGAGGAATTTGGCCCTTCAATTAAAAAGGCGCTTCATCTTTTTCAAAAAAGAAAAAAAGAAGCAAACCTTATGGACTTCGATGATTTACTCGTCTTCTGGCTGGCGTTAATGGAAAATAAGTCTCTGCGGGATAAATACGCCCAGACCTTCCGCTACATCCTCGTAGACGAATACCAGGACACCAACCGTATTCAATTTGAGATTCTAAAAAAGATTTCTTCTTACTGGCATAATATTCTTGTAGTAGGAGATGATGCTCAGTCTATCTACTCTTTCCGTGCCGCAGAAATTAGAAATATTCTCGATTTCCCCCGCCACTTCAGCCCCGGCAAAATATTCAAGCTGGAGATAAACTACCGTTCTACCCCTCAGATTCTGGCCGTAGCTAATGCCAGCATAAACCAGAACAAAAATCAGTTTCCTAAAACCCTAAAGGCAGAAAGGAAAGAGGGCCCTCTACCGCTAATAATTACGGCACGCGACATTTACCAGCAAGCAGAATTTATCTGCCAAAAAGTAAAACAACTTTGCCAGGAAGGACTAGATTTATCCCAAATGGCTGTTTTATTCCGCTCCCGCTACAATGCTTTAGAGTTAGAAGTAGAATTAATGAAACAAAATATACCCTATATTGTGCGCGGGGGCCTGCGCTTTTTTGAACAAGCCCATATAAAAGACATTCTCTCTTTCTTAAAGATTGTGGTTAACCCCCAGGATGAGCTTTCTTTCAAAAGAGCACTGTGTCTGGAAAAAGGCATTGGCCGCAAAGGAGCACAAAGAATATGGAAATATTTGGTAAAAGACAACTACTCTAAAGAAAAAATAGAAAAGCTTCTGCCCAAAAATCAAAAAGAGGGATTTAGAAAATTCTGGGAAATTTTTGCCTATCTCAAAACCAACCCTTCGCCTTCCGATGCTATAAGCTGGCTAATAGAAAAATACCGTGACTATTGTTATTTCAATTTTGATAATCCTTCTGAACGCATACTGGATTTAGAAGAACTGAGCAGGCTAGCGCATAATTTTGCCAACCTGGAAGAGTTTCTGGCCGAACTCTCCTCCTACGAAGATTTTAAAGGGGAAAGAAACCGCCCCGCGCAGGACTCTTCCCAAAGCCTGGTACTCTCTACTATTCACCAAGCTAAAGGACTGGAGTGGAATACAGTTTTCATCTTAAGCCTTAACGAGTATGACTTCCCCCATCCCAAATCTATAGAAGAGGACAATTTAGAAGAAGAAAGACGGCTATTTTACGTGGCTATAACCCGTACTAAATACCGCCTCTATCTTTTATACTTCCAGCGCCGCTACAGTTCTCAAGAAGGATTCGTTCTCTGCCGGCCTTCTGTATTCTTAACGGAACTGCCTTCGCACATATTAGAAACGGCCACTCTAAACAACAACCAAGATATCTACTACTAAAGAATACTTTAGACAAACTTCCGGCTAACATAATCGGCAAATAAAAACCCCTGCCCCGTAAGCCTGAGGCGCCTTTTAACCAGAGAAACGAGTTTCTGCCGCCTGAGTTCTTTTATCTCCCGGGATGCAAGTAGTAATAAATCAAAACCGGTTGTTTTCTCGAATTCCTCCAGGTCTATGCCTCCGGCCAGGCGGATATTAAACGCTGCCTTCTCCCGTGCGTATTTCTCCCCCTTTATTGTTTCTACAAACTCCCATAATTCTCCGCCTCTGGCGGCCTTCTCAATATAAGAAGCAATATTGCTAATATACCTGTAGCGGCGGTTCTGATAGAAGTAGACTGCCGAAGGCCCCAAAGCTAAATAAGGAAGGTCTTGCCAATAATTTATATTATGGCGGCAGCTAAACCCCTCCCGGGCAAAATTGGATACCTCATAACGCAAAAAACCCCTGCTTTCTAAAAACTCCACACTCCTTTTGTACATTTCTGCTTCTTTTTCTTCTTCCAGTTTTCCTACTTCTCCTCTCTGCAGCAGGCGGTAGAGAGGCGTATACGGCTCATAAATAAGCGCATACAAGGAAAGATGAGTAAGAGGCAGGCGCAAGGCTTTCTTCAAATCTTTAAGCACTTCATTTATATTTTGGCCCGGAAGAGCAAAAATTAAGTCAATATTCAGGTTGCGGAACCCTACTTTATACGCATTCTCCACTGCCTCCTGTGCCTCATAAGGAGTATGCAGGCGGCCCAGGAAAGTAAGGTAAGGGTGCGAAAATGTTTGAACACCTATACTTAAGCGGTTAACACCTCCTTCTCGCAGAATCTTAAGACAAGAAAGCGACAAAGACTCAGGATTAGCCTCAAAACTAAATTCCTCAGGAGAGAACCGCTTAAGGCTGTCTAATAATCTCCGCAGGAGTTTTTCTTCCAGCACCGAAGGCGTCCCGCCGCCGATATAGATATAGTTAAAAGATACTTCCTGCCTCCAAAACTCCTCTATTTGTTTCCGGTAAACATCTATAAGCTTCTCGGCCGGAGCCGAAGAATAGGCTCGGCTGAAAAAACCGCAATAGCGGCATTTTTTGCGGCAGAAAGGAATATGAATATAGAGAGGAAGCTTCATAAAAAGAATTATATATTGATAATGAATCTGGCAAAAGTATAATCTTTTTATGGCCAAAGTTGCCCTGGTTATTCCGCCTTTTTTCTGGACTAAGACGCCTCATCTAGGTAAATTGTCGTCTGAATATCCCTATAATACGGATACTTAAACAATTATTTCCAGCTACCACATTTTTAATCTCTATCAAAAGATTTTTCCGATAGGATAAAATAATTGTTGCAAAACAAAAGATTTTCCTGCATATTAAAACTATGCCTAAAAAAGGATCCTTAAGAGCCAGATTACGCAAGGCCGGTATTCGGCACTACGATGTTCCTATCCACGACCAGCCCAAAGAGTGGTTGATGATTTAGTACAGGTAGGGGTGTAAAATGCCGCAGGAGGTCTCGAGAATTTCAACTAAAATTTGCATTTACTCGCTCATCTTGTTTATTTTTTTGTCAATCTTAGCTTTATGGAGTTGCGGGAAGAAAGAAAGCCTATCCTTAATCATTACCGAAGACACAAAGACAGAGAGAGAAGATGTGGTCAGCCGCATCAAGAATTTAATCACTTGTTACGATGAATTGATTGGAACCGAGGTGGAAGGAAAAGTAGTAG
>Ga0180301_10004276_pt1 | contig 11034 bp, 9 predicted proteins | sample GuaBasSediGuay16_FD_121797 | JGI IMG/M metagenome (GOLD analysis project Ga0180301, IMG submission 121797) | Subseafloor sediment microbial communities from Guaymas Basin, Gulf of California, Mexico - Guay16, Core 4569-2, 12-15 cm | ecosystem: Environmental > Aquatic > Marine > Hydrothermal... | reverse complement strand
TGAAAATCCTCCTACCCTTCTCTATTATGGTGATACCCCCACTGATTTAAGTTAATCAACTCCAATAACATAAATATTCTCTACTCCATCTGGTTCTGATGGTATTTCATATTCATTTAATGCTATTACCCTTATATTATAATAAGTCCCGCTTGGTGATGTAGATGAATCCCAGTAACCAACCCATAATCCTAGAGTTGAGTCATAAAACATTGATTGCCTGCCAGTATTGTAATTCGTATTATAGACACGATAATCTACTGAGCTTATGGTTATTGTAGATGTAACTTCAGCTTGAATCTTCACAATTCCAGAAACTTGGTCATAGAACTGGTGAAGAGGTTTCATCTATAAATAAAAGGTGTACGAAAGATTCGGCGGGACTCCTGAAGAGGAGGCACCCGACCATTGAGAGGACGCCAGAGACAATCCTGAAGAACTGGTACAGGTCAATCAAGCTCAAAAACGGCAAAACCCTACCGCCTCCCCCGGAAGGCAGTAGAGAGATCGCTGTGAAGTTCGTTGAGTGGTTGAGGAGCAGGAAGGAGTACTCCCCCAATACGCTCCACAAGTACTTAGTGGCGCTCAGGAAGATACTATCGTGGCTGGCGGTACATGGAAGGACTTTGGAAGAGATGACCTATGAGGACTACCTAAAGATGACTTCAGAGTTGAACAATAGGAAAATCCCTGAGAACCTCAAGCTGATCTTAAAGTTCCTCTGGCTTACAACTGAAGATGAGAGGTACATGAAGCTCTATCAGAAGGTGAAAGTCCCTGTGGATAAGGGCAAGGCCGTTGACGTGCTGACGGAAGAGCAGGTCTCAAGGCTTATCGAAGCCTGCGGGCAGGTAGACTATGAGCTGAAGTTACTCGTAGAACTGCTCTATGAGACTGGGGCGAGGGTAGGCGAGCTACTGAACCTCAGAGTCCGTGATGTGAGCTTTGACCAGCACGGCGCTAGACTATACATCCGCAGGTCGAAGTCTGAGTTCAGGGTAGTGAGGGCGGTACTGTATGCGACCGACCTCCTGCGGTTTATTGAGGGGAGGGCCGATGAAGAGTACGTCTTTACGAAGAATTACAACACCTTCCTGCGGCACTTATCTCAGGCGTGGGAGCTGGCAGGTCTGCCATCCATAAGGAGAAAGTTTCACATTTTGAGGCATAGCAGGGCGACTGAGTTGCTGAGGAAGCGCATATTCACAGAGCAGGAGATGATGAAGTGGTTCGGGTGGAAGACTAGGAAGATGATAGACGTATACTCGCATATCACAATGGAGTACGTAGAGGAGCGATATCTCTCCATCTTCAATGAGGCGGACAGCCCACCAGTTGCAGGGGAGAGAAAGGAGTGCCCTAGGTGCGGACTGCTCATACGATTTGAAGCTAACTTCTGCCCCAGATGCGGTCAGCCCCTGTCCTCGGAGGCATCATTCGAGGTCTTGAGGAGGATTGAGAGAGAAGAAGAGGAGGTCGAGGAGGCAAAGAAACTCGTTGAGAGCTTCCTTGAGCTAGCAACGAGACGGCCCGATCTAGTAAGGCGTCTTCTCCGAGGAGGCACAAGACGATGAACACCTTCCTCCGGTACTCGGGGTCTCTCAGCAGGGCACCCAATACATGGTCTTTACTCAGCAAATCCTTTAGTCTATCTATTATGCTCCATGCCCCTACTTCACCAGGCAATAACACCCGCTCAATCTTTGCTAGACCTTATTTAAATAGTGAATCAGAGCATCTCAAGCTCCCTCACGATATTAAGCCTGCTACTAATGAATAATAGCATATGTCTTTACCACAGCTTGCCCCTCGACTTTCGCCTTCGGGAGACCTGGAGTAAATTATGTGTACACATGATAGGGAAATCCGTAGAAGAGTAATTTAGTACTCTCCCCAGAGTGCTAGAGCGAGTGTTTATAGTCCACATTCCAGCTGATAAGGAGAGTTCGAAGTTAGCGAAGAAATTCCTCTAGAGTGTGTATCAGGATTGTAGATTTTTGTCGCTTGCTACTCTGGATACTAATCCTTTACTTAATTCTTTCTATCCTAATGCCTTTTTCCTTATCATACGTAAGGTACTCGCCTTTTTTAGACAACACCTCAAGTATGGTCTTTCCTAAATAGTCCTCAGTAATGACATCTGTACATATTTGGAAGTATTCCATTTTCGAATTGAGAACTATGAAGCTCCTCTGTATAGTGCGATTTAATTCTGTATATGTAGTCGCTGCGAATTCTATTAAAAGATTAATTTCTCCCGAAAGCTTTCCATCGAATGAAAGCTCGATTTCTCCTATTTCTACATTCACCCTTGGGAATACTGGTAGAGAAAGAGGAGATCTTACACTTGCTTGAAGCACTACTTTCTCCTGATCCTCAACCCTCTTAGTAACATCTCTGTGTGATGTAGCCTTTAGAAGAATCTCTGAAGGGCTGGCTAGAGCCGGGGGTTTCGCCTGGGGGTGAGAGTCTTCCTAAGAGAGCCCTCTTGCTGATAGTTATGAGAGAAACCGCTACGTTAGTGGGTATTGAACCAATATTGCGCATGAGGAGATTTAGTCTAACCTTGTTTTCCTCGACCTTCTTGAGCTCCATCAAGACTATAACTATGGGTTGCCTCTTTGCACTTACGACGTGAAGTGCCTCTTCTAAGCTGAGCCTTCTCGTCTCACTACCCCTCCGCTGGTACGCTGCGTCATCTAGTTTTGAGTAGTAGAGAGCGTCGAAAGCCCTCTTAACATAGACTAGCGTGATCCAGCCCTCAGAACACCCTAATCCACATTCCCGACAGTCAAATACCCTGACGATAAGCCTTGGTGGTGTGATCATGGGCGGAATGCTAGCGAGGTAGCTGAATACCCAGTTTCGTAGTTTACTCTCCGCGGCATCTTTGTTGTGTCCTAAGAGCTTGCGGGGTATACATGCCAACTCCTCAGCACGTTCCTTACCCCTTATGCCTAGAATCAGTATTCCTTCACCTTCATCGCTGTTAAGAAAGCCGACAACGCTCTTCATGATTAACTCGGCAAGTTTTCCTTCAGCTGTATCTTCAGAGACTGCCTTGAACTCTAACCTAGGCGACTCAACTACCTTATTCTCAACAAGCACTTTCACGTCATTACAGCTCAGATTCTCAACAGTCTTACCAAAGAGGAGCTCTATTATTGAGAGGGGCGTGCTACCTATGCTTTCACCCAAGTAATTTGTGTCTACTTCTAACACATAACCCAATCCATTAATTTATCCCAGTGGCGTTACGAGTGCTTTGCGATTGGGCCCACAATCGAACCATCCCGACATACATGAGTGAGTGTGGGGGAGAGGATGGTTCGATTCCAGAACCGAAAACTCCTTGTAGATTGGGCACCCCAATAGAAAAGTAAGCCAACTGGCCTACTGATCTATAAAATAAAATAGGTAATTAGGGCCCCGGGAAAAGACGCAAACTTATAAGAAGGCCGACAAATTAGTTTAAAAACCCACGACGCCCACTAACCTAATAAAAAATAAATAATAGGTAACTAAGGCCCTAGAACCTCATCAATCCCCAGAGCCTCCTCAAACGTCTCCTCCTCTCCCTCCTCTTCTGGTTCCGGCACATACATCCACTTCAACGCTTCATCAACGACTTCGGCTACTTTATCCACCTCCTCGTGGCCGAACACGAAGTTCACCCCATAAATCCACTTACCCTTAGCCGTTGGGGCAAATGGTAATTGTGCAGGTTTAAAGACCCTCCAGACCCTGACCAGACAATCCGCTGTGCCAAGTATATCATAAAGCGCACCGATATCCTCATAGTCGAACTTCCAAGGCCAGACCTTTACGAAGAAGCCCCGGCCATTAGGATGGATTACCGTGATATAGTAGTTGAAAAACACGTTTTTACGGACTACGGACTGACCAATGCACAACCTCATCATATCTTCAATCAAATTATGTTCATCGTCACAATAAAATCTCGACCTGAAGATGAACGAACCATAATTAAATAACTCGTCTACTAGCCTAACAGATCGGTGGATGAAATCTATCCTCCCCTTCCGGGACAAGAGCCAATAAAACCTCTTGACTAAATATCGACAATCGTCGATTTCGATTAAATCCTTACTCTCCACTGAAACGTCGAGCTGAGCACCTCTCATCTGGCCCTTCTTTATCTCATAAATTGGCCAACCAGATAGAGTAAGCTTCTTCACTGTACCAGACAGCTTTAAGGCCCGAAAATCTGAGGACAGGACGTGGCGCAAATGGTGCCAGCGGTCGTTTTTAATAAACTTCGAAATAGACAACCTACTCACGAAAAACCTGCTCTTCCCGTAGGGCCGGATTAAAAACTTCCGGAAGTAATCGGAATCATCGGACTCCCTAATAATACAATACTTAGTTCTCCTACGGCCATCAGGCCCCTTAATCTTGTGGACTATAACCTCATAAGTGTAGACATGGCCTTTAGCCCTGAACCTCCTAATGCTCAGACGGCCTTTGAGGCCACACCTCGGGCAGACTACTTCCTTTATGTCCTCCCCCCTTCTGGCCTCCACCGTTTTACACCCCGCAGACCAGCACCGCAAATATATAAACTTTCCCCCACTACCTATACCGTTTTACACTACTGGATGAAGGCCCCCGGGTCAAACTAAAAATTAAAGTCTTAAACCCTTTAACCCCCAAACACTCAAACAATTAAAATGTTAAACAACTAAACCGACAAGAGGGGTGTAAAACCATAACATAATATTCCCTACCCAAAACTAGTGAACACCTCCCCGTCGATGCAGAGCTTCTATAGGCTCACCTTCCCCACCACGTACGCCAGACTGAATGAAAAAACGAAGACACCTCCATGTCAATAGGCGAAAAATATAAATATCCCAGACACCCCCCGTCAAAAACTTAAATACCCGAAAACACCTTTCCACCGAAAAACATAAATAAAACCATTTTACACCCACAAAACATCATCGGAGGCACCATCAAACCCACGATAGAAAATGCCGATCCGTTATTACTTCTTTACTTCTACGATAGTATACCTGTAGAAATCTGGGCACATAGTATAATCTCCTATTTCAGCCCAGCACATACCTCCTAGTGCAGTACACGAGGTAGGCCTGAAATCATGATGAAATCTGTTCATTTTACCTTGCGAAAGTTTTACACGATTAAGATTTGTCATGCATAATGCTTCTTAGCCTTTACCGTTTTACACTCGCTATATCATCCTTCAGAAACACACAAAGATATCTATCGCTGTTCTCCTTTTCAAGCTTCAAGTCTTTCACTCCCTGCAAGAGAGACTCATCTGAGGCGTCGTTAACTCTCGGAATAGCAACTGGCTTAACAACTATGCTTGTACGTTCTGAAGCTCTCTAGTCCCATCTTCTCCATCTGTTCCTCGACCTTCTTAACGCTCTCGTCTAAGCGTTTCAGAGAGACAGAATATCGCTTTACTTTTGTTAAGTTAAATCTCTAAATATCGAGTTATGAAAGCCCTGTCAAGGAAATCTCTTATGAAGCTTTTACTAGTTATGCAAGGATCAATATGTACATAGCGTCGATATTACGTACCTGAAGGGTAGCCCCTCGACGCAGACCTTGACTATGAACTTATTGGCATCCCGCAGGAGCCTGCTTAGCTCCGCCGTATCACTATCTGTTGCGCCGCGTAACTCATAGCCTTCGTGCACTAGGTTCACCATTGCGGACATACCATCCCAGCGCTCCATAGCAGCCCTTATCTCTCTAGTCTTCTCGGCATACTCCGAGACACGCAATATACCCCGCTCAACCTCCTCATGGCTAACGTATGCCGTGTACCACCTGGTAGCTAGAACCCTGTCCTTAAGTATTGCTAGCGTTTCACAGAGGTTAAGAGGCTTAAGTACGCTAAGGACATCATCGACCTTGCCGAGTGCATAGCTATCGCCCTCGAAAAGCCCCCCCATGAACCTAAGAGGGGCCTCGTGTATTGCGTCGCGTAGTCTCCTAGTAGCCTCCTCCCAAGCTCTCCTCAAATCTTTCCCGCTTAGCAGGAACCCCTCCACCTTTTGAAAGTACTTGAGGGAGAGGAGGAACCAAGCCCTGAGAGGAGGTGGCAGTTTGCTAAGCGCTTCTAGCGTAGTTTGGTAGCCGTAGAGGCTTACTAAGTAGGCTAGTGTGTCTCTGAGGAACTCATATGCGATCTGCAAGCTCACTACATGCCCTCCCTGATGGTAAAGGCTGTTACGCAGCCTGGTGAGTTCGAGCATCTTCTGCGTCAAAGCGTACATTAGGCACTCACGATAGTCTCTGCAGGCCCGGAGCCCTCCCCTCTCGTATACCTCCTGGAAGTAGGTCTTCTTGCCCTCAGAGTAGATGGGCCTGCCCAGCGCGTGAGAGAAGGCGTGGCCGAAAAGCTCCTCGTACCTAGCCTTATCTCTTCCAGTAATAGCCTTGGCTGCTAGCTCCGCACTCTCGTGAGCCAGCACCATACTCAGCCTCAACAGGCCGCCTTGCACTTCCACTTCTGGACTGTGTAGCGCCTCGATAAAATGCCTGAAAGCGTAGGTGAAGACCTCCAAGGAGTGCTGCCTTGCGATCACATACATGTTCCCTCACCTCATAAGAGATGATACCTGCTCTGCGTACCTAAGGGCCTCCTCCTCCAGCCTTCTGGCCCCCTCGGAGTCGTATTTTGCCTCCGCTACGGCAAGCAGTATCTTCTTCTTGAGCTGGTACTCCTCAATCGGGTTAAGGCTTCGATAGCTTTTGACAGCAGCTATGATGCCACTCAAGACCCTCTTGAAGGCCCTCGAGGAGTATCTTAGGAGCCGGTCTGAGGGTGTAAAACCCCTTCTGGTCATTAAAGTATTGTATACTTCCCCACAGCCAAACTCCTCCAGTATCTCCTTCAGCCTCAACGTCAGGCTACGTCGCCTTTTACTGTAATCCTCTGTGCTACAAGGCTCCTTGCCTACTAGCTCGACGAGGTATTCTATCTCTGCATTTAACCTAAGCTCCTCTCGAACTCTCTCTAGCATCTCGATGAAAGCATCTGCCGCATTCTTCATCTCCTGAAAGAGCTCTATGAGCCTAGAGATAGGGACGCCTGAGGAAGCCATCATCCCCACAGCCTGCCTCACCGCCTTCTCAGTAGCTCTCTCAGGACTATCTCCCTGCGCAATCCAGTACCTCCTCAGCCTGATAGCAGAGACTAACGCAGACTCCGCGTATCTATCCACCACCTCTGAGAGGGGGGGCAAGCGCGTAGGCCAGCCATGAGTCCTCTTCCTTCTATCCTTGATACCCATAACCCCATACCCCTATAGGACTATTTCTTTCACACTCATATAAACTTAACGGATGTTGTGAAATTAATCGCTTTGGCTCGGAGAATGTAAAATAGCTTTTACTATGAGACTCATATAGCGTTACTGTAATATCTATCTTTAGCGATAACTATAGTGAGGTGTTTAGTTGAAATGCCAAAAGAGGTCATCCTAAGCAAGACCAAGGTAGGTAGGTACTATAGGACGACCATCCCTGAGAGCGTTAGGAAGTTCCTCGAGGTTAAGGAGGGGGACGAGGTAGAGTGGGTGTTCAATGACGGCAAGATCTATGTCAGGAAGGCTGCAAGCAGGTGAGAAAAATGGCTAGGCTGCTAATCCTCGGCCCATCCTATAGGCGCAACCCAAGCCCTGAGCCATTACCCGCTATAGAACGCTATGACGGTCTATTCTATAGGATAGTGAGAAGGCATGTGAATAAGCTGAGGGAGAAGGATATAGACGTAATCATAATCACAGAGGATCTGGACGTTGTAACTCCCGAGACGAAGCTACCATACAAGCCGCCAGTGGGAGAGAGCTGGAGGAGCCTCCCACCAATAAGGAAGGATCCTGAAAGGGTTGAGCTGTTAAAAAGCCGTATATTGGAGCTCGTTAGGGAGAGGAGATATGAGGAGATATTCATAGCACTGAATAAGCATTACCAAGAGCTGCTACCAGACCTGACGGCCTACACGCGGAAAGTAATAGCCAGCTTTAAGGGAATGGGGCCGAAAGCCCAGGCGTTAAAAAAGTGGCTAACAGGTGAGATTTTATGAGCGAGCGAATTATTGAGAAATACTTACCGATTGCTGAAATAAATATGGCTAATGTCAGGGAGAAGACGCTGGTCAGGACGCGATTTCGTACTGCACCACTAGTACCAAGGATATCCAACCTACACTGGTGGGCTGCGAGGAGGCCTGCAAGTGGGGCTAGGGTGCTGACGCTAGCCTCAGTGCTACCCTCTAGCACGGATATTAACGCCCTCTTCTCGGCGTCCTCACTGGACTTATTAGCCAGAGGCAAGTCCCCTGATGAGACGCTCTACGCTTTAAGCCCGAAGCTAGGGGTAGTAGAGAAAGCTGTAAGAGAGGGTATGGGCAGACAACTAGCCGATATCGTAGTGCTCGATCCAATGGCTGGCGGTGGTAGCATCCCCCTCGAATCCATTAGGCTTGGTTTCAGAACCATTGCCATCGAATATAATCCCGTGGCTTATCTCATCCTGAAGGCTACGGTGGAGTTCCCAGCTAAGTATGCCGGTGCTGGATTATTTGAAGAGACTCTTAAGGCTGCTAAATGGTTCATCGCTAAGGCTAGGGAGGAGCTTAGTAAATACTATGGTGAGAATGCTGAGAATTACATCTTTGCACGCGGTGTGAGATGCCCATTCTGCAGAGGCTTAATACCCGTACAGGGTGTCGCTCCAGAGATAACGAAGGCCTCAAGGTTTAAGAGCAGATATTTGCGGATAGAATTCGATAAGGAGAAGAAAATCTTTACCATAGAGACGACTGACACCAAGTCCGGCAAGCCCTTCGAGAAGAGGGGTAATAACATTAAGTGTCCTTACTGTGGCAAGTGGTTCCAGCTTAGGGGTAGGGCTAAGGCTGGGCAGACAGCCTTCGATAGATGGTTCCAGGAACACGCTAGGCTGATGAAGAGCGTTGTAGAGGAGTTAGAACAGGTCACTCCAGAAATGGAGGATAAGCTCTTAGAGCTACACATACCCCTGGTTAAACAGGTTGGCAACACCTTCGTAGCCATATGGGATGATGAAGATGAGAGAGGGAGGTTCATACAAGCATTCAGAGATCTGAGTAATGAGATCCTCGAACTACAGGACTACATTCCAATAGACGAGATACCAGCAGAGAACAAGTGGGTCAGCACGGCCAGGAATAAAAGCCTCACACACTGGTACATGCTCTTCAACCCAAGGCAACTTCTAGCAATAGCAAAGCTCTCGAAGCTCGTAGCCGAGATAGCTGAACAGCAAGCTTCTAAGGACGGTGAGTTTGGCGCAGCAGTAGCTCTCTACCTAGCATTCGCGATAGACAAAATGGTTGACTACAACACGATAGCAACTCATTGGCAAGGAACAGGCTTCAAGACAGGCATAGCGCATACCCTGAGAGGTGAGAGCACTCTCGACTTTAGACAGGAGTATTGTGAAATGGTTGTTACGCTTCCCGAGCGGAGTCTCGAGTGGGCTCTTGAGCCACACATCGCAGGAGGTGGCAAACTTACGAAGACTGCAGGGGGCATACTCCCCGTATTGAAGTTCCTGTGTGATGAGTTTAGGAATGTCAACCTCGGCGATAGGGTTACAGTTTGCCTCGGCGACGCTACTAGACTCTCAGAAATCCTTGATGTGAGCACAGTCGATGTCGTTAACGTTGATCCCCCTTACTTTGAGCAGGTTATCTACAGCGATAGGAGTGAATTTTTCTGGGTGATCCTTAGGAGGAGCCTAGCGCCAGTATTAGAATTGCTGTTCAAACCAGGGCTTAAATTACCTGGGTGGAGCTGGACTAGCTCTAAAGTGCCTCGCGAGAGAGAGGTTGTTACATATGATAAGAGAGATTCTAGCGGTAGGTTCAGGAGGTTCTTCAAGGAATTCGTTAGAGAGACCTACAAGGTGCTTAAGGATGATGGTGTCTTGGTGCTGTGGTTTACTCATCCAACGGATGTAGCTTGGAGGACTGTTGGGGAATCGCTGTACGATGCTGGCTACGTTGTTTCTAAGGTGTGGCCTCTTCAGACAGAGATGAAGACTAGATACAAGAGGCAGGTCAACGTGATAGCGCAAGAGACTAGCTTAATCATAGTTGCTAGGAAGTACGATAGGAAGAGGCTAGTTGAGGTAGGGGCTGATGTAAGGAGGAGTCTCCTTAATCACCCTAGGTTCGTAGAGGTCGCCAGAGAGGTTGTCGAGGAAGCTAGGAAGGTCTCGAGGGAGGCTGGCGTCAGCCCGGCTGATATGATGGCCCTGATGCTAGGCAGTGCGTTGTCCGTAGCGACTAGATTCGAGATCCCGGGGCTCGTCAAGTTTGACGACTTGTTCGATGCTGCTGCCACAAAGGTTGATGAGCTGTTCATCTCGCCGTTGATACGTAAGGTACTGATGGACGCTGGCCCCGTGAAGTTATCTCCCTCAGACGTAGATAGGGTTGTTGAGTGTGTGCGTAGGGCGATGCTGCGCGACGCCGCCGCCAGGTCTTATGTAACCCTGTGGTTCCTGTCCAGGGTTGATTTAGAGACCGGCAGGTACAGGGATGAGCCTCTCCCGTTAAGCTATGACTTCGCGCAGACAGTCACGAAGTTGCTCGGCTATGATATAGATAGGCTAAGGGAGATGGGCTTGATAGGCGAGTCCATCGCAACCGAGGCCGAGAGCGAAGAGGAGGAAGGTAGGAGGAGGGGGAAGGCATACTACCCACTGATGTTCGAAGCTCTAAGCGCTGCGAGAGCTAGGGTCACCTGGTCGAGGATCTCGTCCCTCGTGCCCGGCAGGGCCCTGTACCTCGCGTACCTCTCGCTCAATGAGACGGGAGCTCCATCTGTGAGGGCTGATAGCATCAGGAGGAGGCTCTCCACGTGGAGTAGTGATGACGTTGCTGAAGCTGCATCACTGGCTGTAATTCTACTTGAGACAGCTCGTGACATAGATCTAGGGTTTAAGCAGGCGCGATATGAGGGGCTGGAGGCATTCCTCCACGGT
>Ga0180301_10004275_pt1 | contig 11038 bp, 9 predicted proteins | sample GuaBasSediGuay16_FD_121797 | JGI IMG/M metagenome (GOLD analysis project Ga0180301, IMG submission 121797) | Subseafloor sediment microbial communities from Guaymas Basin, Gulf of California, Mexico - Guay16, Core 4569-2, 12-15 cm | ecosystem: Environmental > Aquatic > Marine > Hydrothermal... | reverse complement strand
CACCTGCAAGGGCTGTTTTTACAAGATTGGAGATTGCTATCTTTCTTGCTATGCGTCTTGCATCTTTTGGAAAAGGTGCACCTTCAACCTTTACCTCAAAAATCTTTGTTGCCCCTTCTCCGTCTCTAACTATCTCCTTTGCAAGGTATGTGCATACACACTCAAGGTTTTTGCAGAATATCTCAAAATTTTCATCCTTAATTCTAAGAGTTGGTTTTCTTTTCCAGGTTTTGATGGTTTTATTACCTGCTTTTCCATTGGCAAGAGCTATCACAGTATCATTTGTGCTCATATCTCCATCAACGCTTATTTGATTGAAGGATTTATCCACTGCTATTCTGAGAGCCTCTTTTAAAGCATCAAGAGTTATGCAGGCATCGGTGGTTATAAAACATAGCATCGTTGCAAGATTTGGGGCTATCATTCCTGAGCCTTTGGCTATTGCCCCTATTTTTACCTTCTTTTTTCCCTGACCGGGAATTTCGGTTTCAACTGCTATTTGTTTTATTTTCTTGTCAGTTGTTATTATAGCCTGCGCAGCATTTAAGCTTCCCTGTGAGGAAAGATTTTTAGCGGCAGCTTTTATTCCCTCCTCTATCTTTTCTATGGGAAGTTGTTCTCCTATCACACCGGTTGAGGCTACAAGTACCTCCTGGGGGTCAATTCCAAGCTCCCTTGCTGCTACCTTGCACATTCTATTTGCATTTTCAAATCCTTTTTTTCCCGTGCAGGCATTGGCATTTCCACTGTTTGCAACTATTGCTCTTGCTTTTCCCCTGCGAAGTTTTTTTTGAGATATTACAACTGGTGCTGCCTTAACTTTATTGATGGTGAACATTCCGGCTGCAATTGCCTCAAATTTAGAAAAAATGAGAGCAAGGTCAGGACTGTTCCTTTTTATCCCACAGTGAACGCCCGATGCTTTAAAACCACAGGGTGCGGTTATGCCTCCTTCAATTTCCTTCAATCTCTTCCTCCTTGTTATTTAAGGCCTGCTTGTTCATCAAATCCACACATAAGATTCATGTTTTGCACAGCCTGTCCTGAGGCTCCTTTACCTAAGTTGTCTATTGCACAGATAACAACCACTTTAAAGTAGTCTGTAATATTTATGCCAATTCTGCATCTGTTGGAGAAAAGAACCTCCTTTGTATGAGGAAAACTGCCTGCAGGAAGAACCTCAACAAAGGGCTCTTTTTCGTAAGATTTTTTATAAATCTCTATAACATCCTTTGTGGCTAATTTTTCTTTAAGTTCCGCATAGCATGTGGATAAAATACCTCTTGTTACAGGTATGAGGTGGGGAACGAAGGTTATGTCCACCTTCTGGTGGGCTATTTTACAAAGTTCCTGTTCCATTTCTGGAAGGTGTCTGTGTCCTGTTACACCGTATGCGCTTATGTTTTCGTTTACTTCAGGGAAATGGGTTGCAAGAGTAGGATTTCTCCCTGCCCCACTTACTCCTGATTTGGAATCAACTATTACTCTCTCCGGATTTATGAGTTTGTTTTGAAGTAGGGGATAAAGGGCAAGTATCACTGATGTGGGATAGCAACCTGGATTGGCGATGAGTCTTGCATCTTTTATTTTCTCTCTGTATATCTCAGGCAAACCATAAACTGCTTCTGAAAGCAGGTCTTTTCTTGGATGAGAAACTTTGTACCACTTGTAGTAGGTTTTTTCATCGTTAAGGCGAAAATCTGCTGAAAAATCAATCACTTTAATCCCCCTGTCAATTAAATTCCCCACTATGCTGGCGGACTTGCCATGAGGAAGAGCAACAAATACAACAGGTGATTTAATTCTTTCAAGTTCCAGATGCTCGCATATTTTATTACATTTTACAGAGGGATAAACTTCGCAAAACCTTTTTCCGGCAAAGCTTTCAGAGGTAAGTGTTTCTATTTCAACTTCTGGATGAGAAAGGAGGATTTTTACAAGCTCTTTTCCTGTATAACCTGTTGCACCAATTACCGATACTTTCAATTTACCACCTTCCTTTTTGTGAATAATGTTAACTAATTTTAGCAGGAAAGATTAGAGTGGCAAGAATATATCTTAGTAGGAGGATACAAGCAAATTGCTGTCTGATTTTGGAGTGTCTTAAAAGAGAGTTTTTCTGGAAGAAGAGGTAATGAACTGGGTTGAAAAGAAAGTAAAAGAGAAAAAAGCCAGTAACCTTACTTTATACCCCACTTTTTCTTAAATTCTCTCAATGCTTTTCTCAATTCTTCCTCAAAGGTTGTAGATTCTTGAATAAAGGAGGAGACCTGTTCTATTGTCTCCTGTGTGGTTTCTTCTAACCAGCTACTTACTCCATTTTCTGTTATTTTCTGGATTTGTTTTTTTCTTTCTGATAAGCTCAATCCCTGCCATCCCTTAGCTCTATTTAGAGCTCTTCTCATTCTTCTTGGAAGGTATTTACCTGTTATTTCCTTAACAAGGTCTGTGTATTCTGTAGCTATTTTTTCAATTTGCTCGGGAGTTAGCTTTTTTTCTTCTTTTCTTCTTTTCCAGAAAAACATCTTTCCCCTCTTTTTGAACTTAATATTATAAAAAATCTTCCCGGGGTCAAATTAATAATAATATACATCTTTTTTTCTTGACAGGGAGGTTTTGTTGGATAATATAAATTGAATGGTGCCGGCGTAGCTCAATGGCAGAGCGGCTGATTCGTAATCAGCAGGGTGTAGGTTCGAATCCTATCGCCGGCTCCACTTTCAAAATTAGACAAGTTTATACCTGGAGAATGAAATGAGTTTACCAGAATATAGCCCGGAGGAAGTAGAAAAGAAATGGCAAGAGCGCTGGGAGAGGGAGAAAACCTTTTCCTCTTCTGTTGATAACAGGAAAAAGTATTACATCCTGGAGATGTTTCCTTACACCTCGGGTAGCATTCATATAGGACATGTCCGCAATTATACTATAGGAGATGTTGTAGCTCATTTTAAAAGGATGAAAGGTTACAATGTTCTGCATCCTATCGGGTTTGATGCCTTTGGTCTTCCTGCGGAAAATGCAGCAATTGAAAAAGGAGTGCATCCTAAAAAGTGGACCTATGCTAATATAGACAATTTGCGACGGCAATTGAAAAGGCTTGGGTTTTCTTATGATTGGGAAAGAGAAGTTATAACCTGTGACAGAAATTATTACCGCTGGAATCAGTGGTTTTTTATAAAATTTTATGAAAAAGGACTTGTCTACCAGAAAAAGGCACCTGCCAACTGGTGTCCTGCCTGCTCCACAGTTCTTGCCAACGAGCAGGTAATAGAGGGGAAATGCTACAGGTGTGAGACGCCCATTATCCAGAAGAACCTGAATCAGTGGTTTCTTAAAATTACAGAGTATGCAGATGAGCTTTTGGAAGAGATAGAGAAAATGGACTGGCCTTCCACAGTGAAGAAGATGCAGGTTAACTGGATAGGTAAAAGCAAAGGTATGCAGATAGATTTTGAAATTGCTGAAAGTGGAGAGAAAATATCTGTTTACACCACACGCCCTGATACTATTTTTGGTGCGACTTACCTTGTTCTTTCTCCTTTTCACCCTCTCTCAGAGAAACTGGCAGAGAGAGATCCCTTGCTTAAGAGCAAGATTGAGCTTATGCGTAAAGAACAGCTTATTAAAGGAGAGGTGGAAAAGAGGGGTGTTTTTGCTGGAATATGGGCTGTTAATCCTGTTAATAGAGAGAAAATCCCTGTGTGGATAGCAAACTATGTTTTGATGGAATACGGGACAGGAGCCATAATGGCTGTTCCCGCTCATGACACGAGGGATTTTGAGTTTGCCCTCAAGTATAATCTGCCCATTAAAGTGGTAGTGCTACCTCCGGGAGAAAAGAATCCCGATGTTGTTTTAAAGGAGGCTTATACAGGCGAGGGGATAATGGTTAATTCTGGGCAGTTTAATGGAATGCCAAGTGAAAAGGCAAGAGAGAAAATGAGCCAGTGGATGGTTTCTCAAAAGATTGGTGTTCCCAAAGTCCATTACAAGCTGAGAGACTGGTGTATTTCCCGCCAAAGATACTGGGGAACCCCTATCCCTGTTATTTACTGTGAAAGATGCGGAGTTGTCACTGTGCCAGAAAAAGATCTTCCGGTTGAGCTTCCTTTTGATGTGGAGATTACAGGAAAGGGAGGGTCTCCTCTTGCAAAAGTTGAGTCTTTTGTTGAGTGCACCTGTCCTGAATGTGGAGGAAGAGCAAGAAGAGAGACAGATACCATGGATACATTTGTTGATTCCTCCTGGTATTTTTTAAGATATACAGGTAAAGGTAAGGATGACCTCCCCTTTGACAGAGAGGAGGCAAATTACTGGATGCCTGTGGACCAGTACATAGGTGGAATTGAACATGCTATTTTACATCTTCTTTACTCTCGCTTTTTCACCAAGGCCCTGCGAGATATCGGTCTTTTAGATATAGGTGAGCCTTTCACAAGACTTCTAACTCAGGGGATGGTTATAAAAGATGGAGCTAAGATGTCAAAGTCCAAAGGTAATGTGGTTGATCCGGAAATGATAATAAAAGAGTATGGAGCAGATACCTTGAGGGGGTTTATTCTCTTTGCTGCACCTCCTGAAGTGGACCTTGAGTGGAAGCAGGAAGGACTTGAAGGTGTCAATAGATTCTTAAAGAGGGTGTGGAGACTTATTCTGGAAAATGGTGCGAAGTGGAAAGAAAAGCTGGAAGAGATTTATAAGGAAAGAGAGGATGATAAAGATAATGAAAACGAACTTAAAGTGATGGTTAACAAGACCATAGAAAAGGTGACCCAGGATATTGAGCAGCGTTTTCGGTTTAATACCGCTCTTGCCTCTCTTATGGAATTTGTTAATTATCTTTACGCCTATCCTGATAAGAGAAGTTCTGTTTTCAAAGAGTCTCTCCAGGTTTTGATTTTACTTCTTTACCCTTTCACACCTCACATTGCTCAGGAACTTGCAGATAGGATGGGTTGTAAAAAGGAGCTTTTTTCGTGTGAGTGGCCCACGTTCAAGAGGTCGCTTTTAAGGTCTGATAAAATAACCCTGGTTGTTCAGGTAAATGGCAGATTAAGAGATAGGCTCACCATTTTTTTCAATCAAAAAAAGGAAGATATAGAAAAAGAAGTCTTAAAAAGAGACAAGGTAAAAAGGTACACACAGGGTAAAAAGATAAAGAAAATAATTCATGTTCCCGGAAAGCTTATAAATATTGTGGTAGAATAAAAATTTATGTGGAATTTTAAGAGAGAAGAACAGCTTGTTCTTATTATTCTGCTTTGTGCTTTTGTTGCGGGTTTGGGGATAAAGCTTAAAGGGGGAATTCCCGAAGTACCACCTTCTCCTTCCAGAATTCTGGAGGTGAAGATTGCAGGTGCTGTTAAAAAGCCGGGTTTATACAGACTTCCTGAAAATTCATCTATCGGTGATTTAATCAGGATGGCAAAAGGCACCTTACCCTGGGCGGATCTTTCCAGCCTGGACCTTACCGCTCCTTTATCATCAGATATAGTCTATATCCCTGAGGGTAAACTTAATTTGAATCAGGCATCCGTTGAAGATTTAACGTTCTTGCCGGGTATAGGACCGGAGCTTGCAAGAAGAATTGTAAGATACAGAGAAGAAAAAGGAGGATTTGATAATCTTTCCCAGTTAAAAGATGTTGCTGGAATTGGAGAGGTTCGTTTTGCAAAAATAAAAAATAAACTCACCCTTAAATAGCGTATTCAGGATAGAGAATTTTTATCCACATTACCTCCAGAACAAGTTGAGAGGAGATATTTTCCTGAATTAAAATTCTGCTTTTTTCCACCTCTTTTATTGCCCTACAAAGATGCAAAATAGAGTATGTTTCTTTCAGTTTTGAGATTTCTTCTTTTTTGTCTTTGTTGAAAATAGCGTTTTCATTTTCTCCCACTTTAAGCATCATTATATCTCTCAGGAAAAGAAGAAGCATGTTTAAAAGTATGTCAATGGTTTTATTTTTTTGATTGCTCCACCTCTCTGAAATTTTAAAAATTTCTGCGGATAAGGATTTTCTCTCTTTAAGCAGGTTAAGTATAATCTCTCTTTCTCTCAGTATTTCTTCTCTTTGAGAGATTTGCAGGGCTTTACTTACACTTCCCTGAGAAAGACAGCTTATAAGGGGGATAAGGTTTTCCTCTGTTATCTTTTTATCTTTTAGTATCCTTTCTATATTTTCCCGGGATAGAGGTAAAAACTGCAAGATTCTGCATCTTGAGATGACAGTTGAGGGTAAAAGTCTTGGGGTGGAGGTTACAAGGATTATTATAAGATAGGGGGGAGGTTCTTCCAGAATTTTTAAAAGAGAGTTTGCTGCTTCTTGAGTGAGTTTTTCAGCCTCATCTATAATCCACACTTTTTTCTTTCCCTCATAAATTTTAGTACTTGACTCTTTTTTTAAATCGCGAATCTGGTCTATTTTAATGGAGCTTTTCTGAGGAGCTACTATCCTAAGATTTGGATGGACCATTTTATCCATCTTAATACAGGAGGAGCAGCTATTGCAACCCATTTTACCTTTCTTGCAGTTTAAGGCTTTGGCAAAACATATAGCTGCCATTTTTTTACCCACACCATCAGGACCTGCAAAAAGATAGGCTCCGGGAAATTTTTCCTCTTTTATGTCCTTCTGGAGTTTATTTAAAGCAGGCTCCTGTCCAAGGATATCTTTAAAGTTCACCTTTTTTGCCTCTCTCAGCAAGTTCCTTTAAAACAACATTTTTTATCATATTATGGATTTCAAGTGAAGGAAGCTCTGCTCTTATAACTTTAAATCTTTCGGGATTTAATTTTGCTATCTTAAGATAACCCTCTCTTACTTTTCTGTGAAAGTCTAAATTTTCCCTTTCTATTCTATCGCCTCTTTTTTCTCTAAGGAGGGCTTTTTCTGGTTCAATATCGAGAAGAAAAGTTATATCAGGCTCTATTCCCTGTGTTGCTATTCTGTTAAGATTTTTTACAAATTCTACATCTATCCCTCTTCCGTATCCCTGATAGGCAACAGAGGCATCAGCATACCGATCGGATATAACAATTTTGTTCTCTTTTAATGCGGGTTTTATCACTTCTTCAACATGATGGACTCTGTCGACAAGATAGAGAAAAAATTCTGCCAGAGGAAAAATATTTTCAATATTTTCATCCCTGAGGATTATTTTTTTCACCTTATTCCCAAGAAATGTCCCTCCAGGTTCCTTTGTTACCTCCACCTTATATTTTTTTTGAGTAAGAAAGGTGGCAAGAAGTCTTACCTGAGTTGTCTTTCCACTTTTATCTATTCCCTCAAAGCTTATAAACAATATCTTCCCCCCTTGTGAATTTTGCAAAGTTTACCTAAAGATTATACCAACCTTCTTTCCTGTCAAGATTTTGAGGCTCTAAGGCTCTAAATGTTTACAGGAAAAGGAAATCTGTTATAATTTATTTTCAGGTTTTATAAATCCATTCTTAAACTTTTCTATCTATGAAGATAAACACCTTAGGGGTTTTATTTTTTGATCACTTTGTGAATGACTTCTATTCTCTTTTTATTCCTCTTTTTATCCCCTTTCTTGTATCTCATCTGGGGATAAACTACTTTGAAGCAAGTCTTCTGGTTGCTGCAGTTACAGTTATAGGTGCTGTTCTTCAATCTCCGGTTGGTTACTGGGCTGACAGATACAGAAAAAGGGTTGGGTTTATAGCCTTAGGTTTTCTTTTCTATGCACTGGGGGCTATATCTCTTGGACTGAGCACAAATTTTCCTCTTCTTTTTTTATCTTCCATCTTAATAGGATTTGCCACGACAACTTATCATCCTCAGGGAACCACTTTAATAACAGCAGAGTTTACCAGAAAAGGTCATGCACTTGGAGTTCATGGGGTAGGAGGACAGCTTGGCAGGTTTTTTTCTCCTGTTTTAATTGGCTTTCTTGTTTCAAGATTTGAATGGAGGAAGTCTTCCCTAATTCTTTCTTTTCCAGCGATAATAGCTATTTTTCTCTCCTTATGGACTTTGAAGGAGCCAGAGAAAAGAGGAGAGAAGGGGATTGCTGAAGCGATAACATTTCCTATTTTTCTTTTAATTTTAATTCTTGGCATAAGAGGCACAGTATTTCAGGGAATCGTTTCGTTTTTACCCTCATTTTTTATAACCACAGGTTCCTCAATCAATACGACAGGGATATTGACAGGAATAATGCTTGCCTCAGGTCTTCTTGCCCAGCTTCTTGGTGGAATTCTTGGAGATAAAATTTCTAAAGGTAAGATCATTTTTTCAAGTTTTCTTGGTTTAAGCCTTTTATTTTTTATCTTTTACCTTTTTATGATTCAGATTGCAAAAGGACATCTCTTAGGCTTTGGACTTTTGACTTTTTTCCTCTTTGCGATAGGATTTTGCATATTTGTTACTTTTCCGGTAGGGCTTGCTCTCTCAGCAGAACTTAGCCGGGGAGGAAAAGTGGGCACATCTGTGGGGGCTGTTATGGGTGGGGGACTTGTGTTTCCCTCTGTTTTTTTACCAGTTACAGGTCACCTGATTGATAGGTTTGGGTTTATAGAGGGATTTTCTCTTCTTCTTATTTTATCCTTTGTAGCGACATTAATCTCTCTTTTTTATCTTAAATTTGATTTCCCTTCCCGCTAACCATCCTTTTTATTTTGCTTTCTTGACAAAAAAAGTTAATTGATTATTATAAATGACTGAACGGTCAGTCAAAGGAGGAAGTAATGGTAAAGACTCAAGAAGTGGAGAAAATAAAAGACAAAAGACAGCTAAGGCGCTTAAATCAGAAAGATAAAATCCTGCAGGCAGGTGAAAAACTTTTTGCAAAGAAAGGTTTTCACCTTACCACTTTAGAGGAAATTGCAAAAAGTGCCAATCTTGCCAAGGGCACTATCTATCTTCATTTCCTGAACAAGGTTGACCTTTTTATATCGGTTATAGAGAGAAAACTCAATGAGCTTCTTAAAAAAATAAAAGAGGAAATCAAAAGAGAAAAGACACCTGTTAAGAGGATAAAAAAAGCAATAAGGGTTCATCTTGCTTTTCTTGAACAGAACAAAAACTTTTTCAGAATATTGCAGAGCCTTTCAGGAGAATACAAAAGGGAAATGGAAAAGGAATTAACTGAGAGAGTTATAAAGAAAAACGCAGCTTATCTTGGACTTATTAGAAATTTAATTCAGGAGGGAATAAAAGAGGGGCAAATAAAGTCTCTTGATGCACACAAACTCTCTGTAATGCTTGTGGGGATAGTGCACAGCTTGACCATAAACTGGATAACTCAGGGAGAAAGTTACTCTCTTGTAGGAGATAGTGACCTTGCCTGGGAGATTTTCTGGGAAGGAGCAGGATTAAAAAAAGAACAAAATTAAGGGGGAGAGAAAATGTTAAAGCAGGTCTTTAAAGAAAAGGCTGCTGTGTTTTTAATTCAAAGGTATGTCACAAAGCTTGCCAATACGGTGGACAAGGAGGATTTCTATAATACGTTTGATAGTATTCTGGCAAGTCTTGAAGAGCATTCTGTGGATCAGAATAAAAATGCAGTAAGAGTTGTGAGGAAAGCTGGGAAAAATGGGCACCCTTATGTTGAACTTGCAAGACTGCTGGTCCAAAGAAGACTTTCAGAGGTTCCCAGAAAGAGGTTAGTGGATACTTTCTTTATTCCCTGGATAATGACAGATAAGATAAAACTTAGAAGGATGCTCGAAGAAGAAGGTTTTGAGCCTCCCTGGTTTTTTGTTATCTCTCCCTTAAAATACTGTGATCTTTCCTGTCCCGGGTGTTATGCTAATGCTGATAGAGGGCAGGTTTATCTTGACTACAGGCTTTTAAACAGGGTAGTTTCTGATGCTAAAAAGCTTGGAATAAAGTTTATCACCATTTCTGGAGGAGAGCCTTTTATTTACTATGACAAAAAAGAGGGGAAAAACATCATTGACTTTTTCCGTGCAAATTCTGATATGTATTTTCAGGTGTACACCAACGGAACTTCCTTAATAGATAGAGAGCTTGCAGAAAGAGAGCTTGCAGGAAGAGTGAAAAAAGGAGATGAGAAAGCAAAGGCTGCCCTTGAGAGAATAAGAAAAGCTGCAAACAGAAACAAACGCCTTTATGGAAAGGAAAATATTGTTCCTCTCCTTGCAAAATTAGGAAATGTTGCTCCCGCCATAAGTCAGGAGGGATTTGAGGAGGAGACTGACAGGAGAAGAGGAGAGGGGATGTATCTTTTAATTTCAAATGCCAGAAAAAATCTCACATCCCATGGAGTATTGCATGGATTTAGTATAACCTATACAAGGGAAAATGCAGATATCGTTACGCAGGAGAGGTTAGTAGATGAGCTCATAAATCAGGACGTCTCTTTCGGCTGGTATTTTATTTACATACCAAAAGGAAGAGACCCTGATGTAAATCTTATGCCAACTCCTGAGCAGAGGGTTCGGTTAAGAGACTTTGTCTGGGAGATGAGGAATGAAAAGCCCATATTTATAGGAGATTTCTGGAATGATGGACCCTGGGTAGGTGGTTGCATTGCAGGGGCAAGAAAATATTTTCATATAAGAGCAGATGGGAAAGTTACCCCCTGCGTTTTTGCTGACTTCAGCATAGGGCATATAGAAGAGGATTTTTATAAAAAAGGAAAGACGCTAAAAGATGTTGTTCAACATCCAGCTTTTCGTTTCATAAGGGAAAAACAACTTGAAATAGAAAATAAGTGCACCCCTTGCTGTATAATAGATAATCCCCACATTTTAAGAGAAGCTGTTGAGAAGTTCGGTCTTGAGCCTGCTCTTCCTGGAGAGGAAGAAATAGTTAAGGGTAAAACGGCGAAATTCCTTGATAGATATTCAGAAGAAATGAGAGCTTTAACTCAGAAATACTGGGAGGAACTTAAAAACGGCAAGTTAGATACAGAAAATGTAAAACTAAGTGAGGTTATAAGAAACTATGAAAAAAGAAATAAAGATAGGGTTTATTTTGAGAAAAGGGTTTATTCTTAAGCTTCTTATAAGATTTTTGAAAGGAGTAAGAGATGGACCTCAGTTATCT
>Ga0180301_10004274_pt1 | contig 11040 bp, 9 predicted proteins | sample GuaBasSediGuay16_FD_121797 | JGI IMG/M metagenome (GOLD analysis project Ga0180301, IMG submission 121797) | Subseafloor sediment microbial communities from Guaymas Basin, Gulf of California, Mexico - Guay16, Core 4569-2, 12-15 cm | ecosystem: Environmental > Aquatic > Marine > Hydrothermal... | reverse complement strand
TATTGATGTTTAAAAAGTGGTCGGGAGCCCACTGTTCTATAAAATTATCCAGGTTTACGACTATAAAATTGCCCGCATTTTCGAAATAGAAAGGTGAGTTAAACGAAAAGATGGAGACAGAAATTGCGGGAATCCCTATTATTGCAGCCTGTCTTGCTGCGGCCGCAGTACCGGAGAAAAGAATATCCGCACCCAGGTCGGGACACTGATTGATTCCGGAAATAACTATATCGGGCAGGCTTTTAATCCTGGACTTCGAATCCCGTCATCATTGGTAAAAAGTATTCTCATTTGCCTATAAGATAATAAAATTTTTTATAATAAGTTATCAATCCCAAATCTCTTTTGTTATATTATAGTGAAATGGAAAGAAAGGTCAGGGAAGACCCTGCTACAGGCTCGACTCTGGAGTTAAGAAACGGGTTTCATATACTTAACCTGAGAGGTTCACCCTACCACCGTGGATTTGCCCACGGAAGACTTCTAAAAGAGGAGATTCTTGAATCCAATATTTCCGGTTATTACGGAAACTTCCACCTTGCTTTTTATAGAAGTTCTGACTTGAACAAAAAGACCCCCTCTTTTTTAAGAAATACCATCGGAGAGATTCTTCAATGGTGGTACTACTCTCCTCCGGAGAAATTATGCCTTGAAGAGACAAAGGAAGAGGTGTTTGCCGTTGCCGATGCCACAGGACTCGATGGAAAAGATACCCTTGAGGGCAATACTGGCACCGGATATTATGGAGCACCTGGCAGCCGGCTTTTAAGAGGGGACAAAGAGGCACTCGGTATATTCCGATAGGTCGCCATCAATTCTATTAAAAGTATTTATTAAATCATCTTGGGCAGCGGCAAGATGAGGGGTATAATAGAGAACAGGAACTCTTTATGAACTACAGAGAAGCATTTTCCTTTCTTTATGGCTTTGCCGATTACACAGGACAAAACAACATCCCTTACAACAGGCAGACATACAATACAGACCGTGTTTCCCTGCTTCTCGAAATGCTGGATAATCCCCAGAATAACTTTGCCTCTGTGCATATTGCAGGTACAAAGGGGAAAGGCTCAACTTCTGCAATGGTAGAATCTATAATGCGGGCAGGAGGATGGAGAACCGGACTTTTCACATCACCCCATCTCCATTCCCTGAGGGAATACTTCAGAGTAAATGGAGAACCTCTCGGAGAAGAGGATGTGGCAGAAGGTGTTGAGAAGATAAAACCCTTCATCGAGAAAGTTGAAGGGATTACATTATTTGAAATACTTACCGCCCTGGCTTTTTTCCTCTTCTCCGAACAAAACACAGATATCGCCATAATAGAAGCTCTAATGGGAGGCCGATTGGATGCCACAAATGTTATAAATCCTATTGTAACCGCTATAACTTCGATAAGTTACGACCATACCGAAATGCTGGGCAATACTTTAAGCTCAATTGCAGGAGAAAAAGCAGGAATTATTAAACCCGGCATCCCTGTTATCACAGCTCCTCAGAAGCCCGAAGCACTGGGTGTAATTGAGGATCGTGCAAGGTCGATTGGGGCACCGTTTATCTCCATCTCCGAGAACTGGGAACTAAACAGGCAAAATATAAACCTTCAAGGACAGAGCTTCGATCTTAGAGAAATCGGCAACGGGCGGAAAACAAGTTTTAGAATTAAGGATTTAAATATACCACTTCTGGGCGAACATCAGCTCATCAACGCCAATCTGGCCATAGCGATAGTATACGAACTTTCCTCCAGAGGGTTTACTGTATCAGAAGAATCTATAAGAGATGGGCTTAAAGGAGTAGTCTGGCCCGGAAGACTCGAAATTCTCTCCCATAAACCCTATTTAATAGTGGATGGAGCCCACAATTCGGCATCGGTAAAATACCTTACAGAGAGCCTGGTATCACTCTTCGGCGAAACAGGCAAGACTCTTATCTTCGGAGCTTCCACCGATAAAGATATTGTTGAAATGCTTGAAAACCTCCATCCACATTTTCACGAAATTATCCTCACATCTTCTCATCATAAGAGAGCAGAGAAGCCTGAAAAGCTTTTAGAGATGTTGAAGAAACTTAAACGGAATGCATCGATAGCAGAATGTGCAGAAGAAGCTCTTAAAAGAGCACTGAAAATGACAGAACCGGAAGAACTTATCCTTGTAACCGGCTCCCTTTACCTTGTAGCCGATGCCAGGGAAGCCTGGTTTAAAATATCGGATCTGCCGTTAGAGGATAAAGATCCATATTAAAATGGAGATTTATCCATTGACCTAAAAGAACGATGGGTTAAAATGATATATTGTGAGTGAAAAAATAGTTCTTGTAGAAACAGAAAAAACCTATTATGTGGGGCTTCTTCCCTTGAAAAAGGGAGCTTCGGGAACCCTCAATCTTACAACAATTACACCTTACCAGAAGAAAGCTATAATCAAACTATTTATTGAAACCAACTGGGAGAAGAAGCTTCTGCGCGAAATAGAGCTTAAAAACCTGCCTGCCAGGGAACATCCCGAAATCTTGCTTCAAGGTAACTGCAACGGAGCTACCCTATCCCTGTCGGTGTATCTCGAAGGAAAGTTTTACACCCGGTCTGAGGTTAAACTCAAAGAAATAAAAACAACAAGGATCTTTGCTCTGGCTCTCCTAGGAATTGTCCTGGTTCTATTGCTTATTTTCCTTTTTTTCTTTGGTTTCCCGCCGGGTCTCCCTGTAACCGGGGGAATTACATCTATCGGGGAGGCCACTCAGGATATTGCCGGCTCTTCATCAGAAGAATTGGCGGGAGGAAAAGAAGAGATTAAGAGCCCTGATGGGAAAGAAAATTCGACACTCGGAGCTGGTGAAATAGCCAAAAAGGAAGAAAAGAAGAGTCCGGCACCTCTTGCTGAGGAAACCATCAATCAGAAAGAAGAAGAAACACAAGCACCAATGGCCGGTGAAATACCTGCCCCTCAAAAAGATATAATTTACTTTAAACCTGACGATCCCAACCTTACACCGGAAACGATGCAGTATCTAAAAGAACGGATACTACCAGTATTAAAAAATTACCAGGGAAATGCCAGGGTCGTAATATCCGGTCATTGTGCACTTTACGGAACAGAAAGAGGCCGAATGGAACTTTCTCTCAAACGGGCGGAAAATGTAAAGAACTATCTTCTCCAGCTCGGTTGGAACCCGGAAGAAGAACCACAGATACTTGGTCTAGGGGGAAAGAAACTGGTAACTCGAAACCCTGATAATCAGCACCTTAACCGAAGGGTTGAGATTGAGATCATGGTAGAACCATGAAGTAAACAACCACCATAGGTGCTGGCCTTCTTTCGTAGTAAACAACATACTGCAAAGCCACCTGCCTTTAACAGATAGGTGATTGTCTTTCCCAGCGAAAATCGGCAAATTCTCTGATATTTTCTCTTGACTTTTTTTATCCAATGATATTACCTTATTCCAAGAATAGATTAGCCAGGCTAACTATTAGCCAGATTAATAAAAATCGCTCTGTGTCAGCACTATATGAATAACGATATTGTAAAAAATACAGCTCAGCTTCTACTGGATTCGATCCCCCTGGTTATGAAAAAGCTTTTTTCTGAATTACGCAAAACCGGAGAAATCGATAATCCAGTCCAGTATAAAATGCTCTGCATTCTTTCAGGCAGTTCAAAAAATCTTGCGGAATTGGCTGAACGACAGGGAGTGAGTCCCCCTACCATGTCCAGATCCATATCCAGGATGGTAAATCGCGGCTGGATCAGACGTACAAGTGTACCTGAAGATCGAAGAAAGCTAAAGATAACTATAACAGATGATGGTAAGAGGGTACTTGACTCTGTGCATATGAATCTCCGTCAGTATGTAGAGCAACTGGTAGCAGAACTGCCAGAGGATAAATTGCAGAAACTTCGAGAGGGGCTGGAGATTCTTAAACAAAGTTTTGAAATCAGGGAGTAAGTGTCGTTATTTTTGCGGGCTGTAATGGGAAAAATCGAATTTTCGAAGGAATAATTATGAAAAACGAAAACAACAGTTCTACTGTAAAGCTTTCCGGTGTACAAACCAAAGGCGGATCGACAATAATAGAAGTCAGGGAGCTAACAAGAAAGTTCGGTGATTTTACAGCGGTAGATGGGATATCCTTTTCGGTGGGAGAGGGCGAAATATTCGGATTCTTAGGTCCAAACGGTGCAGGTAAAACCACAACAATAAACATGCTCTGCACCCTGCTTAAACCCACAGAAGGCATGGCATCTGTTGCGGGTATCGATGTTTCTTCCCATCCCCATGAAGTAAGAAAAAATATAGGACTCATCTTTCAGGACCCAAGTCTGGACGATAGACTCACCGGCAGGGAGAATCTCCATTTCCATGCGATGTTATACAATGTTGACCGAAAGACCTATGAAAGCCGTTCCAGGGAAGTACTTCAGATGGTAGACCTGACGGAAAAAGCCGATAAGCAGGTACGTACCTATTCAGGTGGTATGAAAAGAAGGTTGGAAATCGCCCGTGGACTGCTTCATCACCCTAAGGTCATCTTTCTCGATGAGCCTACCATTGGGCTGGACCCGCAGACCAGAAGGCACATCTGGAACTACCTTCTGCGTCTCAGGGAAAGAGAGAAAATAACCATGTTCATGACCACCCACTACATGGAAGAGGCGGAAAACTGCGACAGAATAGCAATCATAGATCATGGAAGGATAGTCTCCCTGGATACACCGGAAGCTTTAAAGCAAATAGTAGGCGGAGACATAGTAACTGCAGATACTTCCGACAACACACACGCCGGACAGATAATCCGGGATAAGTTCGGTCTGGAGATTCGTAACGGTCAACAGGGGCAGATTATCATAGAAACTACCGACGGTGATAAGTTTATCCCCAGATTGATAGATACCCTTACAAATTACAATCCTTCCATTCAGGTGCTAAGCATCAATCTCCGAAGACCTACACTGGATGATGTCTTTATAAAGCTAACCGGTCATTCCATACGGGAGGAGGAAGCAGACCAGGCAAAAGACTCCCTTAAACGAAGAGTCCGTATGTGGAATAGAGGAAGATGAAAAAAGAACGGCTTTACCACTTTAAAAGAGGAGTGTTTTTATTTTTCCATAAGGAGTCGAGTAAATGTACGATAAATTCATTCAAAACCTAAAAGGCATATTCACCATCTGGTACAGAGACGTGTTACGTTATTCCAGAGACAGGGCAAGAATAGTAGCCTCCCTGGCTCAACCTCTTCTGTTTCTCTTCATATTCGGAAGCGGGCTCTCCCCTGTAATGTCCAATCTCGGTGGTGGCCACCTGGACTTCAGACAATTTATGTTTCCCGGTATTCTGGGGATGACAGTTCTTTTTACTTCGATCTTTTCTGCTGTTTCTATAGTCTGGGACAGGGAGTTCGGTTTTTTCAAGGAGGTAATGGCAGCTCCCATCTCCAGAGCAGCCGTTGCACTGGGCAAAGTAGCAGGGGGAAGTACCATTGCCCTCTTCCAGGGTTGCATTATCCTTCTGTTATCACCGATTCTTAACATACAGTTAACCCTTTTCCAGATTATTACCCTTGTTGGTCTCATGCTTCTTCTTGCTATGGTAATGACATCCCTGGGGATACTCATTGCCTCGAGGCAGAGGTCCATGGAAGGGTTTCAGATGATAATGAATTTTCTTCTAATGCCCATGTTTTTTCTATCGGGAGCCTTCTTCCCCCTAAAAAATATCCCCCTATGGATGGAGATTCTCGCTAAAATCGATCCTGTTGCCTATGGGGTCGATCCCCTTCGACAGGTGGTCCTAAGTAAAACAGTCCCCTCTATGGTGATAGAGATGCTTTCCAACTACTCTATTGCCGTAAACTCTCTGGTGATGGCGGGGTTTGCCACAGCCTTTCTGATTCCAGCAATCTTGCTTTTCGGTAAGCGAGATTAAGCACAGTATTGCATTTTTTCGATAAATTGAATAGTTTTCATTGTAAAAGTAGATGCAAAAAAGTTAAAAGGAGAAAAAAGTGCTTGATAACGTCGGTTTTATATCCTTCCGAATCGGAGGCACAGACGGCGTCTCCCTGGAAACCTACAAATGGGCAGAGATATTCGAAAAGTTCGGTCTTACCTCTTACTATTACGGAGGGGAGCTGGAGACTCCTCCGTCCAGATCAATGGTCGTGCCGGAAGCTCACTTTAATTACCCCGCTATCAAAGAGCTCTACAATATGGCCTACTCACATTCGCAGAGGCCCAGGGAACTTACAGATGGGCTGCATAAATACAGAGAGATACTTAAAGAGTCTCTTTACGAGTTTATCAAGCGCTTCAACATCCAACTGCTTGTATCTGAAAATGCCCTGACCATTCCCCTAAATCTTCCCCTGGGGATGGCTCTCACCGAAGTAATTGCAGAAACTGGGCTACCTGTAATGGCCCACCATCACGATTTTTTCTGGGAGAGGAAACGTTTTTTAAGAAACTGCGTATGGGATTACTTTAACTCCTGTTATCCACCCCATCTCTCCAACATTCAGCATATAGTAATAAACTCCTCCGCCCAGAACCAGCTTGCCTTAAGAACGGGTATCTCCAGTATGCTTATCCCAAATGTGATGAAGTTCGAAGAACCTCCTGAACCGCCTGATGAGTATGCATCGGATGTAAGAGAAGCACTGGACATTGATAAAGATGAGCTTTTAATTCTGCAGCCTACCAGAGTAGTCCAGCGGAAAGGAATAGAACACGCCATAGAGCTAGTCGCCCGTCTTGGTATGAAAGCCACACTGGTAATATCCCACGCCTCAGGAGACGAGGGCTACGAGTACGAAGAACGCGTTAAAGAGTATGCCGAACTTCTGGGGATAAAGGCTGTTTTTGTCTCCGATATCATAAACGACAACAGGGGTAGGACTCCCGACGGCAGAAAGATCTACTCACTCTTTGATGTTTATCCCCACGCCGATCTTGTAACCTATCCCTCAATTTTCGAGGGGTTTGGAAATGCCTTTCTTGAGGCTATATATTTTAAGAAACCATTACTGGTAAATAACTACTCTATCTATTCTTTTGATATCAAGCCCAAGGGTTTTAAAGTGATCGAGTTCGATAATTTTATTTCAAAAGAAACAATCAGATATGCAAGGGAATTACTGCAGGATAAAGAGAAAATTAAAAAAATGGGAGATCACAACTATGCCCTCGGATTGAGATACTATTCTTACGGGGTGCTTGAGTCAAAAATAAACAATGTTCTTACCAATATCTTGGGAAGATTTTAAAGCAGTCAGGGGGGAATCCCCCAGTTTCAATCCATCTCCTTAAGCCACAACACTTCGTAGGGGTTTATCTTTAACTCTTTCTTATCACCGCTGTCTTTTATTCTAACTATATTATCTGATATGATATCCTTTAGTACTCCTCCTATCGATCCCGAAGAAGGGATGCTTACGTTCCTTACTCTACTTCCCGTATTGATAAAACAAAATAGTCTTTCTTTCTCGTCGGGAGAGCTCCTTAGAAGACCAAATACCGAACCACTGCAGGGAATAACTTTCTGCTTACCTGCAGGATGAAAGGCTTTCTGTTTACTCCGTGCTCCGAGCAAGCGCAGAAACCCCTTGAAAATAAGATTCCGGATTGATCCTGAAGTGTTAAGCTCTTCGATAGTTTTTTGGTAATCGAGTTTTTCCCTGTTGATAGCTCTTTTTACACCGGTCTTCTCCACACCTTCACGGTAATTTCCGGAACCTAAAAGGCTGTGCATATATATCCCCGGCACCCCTTTAAATGAAAGCATAACAGCCTGGGAAGCGAGAAACTTCTTTGCTCTTCTTTCCTTATCAAGATAGGATTCTGCCACAGCATCTCTGTAAGAGATATTGAGCTCGTAGGGGATTTCCCCTGAAGGAGCACTCTTATACGAGACATATCCTCCCCTGGCCTTTACTTGCTCTATGAGGAAATCAATTTCATCCGCCGGTAGAATCCCCTGGGCAGGCAAAACGCCTATTCCGTCATGGGAAGCCAGAAAATTGAAAAATGCCGTTTCACTTCCCGGAGAAGTGAGACTCGAAGCCCATTCCTGCAGATAAGAAGTTTTCTCTCTGAGAAAGGCGTGCAGCACGAGAGGAGGCAAAGAAAAATTGTACACCATGTGGGCTTCGTCCGTTCCATCACCGAAATAGGAGATATTTTCCCTGTGAGGCACATTTGTTTCGGTAAGAATTACCACCCACGGCGTATAATGATTAACAATCGATCTTACCAGCTTTACTACGGCGTGGGTTTTAGGATGATGTATGCTTGGATGACCTATCTCCTTCCATAAATAGGCAATGGCATCCAGGCGGATTATCTGAATTCCCTTTTCAATGTAAAAAAGAAGAATCTCAATCAAGGCAATGAGTACATCCGGATTGGCGTAATTCAGATCGACCTGATCCTCGCTGAATGTGGTCCATACGTAAATCTCTCCCTTGTCGGTTTCAAACCTGGTTAAAAGAGGACGGGCTCTTGGCCGCACAATCATGGAGAGATCTGTTGCCGGATCAACGGTGATAAAGTAATCCTTAAAGCGTTCATCGCCCTGAAGAAACTTTTTAAACCATTCACTTTTTACAGAGCAGTGATTCAGGACCAGGTCCGCTGCCAGCTTAAAATTAAGACCGATCTCTCTTATCTGATCCCATGTCCCTAAATCCGGATTCACCTCTTTGTAGTCAATGACGGAAAAACCATCGTCCGATGAGTAGGGGAAAAAGGGAAGTATATGGACTCCTGAAATAAAACCCATAAGATTACTATCCAGAAACTCTTTCAAACATTGGAGGGGGCAGGATCCCTCCCTTCTGAATTGATCTCCGTATGTGATAAGAAAGGCATCTGTCTCGTCCATTGGTAACCTGCCGGCCTTTCTGGAGAAAGGTGGTTTTATTCTTTTTACCCATCCTTCGATTAATGTTTCCAGCCTGGCAGATGCTTCCCTGCCCTCTTCGGCACCGTAAATAAACTCAAGAAGCTCTTTTATATCTTTTTGCATGGACAATACTCTAATAAAAACTACTGTATTTGACAAGTTATAGGTCTTTCTTGATAGTTAGGCTTAGAGATTGTTATATTATGAAGATTAAATAGTGCAGGGAAGATTAGGCTTCCGGAGAAATAAAAGCGTCCCGGGGATTCCCTGGTGAAATGTTTATCCGGATTATAAGCTCCACCTTCCTGGCACTTTTCGATTTTTATGGAGCGAACCAGTTGAGAAGAATTGCAATATTTCACTATCATCTGCTTCCCGGAGGAGTTACCAGTGTGATTATCCTATCCGTGCAGGCTGTATTAAAGTACCTTCCTGATATTGAAAAGATAATACTTGTTTCAGGGAAAGAAGAAAATGCCATGGAGGTCAGGAACAAAATAGTCGCAGGCTTCGATAATCTGGATAAAGAAAAGGTAGAGGTAAGAATTGTTCCCCAGATAGGATACGCCAATCATGGGGAAAGGGTTAATGAGGAAAGAACCGTAAAAATTGAGAAAATCCTGATGCAGGAGTTCGGAGGTTATCTATGGTGGGTTCATAACTATCACATAGGAAAGAATCCCTTTTTAACCCAGGCCCTTTTAAATATAGCGGTTAAAAACCCTTCTCAGAAGATAATCTTCCATATACACGACTTTCCCGAATGCTCAAGATACGAGAATCTCCAATTCCTGAAAGAACATACAGTCCCTCCGATCTATCTTAACACCGGAAACATTCGTTATGTAGTGATAAACACCAGAGACTACGCTTTACTTGTTGCTTCGGGGCTTTCAGCTGAAAGGGTTTTTCTTCTACACAATCCGGTTGACCCCTTTAAGGTGGATCTTTCGAGGAAACCCTACATCAGAGAAAAATTGCAGAGAGTTTTTTCTTCCGACTCTGCCTCTTTCTATCCCGATAAACCATTTGTGCTCTATCCGGTAAGAGCCATAAGAAGGAAAAACATTCTCGAATCCGGCTTAATTTCTTCTCTTCTGGAGGAGCCTGTAAACCTTGTTGTTACACTTCCTGGAGTCTCCGAACAGGAGAAAGAATACTCCGCCCTGGTAAAAACCTGCTACAATGAAGGACTCATCACGGGGCTATTTAACATCGGAAATAAACTCGATGCGGAATCTTTAACTCTTACCGATATAATCGCCTCTTCTGATGTAGTTATCTCTTCCTCCATTCAGGAAGGATTCGGATACCTCTTTATAAATGCCCCGGGATGGGGACTACCGCTCTTTGCCCGCTATCTGGATATACTCGACGGAATAAGGGATTTCTTTTCAGATCTCTCCTGCTATTTTTACAGGGAAATACTTATTCCTTTAACAGAAAATGAAAAAGGGAAACTTCTCAAGAGATACAGGGAGCGTATCCGATATTTATCAGAGCTCATCTCCGGAGACTCACTCAATAGACTCACAGAAGAGATTGAAGCACTTCTCTCTTCAAAAGTTATAGATTTCTCCTATCTCGATGCAGAATACCAGTATTTTATTCTAAAAACAATAAATAAAGACAGTTCTTTCTGCAAAGAGATAAAATTACTTAATAATGAGACTATAGACCAATTTCGTTCTCTGCTGTATGCCGAACAACCTCCGGCGGAAGAAAAGATAATCGATGCTTTCGGTATGGCTCGATTTGCCAGATCTGCCGAAGAAGTCTTCAATTCATTGGAAAGAGAGAGTGAACGGTGCCATGAAGAAGAAATATCCCACCATCTTGCGGAAGACCAATCGGATCCGGTCCAGGAATACCTGATGGATCGGTTTGCAAGAAGGGAATACCTGCGACTGTTATACGAATAAGCCTTGAAAGCCAGCCAGCATATGAGTATAATATAAATGAAAAAACTATTAAGGGAGAAAGGTTAAAAATGTCTTTAAAAAAACAAATGGTTACAATAGATGGTAATACAGCAGCAGCCTATGTTGCACACGCTACAAACGAGGTAATAGCAATATATCCAATCACTCCATCTTCACCAATGGGTGAGCTTGCCGATGAGTATTCAGCCAATGG
>Ga0180301_10004273_pt1 | contig 11040 bp, 8 predicted proteins | sample GuaBasSediGuay16_FD_121797 | JGI IMG/M metagenome (GOLD analysis project Ga0180301, IMG submission 121797) | Subseafloor sediment microbial communities from Guaymas Basin, Gulf of California, Mexico - Guay16, Core 4569-2, 12-15 cm | ecosystem: Environmental > Aquatic > Marine > Hydrothermal... | reverse complement strand
CTTCGTAGCTACATGGAACGACGATAATGAGAAGAAGAGGTTCGTACAAGCATTCAGAGACCTAAGCAACGAGATTCTAGAACTACAAGACTATATACCAATAGATGAGATACCAGCAGAGAACAAGTGGGCAAGCACAGCAAGGAATAGAGGTCTCACACATTGGTACATGCTGTTCAACCCAAGACAGCTCCTAGCTATAGCCAAGCTCTCAAAGCTAGTAGCCGAAATCGCAGATAGGTTAGTTTCCAAGAATGGAGAGTTCGGAGCTGCGGTAGCGCTCTACTTAGCATTCGCAGTTGATAAAGTAGTCGATTACAATACTATGGCAACAAAATGGCAAGGTTCGGCATTCAAAACAGGTATTGGTAACACACTGAGGGGCGAGAGTACTATTGACTTCAGACAAGAATATGTTGAAATGGTTGTAACTCTTCCAGAACGTAGTCTTGAATGGGCTCTTGAACCCCATATTGCAGAGTCTGGCGAGCTTACGAAGACTGCTGGTGGCATACTACCTGTACTGAAGTTCCTATGCGATGAGTTTCGTGGTGCTAGTCTTGGTGATAGGGTAGCTGTTTACCTTGGTGATGCTACTAGGCTATCTGAGATTCTCGGTGTTGGTACGGTTGATGTTGTTAATGTTGACCCTCCCTACTTCGAGCAGGTTATCTATAGTGATAGGAGTGAGTTCTTCTGGGTAATCCTACGAAGAGCTTTGAGACCAGTTCTAGAGATATTCTTCAGGCCGGGGCTAAAGCTATCTGGATGGAGCTGGACAAGCCCAACAGTACCTCGTGAAAGAGAGGTCGTTACATACGATAAGAGAGATACCAGTGGTAGGTTTAGGAAGTTCTTCAAGGAGTTCGTTAAAGAGACCTACAAGGTGCTGAAGGATGATGGTATGTTGGTGCTATGGTTTACTCATCCAACCGATGTAGCTTGGAGGACCATTGGTGAGGCGCTGTACGAGGCTGGCTACGTTGTTTCTAAGGTATGGCCTCTACAGACAGAGATGAAGACTAGGTACAAGAGACAGGTTAATGTTATTGCTCAGGAGACTAGCCTCATTATAGTTGCCAGGAAGTATCAAAGGAAGAGGCTTATTGAGATTGGTGCTGATGTTAAGAGAAGCTTGCTCAACCATCCAGAGTTTGTAGAGGCTGCTAAGAGTGTTGTTGAAGATGCTAGAAAAGTTTCGAGAGAAGCTGGTGCTAGTCCAGCTGACATGATGGCATTGATGCTCGGAAGCGCGTTATCGGTGGCAACTAGGTTTGAGATACCAGGACTTGACAGGTTCGACCCGCTGTTTGATGCAGCAGCTACAAAGGTCGATGAGCTCTTTGTAACCCCATTAATTCAGAAAGTATTGGTGGAGTCAGGACCTGTAAAGCTAACGGGAGCTGATGCTGATAGGGTTGTTGAACATGTGCGTAGAGCTATGCTTCGCGATGCTGCTACAAGGTCTTACCTAACACTATGGTTCCTATCGAGAGTAGACCTAGAGACTGGGAGGTATAGGAACGAGCCTCTACCTCTTAGCTACGACTTTGCTCAAACTGTTGCGAAACTCCTTGGATATGACATTGATAGGCTTAGAGAGATGGGTTTGATTGGAGAATCTATTGTTGAGGAGGAGTCCGAAGGTGAAGAAGAGGAGAGTGAGGGCAGAAGGAAGGGTAAGGCATTCTATCCACTCATGTTCGAGGCTCTAGGAGCTGCTGGTGCTAGAACTACATGGGCTAGGCTATCGTCGTTAATACCTGGTAGAGCTCTCTACCTAGCATACCTAGCGTTAAATGAAAGTGGTGCACCTCCAGTAAGAGCTGATAGCATTAGAAGGAAGGTGTCAATGTGGAGTAGCGAGGATATTGCTGAAGCAGCATCGCTAGCCATAGTTTTTCTGGAAACAGCCCGCGACCTAGATCTTGGCTTCAAGCAATCTCAGGCTAAAGGTCTAGATAGGTTCTTCCAAGGAAGCTCCGGAGGCTCCGAAGCTAGGATTGCAAGAGAGCTAGCTATTAGAACACTTCTCCACCTCTTACCCAGGGTCTAGGTGGTAGGATATGAAACCAATAGGTGTGGTCTTCAGACCTAAAACGTCGTTTGAAGCATTGAGAGAAGAGCTTGTGCCAAGCTTTGACTCCGTACTTGAGGCTTGGTTAAGTGGTATTCGAAGAACAGCACTTGCTGATCCTAACTACGTGGTTGAGATAACCTATGTAACTCCACCGCTCAAGGCATTCATAGAGAGGATAGCTGAGAGACTGAATACCTTTGGCATCATAGGCGGTCCTCTAGAGAGAGGTTTTGGATTTGGAAAAACACACTCACTGATCTTCCTATGGCATCTCTTCACATCCAATGTGTATAGGAAAGTAGGGCTAAACATCACGGACAAGATTGTAAGAGAAACGCTAGTTCTAGGCATGGATTGCTCCAAAGATAAACCACTCATTAGATTAGTAGAGGAGCTAGAAGCTTACACTAACCCAGACCACCCAGTAACACGTGTGAAGGATCCAACGCTTCTCCAAGCAATCTCTATAGTACTTAAGCAATACAGTAAACACGAGCTTTACAGCATATCTAGCGAGAAGCTTGCAGAACTTATCGCTCAGGTACTAGAGAAGTACGAGGAGCTTGGTGGTAGACCTCGCCTACTACTACTCGTCGATGAGCTTGGTTGGGGACTTGCTCAAAGGCTTAGGAGATACGCTGAGAGGATGAGTGAAGGCAAGCGCTTAGAAGCTGATGCTATATATGCTGAGGCTAATGCTATAGCAAACTTCCTCAGCTACCTCTATGATAGGCTTCACGGCAAGGCTGTAGCCGCAGTTGTGATCTGGGTTCTCGCTGAACAGGATCGTAGGGAGATAAACATACTTGCTGCAAAACACCAAGACAACGAGATTCTCTACAGTAAGATCAAGGGCTTACTTGACGACCTAGATAACATAGCTGAACGGTATAGCAGAGGTCTTGGTGGTACTAGCCTGGCCGAGCTTTCATACAGTCCTGAACATGCGCTCGAAATAGCACGCTATAGAATACTGAAGACTGTTGAAGGAGTAGAGCTTTCCAAGTTGCAAGAAGAGTACGTAGCATGGATAGGATCTCTCGCTAAACAACTGAATCCAGAAGATGTGGTGGTGCGGTACAAGGAGGATTTGAAGAGGTACTATCCATTCTCTCTAGGATTGATAAACCTACTGAAGAAGCTTATGAATCCAAGAGATGCTCCAGCAACAGAGTTTGTGCGAACAGTTATTCATGTAGCAAGTGAAGCTACTAGAAAAGCATTACATACGGATCCTGAAGGCTCCTACACTATCGGAGTTAAGCATCTCAGTATCCCAGAAACTGTACAAGCTAAACTTATGGGGGTTTTCGAAACAGATTGGGTTCAAGCAGCTTCGGATATCGAGGATGCTCTATCAAAGATAGAGCCTGAGAAGAGAAAAGCTGCTGAGCTAGCTGCTAAGTACATTCTCGCTAAAGGTGTTACAGCCAACATAATCGCTGCCCTTGAATCTAGGGATAGAAGAGATGTAGAGAGATATGGTTCTACACTCGATGAGCTTCAGATAGAGCTTATAGAAACGTTCACTGAAAGTGAAGCATTCCAGCTCATCGAGGTACTTAATGAAGCTCTAGAGAGGTTACGTGCTGAAAGCGCTAGAATTGATGAGAGGGAAGTTGAGGGGAAGAGATACTACCTACCATCATTCTTCAGAACGATATACAACAAGCTGACATCGTACATCATCGAGGAGAGAAGGAACCTAGAGAACAAGGCATTCATACCAATATACATCAAGCAGACCGGTACTATACCTTCTCTCTTCGTCAATGTGCGTGTAACCTTAGATGGAAGGTCTGGCGATGCTGTAGCAACACTTATGGAGTATAGGAAGGTGAAGGATGTTGATGCTCTGATATCAGATCCTGAATTTCAGGATGCACAGAGTAAGGGGAAGCTCCTACTTATCCTTGTTCCTCCCTGGGATATGGACTTATTCAACGAGATGTATATATCTGGGCGTAACTACGAGGACGTTATGACCAGCATCGTTAAGAGGCTACAGAATGCTGTTGAGTCAGGCAAAATAAGACGTCATCTCCACGTAGTCGTGCTAGTACCAGATCTGGCACCATATAAATTGGATAGGGTTCTCGATAAGCTCGTTGTCTATGAAGGCACGAAGAAGTTCCTAGACTACTTATCCAGGAAGGAGGATGTTATAAACGAAAGGTTGCAAGAATTTGAGAGCACACTTGTTAAGCGAAAGGATCTATTATCGATACTAAGCGAGGAAGTTAGAAGAAGGCACCTACGCGAACTACGTAGTAAGCTTGAACGTGATATTGCTGAGGCGAAGAGTGTTGCACAAAAGCAGCTCGTAAGACTGTCAAGGGAGCTCGTCGTCGATGTTCTTGAACTATACCATAAGGTTGCATACTTCAGCTTAGATAAGAACATGTTCACGGTGAAGGATATTGCAACAAGTGATGTAGTTAAACTACCTAGTGACACTAGTGTACAGTACATTGCAATTCCTAGGCTATCAGAATATGCATCAATAGTCAACAAATTCCTTACCGAGCTAGTTCGTAGACTAGCATACGAGTATGACGTGATGAAGATAATGAGAGCTGTTCTAGAGGCTTACAAGAAAGAGTTCAAGAGAGGTATAGTTAGGGAATCTGATAGAGTTGACGAGATCCTCGAAAATATACTACTAGGAACTTATGGAGTCAAACCCTTAAGCGCTGATGTAGCTAGAGAAGCCATACGGTATCTCGATGGACAAACGATAGAGCTTGATGATAAATTCGTGAAGATAGTTGTAGATGAGCCCTCTAGGCTGATAAGATTTGAGGTAAGGATCAAGGAAAGCAAGCCTGAGATAACAATGGTAGGAGCTGAGCAGGCTGAGGTAGTACCTGTTACTAGCGAAGTAGTTGCTAGGCCTACGACCGCTGAGGTTCCAAAGCCTGAACGAGTTCTACAGCTCATACACTTAGAGTTACCGCCAAAGTTCAATGTGGATGATATTCGTTCGAGGCTCGTAGCGTTGATGAAGATGATGGACGAGCTTAAGGCAAAGGTTTCATCCATTGAGCTTAGACTTGACACTGCAAATATCTCCTTAAATCTAACCCTGAAAGAGCCCGGTAAGGAGGTTCTAGAAGATCCTGGTGTGAAGGCCATTATGAATATTGCTAGCAGGATATCGGATAGAGAAGGTAGAACCGTATACATTGATATACGCTTATCTGAACCTATAGCAGAGGATAATGTAAGGAAGGTATTTGGCGAATATTTCAAGACCATGCGCAGTAGCTTCGATAAGTTCTTACCAACGTAGTTGCCGAGGATGAGATTTTTGACTAATCTTGATGAGAAGGTGCTAAGGGTTTTCGGTGATGTAGCTGTAGATAAGAGGCTTGCTAGACTTGAGGTGGTTTCACGCTTACCACGCTTTATCGCAGAATACCTAATATCCAAGTACTATCGTAGCGATCCAGTCAACTGGATTAACAAGCTTGCTAGAGTAGTTGAAGAATACTATCCTGATCCTAGGGATAAGGATAGAGTTCTAAGCAGAGCAAAGCGTGAAGGCAAGATAACTCTCATAGATGAATACAAAGTTGTTGTAAATCTTAAAAAGAACATGTACTTCTTGCATATACCTAATCTCCAGATATATGATGCACTTGTTAGCGAGAGTATTGTTGTGCGCTATGAGAGGATACTATCTGGCCTCTGGGGAATCGGAGTACTCGAGTATAGACCTGAACTTGCTGAAGCTGTTATGGTTAGAGGTCGTGATAAACCTTCCTTCACACCTCTTGTCCTAGTTGAGTTTGAGCCTTTCCAGGTGTATAACATCGATGTTAAGACATTTATTGAAGCTAGAAGAGCTTTCACCACGTGGGAATGGGTAGACCTGTTGATTAAGAGTATAGGGCTTAACCCATCGATGTATAGCGAGAGACAGAAGCTCTTGCTTCTCATTAGACTCGTACCTCTGATTGAGGGTAACGTTAATCTTATGGAGCTTGGTCCTAGAGCTACAGGAAAAACCTATCTCTATAGGAACATCTCTTACTACACAAGGATATATGCAGGAGGTACCATTAGTGCTGCTAGACTCTTCTACGATGCAAGACTTAGAGCGCTTGGTGATATAGGGACCAGGGATGCTGTGATCTTTGATGAGATTGCAAGGGTGAAGTTCACTAATCCAGATGAAGTTATAGCTAAGCTAAAGGACTATATGGTTGATGGCTTCTTTGAACGAGGACAGCTTAAGAGAGCTCATAGTGATTGTTCTCTTGTTTTCATAGGTAATATCGAATTAGGTGCTGAAGGCGTCTTAGGCAGTATTGTAGATTATCTACCGAACTTCATGAAGGACACAGCATTTCTCGATAGGATTCACGGGCTTTTGCCAGGATGGGAGCTTCCTAAGATCTCTAGGAGTGATATTCATCTAGCATCAGGGTATGGTTTAGCTGCCGATTATCTTTCAGAGATATTGCATAGAATGAGAGGGTATAGTTTCGAGACATTGGTAGAACAACACGTAGAGCTCGTAGGCAATTACACTATAAGAGATGAGAAAGCTGTTAAGAAGCTCTTATCGGGAATGATCAAGCTGATCTTCCCACATGGTGAGTTCGATAAAAGTGAGCTGAAGATTATCATCAATATCGCTGTAGAGCTTAGACAGAACATTGTTAATATATTATCAGAACTTGCTCCACACGAGTTTCCAAAGAAGCAGCTTAGTGCACGGGTGCTAGGTTGAAGAAGCTTTACATATTGTTGGAAAGCGTACGAGATGTCGTTGCCTCGCTTATGCAGGGGTACAACTTAAGCAATGTGTATAAGACGGTTATGTATTCAGCCATATATGCAGCACTATACAAAAGCTTAGGTGGTTGTGAACCGCTTAGACCTCTTGAGGAAAAGATCCCGCTACCTCTTCTTGCTATAGCGAGAAGAAAGCTCGTTGATGAATTCCTTAATCTTCTTGAGCATCTAAACATGATATTATCCTCGAAAAAGCCGATACTTATACGCGAAGCCAATCTCGACTTCATCGTTAAACAGCTTAAGAATGAGATAGAACGTGTAGACTATGTATTAATGTACGATTGCATGTCAATGATAGAGTTCTTAACTATTTCAGCTTACCTAAGGCTTAAAGGGATAAAATCTGCATTTCTTGGTAGCGTATTCCTAAATCCGATAGGTTTAACGAGATTTATGACTCATCAACTCTTTGGTGCTGATTACCGTGCATCGCTACTTGGAGTAGCGCAATACATAGCTGATAACCTTGGTGGCATTGCTTATGCCAAGAGCTCTTATATAGATGAGAAGGTGCATGAAGTAGGTTATCTAGGTGTTGATGAATTTGTGGATGTGATGGACATTGAAGCTATAGCTGATGAAGTTTTAACAAGTACCTCAAGAGGAAGAGTTCTAGTAGGTTCAGATCATGGTTATGATGTAGTGAAGTCTATTGATAGTAAGTATATCTATGTAGTTCATGGTTTTAGACCTGAGAGCTCATTTAAAGCTATCCCCCTTCTCCCTTTAAGTAGGTTTGCATTTTTTATAGTAGCGTACAGAATGGGGTGACATAGTGTCCTTCGGAAATCCCACCTACTATATAATTTTGAGAAGAAGGCCTAGGAATTGGGAGATACTGTATAATATCGGGAGTGAAAATAGCATAACAACAGTTCTAAGGCTTAATGGTAAGAATGCTGACAGAGTATTCAAGTGCATAGTGGATAATCTGGCTAGACAAGGAGCTATTATACCATTAAAGGTGTCAGATAATGAACAGGTTTACAGTATTAGAGAAGATCTTGGTCCCGTAGTAGGAGCTTATCTCATTTTGATTCGCAGAGCTAGAAATATTGAGAAGTGGGGGGAGTTCTTTAGGAAGCTTCTAGATGGGCATTTTGTTGGTGTTGCAAAAGTCTTTTCAACATTTCTTGAACTAGCGATAGAGCTTTCAAGGTCTATGCCCACGAAAAGCGGCAAAGGTTATACGCTCTCGCCAGTAGTCGTTGATGCTTTATCAACGGCGCTAAAACGCTTCGTAGACAAAGTAGCTAAATCGATGAGGATAGAGTAGCACCTGCCACCTCCTAACACCAGGAAGAGAAAGCAGCTCTTTACTCAGTAATTCTCAACTTCAACGGTTTTATACGTACATTTCCTTCGACTAGTTCCGGAATGTAAATTCTGCCATTCAATGTGAGAGGCGGAATATATTCCTTTGTGTGAATGTAGAGCTTGGTGATGTCAGTGAGAAAGGTGGTTAGCAAAGAAGAGGCAAAGAGAGTGCTTGACCATCTTAGTGTAACGCTAGTTAGAGCGTTGACAGCTATTGCTATAGGCGATGTTAAGTGCAGTAGAGAACTAGCTAACGCTATGAATATTTCGCTTCGAAACTCACAACGTATAATCTCAATACTTGAACAAATGCGACTTATTAAGACACTACGCTATGGTAAGACAAAGATCATTTTGAGCGTCAATAAGTACGTAGAGATGGAGATTCTCGAAGGTGTTAAAAGACTTGTACCATACGTTGTTGATGAGCTCCGCCTAGACATCCATAAATTAGATAAGTTCGTGCCCATAATAGCGAAGAGGATAGCTGAAAGACTTGGTCTTAGTATAGACCTCAACAAGCTTAAGACCATGGTTAAGAACGTTGTCGAGACTAGTCTAGATAGAAAATCTCTGCCTTACTGGATTAAACGAATATTGAGCACACGCTATGAGCATAGAGTGCGCATTGAGAGCGACACCGCACAGCAACCCTCTCGAGATCTCTATGAACCTGTGTTGGAGGTGGTACATCCTGGCGCTCCGTAGTTCTGTAACTCTCTACGTTGTTAGTGCAGATTACCGTAGCGAGCTTACCGATAATATAGTTGTTCTAAGGCCTCCAACTCTAGTTGCTAGAGGCCTTAACTTAGAGGTCGTGAGAAGGGATATCTCAAGAGCTTTCAATATGAGTACGCAGCTTGGTGTTCTCAAAGCCATCTACTACTTCTACTACATGCATCACCGAGGAGCTAAGCCGAAGGAGCTTATGGGCTTCATTAAAAATCTAGGGATAGAGATTAGAAGTAACGTCGTGAGAGCTAAGCTCTCTTATCTACATCGCAAAGGCTTAGTTGTGAAAAGAGGTCATAGGTATATTCCTAGAGAAGACTTCGACATAAACGATCTCGAAAAGCTAATCGATATTGCTAGGGCTAAGGCGGGGAGGATCAGATGGATAGCTAATCATGCTAAGAAGAACTGGAGACCAAAGCACAGTGTAAGCTCTAGTGAACTCCTCCGAAAGCATGATGTTCATAACATTAAGGAACACATTAAAGCATTGATAGCTGAGGGTAAAGACCTGAAAGCACTAGCAACATTAATCTACTTTGGTGGAGGGCTAAGACCTAGCGATAGAATTGTAGAGCTTGGCTTTAAAGAGGGTAGCTTCTATGCTATAATCTACGAACCCAAACTGAAGCGGTACAGACTTGTTTATGAAGAATACGATAGGTTATGGCGAGAACTATTGAAGGATGAGGAAATGAGGCAATGGCTTCTAGAGATGATTAAGCGCCATGACGAAGTACGACTTCAATGGCCTTGGAAACAAGAGTACAGATGGAGGATATCGGAGAATGAATGGTGCATCATGGCTTCTAGCATAAAGAAGAAAGAGAAGAGAATTGCTAGAAGGGTATATCTATGCTATCAAATACCTAATGGTCAAGCATATACGCTACTAGTAAAGAATGGAAAACCTCTAGTTATCGGAGTTCACTCTGATCCCTTAAACGATGGCTATTACATTGAGAGGTGATAACCTTGATCGTCATTAACAAGATTATCGATATTGACGGGCTTTCCATATATGTCAAGGTCATTATAGAAGGTAAAAGAGTAGAGATCATATGGGATAAGCATATTCCACCTAGTCTAGTGAAGAGGCTTCTATTACTAGTAACATCTCTTATAGCTAGTGCACTTCCAGGAGATAAGAGTAGTGTAGAACATAGACGCCGTGTTGTAAAGGTCTACGAGGTACACTATCCCGAAGACGATTATGTACTTGATAGAGAATCTATGGAGAAGCTTAGAGCGTAGCTACTCATCTAAAATCATGTCTCGATCATCTATAGTACTTCGAGTAGCTTTGCTATAAGCAGAGCTAGAGCAATTATGCCCGTGACTATGAGTAGTCTTCCAGCATATCTTAGATTACTCAAGTTCCTTCTAGCACCTAGTACCTCAAGGTAAGCACCAGTAGAACCTAGTACAGATATTATTGGTGCTAGGATGTAGGGCTTAGTCAATGCCTCTAAGCCTAGAACAATAATTGCTGTAGTAGTGAATACAATTACTGCGACGGTGAATCCTGTGAAAAATAATTTAGCTAACACCTCATTTCGTACGCTCATTACGCCTCCCAATCAAATGTTAATTCTAGAATTTCGGTATTTTAGGTTACTTTCTTCTTATTTCCCTAGGGAGCTGATATGTCTGGCAAGTATCCGCAATCACTTTTTCTCCCACTTATTACAACAGCCTCCAGCAAGTATGCAACCTGCTACATGTTGTTATGCAGAAATAAGACACTATATCACTAAGAAATTACATTAGAATACACTAAGAATATCAAGAACAAACATTACTTCAGTACCATCAAAACCATCAAAGTTTGTTTATAGTTTAGCCTTGTCCCTAATTTAATTCGATCATACTTTAGAAAATACTTAGCGTTGTTGGGAACTGCAAGCTCTCTATAGATTCGGGAGGGAAAAGAGAGTAAACTATGGCATCCTAGTTAATAGTTCAAAATCTCTCCATATCTCTACCTTCATATTGTTCGGATAGAGAATAGCGTAGCATCTATGTTTTTGCGATGAGTCTACCCTAATGTATAGTGTATCAAGATCTTCAAACCTGTATGTGCTGTAACATGACCAGTGTAGGTG
>Ga0180301_10004271_pt1 | contig 11043 bp, 9 predicted proteins | sample GuaBasSediGuay16_FD_121797 | JGI IMG/M metagenome (GOLD analysis project Ga0180301, IMG submission 121797) | Subseafloor sediment microbial communities from Guaymas Basin, Gulf of California, Mexico - Guay16, Core 4569-2, 12-15 cm | ecosystem: Environmental > Aquatic > Marine > Hydrothermal... | reverse complement strand
TAATTTGAGCGTAAAAGCCAGCTCATCTACATTTTTGACTAAAAAGTTTGCCTTGGTAATTGGAGTAGTAAGGCCAACAACGTCCACTTCTTGGAAAGCGTCAGAACCAATTAAATAAGTTGGTACTTGACCGGTAATCACCACCAAAGGAACGGAATCCATATAAGCGGTGGCTATGCCCGTGATTGTATTTGTTGCCCCAGGACCTGAAGTGACAATTAAAACTCCTACTTTTCCGGTAACTCTGGCATAACCATCGGCGGCGTGAGCACCACCTTGCTCATGTCGGGGAAGGAATATTCTGAAATTTTTCTTGTGGCGATAAAGTTCGTCAAAAATAGGAATAACCGCTCCCCCAGGAAATCCAAATAATACATTTACACCTTCTTTTTTTAGAGTTTTGATGACAATTTGAGCACCAGTGATTTTCATAATTCTCCCCCTACGGTAAAATTTGAGACAAAAATTATCCTTTGCTTCATTTTCCTGGTTTTCACCTACGAGGTTTTGATCTAGGGGATAAAATTTGGGGATAAAGTTAAGGGAAGGATTTTAGATGGGAATCAGGGAATGTGGCTTACTTAAGAAAAATTAGATTGACTTCCCCCGTAGGCTTCCCCACCTAATATGCTAAGTAGTATTAAGCTATCTATGTTAAGGAGTGAACTTGTTGTCCAAACAGTGTTTTGAGTTCTTCTTGCTTGGGCCATCTTTCTATCCTCCGAATAAAATGGGAGGGAATATATAAATAAAAAATTTTGTTATGTCAAGCTCGGATTTAAAAAAATGATTCTCCAAAGAATTTTTGACTGGAAGATGCCTTATAAAAAATCTTGGTGACTGGACTCCCAAACTTTCCACCGTCTATTTTTGACCAATATCGGGCTTATGACCAAGCTAGGGCCAATCTAATAGAATAACAATCATTAAAATTTCAATCGTTTTTTGAAATTATAAAAAGAGAAAAAATTTTTTTTGTTTCCATAGAATAATAAGGATGAAAAGACAGGATCGAAGCGATTGCTTAAAGTTGAGATTTGAACTGAGATTTATAGCTAGTTAAAGTTTATCTATTGAAGCGTTTTCTAGCTTGATTCTGGGAAAAAGGACCTTGGACAGGAGGGGCTATTAGACTCAAGTGAACCGAAAAGTAGGGAAGTTCAAAGTTAGAGGTGAAGAAATTCGGGACCCAGAATAATTCTTTCTTTGACCGCGAAGTTTTCTTAAGATGTTTCGGTTTAAAATTAGACGAGTTCCCCGCGGGCAATTAAAAAGGTCAGGCCGCCTACTTCCACCTCGATCTCTCCCTGGGCTTTTTCTGAAGCTCGAAGGTAAAGGAGTGAAGGGCGGTTGATTTCATAGCCTTGATCAACCTTAATATTGAGATTGGCTGAACCAAAATATCGGTGGCGGACTAAGTAACCGGCTAAACATCCGTTGGCTGAACCAGTAGCTGGATCTTCAGGAACTCCATAATAGTCAGCAAACACGCGAACGCTGATGTGGCTCTGGCCTGAATAGGACTCAGGACAGAAGAGAAGGAGAGCCCGAGCTTGACCTTTTTGGACTACCGGATAAAAGAGCTCTCTTTGCAGACAAGCACTTTTGAGGGCCCTGAGTGATTTAAGGGGAACGATGAGGAAAGGCAAGCCGGTGGATACTTCTTGGACCGGCAGGTGGGTATCGATATCAGTAGAAGAGAGATTAAGAGCTGTGGCGATGGGAGCGGGGGGATAACTTTGTCCAAACTGAGGAGCTAATTGCTGCATCCAGAGAATCTCTTGGCCTTCTTTATTTTTTTCAGAATAAACAGGAATAACACCTACCTGGAGATGAAGTAAAATCGGTGTCTTTTGATAGTTGAAAATTTTTTTAATAATAAAAGCAGTACCTAGAGTGGGATGACCAGCAAAGGGGACTTCTTTAGTGGGGGTAAAAATTCTGACCGGAAAGCCTTTTTCTTGGGGAGAAGAAGCCAGAATAAAGGTTGTTTCCGAATAGTTCATTTCCAAGGCAATTTGTTGCATTTGTTCTGAAGGAAGGTCGGGGGAACTTAAAACCACGGCCAGAGGATTGCCGGTATATTTCTTAGAACCAAAGACATCCACAATATAAAAAGATAAAGAACTCATCTTTTTCTCCTCTGCCTAAAATTACCCAAAAGAGAATTAGTCAAAATTTATGACTATTTACTCAGGTTTGAAATGGGCTTCAAAAAATCTTTTTTCTTCGGCCCTCCATTCACCCTGATATAACTTCTGGAGTAACAAAGCATCATAGGATTGGTCAGGGCTTTCACAAATAACTGTACCCCCGACATTTAGGTCTTGGAGAGCTTGGATCCATTCATCAAAACGAAAGTCTGACTCCTCAAGGTTAATATGTTTTATTTCGCCTTGCTCATTATAGAGGACTCCTGCCAGGTGGAGATGGAGGTGCTGGAGGATTTCAGGGCCTAATTTTTTCTTAACTTTTAAAAGTAATCGCTGGAACTCGGCGTAACTATTTACTTTGCCTTCTCGGGCATGAATATGAGAGAAATCCAGACAGGGTTGAAGACCTTCTACCTCTCGACAGAGAAATAGAATTTCTTCCAGGGTGCCGAATTGAGAGCGACGGCCCATGGTTTCAGGTCGTAAAATCACAGGAGAATTTTCAATTTTAATTATTGAAACTATCTCTTGGAGGGCTGATTTAATCTGGCGAAAGGCTTCTTGAGGAGAGCTTTGGCCATAATACCCGCAATGGAAAACAACGGATTCAGCCCCGCATTTTTCTGCCCATCGAACCGCGGAAAGAAGGCGCTCCATACTGGCCAATCGTTTTCCTTTATCCGGCGAATTAAGATTGATAAAGTAAGAAGCGTGAAGACTGAGTTTTATGCCATGTTTTTTAGCTGTCCGATTAATTTCTTCAGCCGCCTGACTGTTCAACCAGTGACTTTTGACTAGTTCAATTTCAAAACAATCCAAGCCCAGTTGAGCAATAGTTTCGATAGCCTGGGAGGTAGAAACGTTTTTTAAAAAAGAAGGTATTCCAGCTGTGCCAAAGAGGAGTTTACCTGGTGGTTTAGCCTCGGCGGACATCCCCAGGGCTCCCTCCATCGAGAAATTCGCTGACAATCTTCATGGCACAGAACTCTCCGCACATCGAACAGGCAGTGGAAGTAGTCTGGCGTTCTTGACGAATTTCATCGAATTTTAAAGGGTCAATGACTAGCTTTCTTTGGGCTGACCAATCTAATTTTTTACGAGCTTGCGAGAGTTTTAAATCTTTTTCCCAAGCCCCAGGGACGCCTTTGACTAGATCGGCGGCATGAGCAGCAATCTTAGCCGCAATCAGCCCTTCGCGAACGTCATCAGGACTAGGCAAGCCAAGATGTTCACTCGGAGTAACGTAACAGAGAAAGTCAGCTCCAGCTGCAGCTGCCAAGGCTCCACCGATGGCTGAAACAATATGGTCATAACCAGGGGCAATATCAGTTACAAGAGGTCCGAGAACGTAAAAAGGTGCTCCCTGGCAAAGTCGTTTTTGGAGTTTGATATTCATTTCAATTTGGTCGAGGGGTACGTGTCCAGGACCTTCGACCATTACTTGCACCCCAGCCTCCCTGGCTCTTTGGACCAGTTCTCCCAAAGTTATCAACTCTTCGATTTGAGGGCGATCTGTGGCATCAGCTATAGCTCCAGGTCGGAGACCATCGCCTAGACTTAAAGTTACATCATGCCGCCGGGCGATTTCCAAAAGGCGATCAAAATGTTGATAGAGAGGATTTTCTTTTCCATGGTGAAGAATCCAGGCTAAATGAAAGGCCCCTCCCCGGGAAACGATATCAGCCACTCGACCTTGTCTTTTCAGGAGTTCAACTGCTCTTGAAGTTAATCCGACGTGGACAGTCATGAAGTCAACACCTTCTTCAGCTTGAGCTTCGATAACTTCAAAAATGTCTTCAACAGTCATTTCCACTATAGAACCCCGTTTTTCAATGGCTTTGATGGCAGCTTCATAGATAGGGACTGTTCCTAAAGGAAAGGGGGCCTTTTGCAGAATGGCCTGCCGAGTTTCTTTGATGTTTCCTCCAGTACTAAGGTCCATAATGGTATCGGTTCCGTATTTCAAACAAATGGATACCTTCTTCAGCTCTTCTTCAGTTTGAGGGAAATCTTCAGAAGTTCCAATGTTAACATTAACCTTAGTCCGGAGTTTTTCTCCTATCCCGACAACTCGAATTTTTCTTTGAACCTTATTGTAAGGAATAACGACTCGGCCGGCAGCTATTAGGCCCACCAATTCTTCCAAAGCTATTTTTTCTTCCTTGGCCACAATCTCCATTTGAGGAGTGATTTCTCCGCGCAAGGCTTTTTCTAATTGAGTCATTGTTTGCCTCTTTCATAAGAAGTATAGCTTCAGGTTTCCGAACCTGTCAAGAAAGGTTATCCAGCCGGCTTCAAGAGAAAGCCACTAAAATTTGTCAAACTATAGATTCTCCTGCTATCCTAATTTAGCTATGTCTTGGAGAGCGGCGGAGAAAGAGGCTTCTGCAGTAGCTAGAAATACTTTTTACAATTTACTAGGCTATGGGATTCCTCTTCTGGTGGGTGTGTTCACTATACCCTTTTTAATAAGGCTTTTGGGTACCCAACGGTTTGGCATTCTGGCTCTTATTTGGATTGTATTTGGCTATTTTAATGTCTTTAACCTGGGTTTGTCGCGGGCCACGACTAAATTTGCGGCCGAGTTTAGAGGTCGGGGGGAAGACCAGAAAATTGCTGATTATTTCTGGACAACCATTATTTCCCAAGGGGTCATTGGCCTAGGGGGAATGCTCATTGTTATGATTGTGACTACTTATCTGGTAGAAAATATTCTCAAGATTCCTCCCCATTTGGTAGGCGAAGCCAAATTTAGTTTTTTAATTATTGCCCTTTCTTTACCTGTGGTCATTATGTCTGCTTCTTGTCGGGGATTGATTGAAGCTTTTCAACGATTCGATTTGGTCAACTTGGTGAAAATTCCTTCCAGTACGGCCAACTACATTTTGCCTTTGGTTGGGGCCTTATTAGGTTGGAACCTAGTGGGTATTGTTTTAGTTATCGCCGGAGCACGCTTGTTAACCTTAGGAGCCTGGGCAGGACTTTGCTTCCGGATTTTGCCTCAATTGAAGAAAAAAGTATTGTTTAAGCGAGAAATACTGAAAACACTCTTTATCTTTGGGGGTTGGGTGACGGTCTCTTATATCATTACTCCATTTTTGAATTATATTGACCGATTTTTTCTGGGTTCTCTAATTAATATTCAGGCAGTTAGTTACTATACGGTACCTTTTGAGCTAGTTTCCAAACTAGGCATAATTCCCGCTAGTCTCGTTTTAACCCTTTTTCCTTCTTTTAGCGCTCTCCAAGGGCTCCAGGCTTGGGAGAGGATTAGAGGGATGTTTTTAAGTTCAATTAAATACTTGACTTATATTTTAGGGGGGGCAGTAATTCTTTTAGTCTTTTTGGCTCCTTTTATTTTAAAGCTTTGGATAGGGCAGGATTTTCCCCAAAAAAGTGCGGGTCCTTTACAGATTTTAACTTTGGGTGTCTTCCTCAATGCTTTAGCTCTGGTGCCTCTTTCTCATCTTCAAGGGACTGGTCGGGTGGATATACCAGGGAAGATTTATTTGGTCGAACTTTTATTTTATTTGCCCTTAAGCTATTTTTTAATCAAATATTATGGCCTTCTTGGAGCTGCCTGGGCTTGGACACTCCGGAGCAGTCTTGAAGCAGTAAGTTTATTGTTTTTTTCAGCGCGAGAAAGTCACATTGATTTGGCGGCCATGAAGAAAACAAGACTGGGACCAATTTTGTTAAGCATAATCTTAATTTTAATTGGCGGTCTCTTGGTGGGCTTAGTTAATCAACCTTTTTATTGGGCAATAATTGTGGTTTTTATCTACTTTGGGGGCCATGCTTGTTTATCTTTTACGCCTCAAGAACGGCGTTGGCTATGGGCCCAATTATTGACATATAAGCGAGAAAATGCGTAATGGAGAAACTGTTTCTTCAATAATTACATAGACAGTCAAGGAAGTAGGGGCTAATATTTAAGAGAAACTGTCAGTTTAAATTCTATGAAAAAAGTCCTTATTATTCATCCCAGACTTCGCCCAGGTGGTGGGTCAGAAGCCCCTCCGCTCTGGATAGCAGAAGCATTAAAAAAAGAATATGAAGTTACTTTGTTAACTCAAGGGAAAATCGATTTACCTAAATTGAATAAAGCTTACGGAACTTCTCTCCGAGATGGGGAGGTAAGAAAAATAGAATTATCGCCCTGGCCTTTTCTGTTTAATCAATTGGACGCCTACCGTTCGATTCCTTTGGTTCGAACTTCTCAAAAGTTGGCTCCTCAATTTGATGTCTTGATCTCTACTTATAATATCTTGGATTTTAAGAAAAAAGGTATTCAGTTTATTGCTGACTTTTCTTTTTCAGATCAATTGAGAAGGAAATTTCATCCTTCCTCAAATTGGTGGGCCAAAGTGATTTATGAATTCCCCCTGTGGCGAGTGATTTATTTGAAGCTAGCCCAGTGGTTATCCCGAACTACTTCAGGTTGGAGAAAGAACTTGACTGTGGCTAATTCAAAGTGGACTCAGAAAGTTTTGAAGCAATATTTTAATCTGGAAGCGGAGGTAATTTATCCTCCTGTGGTGACTCCAGAAGGAGAAACTCCCTGGGAAGATAGAGAAGAAGGCTTTATTATTTTGGGACGCATTACTCCCGAGAAGAAAATTGATGAAATGATCGAAATTGTCAAGGCCGTTCGGGAGCGTCTAAGCAATAAATCCCTGCATTTGCATCTTATTGGAGGAGCTGAAAGAAGTTATTATTTGAAGAAATTGAAACTAAAAGTAGCCACTTATCCAGAATGGTTATTCTGGGAAGGCCCCCTTTATGGAGAACTTAAATTTGAGTTGCTTAGGCAGCATAAATTTGGTCTTCATGGGAGAGCCTTTGAGCCCTTTGGAATTGCTATTGCCGAAATGGTAAAAAGTGGGTGTCTAGTGTGGGTTCCAGCTGAAGGTGGCCAGACAGAAATAGTCAATCATCCTTGGTTAATTTATAATAGTCCAGTTGAAGCTGTGGAAAAGATCACTACTGTGCTTAGCAATTATCAGCTCCAGAAAGAGCTAAGAGTTCATCTGAAAGCTCAGGCTTTCAATTTCTCGACAGACAAATTCCAGTCAGAAGTCCGGAATTTGGTTTCTAGGTTTTTAAATAATGGCTAAAATTGCTTTTATTGTCGCCACGAAAGATCGGCCGGGCGAGTTAAAACGTCTTTTAAATTCTTTAGCCAATCAAACTAAGCCCGTGGACCAAGTGATTATTGTTGATAGTAGTAAGTCACCTCAGAAAGAGGGGTTAGCTGAGCAATCGTTTCGGGGACTGCCCATAGATTATTATTATTTTCAGCCCCCTTCAACCGCTAGACAGAGGAATTTTGGTCTAGCCAAGTTGGCTCCCGAAATAGATTGGGTAGGTTTTTTGGACGATGATGTAGTCCTAGAAGTGACAGCTGTAGAGGAAATGGAGAGAGCCATTTATTCTTTAGCCAGGGATGAAGTGGCCGGGATGGGATTTAATCTTATTAATCATCCTCCTTTAGAGTTTAGAACACTCAAACATCTGCCTTTGGTAGAAAGATTGGGACTCTATAGCCAAAGAAGAGGAAGAGTGTTGTCTTCGGGGTTTCAAACTTTGATCGGAACAGTCACCGGTAACACTGCTGTGGAGTGGTTACCTTCGACCGCTGCTGTCTGGCGTAAAGAATTAATTGCTAACCATCGTTTTGATGAATTCTTTTCAGGTTATGGTTATTTGGAAGATTTGGATTTTAGCTATTCTTTGGGAAAAAAATATAAATTAATGATTATCGCCCGAGCTAAATATTATCACTTTCCGGCAGAGTCAGGTCGGGGAAAGCCATTTGTTTTTGGCGTCAGGGAAGTTATTAATCGAGTTTATTTTGTCCAGAAGCACAAGGAATTATCTTTGTGGCGATGTTATTTAGGTCTCATTATGAGAGGAAAAATGAGTCTATGGTTAGCTTTAAGCCAGGCTCGACCAGAATTTTTTATTCGGGCCGTGGGCAATCTTTGGGGAGTTTTTCTTTCTTTAAAATTAATTTTTTCAGGAGAATAGGGCGTGCGGATTTTAATTTCAGCTTATGCTTTTAACCCGTCATCTTCGAAAACGTTACATCCAGGAGAAGATTTATTCGGTTGGAAAATGGTGGAACAGATCAGTCGCCATCACCAGGTGTGGGTGATTACTGAAGCTTACAATCAGGCAGCTGTTCTAGAGGCTTTGGATCAGGAAACTGTCTCCAAAATCAAGAATTTAAACATTGTGTTTGTCCAACTTCCTTTCAACCTGAGAAAATTATTTTATAAAATTGAATTTGCTCAACGGTTCTATTATTATCTCTGGCAATTTCTGGCCTGGGTGAAAGCCCGGGAACTTCATCGTCGATATAATTTTCATCTAGTTCATCATCTTACTTTCGGCAATTATTGGATTCCCAGTTTCATGGGGGCTTTTCTTCCCTTGAAATTTATCTGGGGACCAGTGGGAGGTGGGCAACAAACACCTAAGCCCCTCTTAAAAGAATTTTCTTTTGGGGGGAAGTTGGCCGAAAAGACCCGCCAGCTGGCCCAGTGGCTCAGTCGGCAACAATTCATCTGGCATCGATGTGTCGCCAGAGCCTGTTTTATTCTAGTTTGTAATCATGAAACCAAAACTAAAATTCCTGCTAAGTACCACAACAAGGTCCGATTATTTCCAGTCAATGGCATTGATTCTCAAGATGTAAGAAAGCTTCCGATGAAGCCCACTCGAAGACGAGGATTCACCATCTTGATGGCCGGTCGGTTACATCGTCTCAAAGGATTTTCCTTAGGTTTGCGAGCTTTTGCTCTATTTAGAGAAGTCCATCCAGAGGCTAAATTGAAAATCATCGGTTCTGGCCCCGAGGAGAAAAAATTAATTCGATTGGCAGAAGAATTAGGTATCACTCGAGGAGTGACCTTTATTTCTTGGTTGCCTCGGCCTCAATTATTGACTGAAATGAAAAAAGTTGATGTTTTTTTGTTCCCGAGTTTCCGGGATGGGGGAGGAGCTGTAGTGATTGAAGCCATGGCTTGTGGCAAACCGGTAATATGCCTTGATACAGCTGGTCCAGGCTTTCATATCCACCAAGAGTGGGGCATTAAAATACCTCCTTCTTCCCCAAAGATTCTCACGCAGCAAATCAAAGAGGCTTTAGAGAAGTTATGGAGTGAACCCGAACTCCGGGTGAAGATGGGTGAAGCAGCTCGCCAGAGAGTAATCGAAGTTTATCTCTGGGAAAAACTAGGCAAGAGAATGGCCGATTACTACCAGGAATGTGTTAAACTTAAAGTTGATTTTGACGAGAGCCGGAAAAGATAAGGAAGCGTTTAAATGAATTTATATATTTTGCTTTGGTTATTAATCTGGGGGGGCATGTATTCGGGGCTTTACAATGTAACTTCAGCTATGTTTTCTTCTCCTCTAGCTTTATTTCAGGGAGTTAGAGCGTTTTTCCCTTTACTTTCTTTGTATTTAAGTGTTTTATGGTTTATTTTTCGTCGGGAAAGGTTACCCTCATTTTCCTCTCCCTTAGGTTTGTTCTTGGCTTATGGTTTAACCGGAGTTTTGACTTCTCTGATTTCACCTAATAAAGCAATTTCTTTGTATTGGGGCGGGATGTATTTAGCGCCTGTCTTTGCCTTGGCTTTAGTGCTTAACCAGGATGAGGCTCTTTCCATATTGAAGAAAATGATTTGGATTAATTATGTAGTCGCCATTGGTTTAACTGTTATGTTTTTTCCAGAGATGTGGCGGATTGGTTTTATGGGGCAAATGAGACAGATGTTTTATTCCCTACCTTTTGGGTTAGGAGTGGTGAGAGCCAATGGCGTAGGCCGACTAGCCTTGATTACTTTAACAGTGGCTTCGGTGCGCTTTTTTTACAATAAGGGAGCCAAGCGTTATTTTTGGTTCGGATTAATAATTCCGGGCTTGTATTTATTAGCTCAAAGTCAGTCAAGGACCGCTCTGCTGGGATTGGCAGTTAGTTCACTCTTATTTGTCCTGATGTGGCAGCTCCGTTGGCAATTTTTATTTATGGGACCGGTAGTAGCCTATCTTTTGTATGTAGTAGGATATAAATGGCGCGCCCAAGAGAGATTAGCTATGTTGTTTACTCTCACGGGTCGGGAGTTTACTTGGAAGCAGGCTCTGGAATATATTAAACAGTCACCTCTGTTGGGCTGGGGATTTCATACTGATCGTCTTCTATTAAATTCTCGACATATCCACAATTCTTATATCCACGCCATGCTCCATGGTGGGGTAGTGGCGACCTTATTTTTTGTCGCCGCAGTGGTGAAAACTTGGGTAATAATCTTTCAAGAAAATCTGATGAGGCGCCTCAATGAGTTTTCCTTGAAGGATCAACCTTATTTGATCGAAGCTATTTGTCTTTTGGGTTTTTTAACCTCTCGCAGTTTGTTTGAATCAACAGCTGCTTTTTATGGAGTGGATTTGTTGTTCTTCCTCCCAGCAGCTGTTTTTGTGGGATTAATTGTTCGCCAAGGAGAGAGTGATTCAAGGGGATAGAGCCGATGAAGATCTGGATTTTCACTATGTACTATCTGCCGGAATTTGGGAGTGCGCCTATTTTAATGGATGAGCTGGCCACCTATTTAGCCGATCAAGGCTATTCAACTGAGATTATCACTACCATTCCCCGCCCCCCCCATCACCTAAAATATCGCTTCAAACTTTGGCAAAAGGAAACAAAAGACTCAGTCACTATTCGCCGGTACCGAACGAATTTTACCCGTCATCATTTGGGGCGTCTTTTAGCTTGGTCAATCTACACTTTCTGGAGTAGGTGGGTCTTACGTCGAGTGAAAAAGGGAGATGTTCTTTTGCTCCGTCTTCCCCCTCTTTTATTAGGTTTAATAGCCAAAAAGGC
>Ga0180301_10004270_pt1 | contig 11044 bp, 13 predicted proteins | sample GuaBasSediGuay16_FD_121797 | JGI IMG/M metagenome (GOLD analysis project Ga0180301, IMG submission 121797) | Subseafloor sediment microbial communities from Guaymas Basin, Gulf of California, Mexico - Guay16, Core 4569-2, 12-15 cm | ecosystem: Environmental > Aquatic > Marine > Hydrothermal... | reverse complement strand
TTATCGTTATCGGCAACACCATCGAGAAAACCGGAAACACCGGATTTATCAGCGAAATAGCCTCGATTATTCATCGTAAATAGTAGCGAAACGCTTATTTAATCATTATTATACCTCGATAGAACTAAAAATTAGCCGAACTGGAGGCTCTGTGCGACCGATTATTTTAATTACAATATGTGCAATCGCTATTTCGGCGACCGGCGAAGTCGTAACGTTTCCGTTAGAATATAACCGGAACGACTTTGTTGTAATCGATAGCGACTTCGTTAAGGTTTATCTGGTAAACGGCGTGGTTTCTGGCGAATCTGGCTCACCGCAAATAACATCGGAGCCGCTTCATATCCTGCTGCCGCCCGACGCCAAGTTGCTGTCGGCGACAATTAGGTCGGCAATATGGGGAACATTAGCCCACGGTGTTCCGTTTCCTGCACAGCCACCGTCGATTCTTTCCGCCGGTTCGCCGGGGACCGTCGCGCCAGACTCCGGCCTGTACCTGCGGAACCGCTATTTCCCTGAAAGCCCGGTTCTATCGGCATCGCAGGGCAACCTGGCCGGATATAATCTGGCCGGAGTCTGTGTGGCCCCTGTAAGATGGAACCCGTTCGAGAAAAAATGCGAATACCTGATTTCAGGGGAACTTGCGGTTGAGTTCGACAGGGGCCACTGGGCGCCGAAGGCGCCCGCGCGACGGTCCCCGATTGGCGACGGAATCTGGCGCTCGGCAGTATCGTCTCTAGTTTTAAACGAGGCTGAACTGAACTCCTATACGATTAACATCGACCCCGACGCTTACGATTGGGCGATTTTCGGGCCGTCCGGTTTTACCGCGGGATTGCAGAATCTCTCGTGGTTTCGAAAAAGCTGGGCGCTGAAAGATACTGTAGTCGCGCTGGAGGACGTCTACACGGCCTTCCCCGGTGCCGATAACGCCGAGAAACTCCGCAATGCTATCGATTATTTCTATACGACTTACGGTATCAGCTATGTTGTTATTCTCGGCGATGCCGGAGTCGCGCCGGACAGAACCGTTTTCGCGATGGATTGCGAGGCGGGTTTCTACGATAACGAAAATGAAATCCGAGCCGACCTCTATTTCGCGGACCTCGATGGCGACTGGAATTTCGACAGCGATACGGTTTTCGGCGAGGTCGCGGACTCGGTCGATATCTACCCCGATGTTTTCATCGGGCGATTCTCTGTCGAACATCTTTCTCAACTTAGCGGTTTTGTCTCGAAAATCGAGACCTATGAATCTCTTCCGGGCGGCACTTTTCCGGGAAGCGGGTTGATGCTCGGACAGATACTGTGAGACGACCCAATAACCGACGGCGGAGAGTTCAAGGATGACCTTATCGAAAACGTCTTCCCCGATTATTTCACGTTCGGCAAGGTTTATGCCCGCGACGGCGGCAGGAAAGAGGACGCGGTCGATAGCCTCGATACCGGCCCGAATATCGTCAACCACGCCGGTCACGCCAGTTTCTCCGTGATATGTATCGACCACGGCAGTTGCATACTGCCCTCTGATATGGCCGGCCTTACCAACACAGCGAGGCCTTCGGTTATGTTCTCTATCGGTTGCTGGCCCGCCGCTTTCGATACGAATTGTATCGCCGAAAGATTCGTCAACAATAACGATGGCGGCGGCGTCGCTTTTATAGGCAACAGCCGCTACGGCTGGGGTTCTCCCGGAAATCCTGGACAGGGCTATTCCGAGGTTCTGGACAGAGCTTTATGCGAGGAGATTTTCTCCGGCAATGAGCAACTCGGCGCCGCGCTCGCTATCGCGAAAGCTCGTTATGCCCCGTATGCCCGCTGGGCCAATGTCTGGCGATGGGTGATTTTCCAACTGAACCTGCTCGGCGACCCGGCGACAGCGGCGATAACGGGTTATTCACCAATCGAAATCACATACGAAATAGAGGGGAGCAATATCGGGGTAACTGCTACGACGAGCACAAGCGCGCCTGCGAATGGTGCCATCGTGGCGGCATTCGATAACTACGGTTTGGTTGATAGAGCCATCGCCGACGATGCGGGTTTTGCATCGCTTAATATCGAAGCCGCTACAATTCCGGTTTTTATTACCGCGAGATTCGGAAGCGAGGGTTTCGCCGCAGAGACTCTATTCACACCTGCCGGAGACGGCTTTTTCCATTATTGGTATGCGCCGACATTCGGTTATTCGGACTATTCCGCCGAACCGGGAGACACGGTCGAAACGGTTTTTTCGATAGGCGATTTCGATTCCGACCTGACCGGTATTACCTGGGCACCGACTACTATTTACGGCGGCGCTATCTGGACGACCGACCCGCCTACATCGATTTTCTCCGGGGACTCGGCCGTTTTCTCCGCCGCTTTTATAATACCATCCGGCATCCGACCGGATACGACCCTCGTAGTCGAACCTAATCTGAGTTATTCGGGCGGCGATATCGGATTTCCGGCTTCTTTCTCGATAAATTGCCCGGTTTTGCAACTAGCCGGTGGCCTCCTCGGCGACTCCGATTCCAGTCTCGAACCCGGCGAAATCGCGCAACTATGGGTTCTATGGGAAAACACTGGCGATGGCGGAACACAGGGCGAAACAGCCGATGTCTCCTGCCCGGGCGGGGAATTGGATATATCGGGCTATCCCGTTACCGTTCCGTTTACCAGACCGGGAGACACCGCTTATGTCGGTCCTTTCGATGTTAGCTGGGCATCGGGCGAGGACCCGAAACCAATCGTTCCGTTATTCGTTTCAGCGGGAGAATACACCGACACTTTATATCTGGCGACCGTCTCTCTCGGTTTTTCCCACGATGCCGAAACCTCGGACGACCCTTTCACTCTCGGCTCGCCGGCACATTTATGGCACAGGTCGACTCGGAGACCTTATAACGGCAGTTATTCCTGGTGGTGCGGCGATAATTTCTCCGGCGGCTATCTTCCCAGCTGCGACGATTATATAACTACCGACCCGATGGTTCTCGGCGCAAACGCCGAACTATCGTTTATGGCCTATCTCGCCTTCCCGAACTACGGTTCCGACGGCCTGTATATAGAAATACTCGGCACCGACGAATCCGACACGACAGAACTCGATTTCCTGGGCAGCGGCGGCGCATTATTGTCGTTTATCGTCGGTTGGTCCGAATACAGGTATAATCTCGACGATGTCCCATATTCCCCCGGCGATACTATTCGCATCCGCTTCCGCTTTTTAAGCGACCTCGAAGACGAAGACGAGGGGGTTTTTATCGACGATATCGAACTGACTCAAACCGAGACATATTTTACCACTGGTATAACCGAGTATCCTGTAAAACCGGAAAGATTCACGATTAGTGCTTATCCCAATCCGTTTAATTCGGCAGTAAATATCAGGGTCTCGGGTCTTGGGTCTTGGGTCTCGGATATCCAGATATTCGATATAAATGGTAGACGCATCGCGGAAATCCCTATTTACAGGAGCGAGTCGGTGAAGCCATCGAGCACGACCGCTCCCGGCGTATGCCGGTGGACGCCAGACGAATCGCTCGGCTCGGGGATATATCTCCTCCGGACAAAGGGAACGAACGCCTCGATAAAAATCGTGTATTTGAAATAACCGTAAGGGCGGGTTCCACCCTCCGAACGCGCTCTAATAAGGAGGAACAATGGAAAGTAGTTTCGATTTCACATCGGTGGGTACCGGGATAGGATTTGCGATACTCGTTATCGTCCTTATTGTCTGGGAGGCTGTCTGGAAAGCTGTCGCTATGTGGAAAGCGGCGCGCCTCGACCATAAAGCGTGGTATATCATATTGCTGATATTCAACACCGTAGCGATTCTGCCGATAATCTATATCTTTGCTGTGGCAAAACCGAGAGAGAGGCAGACGCTGGATACCGGAGGGCCGCCGCCGACGACATAAACAATATCGAAATGCTGTTAGGAATGGGCGGGTTTTACCCCGCCCTTTTCTATTTACCGAATTTGTGTTTCGAGTTCTTCTCGATATTTCTTTATTCTCCGCACGTAATCGACCGTCTCCTTATATGGGATGAGCTTTTCGAGGGCGTCGTATGTCGTAATTTTTTGTTCTGCGATTAAGCGCAGTATTCTGCTCGGGCCGCAGTTATATGCCGCGAATGCCATAAGCAGGCGGTCCTCGCCGTGCGGGATTGGCGTAATGAGCATATAACAGAACCGGTCATACCAGATGCCCGCCTCGATATTGTCTTTCGGGTCGAGGATGTCTTTCGACAGGTGCGGCAGATATAGCCTTATCTCGCGCCAGGTGAGCGGCATTATCTGCATAATTCCGCACGCGCCCGCGCGGGAGACGGCTTTCGGGTCGAATGCGCTTTCGGCCTTCGCCTGGGCGATGAACCAGAGGAAGAAATTAGGGTCGTTCGTAGTCTCTTCCGGCCAGTGTTTTTTCGCGGCGTTGGTGAAATGTTCTATGTATGGTATTTCGTTCATCGTTTGCCGTTCGTCGTTCGTGGTTCGTTAGCCGAGGTAGGGGCGAGGCATGCCTCGCCACTACCGGTATTACCATTCATCCTGATACGGGCGCACACGCGAGTGCGCGCGTTCGTTACCGTGTTACGCCTATAAAACCTTTTTTCAGTATCTGGCTGGCGATTTCGCGGTGGGCGATAGCGCGGGCGTCGTCGGCGTCTGGCAGGCCGCAGGCCGCGATAACCCTATCGACGGCCTCGTCTATCCATTCGCTCCAGTGAGCCGCCGGCGCGAGAAGCCGCATCTCGTCGGTAACGCGGTCGGCGATAAGGGCTATTTCGCGGGCTTTTGCGAGTCGCCCCGGTTTGGCCTCGAGCCACGGTTTGATGAACCGCCCGGCCAGATAGCCGAGGATTAAAAAGGCCAGCGGGATGCCGGCTTTGAGAAGAAGAAGGTTAATTATATCGTTCATTTTTCCACTCCTGTTTTTTCTCACGCTACGCGTGAGAGAGAATTATGCCAGCGGGATGCCGGCTTTGAGAAAGTCGCTGCTGATTGTTTTATTCATTTCCGCGCGTCGGTCTGACCGTCTATCAGTATATCGAGCTTCGCTTCGATTCTGGCAATCGATTCGTTTTGAATCAGAATTATATCGTCTATCCTGTTCATCCGATGCGACAATTCGCTATAGGTTATTGCCCAGACAACCCCTATAAGGGAGACGAGAATCATCGTTAGTATCGGGATTATCCGCCAGAATGCGTCTTTGTAGCCGTTGGTGTTCATAGTTGCCTCGATGTTCTTGTTCCGTTATTCGCGGTAGGGACAATTCATGAATTCCCCTTACGGATTATCTCGTTACGTCCCAGCGGACGATAAACCTGCTGCGCCAGACCGTTGCGACGGTGGAATCCGGCATTGTCAACTGGATATCTGCGGCGTAGCTTTTCGGGGAGATAGTAGTCTGTTCGGGCTTAAGTTCGAGGCGCATAACGCCGCCGGAGCCGTCGGTTATAGTCAGCGTATCCGTGATAATTGCGGTTGTATCGCTCTCGCCCTCGCGCGCTGTGAATATCGCTTCGGCATCGGTAATATCGACCGTATCTTCATTGGCGTCCAGGACTGTGAAGTCGATAGTCTTCGAGTCGCCGCGATAGAGAACTATCGGTTTTGCTGTCGCTCCGCCGAATGTAGCGAGGAACTCCTCCTCGCTCATAGTAAGCAGAAAGGGCATCGCGAGCGTGCTTTGCCAGTTGCCGTCGCCGTGAGAGAGGCTGAGAGAATCTTCGATAAGAGTTGTAGCCAGTTTCGGATTAAGTCCGACTGGGATTGTAAATGCTGTAGTATCCGCGAGGCTGTCCTCCCAGAAAGCCGCGACTATCGCCGTTGCGAGCCAGATGGAATCCGGTATGTCGAAATCGTAGTGCGCCGAACGTCCGATAGTGTCCATAGCGGTCCAGGACAGGATTGTGTCGCCGTCGGCGACAACGGTGCAGAACGCGGAATCCGGCAATGCGGTTTTGCCGTCGGAACCGACGAGGTCGACTACAATCGGGCATAGATAGCCGAATAACGAATTTATTAGCGTCAGGACGATAAATATTAATGTGTTTTTCATTTTAGTCTCCTTGCGGGCGAGCGGATACCCCAGTGTATAGTGGTTTCCTGACAGCCGCTTTCCGGCCATCCGGTATCGGAGTATGGGCTTCTCCATCCTATTGCGGGGGTGCCGTCGGAATTGCGAAACCAGTGTCCGAGGTCGTCCCACAACGGTGCTTCGAGTTCCCCGAATATATTTACTCCGACCAGTTTTGCGCTGTCGGCTTGTGCTACTTTATTTCCGTCGAGTTCGGGGTCGAATGTCCAATACGAAATCGGGCCGCCGTAAATATCCGACGTATCGGTCGCGCATTCGCTAATATCGAGCGCAATTACCGATATATTGCCGGTTTTAGCTATCGCTGTATCGCATCGGGATAAGACAGTGTTCATAATCCTTATTGCCGTGTGTTTTCCTCGAAGTCCGTGGCAACAGGAATCGATAGTGCAATTAACGATATCCATAAGGCTACCGGGTGTGTCGGCATATATTGCGTATTCGTTCGCGTTCGCTTTGTTCCCGACAATGCGGCATTTTGTCAAACGGATATATATGCCGTATCGTGAATGGATGAATTTTGTTGTCCCAGATGAACTAAAAACGTCCTCGTCGCACAGGAGTGTCGACATCCCGGTAACCAGTAAGCCGTCGCCGTCCCCTGTGCAATTGTAGATATTCCTATGCGACAATAGAACGCATTCATCGAATAAAACAACCGGGGTCGCGCTGTTGAAAGTGGAGTTAGATACTCTGGTGCCCGAATAGTCGTTCTGATACAAACCGTATGAACTCGATTCGATATACGAACTGTCGATAAGCAGTATGCAGTAGTCTTCGGATGTTATTGCGCTATCGACGGAAGGGACGCTTATCGAACAGGCGGTCATTATAAGAGAGGCGTGGATTCCCAGTTCTACGCATGGAGATATCGAATTAACCGCTTTGCAATTGTGGATTCCGGGATATGTTTCGTTCCAGTATCCACAATTTGCCTCAATGTATATACACTCTCTCGTTGCCTCGCCGTCTATTGTCCAATATGCGCTATCTGGCCACTCCGAAAAACGGCATCCCTCGTCGTCGTTATCGGAGAAGGTCAGTGTTTCGGTAAACGTCCCGCAAGCGTGGCATTGGTCGTTTTGACCCATCGCGGTCGTCGCGGCGCCGAGTGTCGCGAACGCGGAATCGGGCGAGGTTCCAGACCAGGCGTCATCGCCATTTGTCGAATGAACCCAGTAGGTTGTCCCGAACAGAACCGAAATCAATGCCAATGATAGAAGTGCTATTCTGACCATTCGAACCACCTGTCTTTCTCAGGGCATCTCGCGAAGAACCTCCTTGTCGAGTCGGGCGAGACGCAGTAACCGATTTCCCTGCGGATTTTCGGTTTCCCGTCTGCGTAATAGACCATCACATTCGGGCGGATTTTGCCGTATATGTTGGTATCTGCCTCCGCGACGATTACAGAATCGAATCGGCTCTCGCCCGAGGAATCCGGGGCGAGGATTGTGCCGAAACTGTCGGCCGGCATCTCTACCCATTCGGCAAATAATGCAACGGCCGCGGCGACGGCTATGCAGATTGAAAATGTTATTACTTTTCCCATAATGTTCTCCTATTCGCTGCTGATGGTGATTACGAACCTAAAAAAGAGACCGCTTACAGGTTTCTCTATCCGAAGCCACGACGCGATATAAGCGCCGTCGGGCAGAGCGCCGCTTTCCGCCGGTTCTGTCGAACCGGGGAATATGTCGCCCGACTCGATTTCGGAGACCTGCAGGTCTTCCTGATTGAAATCGTTCAACAGCAGTTCAGCTACGGCACGTCTTATTTGCATAAGGCTTTCCGATGTCCGCGCACCTCTGTTCAGACAAAGCAATAGCACCTCGCCTATCTGGTCGTTAGGACCGATTTCTATAGACTCGAAACCGGCCATTGCCGCCGGGTAATCGCCGACAGCCAATTCGCTCCGGTCTTTGAAACGGTTTTCGACCTTTCGGAATCCTTTTTCGTTCTCGTCGAATGGGAGCGCGCGCAATTGTGCGCAGAGTCGGTCCATTGCGTCGTCTATATTCAGTCTGGACATTCTATCTATTCTCCTATCTCGAAAGTGTAACGCCGGCTTTTTTCAGGCCGTCGAACTCGAGCAGTTCGAAAGCCCTGGCGATAGCTTCCTCGGTGCGGTTTGCGTAAGCGCGAGCTTTCTGTTCATAGATATCCGACCCAGAAGAACTGGCGAAAAAAACCAGGTGCAGGTTCAATAGAATTGCCGGCTCCGTGAGAACGTCGGGATTTGTAATACTATCCAAGATATTCTCGCTGTCCAGGTCGGAGAATTGCCTTCTAATCCGTGAACCGAGAATCTGTCTAACGGCAGACCGTCTGTCGATATGTTCGAGTTCCTCGAGCATCTCCGGTTCGTAGTTGTAGAGGTCGTTTATCTCGAACAGGACGTGTGAATTCCAATCCATGATGCCTCCGTGTGTCGTTTTTGTTGTAGGGGCGGTTCGCGAACCGCCCCTATGTTAAACGTCGTTATCGGGGATTACCTCCCTACGATGTGGCCAATCCAACGATGAGGCCGTGGCCCTGAAGAGCATTGCGAACCTCGAGCGTGTATTCGCCTATGAGTCTCCGGGCAACGTAATCCGACGCGGCCGAGGGTGTCGCCGGAAGGTCGCGGAAGGCCCTGTCGCGCATCGGAACGAGCGCGAGTTTGGATGTGTCGATTATCGCTACCTTATCCTGCGGGAACGCAGTATCGACGACGATACGCTCGACCATACCGAGCGGAAGGTCCCCGACGAACTCGTAGACCGCTCCGCCGGTGCGCTCGTCCGTCCACGCCGTGCGAACTATCGGTGTCGAGCCGGATGTCAGGTTGAAGGCGCTTATCGCCCGCGCCTGATATGTGTTGCACAGCAGGACGTTCGGTTTTCCCCCGTCGGCCGCTATCATCTCGATAAGGTCGTTGAGGTCGTCCGCTGCGAGTGCGGCGCTTTCCTTGTCGATGACGTTGCCGCCGCTCTGGTCGATGAAATAGAGTAATCCGCCCATAGTGCGCGGGATTGTGGCGTCGCCGGTGTTCGCGTAGCGTCTGCCGTAAATCGCCGCGGCGTTCATCTCTATCTGGAGCAGTTCCAGGTGATGCTTGACGTGGAAATCGACGATGTCGTCGAGGACGAGATGTTCACCGGCGACCGCGGATTTGCTGATTTTCGCCGTGCGGTCGAAAATCTGCGTGTAGTTGTATTCCGCCGACGGTTCGCTGACGGCGTCGTAACCCGGGTCGCTGCCTTCGGCCTTTGGACGGGAAATCAGGCGGATAACCGTGTTATCGGCCATATCGACCGCTGTGGTGCCGCCGTAACCACGGGTAACAGTCAGGTCGTTGCCGTCGATAGAGGTTACGCGCATAATCTCGTCGTAGCCGTCGAAGGCCAGGATGTCGTCCGCGGTGAATTTCGTGCCGTCATCCACGGTAATAGTGCCGTCCCCTTCGAGAATAGCGCCGTCGAGGGCGTCGGTCGTCGGTTCGATTACGTCCTCGAGCCACTCGTGCTTGTAGTTCGTGGCCTGACCGACTATCGGAATTACCGACAGCAGGTTGTGTTGGCCTTTCGAGATTGTCTCGAACGTCTCCGCGAGGTCGCGGGTCATATTCGAGTAATCGTAAGATGTTTCCATTTTGTTCCTTTCGGTGTTTGCGTTTTTTCAGATGGGTTTGATGAATCAAACCCCTACGGTTCGGCCATCGGAGCCAATGAAAAAGCCCCATCGGGGGCGAGGTTCGCGGAAGCGTCCGCGTATGGCATCGGTTTTTGGTAGGGACAATTCATGAATTGCCCATACAGTTTATTCACCGTTCTTTTCGTAGCGCCTTGAGCATCGCCATCGGGTCGCCGGAGTGTTTAGCCTCGATGAACGGGTCGGACGGTTGCCGCGAGAAGCCGGTGTTATCGACTTCCGGAATCGATTCGCCATTGCGAAATAACTCAGGAAAGCTCTCCTTGAGCGATTTCACCGCTTTTGATGCGAGTTCGGTTGAATCGGCTTCCGGTTCCGATTCCAGTTCGGCGATACGCGCGGCGGCCTCGAGCCTGTCCGGGCGGATTCCTTCTTTGAGAGCTTCGATTTTGAACCGGAATAACAGTCTTTCACGCGAATTCGTTTCTTTTAGCTTGTCGAAATCCTCGGAAAGCTGCGCGCCGATTGTCTGCGATTCCTGCAAAGCCTCGCGGAGCTGTTTCGCCTCGGCGTTGGCTTTGCGCTTGGTTAACAGGAGTTTGTGAATGTCCTCTGGGCGCTGCGATAGTTCTCGGACCGTCTCGGCATCCTCACCGAAGATAGAGTAATCGTAAGTTTCTTCTGGCATCTTGCCTCCTTGTCGTTTTTTGTAGGGGAGGGTCGATGACCCTCCCGCTCTTGAAATAAAGATGGTCGTTATTCCCGCGACGGGCGGGTTTGAACCCCCATACACACGGGGTTATTATTGGTTCCGCCCCTCGAACCACGCCATATTCTCGGCGTATTTCGCCTCTGCCTCCTCGCGGGTCATCTGGAAACGGAGCATCATATAATCCACCGGCGTAGCCATCTTGTTCTCGATGAGGAATTCCCACTCGTCTGCTTCGTCTTTCGGAGCCTGCGGCAGGCGAACATCGTGGATTGTTACGCTTATAGCGGTTTCCGGTTTGAATTCGACCCCCGCGAACGGATGGTTCGGCGCGAGATACGGCGCGTGCGTGTTCCAGATGCGCTTTATCAGGCCGAACATCTCTTCCTCGGCGTCCTCATAGAAAGGCACCGCGTTCTGGCGGTCCTCGAAAAGTGCGAGGTTTTCCATCACCAATGCAAACCCACTGCGCTGGCTTCCGGTGATGCTGAAATTCGCCGAGCTTATGTGATATACGTTCGCCAACCGCGATATCGACTCACGGATGACCTCGAGGCACTCCGATATAGCAGGGTTCGGCGAGCCGAATTTGAAATCCGGGTTGCCATCCCCG
>Ga0180301_10004268_pt1 | contig 11046 bp, 8 predicted proteins | sample GuaBasSediGuay16_FD_121797 | JGI IMG/M metagenome (GOLD analysis project Ga0180301, IMG submission 121797) | Subseafloor sediment microbial communities from Guaymas Basin, Gulf of California, Mexico - Guay16, Core 4569-2, 12-15 cm | ecosystem: Environmental > Aquatic > Marine > Hydrothermal... | reverse complement strand
CTTTTAATACTGGGCTTCATTGTGGTGCATCTGTTAAAGTTTCGATTCGTGGACAAAACGGGTACGAATGATTTCGTAATTCTCTCACACACTTTTTCACACTGGGGATGGGTTCTTTTCTATATTGTTGGGGTGATCATCGTTGCTGTGCATATAAGTCATGGTCTGTGGAGTGGATTCCAGACCCTGGGCCTCAATCACCCAAAGTACATGCCCTTTATCAGGCGCTTTGGTACTGTCTTGAGTTTCGTCATTGGGGCAGGTTTTGCATCCATACCCGTGGTCATCATTTTCACGAGATAAGGAGGTTCTTTGATGGAGTTGGATTCCAGGGTGCCGGCGGGACCGCTTGAAACAAAGTGGGAGAGGCACTGTTTTGAACTGAAACTCGTCAGCCCTGCGAACAAGAGAAAATTTCAAATTATTGTTGTAGGCACGGGACTTGCTGGCGCTTCCGCATCGGCCACTCTGGCGGAGCTTGGATACAACGTTAAAGTATTTTGCATCCAGGATAGCCCTCGCCGCGCCCATAGTATTGCCGCACAGGGGGGCATTAATGCAGCTAAAAACTATGCCGGCGATGGGGACAGCATCTGGCGACTGTTCTACGATACAATCAAAGGTGGGGATTTTCGTGCCAGAGAAGCCAACGTGTACCGACTGGCACAGATCAGCAATAACATCATAGATCAGTGCGTTGCACAAGGCGTTCCCTTTGCCCGCGAGTATGGGGGCCTTCTCGCCAACCGCTCCTTTGGAGGAGCACAGGTATCGCGCACGTTTTATGCACGAGGGCAAACAGGCCAGCAACTCCTGCTGGGAGCGTACAGTGCCATGATGCGCCAGGTGAGTGCAGGAAGGATCAAGGTTTTCCCGCGCCGGGAGATGCTTGACCTGGTTGTGATAAACGGGCGGGCCCGCGGTGTTGTGACCCGGAATCTTATTACAGGCGCAATGGAAAGTCATGCTGCCCACGCTGTTATTCTCGCAACGGGCGGGTATGGAAACGCTTACTACCTTTCTACGAATGGGATGAATTCCAATGTGAGCGCTATTTGGAAGGCGTACAAAAAAGGCGCCTTTTTCGCTAACCCCTCCTTTGTTCAGATTCACCCGACCTGTATCCCTGTCCACGGTACCTACCAGTCCAAGCTGACACTGATGAGTGAAAGCTTAAGAAATGATGGCAGGGTCTGGGTACCTAAAAAGCCAGGCGACAAACGCCCGCCTGAACAGATTCCTGAGGATGAAAGGGATTATTACCTTGAAAGAAAATACCCGAGCTTTGGAAACCTGGTCCCGCGTGACGTGGCCTCCCGCAATGCAAAAGAGCAGTGCGATGCCGGGAAGGGGGTCGGTCCAACTGGCTATGCGGTGTACCTTGACCTGAGAGATGCTATCCAGCGTGATGGAGAAGAAGTAATTCGTAAAAAGTACGGAAACCTTTTTCAAATGTATGAAAGGATCACTGGCGAAAATCCTTACAAGACTCCAATGATGATCTACCCTGCAGTGCACTACGTCATGGGAGGCTTGTGGGTAGACTATGACTTGATGAGCACCATAGCAGGGCTGTTCGTTCTCGGTGAGGCGAACTTCTCCGACCACGGTGCCAACCGCCTGGGGGCCAGTGCCCTTATGCAGGGGCTGGCAGATGGCTATTTTATCATTCCATATACCATAGGTGGTTACCTTGCGGGCACGGAGCTTCCGGCAGTAAGCGAAGACCATCCCGCATTTCTAGACTCGCAAAAGCAGGCACAAGAGACCACGAGGAAGCTCCTTTCAATCAATGGGAAAAGAACAGTCAATGATTTTCACCGCGAACTTGGCCATATTCTCTGGGAGTATTGTGGTATGACCAGGAACGATGAGGGCATGCGAAAGGCCAAGGAGCTGATCCCTGAACTCCGCGAGCAGTTCTGGCAAAACGTTATCGTTCCAGGCAGTTCGGAGGATTTTAACCAGAGTCTTGAGAAGGCGGGCCGTGTGGCTGATTTTCTGGAATTTGCGGAATTGCTTGTGGAAGATGCTCTTTCACGTAGAGAATCTTGTGGGTGTCATTTTAACGAGGCCTTTCAAACAAAAGACCATGAGGCTTTGAGAAATGATGAAATCGGCTGCTATGTTGCAGCTTGGTCGTACAATGGTCCGGGGGGGAAACCTTCTCTTCATAAGGAACCTCTCGTGTTTGAAAATGTGGAGCTTGTTACAAGGAGCTACAAATGAGCAAAACAATTAACCTGACTCTAAAGGTGTGGAGGCAAAAAGGGCCTGAGGATAAAGGACATTTTGAAACTTATGAAGCAAAAGATATTTCAACGGACCTTTCATTTCTGGAGATGCTTGACCTTGTTAACGAAAAGATTACCCTTGAGGGAAAGGACCCCATAGCATTTGACAATGACTGCCGCGAAGGCATTTGCGGTATGTGCGGAGCCATGGTCAACGGGATTGCACATGGTCCACAAAAGGCAACCACCCTGTGCCAGCTCCATATGAGGCATTTCGAGGACGGCGAAATCGTGGTCATTGAACCGTGGCGTGCCAGACCCTTCAAGATTATCAAGGACCTTGTTGTGGACAGAAGTCCATTTGACAAGATTATTCAATCAGGCGGATATATATCGGTTAATACGGGTAGTGCGCCTGAAGCAAATACGATCCCTGTTCCGGCACAAAAAGCTGAGCTTGCCATGGATGCTGCAGCCTGTATCGGGTGCGGTGCGTGTGTAGCAGCCTGCCCGAATGCATCGGCCATGCTTTTTGTGGGAGCAAAAATCTCCCACCTTGCCCTGCTACCACAGGGAAGGCCTGAAGCTGCAAAAAGGGCACTTTCTATGTTGAGGAAAATGGATGAGCTTGGCTTCGGTAACTGTAGCAATGAAACAGAATGTGAGGCAGTATGCCCGAAGGAGATCTCGATTACCAACATAGCAAGATTCAACAGGGAATACCTAAAGGCGAGCTTTGGTTCATCTGAAAAATAGCCTTCAGCAAGAATTGAGAAACCTTTCAGTCTGCCAAATCTTAACATGGCTGGCGCCAAGAGCCACATTTTGGGGAAAGCCTTATGCAAGAACGATTCGAATACTCTGAACTTTTTCCCCTGAGGGAAGACACCACCGAATACCGCCTTCTGAGCAAGGAGCATATTTCAACAGGAGAGCTGTTCTCTAAGGAGATCCTAAAGGTAGCATACGAGGGTCTTGTCCTGCTCTCCGAGAACGCTTTTAAGGATGTATCGCACCTTTTAAGAACCTCACACCTCAAACAACTCTCCAGAATCCTGGAAGACGAGGAGGCATCTGAGAACGACAAATACGTCGCCCTAGAGCTGATTAAAAACGCAGTCATTGCCGCTGAAAGGGCTTTCCCTATGTGCCAGGACACAGGCACAGCGATCGTTATCGGCAAGAAGGGTCAACAGATCTGGACGGGATACTCTGACGAAGAGGCACTGTCCAGAGGAATTTTCAATGCTTACACGAAAAATGCATTTCGTTATTCACAAATGGCCCCCCTTACCATGTTCCAGGAAAAAAACACCCAGTGCAATCTGCCAGCCCAGATAGAGATTTACGCGGGAGAAGGTGAATCTTATGATTTCCTCTTCCTTGCAAAAGGAGGAGGATCGGCCAACAAAACTTTTCTTTTTCAGGAAACAAAGGCGATTCTAAATCCAAAAAATCTGGTGCAATTTATGGCCGAAAAAATGAAGACCCTTGGAACAGCGGCATGCCCTCCTTACCACCTGGCATTCGTGGTTGGCGGCACATCGGCAGAAGCCAACCTCAAGGCAGTGAAGCTCGCCACTGCTCGTTACCTGGATAGGCTCCCACAGAGAGGAGACGGCCGGGGAAGCGCTCTGAGGGACAGGGAGCTTGAAAAGATTCTGACTGAGATCTCACAGAAAATGGGAATCGGCGCTCAGTTTGGAGGAAAGTACTTCTGCCTAGATGTACGTGTAATACGTCTTCCAAGACACGGTGCATCGTGCCCCATTGGTCTGGGGGTAAGCTGCAATGCCGATAGAAACATCAGGGCAAAAATAAACAAAGAGGGTATTTTTCTTGAAAAGCTCGAAACCGATCCCTCGCGGTTTTTGCCCCACCCTGCGTGGACCGATAAAGGGGCTGTGAAGATAGATCTTGATCTTCCTATGAATGAAGTGCGAGCCAGGCTGAGCAAATATCCCGTGGGTACCAGGCTTGTTTTGAACGGAAAAATTGTTGTTGCCAGGGACATTGCTCATGCACGTTTGAAGGAAAGGCTTGACAGGGGCGAAGATCTTCCCAGCTATTTTAAGGACCACATTATATACTATGCAGGACCTGCAAAGACCCCGCCGGGGTATGCCTCAGGTTCTTTTGGGCCGACTACAGCTGCAAGAATGGATCCCTACGTGCCAATATTTCAGGCTCGAGGGGCTTCCATGGTCATGCTGGCCAAGGGCAATCGTTCAGAAATCGTTAAAGAAGCATGCCGGAAATATGGGGGTTTCTATCTCGGCTCAATCGGGGGGCCGGCTGCTCGCCTCGGAAAAGAGTGTATCACAAACATGGAGGTGCTGGAATTTGAGGAGCTCGGAATGGAGGCGATCTTTATGATTACGGTGCAGGACTTTCCTGCATTCATAATCACTGACGATAAGGGAAATGACTTCTATGACGACCTCTTGAGTTAATCTGAAAAGATGTCGCAACACCTTTGCGCAATTGACCCGCACTTCCGGTTACCACTGCCGGATCACCGGTGATAGGGAACATCTGGGAAAAACCCCAGGTGTTCTTATTTTTATTTGACACGTTAGTCAAAATCGGAATATTTTGCAAAATTAGTTTTGGAGTTCAGGTGGCAAAAGGAAGCTCCTGAATAAAATATTTTTCTAAGGATGATGACAATGCAACACCTTTTTTCACCTTTTTCCATAAAGAACATTGAATTGAAAAACAGAATTGTTATGCCTGGGCTCGCTTCTTTCTTAATTGAAGATGACGGGTCGATAACCGATAAAACTGTTGAACATTATAGAAGGCGTGCAGCGGGCGGGCCTGCAATGGTAATAGTGGAGGCATGCGCCGTCTCACCCGAAGGGATTGTCTCAGCGCACCAGGCCCGTATATATGATGACAGGTTCATAGAGGGGTTCTCTCGAATAGCTCAAGTAATGAAGTCGGAGGGCGCTGTCCCCGCATTGCAGATTCACCACGGGGGAAGGCAGACCTCTGCCAAGGTAATAAAGAGAAAACCCCTGGCCCCTTCTAATCTCCCCTGCCCTACCATCAAAGGTGATGTGGAGCCCCTCACAGTTGAGGGAATTAGGGAAATTATCCGCAAATTCGGCGATGCAGCGGCTAGAGCTGTTGAGGCAGGCTTTGAGCTTATTGAAATTCATGGGGCACATGGGTATCTCATAAACGAGTTCCTCTCCGGTTTCTCAAATATCAGGGAAGACCGCTACGGCGGTGATACGGCTGGCCGTGCACGCTTTGCTCTTGAAGTCATCCGTGAGGTGCGCACTCGTGTGGGAAAGGATTTTCCTCTTTCCTTCAAAATAAGCGCTCAGGAGTTTGTACCCGGGGGTCTAACTGTTGAGGAAAGCATAAAAATCCTGAAACTTCTAGTGCCCGCAGGGCTCGACATCATACAGGTCTCAGCAGGAAACGATGCAACGCCTGAATGGATTTCTCAGCCTATGTTCATGGAAAAAGCGTGCCTGGCGGATTCAGCCGCAGAGATAAGGAGAGCGCTCAAAATGCCGGTCATGGCTGTTGGCCGAATCAACGATCCCCTGGTTGCCGAAGACATCATTAAGCAGGAAAAAGCGGATCTGGTTTGCGTGGGCCGGGGCTTGCTAGCCGATCCGGAGATGCCCTTAAAAGCAAAGGAAGGAAGGGTAGACGATATCAGGATCTGCATTGCTTGTAACACGTGTATGCAGTCTATTTTTCGAAAGGGACGCGTGGAATGCCTTGTAAACCCATCCCTTGGAAGGGAAAAGGAAATGGAACTCGTGCCAACTGACACCCCCAAGAAGGTCATGGTAGTCGGAGGCGGGCCCGGCGGGTTGCACGTAGCATGGGTTGCTGCAAGGCGGGGACACGAGGTTCATCTCTATGAGAAGCAGGCCGAACTGGGAGGGCAGCTTACCCTAGGGAGTGTCACCAAGTACAAGAAGGAACTTCTCAGTCTGATTCGCTTCCAGAAAAGGCAGATTGAAAAATCGGGTGTCAGAACCCATCTGAATTCTGAAGTGACCCTAAAAACAATAACTAAAGAAAAGCCCGATGTTATCGTGCTTTCAACAGGCTCAATCCCTATCAGGCCCGAGGTGCCCGGGATCGAAAAACCAATTGTTCGAACACTATCCGAGGCATTTAGCGATGACCAGGTGGCTGGGAAAAGGACCGTAATAGTCGGAGGTGGAGCCACAGGGTGTGAGGTTGCGCACCACCTCTCCGAGACCGGGTCTTCCGTCACCATTGTAGAGCAGCTTGGAAAACTTGCTGAGCAATTAGAGTCTGTCACAAGGAAAGTGCTGCTTCAGCAATTAAGGGAGAACAATGTTCAATTCCTGACCCGCCACAAACTCTCGAAGGTCGAAGACAACGGAGTGTGGTTGGAGGGTCCTGATAGAGTAGAATCATTTCTTGAAGCTGAAGCGGTGGTCATAGCTGTAGGCAATAGACCTGACAACAGGCTCTACGAGCAACTCAAAGGCACAGAAATTCCTGTCTACCAAATAGGGGATTGTCTTGAGCCAAGGACCGCCAAGGCCGCCATATCGGATGCTGCACTTATAGGCCGCGCTATCTGATTCCAATTAACTCAACTGTTCCTGGCCTTTGCCTCCTTGAGGAGTTTTTCTCCATAGTAGTCCAGGAAGATGTCTACATCCTCTTTCCAGTCAGGCATAATACTAAGGCCCTGTTTCTTCAGCAGCCTGTTTTCCAGGATACAGTTAACAGGTCTTCTGGCCGGTTGGGATAGATCCTCAAGACTACAAGGCTCTAGATTCACCTTTATCTTCAGTTTCTCGAGTATGTGCCGTGCAAACTCGTAGCGGCTGCAATACCCTTCCGATGTTGCATGATACGTCCCTCTTGCTCCATTCTTAATTAGTTCACCGATCTGATGAGCCAGGCGGTAGGTCCAGGTGGGAGAACCATATTGATCGTTGACGACTTTCAGGGACTGTTTCTTCCTGGTTCTCAATGCATTTGCAAGTAGGGACTTGATAAAGTTTCCGCCCTCACTGCCGTATAGCCAGCCTGTTCGAATTATTATATAGTCAGGAGCATTTTCCTTCACTGCAATTTCGCTCTGCATCTTGCTCGTGCCGTAGGCTGAGATGGGGTCCATTGAATCATCTTCAAAATAGGGCTGGGGCACCGTTTTCCGACCTCCAAAAACATAATCGCTGGAAATATGAACCAATTTACAGTTGAATCTTGCCGAACCCTGTGCCAGGTTTCTGGGTCCCTCAACATTAACTTTCCGCACAAGAAAGCTTTCCTTCTCACTTCCATCCACGTCTGTAAAAGCAGCACAATTTACAATAATATTGGGTTTATAATGCTGCAATCTCTCCGTTACCCTATCCCAGCTCACTATATCCAGCTCTTTCTTATCCGGAGCAATTACCTCAAATTGCTGGCCCAAGACTTTCTTGCAATCACTTCCAAGCATGCCTTTGCTTCCTAGAAGCAGGATTTTCATATTCGAAGAGACCTCCCGAAATACTTAGTTGGCAATTCCTTTCAGAGAGCCTCATGAGTAGAGAATTTCTGGAGCGACCACAACAACATGTTAAGCTCTACCAAAAGGAGCAAAAAAAAGAAATCCATCAACGCTTTGCTTGTATTGAGACCTTCGCAAAAGGCCTCATATTGCCGGTGTTTGACTTGGGGTTCCTTTCGCACCCCATTTTGGAAGTTGAAACTCCTTAATTAATTCAATATAATACAAATTTTGATGTGGTCAACTGATTTTTACTTCATTCGCCCTGTTCTCTTCTTACCTGACCGGCTTCTGATCACGGGTGAGGAGGGGTCTCAAGGGAGACGCAGAAGGTACCTGGAAATATAATGATGTCTCACAAACTGCTTTCGGTTCGTCAGGTTTTTCTCCTCCTTTCAGCTATCCTTTTTGTATTGGTTCCACCTTCATCGCTTGGCGCCGAGAATGCTGCACGATCTGCCACCTTCGGTTTTCAAAAAAAAGAAATTCTTCAGGGTATTGATGCCCTGTACGACCTCGAATTTGACAAGGCCCAGTCAGTTTTTTCCACTCTGGTTTCCGAGAATCCTGAAAATCCGGCCGGCTACTTTTACTTGGCCATGGTCACGTGGTCTCGACTCGCAAATGGATTCTGGGGGCCGGAGGTTGTAAATGATTTTGCCAAACGCATAGACCGGGCCATTGCCGTAGCCAGAAAAAGCATTCAAAAAAACAATGAGGACAGCCTCTCTTTTTTTTATCTGGGTGGTGCCCTCGGCTTTAAAGGGCGATTTGAATTGATGCGCCACAAATGGCTGACTTCGTATAATCTGGCCTACCATGCAATAAGTGCTCTCGATACTTCCCTGAAGCTTGATCCGAACAACAGGGACGCCCTGTTCGGGCTGGGCGTTTTCGACTACTATACGGCTCGCTTGTCTGGAGTTCTGAAATTTCTGACCTACCTTTTCTTGCACAAGGGAAACAAGGAAGAGGGCCTGCGGAAACTGCACATTGCGGCCGAGCAGGCGGTATATTCAAGAATAGAGGCCAAAAGCATGCTTATTCACATCTACCTCTTTCTTGAAGATCAATGTGAAAAGGCACTCCCTCTGACGCAGGAGCTTGCTGCTAGGTTTCAAAAAAATCCCCGCTACAAGTATTTTGAAGGTATTGTTTATGCCAGAGAGGGGCGGGAAAGCGAATTCGAGGCAGTAGTGGATTTCCTGAAAAGACGCTCTGTCGCCCAAAGAAGCAAGTCGAGGTCTCTCTTATGGAAAGATGAAGCCCTCTATCTTGAAGCCAGTTATTACCTTTTGAGGAGCAAATACACGGATGCAATAAGAACGTTGGACAGGATTCTTTCTTATCCTGACCCGGTTTCAAATCCGGCCATGATTGCTTGGCCTCTTCTTAAGAAGGGAATGAGCTATGATCTCCTTGGTAATCGAGAAAAAGCTGTGGAGTATTATTCTCTTGTCAAAAAGATGAGAAATGGAGCCGGTGCTCAATTCCTGGCTGAAAAATATCTCAAAAAACCTGTCAGCAAAGGAGACCTCTTTTTGGGGTATTGAAACTATGAGGGAAAAGTTCTTGCCTCTATACATTTCTCTTTTTCTATTGTTTTTCCCCCTTATTTCTTGCACGAAGCTTGCTTTGCGCCTTGCGCCCCCTCTTTTTTCTAATTTCGCTTCCTCCATATTCGAAGAGTGTGACGTAGAGCTGGCAAGAAAAGCTATCCCTGCCAACTTGAAACTTATGGAAGGTCTTCTAAAAAATGACCCCAACAACAAGAATATTCTATCAGCATTGTCCCTGGGTTATGCAGGATACAGCCTCCTATTCGTGGAAGCGGAGAACCCACGCCGCGCATCGGATTTCTATTTGCGGTCTATAAATTACGGGATCAAGGCGCTGGGGCGTTCAGGTGCGGTGCTATGGAACCTTGCTACCCCCGCACATACTCTTAAAGGGGTGTTGAGCGGACTTCACGCAGAGGACTTCCAGGCTCTAATGTGGACAACGCTGGCGCTTAATGCGTGGATAAACGTGAACCTGGAAAAACCCGAGGCTCTCGCTCGCCTGGGCCTCTCACAAGCATGCGTTTCCAGGGTGCTTGAGATGAATCCTTCTTTTCTCCACGGCCTCCCTCATATACTTGCCGGTGTAAATCTGGCTGCTTTGCCTCCGATGTTTGGGGGGAATCCGGAAAAAGCGAAGGCTCATTTTGAAGAAGCCCTAAAGATAAGCCATAGAAAGTTTTTTCTCGCTCATTACTATTACGCAAGGTATTATGCCGTCAGAGTTCAGGACAAAAAGCTCTTTTTAAAACTTATTAGAGAATGTGCGGCCGGCAACAGCCAGCAACTCAAGGATGTGTGCCTCATAAATTCGGTTTGCCAGGCTAGGGCAAAACGACTTCATAATCGCATTGATGAACTCTTTTTCTAGAAAGGGGATTGCTTTGTCAAAAAAGGATGCTCTCAATTCAGCCGCAGTTATTTTCTTTGCGCTTTCACTGTGCACTGCCCTGATCTTTGCATGTCACAGTTCAGCCCAGGCCCGGTTCATAATAAAATTTGCCACTGTTGCGCCTGAAGGTTCCACGTGGATGAAGCACATGCGGGAGCTGCAAAAAAAGTTGAAAGTTGAAAGTAAAGGCCAGATAGGGTTCCGGATCTACCCTGGCGGCGTGGCCGGCGATGAGCTTGACGTATTGAGGAAGATAAGGATCAGGCAAATTCATTGCGCAGCTTTTACGGGCGTTGGTCTTGGCCAGATTCTTCCTATGGCCAGAGTGATGGACTTGCCTTTTCTTTTCCGCAACTACAAGGAAGTGGACCTCGTGAGAAAAAAGCTTGAGCCCTTTTTTGAAACTCACTTCAAGGAAAAAGGGTTCGACCTCCTTGCACTGGCTGAAGTGGGCGATGTCCACATCTTTTCTAAAAAACCTGTTCGCCGCGTAAGCGATCTATCCAAGCTAAGGGTCTGGATTTGGTCTGGAGACCCAATAGCAAAAGAAACTTTTTCTTCTATGGGAGTAAGTCCGGTTCCCCTTGCCATGACCGATGTAAACACTGCACTGAGTACCGGCATGATAGATACCGTTTACGTGCCTCCACTTGGTGCACTGACACTTCAGTGGTACCCGTACCTCAAGTTCATGATGTCCCTGCCCCTGGCTTACAGTACTGGGGCAGTGCTCATTTCGCGGAGTTTTTCCTCGCGAATGACGACAGATCTATTCAACCTGCTTAAGAAAGACTTTCACCAGACAATGGCTGAATTGACCGAAGATCTCAGAGCACAGAACAAGGAAACTAT
>Ga0180301_10004267_pt1 | contig 11049 bp, 12 predicted proteins | sample GuaBasSediGuay16_FD_121797 | JGI IMG/M metagenome (GOLD analysis project Ga0180301, IMG submission 121797) | Subseafloor sediment microbial communities from Guaymas Basin, Gulf of California, Mexico - Guay16, Core 4569-2, 12-15 cm | ecosystem: Environmental > Aquatic > Marine > Hydrothermal... | reverse complement strand
TTCTCCAACTCTTCAATGGCTAATACCGCTAAATAAGTTGTACACATTCCATTTTTTGAGTCCGTGTCATCGATGCCTATCCAGAGTCTCATTAAAACGAGATTTTGTTTGAGATTTATTAAGGTGTTGTTTTCAGAATATTTGAGAGTGTTTAAAGGAAAACCAGCAAACAATTTTTAATCCTGCATCCAAACTTTTTCTAATGAAACTTTGGGGCAGGACAATTGCGAGGGGTTATGCTGAAGGAGAAGCTGTGGTGTCAACAAAGAGCTTCTCGTTTTTAGGCGACGTTGATGTGAAAAATGGGATAGTTATTGCAGATGATAGCGACATCAAAGGAATGAGCATAAAAGATAAGATATTTGTCTTTCCATCTGGTAGGGGTTCTACCGTTGGCACATACGTTTTGCTCAGGATGAAGAAGAATAACACCGCACCTAAGGCGATTATTAACATCGAAGCTGAACCAATCATAGCAATTGGTTCAATACTTGCGGAAATACCATTGATAGACAATCTTACGCTTGAGAGTAAACAAGTAAACCCCCTTAACTATATAAAGAATGGGGATTACGTTAAGGTTAACGCAACAGAAGGATGGGTTGAGATAGATGCAGTCTGATATAGAAGATATAGAGATTGAAAAAATCATAGAGAAACTTCAAGATCACTTTCAGGTTTACCATATTGACAAACTCCCCGATGGCTACAGACTGTATCTCCAAGCAAAGAGAACATTGGATGATGAACTAAAAGCTCAATTGACTTCTCTGACAGCAAAGTACGATGTCAGAATGGGGTATTATTATGGAGAATTGGTTTTGGAGATAAGAAGGAGGGCTGAGAAGAAGGAGAAGGTGTGGATCAACATTGTTCTGTTAATTGCAACTTTTGTTACCACTACAATAATGGGTTCCTTCTTCTATCAGGAGTTTAATATCTTTGGCGGACTAATGTTTTCATTCGCAATAATGTTTGTTCTTGGCAGTCATGAAATGGGGCATTATTTTGCAGCCAAAAGATGGGGTATGAAGACATCATTACCATACTTCATTCCATTCCCAACAATCATTGGCACACTGGGGGCTGTGATAAGGCATAAGGGACCTATTCCCAACAGAAGGGCATTGTTTGATGTTGGTGTCTCAGGACCTTTAGTCGGCATTGTGGCGTCATGTATAGTCATAGTAATTGGCTTGAACATTCCGTTTCAACTGGAAAGTTACGAGGAAGGGTTGATACTCGGCACACCCATCCTTTTTGAATTACTTGCTAAACTTGTAAACTTTGATGGTGAGGTTATTCATCCAATAGCCTTCGCTGGCTGGGTTGGTTTGTTTGTTACATTCTTGAATCTCATTCCCGTTGGGCAGTTGGATGGAGGGCACATACTGAGGGCAGTCATTGGAAAAAAAGCCGCCATAATTTCGAGGTTCATGCCCTTAGTTTTAATAGTTTTGGGAAGTGCAATAAGCTACATCTACAAAGTATCGGACTCGATCTGGATATTTTGGGGATTGATTACCCTATTTTTCTCACTCCAACCCCATCCAGACCCAATTGACGACAAAACACCGTTGGATGCAAAAAGAGTATTATTGGGAATAATAACATTCATACTCGCATTACTCTGCTTTACACCTGTTCCATTTCAAATAGCGAAAAATTTATAGTGATTGAATATGATGGATTTTGTGCTTAAAAATAAACTGAAAAACATACTCGATGACAAAACAAAGTACAACAAATCAAAAGTAAATGCAGCTATCCTCTTCCCAATAATGCTTGGAAAAGAGCCTAAACTTGTTATGATTATGCGCTCTAAAAATTTAAGCAGGAGCGCAGGACACATAGCATTTCCTGGCGGAATAAAAGAGGCAAATGAGGAGCCAGAGGAAACAGCTTTGAGGGAGGCTGAAGAGGAGATAGGTATTGATGGCGATACAGTGGATATCATAGGCTATTTAACACCTAAAGAGGTAATTGAGCATAAAATCAAGATACATCCTGTTGTTGGTGTTTTTGAGGAACAAGAATTAATTCCAGACAGCAATGAGGTTAGCAAGCTTTTAGTTGATGATTTAAAAAAGGTTTTACTTTCAAGGAGGGTAACTGATTGGGGACCTAACTTTGAGTGTGATGGTGAGTTGGTTTGGGGTGCAACGTCAAGAATTTTAGATGACTTTTATTTAAGAATTATTAGAAATTTTAACTCTATTGATGAGTTTTTTGAAGAGCTTTAAATGTTATTCAAATAAATCTTCAGGAATTCTTTCATAATTTTCGATGTAATCTGATACAATCCTCGCTATCGCGTCTTTGACGTGTTTGTGAGCCATGCTCTTCGATATGCCAACGGCATCGGCAATTTCATCAAGATTTACCTTTCTTTTAGTCGAAAAATACCCCATGTCGTATGCTGCTTTTAAAACTCTTTGTTGTGAATTTGTCAACACAGATTTTTCCGATGTCAATGGCTTAACTTCTGTAACGCTCCAGTTTCCAACCTTTCTTAGCTTTTCATAAGCCATTTTTAAATGCTTGATGTCGGGGGCAAAAACCGTGTAATATTTGTTACCATTTCTAACCTTTATTGGTGGCTTTACAAAGCAATACGACTCTTCAAAAGCTTTTATACCTGCAGTATCCCTTATAACGGCTATAAAGTCTATGTTTACGGGTGTTTTTTCAAATATCTGTAGAAATTTCGTGGATTTGTGTTTTTCTATGGTTTTAAAACATTCTCTAACATTTCCGTTTATTTTGTCAATTCTGCATAAAAATGCTGCATCTAAATCGTTTAGAAGGATGTATTCAAGAATTTGCATTGAGAAGTTTCCCTTTCTTGTAACGTACGCCAGGGAGCAAGAATGCTGGCTAACCTTAACTTTGGCAATGTACATGTTTATCACAATCATGGATATGTCTGCTTATACCAAATAGTTTGTGGTGGACATGTCCATGTTTGGCTTATAAAAGATGTCCCACATTAGATACTTGCTGTTTTAGGCTAATTGTTATTTGGTGAGTATATGAAAGAGTTGTATGAAAAAATGGTAAATGAGGCGATGGCTGCCCAGAGAGCGGATGTTGAAACAATCAAGCGAAAAAGGGGGCAGGAGTTTGTTATTGAAGATACAAAAGCCTATGTGGATGTTGCAAATAAAATGAAACCTATTGGTGAGCAGAGTAAGGCTGTTTTTAGGTTGCATGTGGATTCGATAAACGCTCATTATGAGATTTTAAGCAGTCTGACAAACACCATAAGACCTGAGGACGACCCATTTGTTGAACACTATCAAACGCCAGTAATTCTCGAAATACTGTACGACGAAGATGAGAAGTTTAAGAAGAGTATGGATGTCTTTATTGACACGATAGGGAAAGCTGAGGCATTAGTAGGTAAGGAGTCAGTTAGGAGGTATGGAGGTTTTTATGGGCCTACCTGCGTTGTTGATTTCGCTCTAATACCGGGAAGCACGAGCAACATTGTTAACAGAATTTTGAAAGTAACTGATATACCCAAAGAACACAAGCAAGCAATTTTAGCAGCAAAATCATGGGGAATGAATACATCTTATGGAATTGGTGAAGTTTTCGCCAATGAGGTTGAAAAAGGTGCAACGATTGCGGATGCTGTCAAAAAAGAAGTAGAGATGGTTAAGTTTATCTACGAAAGTCCAGTAGAGGCTCAAGCAAAGCTGATGGATGATGCGGGTCATACCTCTTTTGATGTCAGAAGATACATGGCAGAATACAGAAACAGGATGGAAGGAGCAGTAAAGGAGGCAATTGATGATGAGGTGCATTATGGAAACATTGTAACAGTTCCAGCATACTGCGTTGGAGATGTTGCCCACCACATAGCTCAATCAACGTTCAACATGTGCAAGGATGATGTAGTAATGGCTGTGATTGAGGCAACAACTGAAGTTATGGACACAACGTTGAGAAATGCCATTGACAAGTTCAAGAACGAGTATCAACCGTTATCCCTTGCAACAGGCTCAACAGCTTGTGCTGTAGAGTACATACTGGAGTTGGATGGATTTAATGCCCCTATGATTGTCGATTTGCTGACAAAGAGGTTCCACAACTTTGTGCAACTCTACCCAACAAGGGGTGCAGCTGCTGAACTACACAACCACGACTTCATGGACATGATATACAGAGGTTGGAGATACTTAGATGAGGCTAGAAGGATGGTAAATGGTAGTAATGTTGAGTTGAAACCAAAGGTTGCAGGGTGTGAGGTAAATCTCAAGCCAATTAGCGAGAATGAAGTAATAATGAATCCGCAAAGATACGCATATCCGGGATGTGCTATCTCAGTTAGATTCTCAGCGTTGATGAGGTTGGCAGACTATCCATGTTTGCTGACGAGTGAGCCTGTTACAGCAACGATGATGACCAACGTCATAGCATTGCACAAGGATAAGCCTGGAGCACCTGCAAGGGTCTGCAAAGAGTGTGGAACTGCCTGCTTAGTTGACTTCAGACATCAGTGGTGCCAGTGGAAGGAGGCAGTTTAATTTAACTATTTTTATTTTTATGAAAAGGTGAAATTATGAAGTGTTACATTTGTGCAAAAGAGGGCAAGGAGATGGATGCTGTTGCAATATGCATTGTGTGTGGAATGGGCGTGTGCATGGATCATTTAGTTAGAGAGGAGATGGAGGTTTGGAAGGGAGATTATCCTTTCCCTTCCAAGAAGCTTAAAAAAACAATACCCAGAATAGTTTGCCAAATCTGCTATTCCGCTTACAAAGAGGATTAAGAGGATTAGTATGTCACTAAGTAAAAGATTTCTTGCTGAACTTGTCGGAACGTTTATACTCGTCTTCTTTGGTCCGGGAGCTGCAGCTATTACATTAATGATTGCAAAAGGGTCATCTCCACCAAATCCCTTCAATATAGGCATAGGGGCTTTAGGAGGTCTCGGTGATTGGTTTGCGATAGGAATGGCTTTCGCACTTGCAATCTCAGCAGTAATATATTCCATTGGTAGAATCTCTGGAGCCCACATAAATCCAGCAGTAACCATAGCCTTATGGGCAACGAAGAGATTCCCATCAAACGAAGTCGCACCTTACATTGTTGCTCAGTTAATTGGCGCATCACTTGGAAGCATCTTATTCTTTGCGTGTGTAGGTATTGAGGCTGCAACAGTCGGTGGATTGGGAGCAACTGCACCATTTCCCGGAATAAGTTATGGACAGGCTATTCTTGCCGAAGCAATAGGGACATTTTTGCTAATGTTTGTCATAATGGGTGTTGCTGTTGATCAAAGAGCCCCTCCAGGATTTGCAGGCTTAGTTATTGGTTTGACCGTTGGAGGAATAATTGTTACAATTGGCAACATTACGGGTTCTTCTTTAAATCCGGCAAGAACTTTTGGTCCTTATTTAGGGGATTCACTTGTTGGGATTAACTTGTGGCAGTACTTCCCGATTTATATTATTGGACCAATTGTTGGAGCTGTTTTAGCAGCATTCCTCTATGACTACTTAGCCAAGGAATAACCTTTTTTATTTTTAAAAAGGTAATTTTGACAAATGCCTAAATTGCTATGTTGTGTATTCAGCGTTTATCCTCACGTAGTCATAACTCAAGTCACACCCAATTGCAAAACCCTTCCCTTGCCCTTTATGCAGATTTATTAAGATTTTTATTTCATCGTTTTCCTTCAGCAAACTTCTTGCATCGTCTTCTCCTCCCATTATCTTACCATTTTTGACAAGCAAAACCTCTTTATCCTTCGATTTAAATTTGAGGGTGATGTTCTCATCCATTTCAGCATCTGAATAACCCAATGCAGCAACTATCCTCCCCCAGTTGGGATCGCAACCGAAAATAGCCGTCTTAACAAGCAGTGACGAAACCACAGCTCTGGCGGCTTTAAACGCATCCTCATCGCATTCTGCCCCTTCAACAACAACCTCAATTAGCTTTGTAGCTCCCTCCCCATCCTTAGCAATCTTCTTTGCCAAATCCAAACAGACTTCATTTAAAGCTTTCTGAAATAGTTTGGCATCAATCTTCTTTTCACCGGTGGCAATTAGTAACACCATGTCGTTTGTTGAGGTATCACCATCAACAACGGTAACGTTGAATGAGTTATTTAGGGCATGTAAAAGCATTCTTCGCAACTCAATGCTGTCATAATCAGCGTTCGTGAATATAAAGGCAAGCATCGTTGCCATGTTTGGTGCAATCATTCCTGCCCCTTTGGCAACTCCAGCAATGACGACATCTCCAATCCTAACTGCTGATTCTTTAATGAACGTGTCAGTGGTCATAATCGACTTAGCAAATGCCAAAGCCTCCTTCCTACCACTCCCAAGATTTTTAAATACCTCTTCAAATCTATCCTCTATCCAATTCATGTCAAGCTGAACACCAATAACGCCTGTAGAAGCTACTGCAATTTTTCCCTCATCAACTTCCAACTTTTCTGCAAGCAGAGAAGCCATTTTTTTAGCATTTTCTAATCCTTTTTTGCCAGTATAAGCATTGGCATTTCCGCTGTTGACGATTAAACCCTCAATCTCCCCGCTTTTTACGTTCTCCATCGTGAGTTTGATTGGTGCTGCCTTAATCTTGTTGGTCGTGAAAACTCCTGCCACCTTGCCTTTGCAGACAACAACGCCCAATCCATTTTTCCCCTCTTTTATGCCATTGAATTTTATTTTTCCAATGTTCTCAATTCCACCACTGATTTTCTTGATTTCCATGCGGTTTGTTTGTATTGGGTTATAAATAACTTCAGAATTGGTTGATAAAGATTAGATGTCAACTTCAAAAATTCTCACACTCCCAAATTTTTTAATCAATTTGAAGTGTTTTGTGCCGTTGTACAGCTTATAAAGCATCGATTTGTTATACAAATCCACAATTTCTCTCTTTTCCATAAAATCCGTATTATATCCTGCTATTTTTAAAATAGCAGGGAATTTCGTTTCAGTTGAATTGCTATAAAGCATAACATCATCAACAACGATGTACTTAACATTTCTCTTTTTCACAATCTTCAATGCATCACTCTCATTTTGAGCTGTAAAGAATTTTGCAGCATCCATTGCGCCAGCTTGGAAGTTGTTACAAACAACAGGTCTTTTGGCAACGTAAACAATCCAGTTTCCATAATCCCACCAACTTAGAACACTGTATTCGGGCTTTTTGTTTGGATTCAGATAATACGAGGTTTCAGGCGTATTATTTTCAATCCACAGCAATGTATTCTCCCAATCCTTGTTCATGTCAAACGTCCTTATCGAGAGTACAAATGCTGGAGAGATTAAGAACAAGATGAATAAAAATGCAAAGAGGTAGTCTTTTGTCCCCAATTCATCTTTTTTGTTTTTAGATTTCTTGGATTTTTTTGTCTTTGTCCTTCTTTGCTTGTCCTTTACATCTTTCGCCTCAAAAATTTCGTAGCCAGAGAAATGAAGAAGGTAACAAATTCCGTATGCGGAGGAGATTGCCACTATGATGGAGAGCAGTGTGACAAATCTAAACTGAATTAAAGATAGCAAAAAAGCTAAAACGAACCATATCACTATTAACCTCCTATCCTTATCAAACAAAAACATGAAAATGACTGCGAGGGCGATTATAAACGGAAAGACAGCGTTTGAGTAGGCTACAGAAAATACTTGGAAAGACTGTGCTTCTGCTATTGTTGGCAAATATAGGTTCAATCCAAAAAGGTAATTTATTCCAGATTTTACAAAAGAGAATTGTTTAATCGGCACAAAGTAAATTATTGACACAATTAGTAAGGTAGAAATTAGATAAAAGTAAGGCAATCTTTTGTCTTGAAATCTGTTGATAAGTATCGTTAAGGCGATAAATGCTGAAAGCATAAAAAATGCCAGAGCAATGAGTGTATTGATAATTGCAACCATCACGGGCATCAACAAAGCAATTGACGTATAAATTGCAAGTTTATTATCTTTTTTTCTGACAATCTCGTTGTAAGCAATTAAAGTAAACAAAGCGCAGTATATCGGCGCCCCCATCCAAGAGAAAGCTAATACAGTTAACGATATTCCCGATACAATCAGGTAATTGTAATTACCGCTATTTACAGTTTTTATCAGGAAATAAATTGCTGTCAGAAGTAACACAATATTCCAAGCATGATGATCAGCAAAACCCAAAACGGTTATGTTGACGATTGACGGCATTACAGCCATTATAAACGAGGAGAGCAATGCAATCTTGGTATTCTTGAAGATTTCGTTTGTGATCAGGTAAACCAGTAAAACAAGAAGTAAACCCAAAATTGGTGGAAAAACTGTTGCAAAAATTTCTGAAGCTTTGAAACCAAATATTATTCCAGGGAAGGCAATTATGTAGTCAAAAAGTGGTAACCATCCAATTTTCAATCCGTAGGGGTAGTTTAGATAGTAATCAAAATTCAACCTATGCCCAGATTTTACAATAACTTCTACTATCCTCATGTGGTAATATGGATCAAAACCGTTCAGAAGAATTTGAGACGAAAAAACCCTGTTGAAGTTTTGGAGTCTTACTAAAAGGGATAATGCTAGTATCAGTAAAAGATAAATCCTATATGGTTGCTTTTGCATAAGTGAGGTTCAATAATAGCAAAAATAAAGATTTCGAAATTTCCGTGATTTTACCAACACTTAATGAAGAGAGTGCCATAGCAAAATGTATAGATGAGGTTAAAGAAGGCTTAAAGACGTTTGAAAGTATGGGGTTCAATTTTGATTTCGAAATAATAGTTGCGGACAGTTCAACAGATAGGACACCTGAGATTGCCAAAGAAATGGGTGCAAAGGTCGTTAGAGTTGATAGAAAAGGATATGGGGAGGCATACATTCAAGCTTTTAAGGTTGCTAAAGGAGACATAATCGTTATGGGAGATGCTGACGCCAGTTATAATTTTAAAGAGATTTACAAACTTGTTTTACCAATTGCAAACAATGAGGCAGATGTTGTGGTAGGGTCTAGATTAAAAGGCAAAATCGAAAAGAACGCTATGCCAATTTTGCATAGAATTGGCAACAAATTGTTGACTTGGTTTTTAAATGTGCTTTTTGATTTAAAAATTTCAGATGCGCATTCCGGCTTTAGAGCCTTAAAAAAGGATGCAATTGAGAAAATGAAGCTAAAAAGCAGTGGAATGGAATTTGCAAGTGAAATGCTTGTTGAAGCTAAAAAAGTAGGTTTAAAAATAAAAGAGGTACCAATAACCTACAGGAAAAGAATTGGAAAATCAAAACTTCACAGTTTGAGAGATGGCTGGAGACATATGAGATTTATGATGCTCTACAAGCCCCACCCATTACTGATCTATCCCGGTATAATTCTCACGATATTTGGTTTATTTGTTATGTCAGTATTGTACTTTAGAGGTGAAGTTGAAGAGAAAAGTATGCATTCCTTTATACTTGGCGCCATTGCATTTCTCACAGGGTTCAATTCATTTTTATTTGGAATTATGATTTCAGCCTATTCAACTATGTATGGGTATAGCTCATCAAACATAGCTGAAAAAATATTGAATTACCATTCACTTGAGAAAGAGATAATTGTCGGTTTTTTGATGATTTTGTTCGGATTTTTTATCGGTATAAGAATCGTTTACATCTGGATTGCTTCGGGATTTGGGAGTTTATCTCAAGTAGCTTCAGCAGTTTTATCACTAACCCTAATCTCGGCAGGAATTATGGTTGTTTATTCGGCATTCTTTCTTAGTATGCTTTTGTTGAGTAAGGAGTAAGGGACATGGTGTTGAGATAAATTTTACTATATATGGTAATAGTACATTTAATCTAAGTTTTTGTTATGAAGATAGCATTACAACTATTACACCTTCATTACCACCTCTTTTGCAATCTTTGACGCGTAGTAGTCTGATAATGCTTCATCAAACTCCATAAACTTTTTTACAATAGGATTTTTCTTATTCAGTTTGTACATTTTTGCTCTACCAACTTTCCTCGTTTCTACAACTATGCCAGTCTCTTCAAGAGTTCCCCATATTTTAAGTAGGGTTGTTCTGCTTATACCAGCTCCTTTTGCTATTTCTGTTTTGGAGTAGTCAAATGCCTCGTTATCGATCAAAAAGTCAAGTACTTTTATTGTAGGGTTTTTTGTTCCAAAGAACTTGAGAAATAATGTTTCCTCCTCCATGTAACTACATATTTAGAATAGTTTAAATAACTTATCATCAATGTTCAAAATAATGGACAATAAAGTTTATGGGATTCCAAAAGCAACAATACTCAAAAAGCTAAAAAGGCGTGGAAAATGGGGTGGAGCACACACGAGCCTTAATAAACTAACTTCTGGAATTCCAAAACATTTACGTGGTAAAGCTAAGGATATCACTAAAGATTTAATTAGAGAAGGTTTGCTACTTTCAAAACCAACTTCGTATGGCTTGGAGGTTTCATTAAATCCAAAAAGAAGGAAGGAAATCGACGAAATAATACATGAATATCTAAGTAAAGAGTAAATGTGATTTCTTCTGGAAATTGACTTAAACCAGAGTTGGCTTAGCATTACCCTCACAAAAAATTTTAATAAATTGCTTGTAGGATGTGTAACAATGAAAAAAAGAATTGTTATTAAAGGTAAAGTACATAATGTGGGTTATCGTCCCTTTCTGCTCGGTTTAGCTGAATCACTGGAAATAAACAGATTCTTTGCAGATAATGTGTTTGTTGATGATGTTCAAGCTGTAGTTGTGCTTGTGGATGATTCAGAGGACAAAGTAAATACCTTTATCGAAATTGTAAAAAGAGAGAAGCCTGAAAATGCAGAAGTTCACGAAATAAAAACTGAGGATTACGACAGAGGAGTTATGAAAACAGAGTCGTACTATCGCTATCTTACCGCTATGCAATTGGCAAAGATAGCAACCTACGGCGGGAGGATGCTAGAAAAACAGGATTCTATGTTGGAAAAGCAGGATACGATGCTTGGTAAGATGGATTCTATGTTGGAAAAGCAGGATACGATGCTTGGTAAGATGGATTCTATGTTGGAAAAGCAGGATACGATGCTTGGTAA
>Ga0180301_10004266_pt1 | contig 11050 bp, 12 predicted proteins | sample GuaBasSediGuay16_FD_121797 | JGI IMG/M metagenome (GOLD analysis project Ga0180301, IMG submission 121797) | Subseafloor sediment microbial communities from Guaymas Basin, Gulf of California, Mexico - Guay16, Core 4569-2, 12-15 cm | ecosystem: Environmental > Aquatic > Marine > Hydrothermal... | reverse complement strand
TTTTCTAGCTCTTGAAGCAGGATCACTTTTTCCATAATAAGCCTCAGTTTCAACTATTATTCCTGATATTGTGTAATTTCCAATCTTCCTTACAAGTTTCTTCCCGAGAAGTGCTACAGCCACTTGTGATGGATTTGACAGGTAGAACTCTTGGGGTAGAATCTTCACGACAAACCCCTAATTACACCATTAACGAACTCGTTATCAAGATAAATTAAGATCGATTGATACTAATTTACTATTTTGAACTTAGCCTGATCGTGAGGAAAATGCAGGTAGCGCCCTTACTTCACTCCTTTATCCTCGTATCCCTGGCTGAGATAGGGGATAAAACCCAATTAGCAACAATCATTCTTGCTTCTAGAAACAAGCCGTTACCAGTTTTTTTAGGAGGGGTTTCAGGTTTTCTTTTGACGGATATTTTGAGCATTTTAATAGGACTTTCAATAAAATCGTGGATTCCAATTTCTCTATTTAAGGTATTATCTGCAAGCATGTTTTTCATTTTTGGCTTTCTCTCCTTAATCGAGAGAAGAGAGAAAATATCTATTAAAAGCTACAAAACAGCATTTTTAACGGCATTTTTTCTTATAACATCCATGGAATTAGCGGATAAGACGAATTTAGTTGTCATAGCCTTAGTTATAGAATATCCCACCTTAATTCAAGTTATAGCTGGAATAACCTTGGCAGCGATTACTATGATGGGGTTAAGCGTGATCGCAGGATCTAAGCTAAGATGCATGCTCCCATCAAAATGGTTAAGAATGGGATCCGCCTTAGCCTTTATTCTCTTCGGCTTTTACATGATTTTAGAGCTATTTGGAATTAAATTCCTTTAATCACCCAGCTGATGGTTAATTTAAGATTAATAGCTTAAGGTAAGTATTATTATGAACTCAGATATGAACGAGGAGAAAACCATAATACTTGCAAGCTGGGTTGACAGATTAATAGCTTATATAATTGACTCGCTTGTTCTCTCAGCCATCTTTTTGATATTAAGGCATTCTTGGATCCTTGCTGTTTTCTCTACACAATTACTCTCCTGGCTGTATTGGACAGTGCTGGAGGGGATGTATGGACAATCTTTGGGCAAGAAATTGCTCAGTATATATGTAACTAACTTAGAAGGGAAAGAAATAGACCTCATCAAGGCAGGAATTGAGAGTTTTGGAAAGATTTTTCCGATAGTCCTGGTTGACGTTTTGATAGGCCTCATCTTTTTCGATGATAAAAGACAAAGGCTATTTAACAAGCTCAGCGATACGATAGTTATCTCGAAAGTTGAGGGATCTGTCCCGGTTAAGGTTAAATACGTCAAGAAATAAGCTTAACTTAACGATTTTATTTCCCTATATTCCTCCAGTAATATCCTTTGGTAGTCAGCTCCTCTTTCAACCATGTCCATTTTTCTCTCCAAATCTCTGGTAACCCTCTCAGATAAGATATCTCCGAATTTTTCGGTTAAATAATTGTGAACTTTAAATCCCAGGGTTGTTGGAATTAACCTGCCCTTCCTTTCAACCACATACCCCCTATCTATAAGCTTTTGCACAATGGTCGCATATGTAGATGGCCTTCCGATTCCCCTTTCTTTCATTAGATTTATGACCTCTCCCTGCGTATAAGGCAAGATTTGAGGCTCTCTTCTAAACATCACCGAAATCACTTTTTCTTTTCCAGTAATTTCAGGTTCAAGTTTAATTGGAGAAATAAGCGTGAAACCTGGCTCTACAACATCGATTATGGCTTCATGATTGATTTCTGCTATATTCTTCAAACTTATTTTCGTTTTTTGCACTTTAAGTTTAGCTTTTTTCATCTGGCTTGCGATAAACCTCCTAAATATGAGATCGTAGAGCTTAATATGATCTAAGGTTATCCCTTTAACTCTAATTAAGCCTTCTCTGATCAGTCTCATGAGCTCTCTTGCATCCATGGGCTTAACGGGTCTTATACATTCGTGAGCTCCTTCTTCTGCTGGGGCCCATTTTCTTCCTTTAAACACCTCTTGACCAAATCTATTCACTATATAGTCCTTTGCCACATTTATTCCATCCAAGCTGACCCTGATGCTATCAGTTCTATGATAAGTTATAAACCCAGACTCGAACAAGGTTTGAGCTATTCTCATGGTCTTTACAGCCGAGAAATGCAACAGGCGAGACGCCTCCCTAAGCATGGCATCTGTTGTGAATGGCGGGGGAGGATCCCTATCTACAAGATCCTCTGAAATATCTAAGATCCTTATCATAGATCCTTCTAATTCGTTTTTTACCTTCAAAGGATCCATTTTTAAGCCTGTTAGTTTAATAACCGACCCATTAGAAAGTTTAACTCTAAAAACAACAGTCCAGCTTTTCTTAAAATCCAAATATCTTTCAATTATCCACCTCAGAACAGGCATTTGAACCCTGCCAGCTGAAAGAGTTTTGTTGTTGAATTTCCTCCAAAGTCTCTCGCTTAATTCAAAGCCAAGCCATCTATCCTCTACTCTTCTAACAAGCTGGGCATTCACTCTTTTTTCATCAATTGCTTTAAGGTTTTTGAGGGCATTTCTTATTCCTCTCCTTGTCACCTCATGAAATTCTATTCTCCTCATATCGGCGACATAAGGCCTTAAAGCGTTCATTATATCCCATCCTATTTTCTCCCCCTCTACATCAGGATCCGTTCCTATAAGCACTAGGTCAACCTCAGACGCTAGTTCCCTAAGCGCTCTTATTATGTCCATGGAGTCCATTATATCCTCATTTCCGCAATAATGACATTGTTTCACGTCATCAGTGAATTGCTCCCCGCAATTGGAACATCTTTTAATCGTAGCATACACCGGGATGAACTTATCCTCATCAACTAAAACCCCATGGAAGCCCTTATCTGAGACAAGATCAAAGACGTGTCCCTTACTCGCTACTATATTCAGGGTTAGATCTCCAGTGGTCACCTCATATGCCTTTAATCCCAAGATTTCTCTTTGAGCTGGTTTGCCAAAGAAGCTTGATATGACCTTTGCCTTATGTGGTGATTCAACTATTAAAAGAGCGGATTTAACCAGATCCTTAAATCTAGAGGGGATTTTCCCTTCCATTATTAGCTTGACGGTTCTCCTATCTTCATCTACCTCGCTCACTAGTTCATCCCAATTTACTTCACTCTCATGTAACCACCTTGTCTCCTCGAACCTCCATGAAAGCTGTCTGATCAGCCCCCTCAGAAGCTTAGAATCATCGCAAAGAACAATCGATATCCCCTTAGTTACGCCTCCAGCATACAGCCTTGAAGTTCTTCCTGATCCCTGAATGTATGTTCGTACATCAGGGATCAGAACGTATTTTTGACCTTCAATTTCTTTAATTGAGAGATAAGGGCTTTTTTCTAGTTTTTTAAGAACTTCTTTTTTCCTTAGGACTTTTGATAAAAATTCTATTGCTTTTAGACACACATTTACGTAATAACTAAGCTCACCTTCTATACCCTTCTTCAATTGCTCATATACTTCGTCTACTTTTCTTTTCTCTAATTTTAAAACCGTTCTTTTTAGTTCTACAGCTAGCTTATCAGCTAATTTCCTATCCTCTTTATCCATATATTCGGCTAGCTCATTTAGAAGCACAAAAAGCCTAAATGGATGAATATCTCTTTTAATCTCTAATTTAAACTTAAATCTAGGTATCGACGTGAAGATAGCGTATCTTATCCTATGGGGAAGGTCTATCCCCCTAACCAGAACTCCGTAATAAGAGGCCATGCCGATTAGGATATCTATGTCTCCATCTGAAAACGACCTTATCACAGAAGGTTTAACGCTTGCTCCATAACATGTTTCAACTACTATTCCGGCTTTTCTTAGGGATTCAGCTAGCTTATCAGCTAAGCTTTTCCCATCATCCAGTCCGACAAATATTAGGCCACCACCTCCTAACTTCTTAACAAGCTTTAAAACCTGAGCTTCAACATCCTCGGTTCTCTCAAGATAAATATCCTGTATGTTCCTAAAGCCTATGGTCGTAGCGCCTATCGTGAACTTCAGTAACTCCCTGAACAATTTTATTCTTTCTCCTTTTGCTTTTCCTGTGGCAGTTGAAACGACAAGAACACCTATCTTTCTACTCGCCATCAATGTCTCTATTTCATCCCTTGTTCTCCTTATTTCATCGAGAACGTGCTGCCTTTCCCCTATCTTTACCATGGTTATGGCTTTACGTTTAAGTTTGATCGCTTTATAAGCCAAGGCGAGTTCTGCCTCCTTAATGCCTAAAAGCCTTAGAATCTTATCTATATCTTTAGATGATTTTAGAACAGAATCCACATCATCAACAAAAATAAAGTCAAATACATATTTTGAAATTTTATCAAAATTAACCGTTATGAACCTAGAGCTCGTTACTATTATGTCAAAGCTTCCCTCATTTAAGGACTCCAGGAACTTCTCCTTCTTTCTTTTCTCTATGCCAGCATAATATCCGATAATTACTAGATGGTTCAAACCTGTTTTCTCCTTAAACTCTTCCATTTTATTTAGAACTTGCTCTACGAGCAAGCGACTTGGGAGAACTATGTAGGCTTTTTTTCCTTTAGATGCTAAATAAAGAGACATCACCATTCCAAAAATTGTCTTTCCAAGGCCTGTTGGAGCGGTTATCGCGAAGCTCACTCCTTTAAGCACTCTTTTTGCCCATTCCCTTTGGGCGCTCCAAAGCTTGCTTCCAACAGCTTTTTTAAAGAGCTCTTCAAATTCTAGAACGGCCCTTGATAATTCAGAAATTGTCTTGTATTCCCTTAAAGTTCCGAATTTCTCTAGTAACCCTGCTATTTTAACTTGATAGCTTGTGTAGGGAAGAGCGGAATAAGTCTTAAGCGTTCTTCCAGCTACTGGCAAGCATTGCTTACAGGGAGCTCCTAACAATAGCCTTTCATCAGATATGCTTCCGTTGCAGTTGGGGCATAGACCTTCAAATATGACTTTCAAAATAACCAGCCAGTTGTTAGCCTCTTTTCTTTAGTCTAATAGATATCTCACGTAAAAGCTTAGATGGACTGGCTATTGGATAATCCAGCTCCTCCAGTATCTCCTCTATCGGGATGTTAAATATGATTAAGCCACGTAGCCTGTCCATTAGGACATCTTTATCGATGGGAAAATCAACCCCCCTGATCTTAGTCATAAGTTTGACTGCCCATTCAGCCCCAAGGATTTCAGCTGTTTCCGTGACTCTTGCCATTTCTTCCTCCGTTTCTCTTTCTTTTATTCTCTTATACGCCAATTTAGCCAGTCCGCCAGCTATATGTTCATCAAACTTCTCCTCCTCTATCAGCTCTCCAGAGAGCTTCCTCATGACATCCTTTTCATCCGACCTGAGCATTTTATACACGGTAGCTTTAGTTAGCCCTAGTTCTTCGGCTATTTCATCAGCTGTTTTGCCAGCATCGCTTAGAAGTATAGCATAATTTGCCTTTATTAAACTGGGAATCCACGTTAACGTGCGATACTCAGCTATCTTTCTCGGCCCACCGAGCATTGTTATAGCCTCAAGTAACATTTTAAGAACCATTTCGTCTCTTTTCTTCTTCACATCACTAGGCGGCTTTATCTCCATCATCTCAACTTACCACCTACACGTTTGATATATTCGTTAAGAGGAGCCATTATCCTCACTAATCCGGTATCTGTTATCTCAAAAATAAAAGTTCTGGTGTCATGACCTGTCATTCTACAGCCATCTATTCTCATCAATCTTATTATACTCCCAAGGGGCAGTCCATAGGTAGAAACATCGAATTTAGACTGAATAAGCTTCTTATATAGCACTATTGTTCCATCGACGATATGTGCTACCCCATAGCCTCCAGCAGCTTCAGCTGTTAGCTCTTCTGAGGAAGATCTCTTCTGCGAAACCATTAAGCATGTTTGACGCCACTTCTTCATGAAATTATAAACCTTCCTGACGATAACCCTGGCCATAACTTCCTTCGCTTCATAAAGCCCTGTAACAGAATCTATGACCACAGATTTAATGCCATATTCCCTAATAGCGTAAGCTAAGGTGTCAAGCAAATCATTTAAGTTCTCCCTTAAGCCCTGATTAGTAGCGCAGTCTATTATGAATATATTTTTATCGATGTTTTCAATTGAAATCCCCATAGCTGAGGCTCTATATCTCAGGCTTTGGACTATGAACTCCTTTGGAGTTTCTACCGTTACGAAGCATACCCTATACCCTAACGACGCTTGTTTGACAGCAAATTGTTCGGCCATTAAGCTTTTTCCAGTGTCGGCTATGCCAGTCAAGTTCATTACTGAGAGATATGGATACCCCCCGAGAGGGATTTTTTTAACCTCCCCATTCCTGATCTCAACCGTGAAGAATAAGGAATCAAGTCCTTCTACTCCACTAGGTATGCCAAATATTTTAGGAGCTCGACCTTTGATCTCGTGCAGGCTAACTACCTCATATTCCCTCCTTCTCTCGCTCTCACGCATAGCCATCACTAATTACCCTATCAGTTTAATTTACTTTTCCCAATTTTTTAACGTATTGATCAATTAGCACCATAGACCGCCTTAATCAATTTTTAAGATCTATCTTCTCCACAAACAGTCACTAAGGTATTTAATTACGTGCTCTTCTCACTTATAGAACGAGATCTCTCCGTAAAACCCGGATTTACCAATTAATATATATCCCAAAATTGCTAATGACCAACGATTCTATAGCTTTAAAAATGTGATTCTAATATCAAGGTTGTGATGAACTTAACAACAATCCTGAAAATTGGACTTATTTTCCTAGTATTGATTGGCTTAATCCCTGTTACTCATGCTCAAGGGGAGGGATTAACAGAACTTGTATCTGAGCTAATGAGTAATACGAATACGTTAATAGCCTTCATTATACAGTTTATCTTGGGTTTAAGCCTTGGATATTATTCGACGAAGGTAATAAAGCACATTATAGCATTGATAGGGATAGTAATAATCGGTATTTTGCTCAATGTATGGCAACTTGGCGGAGTTGAGGAATTCGTCACTAGAACGGGATTGGAGTGGTCAAAAGTTTATCCCTTACTCCAGTCAATAATAGCAGCATTCGGGATCTTAACGATCCTCCCGATAGGTTTAGGATTTTTCATAGGAGTTATTATCGCCACTAGAAGATGAATAGCCTTTTAACGACTCCTTACCCAATAATAAAGTCCTCTTTACTAGCTTCCAATCAACTTCCGTCTCAAAGCAGCCATCCTTGATCAAAGGAATTCCTTGAGTTGGAATCCCTTTCTTCTCACACAACATTGAGCCTAAAACAAGCTCTCTAAGGCAGGCCACCCCGATTACAGCACTGGGTTTGTAAGCATTTATTATTTTCTCAACCATGGATCCTCCTGGTAATATAAAGACTTTATAACCTAAAGACTCGGCTAACTTTTTTACCTCATGAATCCTGCATTTTCCACAATTCGTGCATTTGTACCCAAATGCCGTCATTTCAGCTTTACATTCTCTATTTCTTAGACACTGAGGTAATAATAACGCTCTTTTATTATATGCTACCTTAATGAAGTCATTTTTATGCAGACTATTCTTCATATCAACATATATTTTCATTAACTCTCTTTCATCTATTCCCATCCTATGAGCTAATAATTCTAAATTTCTGAGGATTATCGGTGAAGGTTTAGCTGAGAGAAGCTTCCTCAATGCCTGAATTATTAACCTGCTGTTGCTCATAACACCACTTAAGGGTTTAAAGGAGGACACAGGATTTAATGCTGAACCAATTAATAAATGCATTTCCCCTAAAAAGGAATGACTCATTAATGAAGGAGCAAATAAGCTCCTTTAATTGGTTAAATGATGATAAAAGCAAATTGAAAAGCATAGACGCCGATAACTCTTATTTTTGGATTTCCTAAATAGTTCTAAATGTATGAGCTTTAAGAGTGAGAGCAAATACTTTTGTATATTAGTTTTATTTGCTTTAATTTCAATGCTTAACCTGTCTTATCAAGCAAACAGCACAAGTATCACACTAACTACAAACAAAGAGGTTTATAGTCCTGATGATGAGCTGATAGTATCTGGAACGGCAACTCCTAATTACTACATAACAATTACCGTTAAGAACCCTTACGATGAAATCGTTTGGGTAGATTTAGTTAAAGCTGCTGAAAATGGGTCATTTAGCAAGGCCATTTTAAGATTTCCTGAATCTTTTACTGAAGAATTTCCGCCCGGAAATTACACCCTTATAGCTACTGATGGATATACAGGAGAGCAGGCCGAAGCTAGCGTGATTTTCGCCGAGACCGTAGTGACCGTTACAACCACTATTACGACGACAGCTACCTCAACAATCACGCTAACCACGTCGGTTCCAGGACCCACTATTACAATTACTACCACGACAACTGAGATCTCCTATGTTCCAATAACTACGACGACCACAGAAACATACACTACAACTAGGGCAGAGCTCATCACGCTGACAAGAACGGAAACCTCAATAATCACGGAGACCGCTTCCCCTTCGTTTGAAGCGATGATGCCAACTCTTGCCTCCTTAAGTGTGATAGGCGTGATAGTTGGTGTTGCTATTGGATATGCCTTCTTTCGAAGGACTTGATTAAGACCGTTATGTTTCTAGCTCAATTACCTCTATCTTATCTAAATCAGCGTAGCCTAATTTAACTTGGCTGGCTAATTTAAGGTGGGTTACCGATGACGGATTATATCCTAGGATAATTGAAGCTACCGCGTCTGCCGCCACCAAATCTCTGGAAAATATCATTAAATCATAATTTACAGCTCTTCCTCCAAGCTCTCCCCCTATACAAGCTTTTCTGCCGTCAATCACAGCCAAACTCGGCTTTAAGTAAGAGACTACATCAACTATCGAACTGTGAATTCCATATTCATGGAATACGCTTTTTTTGGCAATTCCCTTTCTCTCAGTAACCGTTGCTCCAAGCATGTTCTTGAGCGAGAGCGTAACGCTGGTTATTGAGTGAGTTTTCATAACGGCTGCGGAAATTAAGTAACTATTCCTAAGAGTTTTTGGAAATTTAAACTCCTTTAGCACTAGAGCCTTGTTGTTCTTAATTAGTATGTAATCATCAACGTTTAGGTCAATTAGCTTAAAAAGACCTTTTTTGGCAAAATTTATATATCCTAATTTCCTAAAGGCTTCGAAGGTCTCGCACCATCCGGATCCTTCAGCAACTATGATCTCAGAATCAAAATTTTCCTTAAAATAACGGGCTAATGCTACAACAGTCTCAACAGGGGTCGTCACTGGAGGAGCTTTATCGATTATGAGGTTTGGTTTTATTACAACCTTTTTAGAGGTAGGCTTTATCCCTAGCTGTTTAAGCCCCTTAAATACCATTTTTTCAGGATCCTTTCCCCTAACTATCAGGACTTTTGATCTGTTTTTATCAAGAGTCATAGCGCCCTTACCATTCTTAGAATTTCTTCGGCTATTTTCTCACCATCAATCCTATTCGAAGCTTTTGTTATCACGAAAATCTCCTGATTCGAACATCCATGGGAAAGTATAATTTTTATATTTCCCTTTTCATCCACTTTTGTAATCTTAAACCTCATACCATGGCCAGTTCTTTTCCCTTTGCTCTCTATTCTTCCAAGAATAACTCTTTTGACCATATTGTGAGCCAATATCCCGCTGACTATCCTTATTCCCCTTTTCCCGCCTATTATAGTCTTATGTCTTCCTCCCATACCATAAAAATGAGGACACGATTCGTAAATTACTTAAGCCCAATGGTGAATTAATGTTCTGTAATAATGCCATTAAGCGGTGATCAAATGGCAGATAACAATCTAAGGAAGATGTCTGAGCTAATTGTCAGCTATTGGGTAGAAGTTGAGCCTAGAGATGAGGTGCTTATCCAGGCAAACGTAACAGCTTTACCTCTCGTAGCTGAGCTTTATAAAGCTATCCTCAGGAAGGAGGCTATCCACTCTCCATGTTTGAAGACGAAATTTTATTCGAAATTTTCCATAATTATGCCGACGAATCTGTATTGAAATACGTCTCTCCTATCGAGAGGTTTATAATTGAGAGGGTAGATGTGCAAATAAGGATATTATCCACTACTTATACAAGATACTTAGCACGATTGGCCCAACGAGAATTAAAAAGCTTGGTTAGGTTATAAGGTAGAGACCCGGAGAAATTATTGGTGTTTAAAATGAGAATAAAACTTACTGAGCCGATAGAGATAAGGATTTACGGTTTAGATAGGAGGGATATCAATAGACTAGCCTGGTGTGCTCTAACATATGGAATTTCCAGGCTTTTTTGGGTGGATGGATTATTAATGTGCTTAGAAGTATATGAGAGATCCGTTAAATATGAAATTGAGAAACGCGTCTTCCCAATAAGCCATTTATGCTACACAAATATGGATAAATACATAAAAACCCTTGAAATAAGAAAAGGAGCTGAGATACCTGTGGTAGATGTATCAGATGTTAAAGTATTTAAAAAAATAGCGGAATTCGTCAGGAATCATGAGAAAAGCTAAGCGTAAAGAAGTTTTCATGAGATTTTCATATTTGATTTCATAGACCAATTATTTAGTTATAAGGACCTTTCTCCTCAATACCGTCTCAAGAGCTCTTATAATTTTCACATTTCTCAATTTCATTTTGATCATTACTGTATCATCGCTTACCTCTACTTTGTTAGGGATCCTTCCAGTAAAGTACGCAACAGCGTCAAAGACATCTTCTGTGGATATTTTGGGAAGCTTCTCAGGGCAGCTATTTGGACATTTCAGGCATTTTCCTTTGATGTAACAAATACTAGCGCATGGAACACTGCTATTATAGGCATTTGCGCAACATGCTGATGGAAAAACTATTAAGCCGATATCTCTAGCTTTCTCTTCAATTTTTCTTTTCAAATCCTTAGAATGCACGGACATCTGTCGAGAAGCTATTGTTTCTATCCTTAATCTCGTAGTTATTTCAGAGATATTCAAACCAACTCTCCTTAGCTCATTTAAAATCCTTTTAGTAACC
>Ga0180301_10004264_pt1 | contig 11053 bp, 10 predicted proteins | sample GuaBasSediGuay16_FD_121797 | JGI IMG/M metagenome (GOLD analysis project Ga0180301, IMG submission 121797) | Subseafloor sediment microbial communities from Guaymas Basin, Gulf of California, Mexico - Guay16, Core 4569-2, 12-15 cm | ecosystem: Environmental > Aquatic > Marine > Hydrothermal... | reverse complement strand
TGGCCGCGCAGATTGCGGGGTTCCCCTGGAGATGTGTGCTGAGCGATCGTCGCTCGGCCTACGAGCAGTGGAACCTCCCCTTCGAGGCGGCCATGCGCAACGAATTCCGTCTGGGTTTCGCCACCATCCAGAGCGGGGAAACCGTCAACGGCGCTTCCCGTTTCGCGCGCGGCGCCGGCCGACATGGTTCCTTCGAAACGGAATAACAGCGGAAGCAGACCGGGGTTGCGTCTTGACAGGCGCCTTTTAATGGGTGACCCCAAGGCCGTAAGGGGCCGGGCGGATCAGCCGCGCCCTTCCCTCCGTCGGGACCTCCACTCCAGGCACCTAAGAATCCAGGCGATTTCATCGAGCCGCGTGCATACGCGGATTCCTTCCTCCGCGACGTCGTGGACCTCCTGACTTCGAAGCACTCCGTGGCGGCCGGCAACCAGCACCGGCCGGTTCGCCTCCTTTTCAAGGGCATGAAAACCTCGAATGATCTTCTTGTTGATCTCCGCAAATATTTTTCTGGGCTCGGGTGTCTCTTCAGTGACGAACCCCGCCCGGCCCACACCGTGGAGCACCATGGCATCCGCCTCGCCTGACGTGATGATCTCCTCGCCCAGCCGCACCATGAGGTCCGCATCGTAATACAGGCCCGAGGCACCGATATCCACCGGGTTGCGCGTGGAGGCCCGAACCGGCATTCCCAGGTCCCGGAGCCTTTTCTGGAGCCCCGCTCCCAGTTCGCAAACATGCAGGCCCGCCTGCTCCAGGGCGTCGGAAAGCGCCACACCCCAGGAGCCTCCCATGGTGACCACGGCCACGCGTCTGCCCCGCATGGGAGGGCGCTCCGCCAGGGCATGGGCCAGGGGAAGGAGCAGTTCCATGCTGGGAGACTGAACCACGCCGCACTGCCTGAAAAGGCCGTCGTAGACCGCGCCGCTGCCCGCAAGGGCCCCGGTGTGGCTTCGTGCCGCCCTGGCACCGCCTGCGGTCTTGCCCCCTTTGTACACTACAATGGGTTTTCTCCTGCTCACCCTGCTTGCCGCTTCCGCAAACCGCTTTGCGTCCCGTATGCTTTCAAGATACATGACGATCCCCTGGGTGTCCGGGTCCTCCCCAAAATAGTCCAGGAAATCCGTGACGGTCAGGTCGCATTCGTTTCCCGTGTGCACGAACTGCCCCACTCCCATGCGCTCGCTGTGACCCCAGGCCAAAAGATCATAAAATGCGTATCCACCCTGGCACACGGCCGCAAGGGGCGTCTTGAAAAGGTACTCGGCAGGCGATGCACTGCCATTGAACCGTGCATGAAGATTGAAGGTCCCGCTCACATTGGGCCCCAGGACCCTGATCCCCCTCGTACGGGCCAGCTCCACGATACGCGATTCCTTGTCCTTCCCTTCGTCCACGGCCTCACTGTATCCGGCCGTGATCAGCGTGATTCCCTTCACACCCTTTCCCGCACAATCCTGGATTACTTCCTCCACCGAGGCATCCGGCACCGCGATCACCACCAGATCCACCGCCCCCGGGACCTCCCTGAGGCTGGGATAGGCCTTGATGCCAAAGACCTCCGGAGCATTTCGGTTCACAGGCAGGATCCTCCCCGGGAAGGACCAAGCCAGGAGCCCCTCCATAATGAACGAGCCCCAGGAACCTGCACGCTCCGTGGCGCCCACCACGGCCACCGACGCAGGGTCGAGAAAGGCATCAAGATTAGCCCGCCTCGTCATGGTTTCTCCTCTCCCTGCCGGTCACCGCCGGTCTTGATGGTAACGCCGAACCCCCTGAGAATAAACTCCGCCATGGCATCTCCGATCTCCTCCGCTGAAAGCGCGCCTTTAGGGTTGTACCACATGGGAATGCGGTTGAGTGCTCCCAGGGCCGCCTTGGCTCCCATCTTCCAGTTGCCGCGTTCGAACACGCCCTTTTCCACGCCCTCCAGGATCAACTCCTGGAAGATTTTTTCGAAGTGATCCCTTTCTGAGATGAGCCGCGTTCGCAGTTTCCGGGGCAGGATCAGCTCCTGGTCCTTGAGAAGGTTCGTCACCGGGCGCTTGGTGACGATCCGCACGTGACTCCTGACCGCCTCCCGCAGTTTTTCCACGGGGTCTCGGTCGGAGGCGATGACTTCGTGAAGAGCACGGACCGCCTCTTCGATGGCCTGCACCTGGATGTGGAACAGAATCTCTTTCTTACTGCGCACGTAGTGGTAGAGGCTCGCCTTGGTCAACTTCAGCCTGGCTGCAATCTCCTCCAGGGATGCCTTTTCGTAGCCCTTTTGAGAAAAAAGCCTGGCGGCGCTGTCCAGGATCTGCTGCCGCTTTTCCAGGAAACGGACCTGTCTGAATGTGGGTACGTCCTGCATGGTCTTTCCTTTTTTAATTGCCGGCCCTCCTGCCCCCTCAAGAGTCCCGGAGCGCCGGCGTGAGCCAGCTCTTCCCTTGCACAGGCGCGCCCGGCAGGCGCAGTGTTTGGGTCCCTACACCCGGACGCCCGCTCCATCCAGGTATTCCCTGTACTCCAGGAGCTTTGCCAGCACGTTTGAGGCCCGGTCCGAATTGGGGTACGGGAAATGGCTGGCCTCGCTCAGGCGTGTGTTTCCTTCGGTGAAGGTCGTAGTGATGACGGGCTTTTGGTATTTCTTGGTGAGCCTTCGCACTATGGCGCCCGGAACAGGGTCCATGAGATCGAAAAGCCGCACCGCCTCGAGACCCGAGTCATCCCCCGTGACCACCGCCCTGAAAAACGCCTTTAGGTGATCGTACAAGGAACTTTTCAGCATCTGCGGATCGGTGAGCGCCTCGGTTACAGAATCCATGAAATCCTCGGTCCCCTTGGCGCGTCCCGGCATCATCTGAGCGAAGATCCATTCCACAACGGGCCGTATCACTTTTCGGATCCCGTCAGGATCACCCGAGTCCAGGGCCTCGAGCATGGCCCCGGCCATCTCTTTACGATCGGCGAGCCTACCCACCCATCTCCTCAGGCCGGGGCCGCCCTTTCCGCCGGCAAACACCGAAGAGATCCCGGAGAAGGTGCCGAACCCCATGAAAATCAGGGCGTCCACTTCCGGGCACTGGAGCACGATCTCGGGTGCCTTGAGATACTGCACGAAGTCCCGGTCACCCGCCGGATCCACAGGGTTACCGTGGCTCCAGCGCTCCGGGAACATGGCGTTGAAAGCCGCCATGGCCCTTTCCGGGAGCGGAATCACCTCCAGGCCCCGGAGGGCACAGGCCTCGGCGCACATCACCCCATAGCTGCCCCCGGGCGTAGTGATCACCACCCGCCGCCCCGCCGGCAGGGGCTGGGTCAATAGGCCGATGGCCACGTCCAGGAGCTCCGTGCTCGAATCCACCCGCAGCACGCCGGCCCTGCGGAATGCCGCCTCGTACAGGGCGTCCTGGCCCGATAGGGCGCCTGAATGAGAGGAGATGGCGCGGGCGGCTGCGTCGGTCTTTCCGGGCTTGAGGGCCACCACCGGTTTCTTGCGTGTGACCCGGCTCACTTTCCTGACAAAACGGTTGCCGTCCCCCAGGCCCTCTATATATACCATGATAACCTTGACCGTTTCGTCCTCTCCCATGTACTCGATGTAATCCTCGATCTGTATGTCCGCGGTGCATCCGCAACTGACGTAGTGCCTGAAACCAACGCCGCGTGCCGTGGCGTCGGCCACCAAGGCGCCGCCGATATTTCCCCCCTGGGAAATCAGGGCCAGGGGACCATCCGTGATCCGCATGGGAAACATGAAGGCCGTAAGGTTCCTGGCGGCGCTCCACATTCCCATGCAGTTGGGGCCCACCAGCCGAATACCCCCCTTCCGGGCCACCCTCACCACCTCGTCCTGGAGCGCCTTTCCTTTGGGGCCCACTTCGGCAAAGCCCGCAGTAATGATCACCGCGGCTCGAACTCCTTTGGACACACAGTCCTCCATGACGCCGGCCACGCCTTCGGGGGGGATAACGATCACCGCCAGATCCACGGCTCCCGGGACATCGATCACCCTCGAATAGGCCTTCCGGCCCAGGATCTCCGGGGCATGGAGGTTCACCGGGTGAAGCTCTCCTTCGAAATGATCCAGGAGACTCTTGAAGGTGGAATAGCCCCATTTGTTTCGGTCGTTGGAAGCACCGACCACGACCACGGCGTCAGGCTCAAAAAGGGGCGCCAGATCTCTGTGCAACGAATCTGTTTGCATGTTTCCTTTCTTCTCCGGAGAGCACCCCATCCCCCGGGAGGCAAGACAGCGTCCCTATGGACACAAAGCCGGGAGGGATGCCAGACCATCTGCTCTGAAATATGGATATTATATGATAAATTTTATGCAATATTCTGATCTTCCAGTCAACCTAAAGTTGATAGTTGACTTCAATTCGGAATCTCGGTGATTTTTCGGGCCAATCCCTCACATGCCGATTACGGGGCCGAGGTGCGAGGGCTTGAACTGAGGATCGTGGACCGGCCGTTCGGGGAAAGGGGGCCCCCCATGCCGGAAAAGGAAAAAGTGGGCCACGTGGAATGGGTGAAGAATTCCATGCCCCTGGTGGAAACGATCACTCCCTGGCTGCGGGAGGCCCTGGGGTGGGGCCACCCCCGTTCGTGTCCCAAATGATGGCTGGACGAGGCCCTCCATTTACGCTAGGCTGTGCCCAATCATACTTCGAGGTGTGAGCCGATTCGGTGGGGCCCCGCCGGCACGCTCCGGGGATCCACTTTGTCTTGCCCAACGGCCTCACACCGGACGGGACCTAACCCGGTACGACGTGCCGCCCCCAAAACATATTCATCCGGGGCGGAAACCAGGGGCATGTGGGCGGTGGAAAGGAGAATAGCGCAGATATGACGAGAAGAGACATCGTGAGGCAGGCGAGGGACTCTTATCCGGTGCGAACCCGGAGCCTTAGGACTTCGTCGCAGAGATTTTCATAGGCCGTCGCACCCCGTGAATACCGCATGAAACGGGAAACGGGCTTCCCTGCCAGGTTGGCCTGGTTGAGCGCCTCGCTCTTGTAGATGATCGTCTTGAGGATCCTGCGTCTGTATCGCGCCAGAAGGTCCTGAAAAATCATATTGGTACGGCTGGTTCGCACGTCGAACATGGTGACGAGGATGCGAAAGGGGACTTCCTCCTCGTCCCGAAGCTCCTTCGCCGTCGCCAGCAAGGCCTCAAGCGAGTTCACCGCCCCCACACCGGGCTGGACAGGGATCAGCAAGAGGTCGGCCGCCAAGACGGCGTTGTAGGTCAGAATGCCCAGAGCCGGAGGGCAATCTATGATGATGCGGTCGTACTGCCCGCGGAGCGGTTCAAGCGCCTTGCGAAGACGCTCTTCTCGCCGAATGCGACTGGAGAGCAGTTCGGCCGTATCGGTCAGGGCCCTGGTGGCGGGGACCATGTCCAGATTTGGATAGGGAGTGCTCGATACGGATCGGTGGGCCAGGGACGGTTTCTCCATGATGAGATCGCCCACGTCCCGTTCCGGATCTCCCTGAAAGAGGCAACGTGTCGCATGGGCCTGGGGATCAAGGTCGATGAGGAGAGACCTTTTCCGCCGATCCTGAAGCGCCACTGCCAGGTTCACGGCCGTGGTGGTCTTCCCAACGCCCCCCTTGCTGTTCGTAACCGTGATGATCATGCCGCAAGCTCCTTTGCGCCAGGGGCGCCCGAGCGGACGCTCCCCTGGAATGGAGGTTGCCTTCCGCATCGTTTTGGACCAAAATTAATCAAGGTGGAACAGATTGTCAACCAGGCCATCTTTGTAGACTCTAGATCCCATTGATCGCGGAACGGGCCGTATCGTGGGGGGAGGCGGTTCCCTGCGGCATCCCCCTTCCGCCTTTCAGGAGACTGCCGACGTGCTGGACACCGATTATCACAAGGCCAGGGATCTTTCGCGGAAGATCGCCTCGGAGATGGATCCGCCCCTGTTTTACGTGGAAAAGCGCCTGGAGGTGGCCCTCTCGGAGGAACTCTTCGAGACCCATGACATGGTGCGTGCCGCCCTGCGCAGGTTCTCCCGGCGGGCCGATCGCATTGGCCACGGCCTTTCCCACGTGCGAAAAGTGGCCCTGGACGCGGGCGCCGTTGTGCTCTGCGAGGCGGGAAACGGTCGTTGTCCTCGGACCGAACGGCAGGTCTTGTTGGCCCATCTGGCGGGCGTGCTTCATGACATCCGGAGGGAGGAGCGGAACCACGCCCTTCGCGGTGCTGAGGAGGCGGGGCTCTTTCTGTCGCAGCTTGCCCTCAAGGAAGGAGAGCGTCGCGCCGTGGTCCAGGCCATCCGGAATCATGAAGCCTTCAAGCCCTTTGAACCCCTGGACGATCCCGGCCTTCAAATCGTATCGGACGCCCTCTATGACGCGGACAAATTCCGCTGGGGCCCGGACAACTTCACCGACACGGTCTGGTCCATGGTTGCCTCCCGGAACGTACCCCTGGAGACCCTCCTGGATCATTTCCTGCCGGGCATGGAGGGGATCGGAAAGATCCGCGACACGTTCCGCACCCCCACGGGGCGGACCTACGGCCCCGATTTCATCGAAAAGGGGCTCCAGATCGGAAAGAAAATTTATGAACTCTTCAGGGGTGCTTCGTCCGGCCCCTGAAAAACAACCATTGCCGTCCACTCCGGATTTCCGGCCGTCCCGGCCCGCATCGAAACGGCTTGCGGGCGGGACTACACCAATTGACACCCGAGGCCGCCCTCTTTTTATGGATGGAAACTAAGGAGTCCCCGTATTGCGAATCGTGCTCATTCGACATGGAGAAACGGAGTGGAACCGCATTCGTCGTTTCCAGGGGCGAAGCGACATCCCGTTGAACGAAAGAGGGAAAGAACAGGTCCGGGCCCTTGCCGAGGTCCTCAAGAACGAACACGTGGCGGCCCTCTACACCAGCCCCCTGACCCGGGCGGTGGAAACCGCGCTGATCATCGGGACCTATCACCCTGCCGCCCCACTCCTCCTGGAAGAGGGCTTCGTGGAAATGGACCTGGGAGAGTTCGACGGCATGGATGCAGCCCACTGGGCCGAACACCACGCGGAGTTCATGAAACAATGGATCAAGAGCCCTGGGGTGCTTCAGATGCCCGGGGGTGAAAGTCTGGCGCAGGTCCAGGCCAGGGCCGTTGCTTCACTGAAGCGCATCATACAGGCCCACGGGGCCGGGGAATCGCTCCTGGTATGCAGTCACAACTTCGTGATCCTGACCCTCCTCTGCCACGCCTTTCACAGACCCCTGGACGAGTTCAGGACTCTCAAGCAGGATACGGCCGCCTTCAGCACTTTGACGGTTTCAGCGGACGGTACCCTGGCGGTGGAAACCTTGAATGAGCGATCCCATCTTCGTGCCTGAGGCCTGTGGCTCTGCATCCGAACGACTTTCTTCAGCGGCCCCTGAGAGAGATTGCTCCCGGTGTCTGAATTTTTTCTTGACTAAAGGACGGTTTCAATTTAAATTAACAAAAACTGACTTATTTTTCCTATTTATTCAGACATATTAATATAAGATATAGACCATTTAATCATAATTGTAGTTCAATCCCTTCAACGTCCGGGCTCTTGCCTTGCGCAGTGCGCATATGACAGTAAAGGATAAGTCGCCGAAAAGGCCTGACAGGGCAAGATTCCGACGTCATCCTGATTTCCATGATGATTCCCGGTCCCGCACCGGGGAAGGAAGGCACTTGCGAATCCTTACTTTAACAGGCCTTCAACGGGGGTAGTGGCGTATGGCCATCGGCGGCAAGGATGAGAAACCTTCGGCAACCACGGAACAGCTCTTTGAGATTATCCGCAACATGTCCGAGGACGACAGGCGAACGCTTCTGAGGGACCTCGAACTGTGGGCATTTTCAGGACGAAGAAAGCACCCGCGTGTGCCCGTAGTCACGGTAGTGGACTATGCCACTCGAAACGGCGCATACAAGGACTTCATCCGCAACATCAGTGCGGGGGGGGTCTTCATTGAAACGCGGATGCCCTTTTCCGTGGGTGAAGAAGTCGCCCTCACCTTCACGCTGCCGAAACAGGAAAAACATATCAAAATCAAAGGAAAGATAGTAAGGTCTACCGATCGGGGTATCGGTGTGAGATTCCTTATGACGGGCGAGGAAGAAGAGGAGATGCTCGAATCTTTCCTCGCACAGGTCTGAGAGAACGCTCCGTCTTCTAATTGGAGGTAATACCCCCTCACCCCGCCGTGGAGGATTCGACAATGAGCGTTTTCGACATACGGAAGGGTCTTTACAAACGATTCGGCATCGATCGCAGGAAGGGCCATAACCCGGGATACAAAGGGCCGGAACGGCGGAAGAGCATGCGTAGGAAACTCGCGGTCGATCGTATTCTCGTTCAACTGGAAAAGGAAACACGTTAGGAACCCCACGGAACGAAAAACGGAACTATTCACTCCTAAATGAATGACGTTGCCGAGCCCTGCCGAATGTGGGGATCGGTTTTTTTTCGCGAGAGGAAAACGAATGAATCAACGCACCGACAATCTCTTCCTGTTCGAGACCGGTATGTACCGGCCTCCCAGCGAGGGAGGAAGCTATTCTCTGCTCCTGCGTCTCACCCGGAACTGCCCCTGGAACCGCTGCACTTTCTGCGGCATGTACAAGGACCATAAGTTCTCCCTACGCTCGGTGGAGGAGATCAAGGCGGATATCGATGCCATCGCATCCATCTGCCGGCAGGTGGCCGCCATTTCACACGACCTGGGGTTTGAAGGGCGGATCACGCGCCGGGTGATCTCCACCCTGATCTCAACCAACCCCGCCCTCGGCTCCCATCACGGTTTCGTGATGGTCCTCGACTGGCTCATGTCGGGTGGTCGCACGGCTTTTCTCCAGGACGCAAACAGCCTGATCATGAAGACGCAGAACCTGGTGCTGGTCCTTGAATACCTGCGGCGGACCTTCCCAATGCTGGAGAGGGTCACCTCATATGCCCGGTCCAAGACCCTTGCCCGCAAGCCCCTGGACGAGCTGCAGGCCATCCGGAAGGCCGGCCTCGACAGGCTCCACGTTGGGCTGGAGACCGGGGATGAAGAACTCCTGCGTCAGGTCAAGAAAGGTGTGACCCCCGAGGAGCATATAGAGGGAGGCCGAAAGGCAATGGAAGCGGGCTTCCAGCTCTCGGAATACTGGATGCCGGGCCTGGGGGGAAAAGCGAACTGGGAGAACCACGCCCGGAACACCGCGCTCGTCCTAAACCGGATAAACCCCCATTACATCCGCTCCAGGCCCTTTTATCCGGCGCCGGGGACGCCGTTATTCGAGGAACATTCAAAGGGCAAGCGCCGCGCCCTCTCGCCCCGGGAACAATTGCTGGAACTACGCGCCATGATCTCCGAGCTGGATGTCTCTTCCCGGGTATGTTTCGACCACGCGGGCAACCACTGGCGAAACGCCAAAGGGGGATTGCTTTTCACCCTGGACTACGAAGGGTATTCATTCCCGGAGCAGAAAAGACTGGTCCTCGACCTCATCGAGGAAGGGATCCGTATCCACTGACGGAAACACACGGGGAGACCCTTTGGACTGGGGCTGGAGGGCACAGAGTCGGCCCGTGCCGGGAGATCCATCAGGACTCTCCGCCGTTCGACTCCTTGGGATAGACCATCTTCCCGCAAAACGCGAGGTCATATCCTTCCAGGGGCTCCGCCAGGGCCCGGAAGGCCTTTTCGTGCAGGAGCCCCAGGAAGCGCTGGATGCCCCGATCGAAGAACCGCTCTCTCGAGACGATGAAGTCGAACCGCTCCCATCGAAAAGGGATGAATTCCAGCCCCAGGAGACCCGCCACGGCCCGGATGCCCGGACCCGCATCAGCGCGGCCGGCAAGGACTTCGAGCCCCACTTCCATGTGGCTTCGTTTTTCTTCATCATAGCCCGCAAGATTCTCGGGCGAGATCTCCGCCTCCTGAAGCATCTTGTCGAAAAGGAGCCTGGTCCCCGTGCCGGTGGCCCGGTTGACCACTCGCACCCCCTCTTTGCACAGGTCTGAGACGCCTTGTATACCCCTAGGGTTGCCCGGACAGAGGAGGAGCCCTTGCTCTCGCCTGCAGAAATTGACCACTGCCGGGGATTCTTCCAGTTCCTCACGGGCGAAAAGGAAATTGTATTCGTCCCCGTTTTCCTGGAGCAGGTGACTGCAGGCCATGTGGCAGAGATTCTGGCGAAGGGCGCGAATCCCGCCGAGGCTTCCCATGTTGCCGAAGACCGCCACATGACCCGTATCCAGCCGGTTGTACAGGGATATGGCCCGCTCCAGCAGTATATCATTGCTCCCCGCGATGATGAGGAGACCGTGGTAGGGAGGCAGGGGATCTCGCTCCCTCGGATAATTAATGGTCCTGTTCTCGACCCACCTCTCCACCAAGTGACGCGGAAACAGCCATTTCCCGGTCACCTTTGTAGCAGGCAGTCCTTTTTCAGAAATCAATGAATAAACGACCTTCTCGTTGACATCCAGAAACCGGGCTACCTGCCGGGTATTCATGAGCATCGTTTCTTGCATGTCTCCCCCTTTCCACTGAAAACCCGCTTCAAAGCACGGAGAGGGCCTCGGGCGGAATGTGCACCCGAACCCTCTGCCCCACCCGCAGCGCATCGGCCCCCGCGGACGATACCAGCACGGCCATGGGAAACCCCACGTCCACCCTGACCCGCACCTGGCCCCGCTCCTCCGTGAGTTGAGTCACCCGGCCCGACAGAGTATTCCGGCCCGGGGCCTGTCCCTTGAGCAGCAGCACGGCACGCTCCGGGTCAACGGCCAGCCGTACGCTTCCTTGACGCTCCGTATCGAGGCTGAGGCGGCTTCCGTCAGCCAGGATGCAATATCTCCGGCCCCTCCCCCGTGCCACGATCCTCCCCCGCAGGATGTTCTGAAAGCGGGAGCGTACCAGACGGCCCTCGAAAAGGGAAACCACTTCCAGGGAAAGCCGCGCTGCCTGGTCCAGATCATGCGTGGCAAACAGGACGAAGATCCCCTTCACGCGGTTGATCTCCCCGAGGATCCTTTCGATCACCGCCTGGTTTTCGGCATCCACGTTGGAAGTGGG
>Ga0180301_10004263_pt1 | contig 11054 bp, 8 predicted proteins | sample GuaBasSediGuay16_FD_121797 | JGI IMG/M metagenome (GOLD analysis project Ga0180301, IMG submission 121797) | Subseafloor sediment microbial communities from Guaymas Basin, Gulf of California, Mexico - Guay16, Core 4569-2, 12-15 cm | ecosystem: Environmental > Aquatic > Marine > Hydrothermal... | reverse complement strand
CTATGAATACATCGGATTTTGAGGTAGTTCTCTTAAATCCTACTAAAAAAGTGGGGGGAGGAGGCAAGTCAATTTTACTAAAACATTTGAGAATAAAGAGTTTAAGAGAAAATTAGTAAATTATTTTTGACATTACTTAAAAATAAAAAAGGAGATAATTATGAAATATAAAGAAATTGAAATAGAAGAAGTTAATTGTGAATGTACGGATTTACGAATTTGCCGAGGTGTACTTACTGCCGTTACAGAAGGAATAGCCTTGCATGAGGCAAAATATTTAAGTGGATTTGGGCTTATTACTGCGGCGCCGATACAAACCTGTATTGAAGGTATACTTTCTGAATCAGAAACTCCAGATGGAAGAAGAGGCGTAATTATCCAATTCAATGTTCCATCTGCTGTAAGTTATGAAAAATTTCATGAGGCTCTTCTTAAACGTTTATTCCTAATTCCTCATTTACCAACCTGTTCATTATTTGATGTTTCTTCAAAAAAAGAAGATAGTTTTATTGACATAGGGGAGTCTATACGTAAATGGGGAGACGGTTTTGAAGTATCTGAGAATTACAAGGGGCGAGATATTTATAGGATTCCTATTATGACAGGAGACATGTTGGTAGAAAAGACCTTGAATTTTTATCAAGGATTAGATGGAGCGCTGGAAATCTTTGCTCAGAATGCGGTCTCTTGTGTAGTAGCCGCTCAAGAAGCAACTTGCAGGATATTTAATGAAGTTTCTGGTGTAGCCAATTTTAATTATCCAGTAGGAGGGGTAAGTGGAGCAAAAGTTGGTGGTATTAATTACACTAAAGAAAGAGTAACTATTAATGATCCCTTCTGTCCAACACTTAAAAATACTATAAAAAATAGTAAACTTCCGGTAGGTGCAAATGCAGTAATTGAATATCCAATAGTAGGATTAGATGAGAATTCAATTAAGAAAGCATTGAAAATTGCCATCGATACATTTGCAACTACACCCGGTATAATTAAGATAACTAGTCCTTCATTTGGGGGACAATGGGGAACACATAAAATCTATCTTCCAAAAATTATCCAATAATTTTAAACCAGCGGGAAATTCCTGTTTGTAAGGGCGGGGATTTTAGCAATATCTAGTGGTCTTTCGTATACAAGAAAACCACTAGACAAGTGAAACTTGAATCAGAAGATACCAAGTCCGTGAGAGCGTGGAGTTTCATTTGACTATTTTGAATGGATTTTCAACAGTAGAGGAGGTTTTAAGATAGATAATATGAAAAGTTACTTAGAGATGCAAGAAATTAACAAAACCTATAGAACCTACGGCCATATAGTGATGGCTCTTAAAGGAGTGAATCTTAATGTTAAGAAGGGAACTGTTCATGCGGTTTTAGGAGAAAATGGAGCAGGCAAAACGACACTTATGGAAATTCTCGTTTCTGTTTTAAAGAAAGATTCTGGTACTATATATTTTAGGGGTCAGAAATTGGAGATAGAAAATCCTTTTCAAGCCTTTGCTCAAGGCATAGGTATGGTTCATCAACATTTTAGTTTGATAAAAGATTTTACGGTTGCCGAAAATATAGTATTAGGTGTTGAACCCGTTAATCGTATTGGGATAATAAATTCAGAACAGTTAGAAAAGAAGGTATTAAAATTCTTTCGAGAAAGTGGTTTTGTTATAGATCCTTCTGTAGTAGTTGGTACACTTTCTATGGGTCAACGTCAGAAAGTGGAAATTCTACGGATCCTTTATCGTGGTGCCGATCTACTGATTTTAGATGAGCCTACTTCAGTATTGGCAGAACAAGAAGTGAAAGATTTATTTCGAGTTGTGAATATATTAAAAAAGCAGGGTAAGACGATAATATTTATTACTCATAAAGTAAAAGAGGTTTTAGATATAGCTGATGAAATAACAGTGTTAAGGGAAGGGAGAACAGTAGGAAAAGGGCGAGTTAAAGATTTTGATAAAAAACGGATAGTACAAATGATTATGGGAGAATCTATTTCTCTTAATATTGAGCGTATTCCTCCAAAAAAAGGTAAAATATTATTATCTGTACAAGGTTTATCTGTCAAGAGTAAGGGAGATTCAGAAAAAGTTAAAGATATATCTTTTAATTTAAGAAAAGGTGAAATTACAGTAATTGCTGGTGTTAGTGGAAGTGGGCAGAAAGAACTAGTTGAGGCTATTTTTGGCTTACGACAGCCTTCAGCAGGGAAAGTGTTAGTGGAAGGTAAAGATATAACAAATTTAGCACCTCGAGATCATAGAAAAATGGGAATTAGCTATATTCCTGAAGACCGTATGAATTTAGGTTCAAGTCTTAATAGCAGCTTAATAGAAAACATCATTGTTGATAAATATTATAAATTGCCATTTTCAAAGAGAGGTTGGATGCAGATAGATTTATTAAAAAAATATTCTGAAAGGCTTGTAGATAGATATAATATAAAAATTGCAGATGTAGATAGTTGTGTTGGCAATCTCTCAGGTGGAAATATCCAAAGAGTTATAATAGCAAGAGAGCTTAACGCAGATTCAAAAATACTAATTACCCAAGAGCCAACAATGGGATTAGATTTAAGATCAACTAAGTATGTTTATAATCTCCTTCTGGAAATGAGAAAACAAGGGAAAGCTATTTTGTTATTAACAAGTGATATGGATGAGGTTATTGGCCTCTCTGATAAAATACTTGTTATGTATCAAGGTGAAATAGTAGTTAGTTTAGATAATAATTTGAGGGCTATCAGTAAAGATGAAATAGGTGAATATATGTTAGGTATTAAACGTCAAAATTACATTGAACAGCATGTTAGCGAGGTTTATAATGAATAAGTTTATATCATCATTAAAGAGATTATTTATTGCCATAGTATTTGCTTTAATGCTCGGAGCTGTTATCATAATTATTACTAGCAGTAAGCCAAGCAATGCAATTAAAATATTTTTTTTGGGTCCTTTTAGTAATAAATATTTTTTTGGGAATATGATTAGTTACGCAATACCTTTGATCATTAGTGGTTTAGCTGCAAGTATTGCTTTTTCGGCTAATATGTGGAATATGGGTTTGGAGGGGCAACTATATATTGGTGGTTTGTGTGGTACGTATTTTGCTTGTCAGATGTCTTCTTATCCAGCAGCTATTGCTATTCCTATTGCTTTAATAGTATCTTTCCTTGTTGGTGGAGCTATTGCAGCTGTTTCTAGTTATTTAAAAACCAAGTGGAACATAAATGTATTTTTATCGTCACTACTTATTGCTAATGGTCTATTCCCTTTTGTTACATTTTTTTTAGAAGGACCATTTAATGACCCCAAGGCAGGTTTTGCTGCTTCTCCACGTTTTAACCAGAATTTTATGTTTTCAAAGATTTTATCTCCTTCAGAGCTTCATAGTGGTTTATTTATAGCATTGGGTTTTGTTGTTTTGTTTTATTTTATTAGGAGGCAACGAGTACTTGGATATGAAATAAAAATAACAGGAGAAAATGCACTATTTGCTTATTACGGAGGTGTACCAACTGGACGAGTAGAAATAATTGCAATGTTTCTGAGTGGTGGTTTAGCTGGTTTAGCTGGCATGATTAATGTTTTTGGGAGTACCGGACGTATGTTAGGTTATATGTCTATGATAGGTTGGAATGGAATACCTATTGCTATAATTGCTCGATATGATCCTATCATTGTTGTTCCAGCAGCTCTATTATTTTCATTTATTCAAAAAGGTGCTGAAGCTGGTGCGCTATTTGCAGATATTACACCCCAGGTTGCACAACTAATTCAAGCTGCTATTTTTTACATAATAACGGCGGAAGGTCTTTTTGATTTTATAGGAATTTGGAAAAGGAAGGTAGTAAAATGATTATTTCTCTAATTGATAGTGTTATTTATACGACGATAGCAGCAACAACACCTATCGTTTTACCAGCATTAGGGGTGATGTTTACAAATTTTAGCAGAATGTTTAATATAGCCCTTGAGGGAATGATGCTTGTATCTGCTTTTTCCTCAGTACTTATAGCAGATATTACATCAAGTCTTTTACTTGGAGTTATAGCTGGTATTGTTGCTGCAACTATTTTAGGACTCAGTATATTTTTTATATGTCACTATTTTCATGCTGAGGTTTTTATTGTAGGAATGGGGGCAAATTTAGTTGCTACAGGTCTTGCTACATTTATTTCAATACAATTAAAAGGTTCATCAAGTTTAATTTTTGAAAATGCTCCAAAACTTGAACGTATTAACATTCCAATTATAAAAAATATTCCGATTTTAAGTGGACTAAGTGGACATTATATTATTGATTATTTAGCGATTGTAATCACTGTTATCTGTTATGTTGTAATATTTCATACTCGCTATGGATATCATCTCAGAACAATTGGTAAAGATGCTTGGGTTGCTAAAACACTTGGTATATCTATTGTAAAACATCGATTTATAAGCTATCTTTGGTGTGGATTTTTATGTGGTTTAGGGGGAGCTGTATTATCATTGCCTGTAGGGGTATTTTTAGGTGGTCCAGTTGGTATGACTAATGGAAGAGGTTGGTTAGCGATAGCAGTATTGTGCCTTGGACAGGAAAATCCATTGAATATATTGGTAGCGGCATTACTTATTGGAGCGGCGTTAGCTTTATCGGATCTATTGCAGGTGACGACTAACTTATCACCAAGGTTGTTAATGATATTACCGTTTGCCGCTGCACTTATAGCGATAGTTGTTTATATGGCTAAAGGACATAAAACTGGTTTGGGAATTAAAATTCAGTGAAGAATATAATAATATTTTTTTGTTTACTTTATAGTATTGTATTTTCTTAGAAAATAAACAATATTATTAAGTAATTAACTATTACTATTAAAAAAATTGATAGTTGTTGAAAAAAGTTTGATTTTTAATTAAAAAAACTTTCATTATCATTGATAGACTGTTAGAGATTATCTTAGAACGGCTACTGGAAAGAACAAAAAAAGAGGTGGTAATATGGTAGTAATTTAGCAAAGAGATTCAAAGTAAAAAATTAGACAAAAAATTAAGGAGGAAAAATGAAAATGAAAATGAAAATTATGACAGTTATCGGAGTGTTTTTATGTATAACAATCTTTACATTAGTTGGATTTGCTAGTTCCTCGACTGCAGTGCTGATTCCTGGAACAATAGGTGATAATCCTCTTTTTCAAGAAGCTATAAAAGGAGTAAAAGAGGCAGTAAAAATTGTAGGATTAGATGAGCCAAAGATTATTGAAGGTGGTGATGACTATAATAGTTACGGAAAGAAACTAATTAGTCTTGCTGCTACGAATCAGTATGATATTTTGGTTACCTTTACTGATGCTATGGCCAGCAGCATTATAGAGGTTGCAAGTATATTTCCTGAACAGAAACTTATATTAATAAATGGCAACATTAATCTTGCAACTCAAAAAGTGCCACCAAACGTATTTTCGGTAAATATCAAAAATGAAGATCAAGGATACTTAGCTGGTTATTTTGCAGGTTTAATTACTAAAAGTAGTCTTCCAAATGCTAATAAGGAATTAAAAGTGGGAATTATGATGCCTGATATTTATCCAGCATGGACTGATATACTGATACCGGCTTATAACCACGGAGTAAAAGCCGTAGATCCTAATATTGAAGTAGTACAATCTATACTGGGAAGTTGGGTAGATGTAGGTAAAGGAACACAAGCTGCTAAGATGCAATTTACACAGGGTGTAGATATAATACTTCTCCTTACAGGTTCGGCGTGTATGGGAGCTGTAGATGAGGCAAGAGTAGAAGGAAAATATATAATTGGAGTTAATACTAATAAAATTTATCTTGAACCTGATGTTATACTCGGGTGTGTGTTAATAAAGAATCGTGAAGAAATAAAAAATATATTATTACGAGCTTATAGAAATACATTACCCTTTGGGACAGAAGAAATAGTGGGCGCCAAAGAAGGTGTTATTAGTTTTACATTCCGGGATCCTAATTATAAAAAAAATGTTCCAGAAAAAATTCAGGTTGCTATGTTAGAATGTTATAAGCGTTTACAAAATGGCGAGATAAATCCCTTAGGAGATTAGTATCCGTTAGTTTATTAATTGTAAAATAACTTTCAATGTATGTGGCTTACTTGTATCCGAGAAAAAGCCACATACATTTGATATCTACTACAATATTAGTTATTAAATAAATATTTTTCAGATTTTACTTTATAGCTATTGATCGTTATTATATATCTTTATTTTGTTTTAATAGGTTACAAAATTATAAAAATATCAAAAGAATAATGATGTACTAAATATTTAAAAAAAGCGAGGAAGAGATAGTTATGAATTGCAAAAAAGTTAAAAAAGAGGATAAATTAGGAGAAAACCGAATGATAAAAATAAATAAACGGCTTAAAGAATTAGTAGAAGAATTGATTAGTCATACATGGGACTATAGTCTTAATGTTAAAATTCTTCCATGTGGTGCAACGCTTATCGATGCTGGCGTTGAAGCCGAAGGGACTTATGAAGCTGGTAGGATTATCACTGAGATTTGTCATGGGGGGTTATGCAGAGCTTCTCTTAGTCTTGCCAATATGGATGGGATTGTTCTTCCCCAAATCACTGTTGAATCTTTTTATCCTACTCTGTCTGCTTATGATATTCAAGCTGGTTATGCCGTGGAGGGAGAAATTGTATCCGGTCCTATAAATATGTATTTGAAGAAAGATGCCTTACGTTATAAAAAATTATCCAATATTGATAAAACAACTGTTGGTATTGCTATAATTCAATCAAATGATATTCCTGCAAATGAATGGGTATTATCTCTTTCGGAACAAAGTCATTTTCATCCTAAGGATTTGTGTTTAATTGTAATGCCTATGCAGAGCGTTGTAAGTGCTACTCAAATTGCCGGGAGAATGAATGAAAATGTTATCTTTAGTCTTGAAAACAGTATTGGTTATAATTCGTTAAAAGTTAAACATATAATAGGGAATGCACCTATTTGTCCAGTTGCCAAAAGGGATTCAAAAAAGAGAAAAGCTTACCCCGACGACTTGCTTCATTATGGAGCAGCGGTTTTTCTTACTTTAGATGCTAATCCTGATGAAGATTTGCAGAAACTTGCCGAAGTGCTTTGTTTCCAATCTGCTCCCATTTATGGAGAATTTTTTAGTGACATTCTTGGCAAAGCAAAAGGAAATTTTATGGATATTCCAGGGCTCAAAGATATAAATAAAGTAGCACAAGTAACGATTAATGATTTTAATACAGGAAGAGTGTATCAAGCAGGGAATAAAAATATTGCTCTTCTTCGGGAGCTTTTGTCGTTAGTATCTTAGTGATTGTAAAAAATATGATGTGAAATGAATTTATTTTATCAAAAGATTATTTTTAAGAGTAATGATACAAGAATACAATTATCAGTAGTTTATTTATAAAAAATCTAATCAAATATATAAATTGTAATATTAACTACATTAAATTAATTGGTGGTATTAATATAGAGGAGAAAAATTATGATTTTGCTAAAAAATATTTTTTATCTTGTGCGAGATTCACTGCGAATAGAAAAAAATATCGATCTTCTAATAGACGGGAATCGTATTAAACAAATAGGGCGTATCAATTCAAAAAATCCTCAGAATAACATAGAAGTCTTGGACTGTAAGAACAAAGCAGTTATCCCTGGGCTTATTAATGCTCATACCCATCTCTGGCAGTCGATGCTTAAAGGGAGGAGGGATGATCTATCTCTGGTACCTTGGTGTGAGCAGGTTATATATCCATTCATTCAAGTATTGCGTGAACAAGTAAAATATACAAGGGCTAGTGAGATTGGTTATCTTTGGTCGATGTTAGGAGCAATCGAAATGATACGTGCTGGTATTACTTCGTTTGTAGATATGGATTCAGGTTATTTTGCTGAACGTGTTCCACAAGCATGGCTTGATATTGGTATTCGTGGTGTATTTTCAGTGGAAATGGTAGATAAATGGGTGCCTGACAATATTAGAATAGACCCTAAGCATGAAAAGGAGAATATACTGAAATTAATTGATGCCTGGCATAAATATTCTCGTGGAGAACCTCTAATTAAGGTTGCTATGAGTGCATCTGCTCCTTTTACTTGTAGTGAGGAGTTGCTTTCTTGGATTTTAGAACAATCAAATAAATACAATCTTGCAATTCAAATTCATGTTTCAGAAACTAAGTGGGAGGTAGAACAGTGTTTAAGAAATATAGGGAAAACTCCGTTGAAATATCTAGAATCAATCGGTTTTCTTTATCGACCAATTATGGCAGTTCATTGCGTTCATTTAACTGATGAGGAAATTAAAATAGCTAAAAAACATTCAGTTAGTGTAATTTATAATCCTAAGAGCAATATGAAGCTAGGTAGTGGAATTGCTCCAATAACGAAAATGCTAAAAGAGGGAGTAAATGTGGCTCTGGCAAGTGATGGTACAGCTTCTAACGATCTTATGGATTTATTCGAAGAAATGAGAGTAGGTGCTATGCTTCAAAAAGTGGCTCATGAAGACCCTGCTGTTTTTAGCGCTCAAGAAATATTTAGTATTGCTACAGAAGGTGGAGCTAAAGCGTGTCAAATTGACGCAGGGAAAATTGATGAGGGTAAACTTGCCGACATTACTATTATTAATCTTTCATCACCACATATTTTTACACTTAGTGATGATATTATCCCCGCTCTTGTTTACTGTGCTAAAGGCGATGATGTTGAAACGGTGATTATTAATGGCAATATTATAATGCAGAATAAGCAGATAATGACAATTGATGAACAAATGATTGTGAAAGAGATTGAGAAAATAAGTAAAAAACTTAAAAATGATTTGAAGTAGAAAATCATACTAATTATTGATTAGGGTAAAATAAAGTTAAATTGAAATAATAGCTTTAGAAGAGGATAAGTAATGAAAAATAAAAAATCATACGAAGTAACAATTATCGGAGGCGGGGTATGCGGTTGTGCTATTGCCTATCATTTGGCTAAAGAAGGGGTTAAGGTAGCTCTTGTAGAGAAAGGAGATATTTGTTCGGCAGCTTCAGGAGCGAATTTGGGATTTTCTGTATTATCCTATCGTCAAAATCCAATAACTTTAAAGATGGCTCAGGACCAATTATTAGTACTAAGAGAGTTATCTCAAGAATTAGAAATTGATATTGAATATGCAGAGACCGGAGGATTAATTCCTATTACCAATCAAGAAGAACTACAAGTGCTTAGTTCATTGGTCGACAGAAGTCACGAATGGGGGTTTAAAGAAATCGAAATTATTAATCCCCAGCGGGCAAACCAACAGGAGCCGGCTCTCGACCAGAAAAAATTAATAGCTGCGGTTTTTTGTCCATTAGAAGGAATATTAAATCCTATTAATTTAACCATAGGGGTTGCTAATGCTGCTAAAAGAAATGGAGCTGATATATATACAAATTCTTCAGTTATTGGATTTGAAATTGCTAATAAAAGAATAAAAGAGATAATACTTCCTACAGAAAAAATAAAAACAAATTTGGTTATCAGTGCAGCAGGAGCATGGACAAGAGAACTAATTAATAAAGTGGGAATCGATTTGCCAATTTATTACGAACGGGGAGAAGCAATGATCAGCAGTCCGGTTTCTCGAATCATTAAAGGTGCAGTAACAGATGGAATTCTTTTTACCGAAGCTTCCTCTATTGAAAATATGACAGTGGGAGCATGCTTGGCTCAATCTGCTTCCGGGGGAATTATCTTAGCCCAATCTACCACAGAGGGGGAGGATTATAATATCCAAAATAGTCCTTTTGGATTGAGTCTGGTAGCCAGAAGAGTTTTATCTTTTTTCCCAGCTTTAAAAAATTTAAATATAATTAGAATGTGGTCAGGATTAGTTTCTTATAGTGAGGATAAGCAGCCTGTTTTTGGTTTTTTAGATAATCCTACAAATATGTTTGTAGTAACCGGATTTCATAGTGCAATAGGTATTGCTTCGGCTATCGGAAATATGGTGAAGGAAGTTTATTTTCGAGGTGTTTCTTCCTATGATGTTTCTGCTTATTCACCTTTAAGATTCATCCGAAAAAATAAAAAGATTGTAAATTGATTACTATTTTTTATTGTAACGGAAGGAGAAGGATTAGATGTTTAGCGTAAATAAAGAAGCTATGAAGATGGTAAAGAAAATCATAGAAGATAAAGAATCTTTAAATATAGGGGTTTCATCGCTTAAAAATGGCTCAACAGTTATTGATATGGGGATAAACTATCCCGGTGGTTGGAAAGCAGCTCAGTATTTAACTGAAATAACTATGGGTGGATTGGGATTATTAAATTATGATACTTATCGATTAGGAGAATTAGAGTTGCCCCAGGTAAATATTTATGCAGATAAACCGGTTATTGCTTGTTTGAGTTGTCAGCTTTCTGGCTGGGCACTTCCTGAATTTAAGAATGATGCGGGGATAGTCCCTTTAATCTCCGGACCGGTTAGAGCTATTGTGAAGGAAGATAAATTTGCTAAACCATTTTCTTATCAGGATAAAAGTGAAAGAGTAGTAGTGGTTCTCCAGGATAAAGTATTACCTGGGGAGGAACTCACTGTTTATATTGCTAAAAAATGCAAAATTGAACCAAAAGGCGTTTTTATTTTAGTAGCACCTACGGGAAGTTTAGTCGGTCTGGTTGATGTTATTGCACGAACTTTAGAAACTTCAATGTGGCGTTTACATGAATTGGGTTTTGACGTAAATAATGTAATTTCTGCCTGGGGCAAAGCCCCTCTTCCGCCTATTTCTAAAAATGAATATATCGCGATGATTAGATCAAACACTTATATTTATTATGGAGGAACTGCCGGTTTTGTGGTGAATTGTAAAGATGAGGACATTGTAAGAATTCTCGAGGATATTACTTTATCACCGAAAACTACAAAACAATACGGTATTCCTTTTGGCAAGCTGTTAGAAGAAGCCGGAGGAAATATTTTTAATATGACTGAGTTTTGTCATAATGTTACTAAAGTAAATTTCTATAATAGTTTTACGGGAAATACTTTTGTGTACGG
>Ga0180301_10004262_pt1 | contig 11056 bp, 7 predicted proteins | sample GuaBasSediGuay16_FD_121797 | JGI IMG/M metagenome (GOLD analysis project Ga0180301, IMG submission 121797) | Subseafloor sediment microbial communities from Guaymas Basin, Gulf of California, Mexico - Guay16, Core 4569-2, 12-15 cm | ecosystem: Environmental > Aquatic > Marine > Hydrothermal... | reverse complement strand
GTATAGCAGTATCATCTAGCTTTATCGGGTGCTTCATCTCTCTGAAGAACCTTAAAACCGACCAGAAGCATGATGAGAACACCATTCCATCGCTTACAATAGCGTAGTATAGAGGTCTAGTACTCAGCCAATCAGTCGCTATTCGCACTCTCTCTTTCTCTAACTTTACGATGAGGAAAGAACCATCAACCTTCTTTAGTGTTTTATGGAGTTTTTCTTCACTCATCTCCATTACTTCCTTAGCTGTTAGCCTCCTCCTATCAACAATCGCATAACCGTATACGATAGCACCCTTTTCCTCAGCTTCATTATATGCAAAATCATACAATGCTTTACCTCTGGGAACAACCATCCCTAGAGCTTTACCATGACTAAAAGCTATTCTAACAACTTCATTCTCAACATACGGTAGTCTGCACTCACTTAACATATCATTAATCAAATTCATAGTACTAACACCATTACGAAGTAAATAACCCGCTACACCAACCACGTTGATCACCTCAATATGTGTTGGCTAAGAATATTACATAATTTACGTATTATTACGTATTATAAGGAATTTCCCGCTGATCACTATTATCAATAATATTAGAAGAGTCGCGTAATACACTAAGAGCTCTAGGCTATTCATACCATGTCTTACATAAAGCCATAAAATGTTGCTAGAGCTATCTAATGTGATATGATATGAGCATATATATGTTGCTTCCTTGACTTTGCTATCAGCATTGATATTGCGGATGAATGGAAAGGATAATGTTTGTATTCCTTTTGAAAGATTAACTATTTTTGTAAACCTTATTGTCGCTAGAATGATTGGAGAATTTAGGCTAGAGTCTATTTTTAGTGTGCATGAACCTTGAAGGTTCATGACGACATCTAAGAGTTTAATTTTGCTTTCTGCAGGTGTAGCAGATGTAGTTGGTTCTCTATTCGATACTCCTTCCTTAACGTATATAGCATAAACATAGTTACCGAGTTTAATAATAGCAAATCTCTTGATATGTGCATAGAGTGTTGCTATCTCTTCTTGGCTAAGGGCTTTATCGTATATACGTAGGAGCTTTATCGTCGCCTTTAAATATCTCCAAGGCTTGAATACTGATGTCCCGTCGGTACCGATGTAGAGTGGTTCTTCTTTAATTCCTTCTTCTTCTAGTACCATATTTTCTCCGCTAACCTTGGATTCGCTAGTGAGAACACCGTTAATGTATAGCCTTGCATGCTCATTGTTAACGACAAGTATTAGGTGGTACCATTCACCTTCTCTAATAATACCTTTGCCTGTTCTTATCTCAAACCTGGGTTTATTGTCTTTGTTATCAGTGCCTACAACTACTTCTCCATCAGAGGTTATAGAAATCATTATCTCTCCAAGGCCATGATATCTTTTAGCGAGAAGCGACTTTGTTACAGGTTTTCCGCCAAGCAACGGTACATCCTCGGGATAGGTACCAAAATCTGCAGGATCTTCATCCATTCTGAACAGTAGCTCTATAGTGTAAGTGTTTCCAAGACTATAATTGTATATGGCAATGCAGTCGTCGATACCATCGAGGGCTACAGCCCTACCCCAGCGGGAATCCCCATAGCTTCCATTGACAACAACACGAGCATTGCTCGGTATCTTAATAGATTCATTAATCAATAGCTCTATCTGTGGTTCGGTAGGCGTTTTGTACGGTCCTAAATACTCAATAGGTATGTATTCTTCATTGAGGTATTTCTTGATGTAACGATTACCATACTCGTACCACGATAACCTAGGATCATTAGTCAACGCAATAATTGATCCCTCAGGTAATAGCTTGAGCATTTCTCTAAACTCATCCTCCGTTATAGGAGGTGGTATAGGTATGAACTCTTCTAGATCTACATAGTTCCTCAAATATATGTAGAAATTAGAAACAACAATACGTGGCTTCCTACTTGTGTCTAAACTCATCGATTCTAGACTCTCCCTTACATCCTCCAATGCTGTTGAGGAATAAAGCCCGGATCCCGTAAACACCACATTGTTAAATATAGAGAAGGATACAAGAGAGAATAGCAGGAAAACTGGGAGGAAAGACCTCTGTAATGCCTTATTACCTCTTGATGACATGGTATATAGGATTGTGAGGCCTGCTTGAGCTAAAAGCACTAGGAATGAATACCTATACCGCATCATATCAAAAAAGAATCTTGTTCCACCAAACTCCAACGTTACAATATGGTTTACAAACAGGAGGATTATCATTGATAATGTTACAAAGGTAAATGTTTTGGAAGCGTTATTGCTTTGCATAACTCTATGGAGGGCAGTTATAGATGATATCATCAACAATATATAGATACCCAGGGCATATCTAGTAAAATCGTTAAGCTGGTTACTGCCTATTAAGATGAAGAAGTATAGCCAGAAAGACATCCAAGTGCTGGTTGCCAGTATCCTAAACCTTATGTCTAATCTAAGTGATCGAACCATAATTATTAGGAACGGTAATGTGAGAAACGTTGACGAAAACAATATTGTCAAGGCTTCTGGAGTCAACGCAAGATTCACGAAATCTAACCACTGTTCCCAGCTGTAGGAGAATACCGTGTAGCGTTCCCAAGGGATCTCCACGAACATACCAAATAAGCCTTCAGCGATGGACCATTCATAGATCAAGTATTTCCTAAGAGTATTAGCAAGTTCCCAGTTGTTGAAGAAGAACCAGCTTATAAACCGTCCGAAATCAACTATCAATACATAGGTTGCCGCTGTGATCAGTAATGTCGCTAGAATTTTGAACGTCATTTTAGCTCGTTCAGCAAGATGAGTTCGATTTCTGTAAAGCTCTATTATAGCTACAACGATCGGTACTGCTAATATTATTATATTCGCCTTGAATAAAACGGATAGAAACGCATATATAATTCCGAGAAGAAACATTCGCAGATCAATATCGTTAATTACACCATCGACGATCCTTACCGATCTAAGTATGAAATATATCGAGACAAGGATGAAATAGTGTTGTGGCAGATCTAATAGTACTGTAATGCTCCATGGAAGTACAGCGGGGGATGAAATAATAGCTAGCGTTGCCAGAAGTAATAGCTTGTGTGTTGGTATACGTAATGTATCGTTAAGAAGGGCTAACGATATCGATACAAGTAAAACAATGAAGAGGGTTGTTGCCAAGTGTATTCTGTATGGTTCTACTCCTGTAAAGAACTTTATCGAGAAGAGGTAAGAAATCCAGACATGTCTCCCTACAATATATTTTGAAAGTGTTGAAGAATAAGGACTTACACCAAAGGATGGCATGACCCCGTACTGTTCAAAAAGTTGAACATGAAATACGTAGCTAGTTTCATCGGGAGTATACAATCGCGGAACATTTCCTAGAAGTAAATAGAGTACTACTAATACCGAAGCAATGAAGACTAAGTGTAATTTCAGCGTCTTTCTTCTTTCCTTATTGATGCTCTGTATAGTGTCACGATCCAAGTAATTACTGGCTACAAATAGAGAGAACGCGATTATTGCAACTAATATTTGTAAATATATTCTATCGATACTAAGCAATTTGTGTAATGTTGGAAGGAGTATAAAGAGTAGAAGCATTATGCTTACAGATGTATGGAACGCCTCAAAAATATTTTGAAATACTCTCTTAACTAAGAATATTTTGCACAAGAGATGCGTCGGTAAGATTATGAATAGGAGCAACACCAAGGGTACAGAGATTTCGTTTCCGTAGAGTATTAATGGTAACATGTATAACAATATAAACATCATGGAATAGATCAACATCGTTTTCTCTAATGCTGGAATTCTCATGTTCTGCTCCCCAAGGCTATTCTGAGGAATCTTTTAACATTAAACTCATAAGAGTATCTTTGCAGAAGTAAGCTACTAACAACTTTGCTTGGATTAGCCAGAACTTTGAGTATGGTGTCCGCAAAGTGTTTAGGGGTTCTCTTGGATGTATATAAGCCTCTTCCTTCAAGCTTCTTGTATGCTGGGAGATCTGTGGTTATGACTGGTATTCCTAGAGCTAGTGCTTCGATAACCTTTATCGGTACTATGCTGGAGGTTGTTTCAGTTTGAATCCGCGGTAGAACCAATACATCGAATTCTTTTCTAGCCATACATAGAGCTTTGTGATGCGGGATGAACCCTGTTATCTCAACTTCAACTCCTAGACTACGACATCTATTCACCAAGAATCTTCTTAGAGGTCCGTCGCCAATAACCTTCAGCTTGGCTTTACAACCCCTCCTATTAAGCTCTGCAACAACATCGCATAGAATATCAACACCCTGCCATTTTGCTAATAAGCCTAGGAAGCCAATAACGACTTCTCCTTTTGAATAATCCTTTCTTGTTCTTGGACAGTATTTCTTTACTCTATTAATGATAGCCCAAGTTATCCCTGGGGGTAGTTCAATGATTTTTCTAGGTAGGAACCTCCTTCTTAAAACTAGATGCTTAGCGAATTCTATAGAATGGACAACAACTCCAGCAACACGGCTCATAACGTGTCTATCGATAGAGCACACAATTAATTCCGTTAATCTTCTTAAGAAATCTGTATAGATCCCTTCCTCAACTAGCGCGGCAATCTTAACGAAGGTTTTCCTCGATAAACGCTTAGAAAAAGAAATGAATAGTGCAAACCTAGGATCCCTTATGTAGATCAGATCGAAGTTCTTATAGAGATCGAGAAAGTACACTATAAATAAAAACACCAATGAGTAGAGGGTGAAGATGGGAATATTTACTATCCATAATTGGTCGAAGGGGAGTAGCGCAAACGGTATTGGAAGGACTCTCATAGTTGGCGGTCTACGAGTAAGATAGGTCTTATATGTTCTCTTGAAAAGTGCACGAACATCTAATGGAGTTATCACAAACACTTCTTTCGAGTACTGAGAAACAGCCATGAGTGTCTGGTATTCATTAACAGTATCACCAGTAGAACCTATGATAGGAGCTATTGCCAGTATTCTGACCATGGCGGCAAATCACCCTACACAGTACATCTCTATGGACTCACTACATCTAGTATAAGGTCTATGTACAAATCTATAAATTGCTTGGATGAAGCACTTGCTAGAAATGTCATCGACCCTATTCATTATAGTGCTATAATCATAGAGGTCTAAGATGACCTTTGCAATATTTACTTATAGATTTCGTGGGTAGCTATCCCATAATCTAAGCTTCGAACCCTCAACCATCTCACCAAGGTTACTAAGATTATCTTATTCAACAAGATACTGATATCAGCTCCACTAGGTGCTAAGAAAGTTTTCACGCCATATGTTGCTAGGTACTTTGCTAGATTGTTGGTGACGATGATTACGGCGTCAGTCCTCCTATAGACTGTAAAGTTAAGATGTTTCACTAGCTTATAAAATCCGTTACTCAACCCTTTCGTAATTGACAAAAGTATATTCTTCGGCTGGATCTCGAAAATCAACAATGAATTACACCTTCATCAACTTAGCACCTATATATGAGGCAGAACCTGCTCTATCTCTGGAATCGACACAATAACGATCTCCGGTTTAAGCAAGGGTATGGTTACCGTTATGAACAGAGATGTTATCACGTTAAATATGCTTGTAAGCCACAGCTTTAAACCTATGTAGGGTTGCACATTTAGTATGGTATAGTTTGAGGGCTTTGCTCGGTATCCTTGTTTTCTACATGTTAATAACCTTAACTTGGACAGGACTAGGGTAGGGGTTATAGCACCGGCAATATATACCAACATACCCTTCGTTCTCAAGTAATTAGCAAAATACTCTATTCTACGCCAAGCAACACTAGGGAGAGGTATAGGTAATCCTATTGTAAAGAGAACCAGTCGCGTTTGATCATCGTTACCCACAGTCTCCTTCCCCAATCTTAATAACGCATAATGGCTTTCTCTTTAGCGTGACAACATTCAGACAAATAACACGTTCCTTATAGCTTTGATGAATTCTTTCAACATCTCTTTATATGAATATTTCTTGTCTACTACACGTTTCAGTTTTATATCGATAAACCGTCTAAAATAAGCATTCATTATTAAGCATTTTAAGCTCTCGGTTAACTTATTAACATCTCCTGGAGGTATTAAAAGTATTGGGTAATCTCTTAAAATCTCGTATGCCGCTGCACAAGTAGTAGTTGAGATTACGGGTTTTCCTAGAGATGCAGCCTCATTAATTACCATACCCCATACCTCATAATACGATGGATATACAACGACATCTGCTAATTCAAAGTATGTACCTCTATTCTCAGCCTTGATGGGTCCAAGCATGGTTACGGAGTTGTCTAGGTTCTCGATTCTTATAAGCCTACTAAGGAGCTCCTTATACTTGGTACTTTGTACGCCGCCAACAATCAGCAAGTAAACATTGTTAAATCCTTCTTTCTTTAGCTTGGACAACGCCTTAAGGATTATATGCACCCCCTTAAGTGGTATGATTCTACCTAGGTAAAGTATGACTATCTTGTCGTATAAATTAAGTCTCTTTCGGAGTTCTTGGGCTTTAAGTCTTTGTGCTTCATCAACATAAACATAGCTCGCATTTGGTGCTATCACAATCTTCTTTGACTTAACTCCTATGCTTTCATAGAAGTTCTTTGCTAGTGTTCCAGGAACTATTAAGGCGTCTGCTTTTAGAGCTATAAATCGTGCTATTGGCCATAACAAAGCGCTCAGTAAGCTTGGGTACCAGAACCACCTCTCTTCCCATAAGATGAATGGTTTTCTTAGTAGTTTAGATACTATGAATGAGATTATCGTACTAGGATTGATAGCATCACCAGCAATAATACTGTCAGGATTGAATTTTATTAAATGAAACCATAGTAAGACAGGTAGTTTTAAGCCCTTAATGGACGGCCCCACATTTATGACATATCTTAAATCCCTATCTATGCTTTTCACATACGTGCTTATATAGTCGAAAAAGAACACTACATCAAATAGCCGACTCAACATTTTAAATAATGGGACTCTATAATGAATATAGTAGTTATGCACAAAGGCTATTCTTAAAGGTATTCTTTTGATGTTCTTAGTTGCAGTCCCTCGCATTTTTATCACGTAAATCTAGAATCTAGTTAGCGATGCTCTTCTATAACGCGCTACGATAGACCTCTTCAAGTTTTTGAACTATTTTACTTAATGTGAATTTTTGTTCCACTAGCTTACGAGCTGCCTTACCCATTGACATAGTCAAGTGCTCATCGTTGATCAACAGTCGCATTTTTTCAGTTAGGGCTTCGACATCCCCGTATTCAACTAAAAACCCCGTCACTCCATCCAATACGACATCTTTTAGTGCACCAGTTTTGGTAGCTATTATCGGTTTTCCATAAGCATAAGCCTCTAATACCACTTTCGGAAATGCTTCGTATTCTGACGGAATAACAACAATATCCGCGTCAGCATAGGCACTAAACAATCTATCATCATGAGGTAAAGGACCCACAACAATAACTTTGTCATCAACGCCAAACATCTTTGCCAATCTCATAATATTTTGTAGGTAGCCCATATCAGGTCCTACAATGACTAAGACAGTGTTTTCTTTATGGATCTTAACAAGTTTTACAAAGGATTTTAATAGAAAGTCTAATCCTTTCTCGGGACTTATCCTACCAACATAGAGAACTATTTTGGCATCATCGTGTATATCGTAATTTGATCTAAATCTTCCTCTAGGTATAGAAGGAAGTTTTGTTAAATCTATTCCGTTAGGTAGTACAACTATTTTGTTACGAGGAATGCCTATAGCGTTAAGCAATCTTTCTTCGTCTTTACATAGTGCTATTATCTTCGAAGCATCTCTCAAAATTTTATAGCCCCATGCATGATCAAAAACTAATTTAAGCATATATTTTAGTACTGAGTGTGGGATATTCCGTACAACCCCCCCGTGAGGTTGGACAATGTATGGGATACGATATTTCTTCGCGTATTTGTAGACTACAATGTTCTGATAGCTTCTATAGGAATGCATATGTATTAGATCGTATTCCTTCAAGCGACTTTCTAAGAAGTTGCTGATTTCAGGTGTTATAAACAGATAATTCAGGAACTTTACCGTCATCATCGAAAGATTTTTCATATAATAAATTTCAACTCCGTTCGCAACGCGATATCTTGTCCCTACTCTATGGATTCTATCTTTAGCATCGGATGTAACTATCGTAACCTTATGGCCTCGTTTAGCCAGTTCTTCCGTTATATCCTTCACAACCGTAACAGCTCCACCAAAAATATTGCTGAATACGGGCACTACATGAAGGAGATTGAAGGCATTACGCATTGTATCACTCTACGCCGCCATAATACTAATTGTCAAAGCACATTGTAAAATAAATCCGTTACTTTCACTATTCGACTTTTTGAACTATACCTTTGTTTCATTCCACAAACTGACAATAAATTCTATGGAAGATGTATTATATCGATTAAGATTTACAACCTTGACAAGAGCTCTCAGTGATCCGTATAGTAAACCGAAGTATAGACGTGATATATCTATAATCTTTAATCTGATCTTCTTGATTGTCAAGATTATTATGAATGTCAGAAGCATAGCGAGAATCAACTGTATTGATAATGATAGAATTAATTCCGAGATTACAAATATCAGTAGGATCATTTGTATAGGGATCACCATTAATGCTATAGGCATCGTTAACAGACTTGTCAAATATGCCGAAAATATATACTTACAAACTCTTGTTGAGGTCTTACCTCTTAGCTTTAAAAACCTTTTGTATTCTATATACGTACCTAATATTGTTCTCTCAGTACGATTTGCAATTCCACGTAATGTACTTGGATATTTCTCTGTTACATTTCCCTGAATTAGTTTAACCTTGTAGCCTTTAGCAGTACACGCTATGTTTGTTTGTAGATCCTCCGATAATGTATGTTCGTCTAACTCAATAATAGTACGGAATGCCATGAGCTCTCCTCCTATAGTTGCGGGATTGCACAATCTTGCCTCTAATCTATGTATAAACCTCTTGTAGCTATATAGAGCATTCAACACATTAGAATGATATTTCGGGTATATACATGCAGCACAAACATCCTCATCTTTAAAAGATTCTAGAAGTGATAAAATATCGTCTTTGCTAAAGTAAGCATCGTCATCATTCACAATAACAATCCTAGGCTTTTCACTGAGCTCCGTCTCAGCACTTTTGATAGCTAAGTTAATCGCAGCAGCCTTACCTCTCCTCCTCTCTTCAACTAGTAGCGTTACCTTACTGCGTATAGAAACTCCTTCAAGAATTTTACTAAGTTCGTTGAGAACTTTGGGATCCGGTTTTGAAAACACGATATATACCTTATCTATAGTATCTGCAATACGTTTATCTTGGAAAAGCTGTTCAAAATGACTAATCTTTTCTATCACAAATCTCCTTTTGCCAAAAGTGGGAATGACCAAGATAATAGGTTTGTTATTGTTGATGCTAAGCAGAACTCCACTAGAATCTTTATGAAGAAACCTTTTAATGTCCTTCCCTCTAATCACTTCAATTGCTCTCCAAATCACCAATACCATGGGGTGTAAGATCCAATAGTAAAGAGATGTTACAAGTAAGATCAGTATTGCTACTGTTAACAGTTCCAGCCGAACACAAATATCGATCATCAGAGCTTCCCGCCTTGTGCTATCCTGTATATTCTACATATGGCATTTGATAAATTACTCATTATTCAGTCAGCTCGATAATATGGGTTACGTGGGTAGTCTTAAAATTCGGTACTACATCAATTTCATAATTTAGTACACATGAGGTTCAATGTTGCTGGATATCCTTTTAGGGTGCATAGGAGGTCACTAGGTAATAGACTCAAAACTTCAGGTAGTCTTGGATAGATTGTCTCTATTACTAACGTTATGGTTTTGTTCAAGGTGTGAACAACACCACGAAGAACTTCAATCTCAGCGCCTTCCACATCGATTTTCAACACAAAGTAAGAATTATGATCTATGTCCAGCTCGTCTACCACAGAATCCAATGTCATAGCCCTCACCTTTATCACCCTGCTATTCTTAGTTACATCACTAACGGATTCATGTGAAGCAATTTGGTTAATATGTGAATGTGCTGTACGACCTATTGGCGATAAGGTGGCGAACTCGATATAAGTATCGCAATCAAATGCGGCTATATTCAATGCGATTACATTACTTAATCCGTTCATCTCTATATTCTTTTTAAGTATAACGTAATTGTGCGGATCTGGTTCAAACGCTATAACCTTATCAGCATATTCTGAGAGAATAACGCTGTACTTACCTATATGTGCACCGATATTTCTCAACATTCTCTGTAATCTGAACTTCAATCTCTTTAAGTAGAGTGATAGTAGTAGTGATTGAAAACCTATGAATACTGTTATTATTGTTATCAGTCCTTTTACAAGGTACTTGATTCCGGTGAAGATGTAGTGGTATGCTACGTAGGCTTCCAGTATTAGCCCTGGTATTAGTAGTAGTGCTCCTAATGTGAAGGCGAAGAATGCTGTGTTGTATCTTATTGAGAACCTTATTATTGTTTTGAGTACTTGGAAGTTGTCTTGGAACGGGTTTAGTTTAAGTGTTATTCGGATTATAGCTAATAAGTTGTTAAAGCTATTTGGTATGTGCTTACAGTACATGTTGTTAGGCTTGATTGTTGTAGTAGCGTTATCGTTTAACTGAATTTTTTATTCTTGCTATGGCGTATAGTATTACTGCTGCTGTTGCTAGTACTGTTCCTAATAATGTTAGTCCTAGGGCTATTATTGCTATTGGTATTGAGAAGTATCTTGTTTTGTTGAATAGCCATATTAGGTATATTGTGGCTGCTCCGCCTGCTGTTAGTGTTATTGCGCTTGGTATTCCTAGGTATAGTAGTGGTCTTTCTTGTGTTATTAGTCTGATTATTGTTGCTACTAATTCCAGCCCATGTGCTATTGGGTTTTTCTTTGATGGTTTTTCTACGTCGTATCTTATTGTTACTGGTACTTCGACTATTTTTAGTCTGTGTTTTTGGGCTATTGCT
>Ga0180301_10004259_pt1 | contig 11059 bp, 9 predicted proteins | sample GuaBasSediGuay16_FD_121797 | JGI IMG/M metagenome (GOLD analysis project Ga0180301, IMG submission 121797) | Subseafloor sediment microbial communities from Guaymas Basin, Gulf of California, Mexico - Guay16, Core 4569-2, 12-15 cm | ecosystem: Environmental > Aquatic > Marine > Hydrothermal... | reverse complement strand
GCCGACGCTTGATCGCCTCCCTAACCTCCTCAATGCTTTTTGTAAGTCGCGCTATCTTACTCTCGAGCTCTGCAACAGCGCGCCGAACAACTTCGCGCTCTGTAAGCTTGGTGAAGTATTCATCGATAGCATCGTCGAACCTGTTAAACCTCTTCACAGCTCCTCTGACATGGCTGGGTATGTAGGGGTAAACCCCAATGGGCTCACCATCTACGGCAACTATGCAGGGCTCAGGAGCCTTAGGGGTCTCTAGGAGCAGTTTCAGAACCTCATGTCTTAGACACTCAACCGCCTCCTTACCCACACTGCCAGGGTCAGCACTCTTATCGAGGCCGCACCGAGCTATAACCTCCTCAGCAATCTCGCCCGGGAGAGACCATCCCCTAACAACTCCCCGAACAAGATCCTTCCCCTTTGTGAGTAGGCGGGCAAGCTCGTCTATGTCATTAGTGGTGAGCACAGCTGGTCGTCTAGGCGGGGGCGGGCTGTAAACCTCGCCTACCCTAACTACGCGGTCCCGCATGGTTCTAGGCTCGCTAACTATCTTTATTGTACCGGAGCCGTTGAGGAGCGCTATAACCCCTCTAGGCAGGAGCTCTGCTACCAGCGCCCTACGCTCCCCCTTACATACCAGGTTTAGAAGCACCACCCTCTCATGTTCAACCTGTTCAACACCCTCTATACAACAGTCCCTTAGCAGCGAGCGCCACAGCCTCTGAACACCCTCTAGCTGGGGATCAGCAACCCTCTTAACATCAGCCATGAACTTCGTGAAGCTAATCCTCCTTCCAGCCTCTATAACAAGCGTCTTTACACCACCTCCGCGGGGTCTAAGCCTTAGCACAAGCCTATCCCTAGCGATTAGGTACACGTTGTCTACGAACGCCTTCTGCAGAGACTCCCCGTTCTCAGCGATCCAAACACTAATATCCAACGCTGTCATCGATGTCTTCACAGGGCACACCCGTCATGCCGTTTAGAGCCCTATCAGCCTTAAGAAGATGGCTTGAGTCGCTAGAGCCCGGCAGCAGAATACTTGTATATAGGGGTTTCATAGGTGCCGCGGTGGGCGCTGCCCTAGGAGCCACCAATAGGCTGGGTGTTGTACATCTAGGATCGCCGGGCTGGGTCTTCAACAGCGTAACGCTCCTAGTGCTTTACCTCGCAACGTTACCCTTGGCTATGAGGATCAGCAGGAGGAGGTTCGATGTACTGGGAAAGGGAGCATCCGTGTACCTAGCCACCGCCCTCATAGCATACATCCTCATCACCTCTTAGGAGCCTCTGTTCGTAGAGCAGCAGGCCCTCGGCCACTATCCTAATGTAGTTCTCAGGTAGCACGGGTTGCCCATTACTCATCGGGAATGCGTAGGGAAGCCTCACCACAAGCTTTGTAAACCTATCGAAAGGGAGCTCTACTTCTAACCCCACCTTAACCCTGATCGTGCTGAGCTCCCGCCCCTCACTAACCATTTTGAGCATGTATGCCGCTCCCGCTATTGTGAACTGCCAGGGGCCTAGACTTCTCCTCAACGCCCAAGGCATCCTCTTGGAGATCATGGTCTCCGTCCGCCTCTTAGGGGGGTCATCACCCATGATCCCGCCTATAACGACGAACTCTGCATCGCTGAGGTCTGCAGGCGTAAGCCCGGTGCTAGCCCACGGATCCAGCACCACTACCTTGCCGCGGAGGATCTGGGAGGCGCTCTCGCTGTATACCGGGGCTATTCTAGATAGCACCTCCCTATGCCTACTACTAACAACATTGGTTATCACTAACGAGCCGGGAAACAGCTTGGCAACGTAACTGTACTCCGCTAGGAGCCACCTATTTATGCAGGGCTCTAGATGCTCTATAACAACCGTAAACATCCCCAAAGGGCTCCCTACGCTTCGACGCACAGAAAAGATTTAAATTCCTAGTCACCTCTAGCTCTTGAGTAAGGGATTAGTCATGAGCAGCGCCACGAGACCCAGCGTCACGCCTATGAAGGTGTTGAGGAGCGCCACCAACAAGGTCGTGATGGTGAAGGTCAAGGATGGCTACGAGTTCGTCGGAAGGCTCGTCATGACGGATCAGACGATGAACGTCGTTCTCGAAGACGCCACTGAGTACTCAGATGGCGGTGAGACTGTTGTGGCCCGTTATGGACGTGTTCTGATAAGGGGTAGCCAGATCCTCTACATATGCACGGACTACCTAGAGGCGCAGATGAAGCAGACCCTAAGTAGCGGGAGGAGCAGGTAGCTAAGCCAGCCCTAGCCAAGGGTAGGTGGAGATCTTGAGCAGGCCTCCCCGTAGACCGAGGAGAGCTTCTGTCCCGAGAAGGCTAAGACTACCGAAAAAGTGTCCCATAAACTTCGAATTCGATGTTAATAGGATAGAGTGCAAGCTGTGTCCCTACTTTGACGCCTGCCTAAGGCTATACAACCTAGCTAAGCGCGTGGCCAAGAGGAAGTGATGCTGCTGGGTGTTGTTGCAGGCAACGCCGCTGCTTGATCGCCGTGATAAGCTCTGCAGGTACGATATAGATATATAGATATGCAGGAAAGACTACCCAACAGAATGTCATTGAGGTAGGGTGCTGATGATGCAGAGGGTAGTTGTATCTGAGTACATGTGGCCCGGCGTAGAGAGCTTGGAGGTGGAGATCGCTGAGCGCAAGGGCCTCGGACATCCAGACTATATTGCGGACGGTATCTCAGAGGCTGTTAGCAGGGGCTTATGCCAGTACTACATGGAGAAGTACGGAACCATACTCCACCACAACGTCGACAAGGTGCTCGTTGTAGGAGGGCAGGCCCGCCCCGTCTTTGGAGGGGGTGATGTACTGCACCCTATATACATAGTGGTCTCCGGTAGGGCCACGGCGTTTGTCAAGACCTCTTCGGGCCTCGAGTTCGTCCCGCTTGGCCGCATAGTCCTGGAGTCCTCTAAGAAGTGGATCCGTGAAAACTTCCGCTTCCTGAACCCCGAGGTGCACGTAGTCATTGACTACCGCATTGGCCAGGGCAGCATAGATCTCGTGGGTATATACGAGCTTGGGAAGAGGGTTCCGCTGGCCAACGACACGAGCTTCGGCATGGCTTATGCACCGCTCAGCACCCTCGAGAAGCTTGTCTTCGAGACCGAGCGCCTCCTCAACAGCCCGGAGTTCAAGAAGAGCAACCCTGAGGTAGGGGAGGATGTGAAGGTTATGGGGCTTCGCATGGGTAAGAGCATAAAGCTTACCGTAGCAGCAGCCATGGTCTCGCACCTAATCCGCGATAAGGACCATTACCTGGCGGTTAAGGAGGTCGTTAAGGAGAAGGTGCTGGACCTGGCCTCCAAGATAGCGAGTGGCTACGAGGTAACCGTGGACGTCAATGCTGCTGACAAGCCTGAGCACGGAATATTTTACCTAACGGTTACGGGGACATCAGCGGAGCACGGGGATGATGGCATGACGGGCAGGGGCAATAGGGTGAACGGCCTCATAACCCCCATGAGGCCTATGAGCCTCGAGGCTACCGCAGGCAAGAACCCTGTTAGTCATGTAGGCAAGATATACAATGTCTTGGCTCGCGAGATCGCTGAGAGGATATATAGGGAGGTTAGGGGCGTTAAGGAGGTGTACGTGGGGCTGTTGAGCCAGATAGGCAAGCCCATAAACGAGCCGCAGATCGCAGATATAAAGGTAGTTCCCGAGGGAAGGCTCACCCAGGATATGAGGCGCGATGCTGAGTCCATAACTCTCGAAATGCTTGAGCGCATAAGAGAGCTTACGCCAAGGATACTAAGCGGCGAAGTCCTGCTCTTCTAGATTGAAACCAGTTTTACCCTCCCCAATGCTCTCGGCGACCTCCCTACGGTACTCCTCTATTATGCTCAGAAGCTTCTTCTCATCTATTATAGGGGCGCTCCTAAGCTTCTCACGGTACTCCTCCATCTGCTTAACAGCCCTCTTAACAACTTCATCACTAACGCTGTCCGCTGGAACAACAGCTACATCACCGGTGACGTACACCGGCTCCACCCCATCAACAACAGCCACTCCATGGCGCCATAGGAGCTCCCGTACATCATCCCTAACCCTTCGGGTAAATAGAACCAGGCCTTCACCAGACACCTCCTTAAGCCCCTCGACGTCCACTAAGTCTGTATGCTCGACGAAGAGCCATGGCGGGTCGAAGGACCTGGCTCTCCTGATCTCCGCCTTGCTAAGCGCCTGTATGAGCGGAAGTACCCTCAGCTCCCCTGCTGCTAAGCCCCTGAGGATCCCCGTGACCTTAGCCAGGGCCCTCCTCTGCTCCTCGACCTCGCGCTCAAGCTGCTGCACTCTCTGGTAGAGCTGTTTAGCCCTCGATTCTAGCATGGCAACGGTCCTGTCATGGATATCCTGAGGGGTCAGCTCTACAGGTGTGGTTGCGTGCCTAAGCTGGAACTCGAGCTCCTCAACGCGTTTCCTAAGCTCAGAGAGCTCGTTCTTAAGGAGCTCGCGCTCCCTGATGAGCTCCTCGACCCTCTTCTCAAGCTCCTGTACCCTAGAGTCCTGATACTCCCTACGGCTAAGCTTGGCAAGGATCTGCTTAAGTGCATCGCGCTCCTCACGCTCCTCGGCAAGCACCTTACCCACCACCGCCTCGATAGCCTCGTTAACGCTACGCCCCCTGAGTATCAGGAGCTTTGCCTCGTCTAGGTCAGCATCTATGCCCATCTCCCTAATGCGCTCCTCGACCTCCCTAAGACTCCTCTCGTAATGCCTATACGCCATCAGCGCGGCTGCTAGCGCATCCCGCTCATGAGTGGTCTCTATCCTTAGGCTTGGTTGCCGCCGTCTATACCACTCGATAACAGCCTCCTTCTCGGAGGTGCTTGGGTTACGTGGAGGTACGTATAGGGGGACGCCAAGAGTAGACGCCAGCTTCTTCACGCTATCAGGCGGCGGGTTCTTATCTGTGGCAACGATAACCGGTATGCCGACCGCGTATAGACGGTTTATTATAGCAGACCTATCGAGTTCCCGGGATGAGGTGAGCAGAACCAGCCTCAGCGATAGGTCTACCGCAGCGAGACCCGTCTCCAGTCCCGGGTCTACACCTACTATCACGTACCTTCTCCTGAGCTCCACCTCAGGGCTATCTGAGACAAACATTATGGATTTGTAGACGGGCTTTATCACGACGCGGACCTCGCTATTCCTAACAGGTTTTACAAGCCCTCTGAGCGCTGACCTAGGCGCGTATACTATGAACACCGCGCTGTCAAGACCGCCACTACTCTTCCTGAATATCAGGTCGTAGCTGAGGCCCGCCCTATCAAGCACCTCCTTTATCCTTCTAGTCATGCGGAGGACAGACGCCCTCATACTACGGGCGTAGCGCTGGGCACTAGACCCTCCGCGACCTACGGCGCTACCGCGTGATATTATTATCTTGGTCTTGTGCTCAACAGCCCTTATAGGAGAGCCTTCTCCCCTCAGCGCAAGGATGGCGTTTATATAAGCCGTTGCCAGTGACCGCGGCTTAGTAAGCACCTCGTACCCCATGGACGCCAATATCTTCTTCACGGATACGAAGCTTCCGTTCTTCAGCGTCACCTGCACCATCTCTGTATCCTCAGGTAAGAGGCTGAGGAGCATCGCCAATCTCTTCTTAGAAGGGGCGAGCTCGAACACATTGTCAACAGCTATTACCTTGGGTCTGTACTCCCATGCAAGCCTAACAACTCTCCTAAGGGGTGCGAACTGCGTCTCGTAAACAACCTTTCCATCCTCCCGAAGGATAACCACGGAGTAATGAGGCTCTGCTGTCCTAGACGCCGGGCTTCCACTAACTATGTCCAGCCCCATTACGAGCCGGGGCTCGTTCCCCACGAGAACCAAGTTCAACCCCGGGATGAGTAGCTACCTAGGCTTCTCCAGCACGTACTCCAGCACATCTCTGAAGTCTATCGAGAGCCTAAATCTTTTGTTGAAGAACCTAACAACGTACCTCACATCGCGTTCTAGGAGCCTGAGCGCTTCGGGACTCTCAGACTCCACGTACTGAGGCCAGTCTATTATGTAGGGAACCTCCTTGTCATCGCTCATAGCAACAATTATGTTGTATTCGCTGAGGTCCCCATGAACTATCTTGGCTCTCCAGTACGCAGCTCTGATAGCCTCTATCAGCTGCTCCAGAACTCCCTCAGGATCCGCTAGCTCGCGCACCATGTAGAGCTCTACACCTTCTATGAACTCTATGACCACTGCGTGAAGAGCCCCGCCGTAGAGCCTTGGCACATTGGGAACTTCACTACTGTTGAGAACCCTAAGTGCCGCAACCTCCCTCTCCCCGGCAACAACACTTCTAAGCACCCAGGTACCCCTCTCAAACGTAACTCCATACCCCCTGGTCACAACAACCCTTCTGAAGCTCTGCCTACCTATCCTGTAGAACTTCACCGCTACCACATCACCGTTGTCAGCAATACCTTTGTAGATCTCGCTCTCCTTACCAACACCAACCCTATCGCCGAGGGCCTTCAGAACGTTTCGCCTAACCAGCCTATGCAGCGCAACACAGTCGAGGCCGAGGAACCTCAGCCTATAGGCGTTCATGGTGGGGTGCTTCACGAGAAGCTTATACCTGGTCAGCTTCCTAAGCCTTGCATCAAGCTCCTTCGGAGGCATCTTAACGCGTGATGCTATCACCTCCACAGGAACATACTCAAATTTGCCCAACAGCTTTACGAATACCTCCAGCAGCCTGAAATCCTGCTCGACTAGGCTCCTATAGATCACGCCTAGCTTTACCAATGCTCCACCTATGTCTGTGTAGCTGCGTAGAGGGTGAAAACGTTACTGCGCTTCGATAAGTCCTAAACTGGACGTACGTAGGAGCGCGTGCCCTCCTTAAAGACCTCCAGCACGTGATCCGCTATGTCTATGACCTCCCTATCATGGGTTACCACAATTACCTGGGGCAGCCTACCCGAGATCCTCCTTATCATATCGAAGAGGCTGCGCCTCCGCTCCTCATCTAGGTGTACCGTAGGCTCGTCTAGTATGAAGAAGCTCGGCATTTTACCCATGATCGTGTAGGCCAGGGCTATCCTCATCGATATCGCTAACGCCGTCTTCTCACCACCGGATAGGTTCTTTACGGGGATCTCGCCAAGCTCATTCACTACAACCATGTCGAAGTCAGGGGTTATTCTTACAGACATGGGCAGGCCCAGGTGCCTCAGGATCTCGTTGCTGAACCTCTCAAGCATCGTCCTAGCCCTTGCCGTAAGCCTCTTGGCGATCTCTCCATCCTTACCAAGGATCCTCGTTCTGAGGACCTCGAGGAGGTCGTAGAGGCGCTCCTTTCTCTTTATCTCTCGCAGCTCCTCCTCGTACTCCCTCACCTCCCTCTCGAGGGAGGTCTTCTGCTCGAGCAGCGAGGTTAGGCGTGACTTGAGACTCTCAAGCCTCTTCTCTGCGTCGTGAAGCTCCTGCTCCAAGTTCTCTGCCTCTCTCTTAGCGTCATCATATAGCCGCACCACGTCGCTATCCCTAGGAATACCCAGCCTCTTCGTAAGCTCCCGGAACCTCTCGACAACCCTCCTCTCATCAATGCCCCTCAGCCTCACCTCTAGGCTTCTCAGCATCTCCTCGTAGCTCCTGAGCCTCCCCTTCAGGGTGTTGAGGTACCTCTGAAGCTCCTTCAAGGCGCTTATGTAGCCTCTGCTAATCACGCTAGCTACGTATCGTGCCTCCTCATCGCATAGGGGGAGGGAGCCTCTGCCCACGAGCTCCTTAATGCTGCGGTAAAGCTCTATAGAACGCCTAGCTATTGGGAGAACCCTCTTCCTCAGCTCGGATATCCTTGTATCAACCTCGCTTACGGCACCCTCAAGCCTCGCTACCTCGGATTCCACAGCTTTAGCGCGCTCGAGCCTCTCCTCAAGCTCTCTCCTCCTACGCCTAAGCTCCTCGATCCTTGACCTCAGTAACTTGAGCTTATCCACAACCTCCTGCTTGATCCTATGCACGTCCTTAGCTGCCAGCTCGCGTCCGCAGACGGGGCAGACACCGCTTCCCTCAATAACACTCACAGTACCCTGCATGATCTCCAGCTCTGCCCAGGTCTTCTGCTCCTCCTCTATAGCCTTCCTAAGCTCCTCCTCAAGCATGGCAACGCTCCTTCCGGCGCCTATAATGCTCTCCAGCTTGCGCCTAGAATCCTCAACCCTCCTCCTGAGCTGCTCAGCCTTGACCTTAGCATCCTCATAGTCTCGGAGGAGCTTTTCTAGGTAGTCCACATCTATACCCTCGACATCCTCTAGGAACTTTATCGCGCCTACCACGCACTCGATACTCCTGGAGACCCTGCGCCTATCCTCGAGAAGCCTATACACCTCGTAAAGAGCCCTCAGCTCCTCAAGCAGCGCTAGTCTCTGCCTCCGCTGCTCTAGCTCTCTGCGGAGCTCCTCAACCCTTTCCTCGTAGCTCCTGACCTCCTCTTCGAGGCGCCTAACCTCATCCTCTAGCTCACTAATCCTCCTCTTCTTCCTAGCAAGGCTGCGCTCTATCTCTATACCGCGCCCCTTCTCCACGACCAGCTTCCTGACCTCCTCACCTAGAAGCTCGCGCACCTTCTCAAGCTCTTCGAGCCCTAGGAGCTGGAGTATCATCTGCTTCCTCTTAGCCGGGGGGCTATCTATGAGCAGTGTGAGCTCGTCCTGCCTCGATATTATCGAGGCCCTTAGCACGTCGCCTACGGGAATTCGGAGGATTGATAAGATCCCGCGGTAGACCTGCTCGAGACCATGGGCAAGCAGCTTCTCCCGCCCGCCGACAACTTCATAGAGCTCTGCCTCCTCAGGCCTGCCGCTGCTTATTCTCCGCCTAACCCTGTATACCCTACCCCCAACCTCGAACTCAACAACTATCTCACCGCTTCTAGCGCCACGCCTAAGTATATCCGATTTCCTACCGCCCCTAATGCCGGAGGAGCCGCGTCCGCTGTACAGTAGTGCGTAGACTACAGAATCTATTATCGTGCTCTTACCGGCGCCATTGGGCCCCACAATAGCTACTAGTCCTCGTGGAAGCTCAACAGTGGTGTTTTCGTGTGAGAGGATGTTCTTGAGCTCAACTCTTTTTAGAAGCGCAACCGACAACCCCGATCACCTGAAGAACCTTGCTAGGCCCCTTAGCGAGCCGCCGGATAGAGGGGATGTGTTTCCATGACCGCTGCGCTGGGGCGCGGGTCTGAGGATTTTCGAAACAAGCCTCTCCAACGACTTCACAAGTTCCTCAGACTCGAGGAGGTCGCTGACGAATTTCCTCACGGTATCATAGCTTGGGGCTATTACGAGTTCTACTATTCTCCTAGCAAGCTCCTCATCCTCTACAAGCTCCCGCACCACCGCCTCTAGATTAACCCCCTCTGGAACCTCTGTAGGCTCCTCAGCACCCACATCCCTCGTTACCACCTCAATCCTGTAGTACGCGATCAGCCCTTTGCGGAGCAGCGTGTCTAGCGTTGCATACAGCTGGGAGGCGTCCTCGCTCAGCAGCTCTGCATACACCAACGGCTGCTTAAGCCCCCGAGATACGATCTCCGACGCCCTACGCGCTATAGACCCAGCCGCTTCGTTAACGCTGCTGAACCTGCCGATGATCCATGGGCGGGGACTTCGCAGCCTAACCTTCTGAATCACAGGCTCGTCCCGCGAGAGATCGACTAGGAGCACCGAACGGCCCTCCGGTACGTACTCATCCTTCCTCAACGCCTCGGTAGAGCCCGGGTATGCTATAGGGGTCCCATCCCTATGCCTTAGGATTAGGGGCTTATGATAGTCTCCCAGGGCCACATACTTGAAGCCCAAAGGTATATCCTCGACCCTAGCATCGTACTGCGGAATACCCGTCTCCTTTAGTAGCAGGTGTGCCATCAGCACCGACCCTCGGGGTACCGATACCTTCCGTAGCGAGCTACGGGCCCTGTGAGGAACAGCTACGAACTTAACGCCCTTCACATCCCATAGAGCCACCTCGTCAACGGCAACGTACTTGACCAGGCCCAGCGACTCCAGCGTCTTCAGGGGAGATATGCTGCGGCGCCTTGGGGTATCATGCTGCCCTGCGATTATGAGGACCTCGATGCCCCGGTCACGCAGCTTCCTAAGAGCTTTCGCCGCCACTACGTAGGCCTCTGGAGGAGGATTCGGGGTGTCAAAGAAGTCGCCGCAGTGCACAACTACGTCGACATGCTCCCTCGCACCTACCTCCATAGCCTCTAGAAACGCCTCGTATACATCCCTGTACCTAATGGTTAGCCCATAGGGGGCTGCTCCCAGGTGGGTATCGCTTAGGTGGAGGATCATCAAGGCTCCTCACCCAGGAGCTCACGTAGCTCCTCAACAGCTTCCCTATGCATAGAAGCCTCCTCAGCCTCACGCTTAACAGCCTCATAGAACTCCCTCCATATCGATACTATGTCGGGCGTGGCCCCAGCCCTCTTACCAGGGTGCATATCTATCTTGACGAAGGCTGGGAATCTACCGATCCACTCCCCAAGCACTAGCGCCTCACCTGTCGCCAACGATGCTAGCGAACCGACGAGGTCCTCGGTGAGAGCGTCTGATGCATCCATAACCGCCCTCTGGTCAGAATCCTGGACAAGCTTCATCACCACCAGGTTCTGGATCTGGCTAACGGTGTTTGGGTCGATATTTCGAGGCCTCTGCGAAACTAGTGCTAGACACACGCCAAACTTCCTGCCCTCCCTAGCCAGCCTCTCTATGCTATGCCTGGATACAGTTACCCTGCTAGCAGATACGAATAGGTGTGCCTCCTCAACCACGAAGAGTAGGGGTGTTGGCCTACCAACAACGTAGTTATGACGAGCATACCACAAGATCTCATCGGCGACTACCTTGAGCATGTAGTCCTTCTGCTCGTCATCGAGCGCCGAGGCGTCTAGCACCAGTATGGTTCCCGGCGAGATCAGGTCCTCAATGCTGGGCTGGCTAAAGCTTATACGTGCGTACTCAAAGAACTCCTCAACCTTCATCACGGCAGATTCGATACTCTTCTCCGTAACG